>ERZ1740072.75-NODE-75-length-52821-cov-9.135182_pt1 | contig 52821 bp, 48 predicted proteins | sample MGYA00581733_ERZ1740072 | MGnify/ENA primary metagenome ERZ1740072 (study PRJEB43018, sample SAMN04849741) | marine metagenome | isolation source: floating plastic debris | place: Pacific Ocean | collected 2008-08-30 | study: EMG produced TPA metagenomics assembly...
TGATGAGTATCGAGAAATTGTTACAGGCTTTATTACTTGTGCAGATTATCAGTTGTTTATCATTGCTAAAAAAAAAGGAAGGCATTCAACGGCAACCAGAGCATTGGTCTACTGATCACTTTGCGCCAGGAGATGCACACAAACCCATTGCAGGAATTAAATTCAATGATGCGAAAGAATTTTGCCAATGGCTGTCGGAAAAACGAAATGAACAGTGTCGGTTACCAGAATACATTGAAGCATTAGAACATCCTAGTTCCAATTTGGGAGTAGGCAGTTGGTGTACGGAGAAAAAGTGTAAACGTCTTGAAGTTCAGGCCTCTCAAAAAATGCAGTCCTGGCAGACAGATTTTGTCTTTGCTCTCGCCCTTGATCTCTCCTGTGACCTTAGCCTTGACCTCGCCTATGATCTCGAGCTAGCCCGCAAGCTGGCTCTCAGCCTCGCCCGCGAGCTAGCTCGCTCCCGTGTCCGTGTTCGCGATCGAGTTCGCTTCCTTGACTTTATTCTTTTCCGCGGATTTGGGAGAGACCTTGCCCTTGACCTTGCTCTCGACCTTGACCTTGCTCTCGACCTTGACCTCGACCTTGCTCTTGTCCGTGCCCTTGACCGCAATCTTGACCGCGTCCGTGCCCCTGTCTGCGATGATTCCTTCGCCCGTGACTGCGCCCTTGACCGTGACGTTTTCTCCGCCCGTAACCTCGATCTCTCTTTTGCCCTCGATCGCGCGCTCTCCCTCGACCGTGTCCGTGTTCGCGCGCTCTCCCTCGATCGCGCTCACGATACCTACTTTTCCTGCGTTCTTGATCTTGACCGCGCGATCTCAGGTGCTCGTGCTCTCGGCCTCGATCTTGCCCTTGTCCATGACCGCGACAAAATCGCTATGAACCTCAGTAAAATTCGACCTAAAGCTCTGCTACTTCTCACGTTCTGGGATTTATTATCAAAAGCTTATGAAAAACCAACAAAGGGATTTCAGGCTCTGAACTTTAAAGAGCATAAAATCCGTCAAGATCTCGGTTTTTATTACGAAAATTTACGCAATGTAGCCTTATCAGTGTATTCATTCTTTGTTCTCGTGGAATTACGACAAAATGGAGCAATCCCTGCATGGGAAGGTATTCGGATTGTGAGAGAAAAACGATAGGTCAATTGCCCTGTTCAAATTCGTTAGCATAGGCGCAACGAGTCACCTCCCAAAATGCGATGACTTCTACCCATCTGACCTCATCACCGTTGCCATCTCTGAATGCTGAGCAACAGGCACTTTACGAACGCGTTCAATCTTTTGATTTGGATGTCTCTGAGGCTGAGCTATCTTTTAGCGATCGGCTAGCCCAGGAAAATGACTGGTCCCTAGTATATGTTCACGAGGCGATTGAAGAATATAAAAAGTTTGTTTTCTTGGCTGTGACGGCTCAGCATTCAGTTATTCCGTCAGACGCAATAGACCGAGTCTGGCATTTGCACCTAACCTACACTCGGTCCTATTGGGATAGTTTTTGTCTTGAGATTTTGCAACAGCCGCTGCACCACGATCCAGCTTTAGGCGGACTGGCTGAAAAGCAACAGCTCAAGGAATCCTATGGCAAAACATTAGAAAGCTATCAACAGGTTTTTGGGATGCACCCTCCAGCCAGGTTGTGGCCGACTGCTGAAGAACGCTTTAGGCAAGACCTAACGTTTGTACGCGTTAGCCCAGAGCAAAATTTGATCGTGCCCTATACGCTTCTGGGTAAGGGAATCGTCGCTACGGCACTATTTTTACTAACGTTGTTGCTCAGCGGATTTTATCTTATGAGTTCTCAAGGAACCCTGAATCCCACAGCCACTACACTGTTGATTGGATTTTGTCTGGTGATTAGCTTTGGGTTTGTTCAATTTATGCAAGGGAGTGCCAAAGCGATTAAGAATCGGAATGGTCCTAGTTTTCCAGGCTGTAGCGCTGGCATAAATTAATCACCCTCACTCAACAGAAATAGCCCCTGCTTTACAGTCTGTAAGCCAGCGCTGAACGGCCTGACCAACGCTGCCCTGACTGCTGTCGCGGGGCGGTAGCTGCACTTCATTCTCCGCGTCGATAGCTGAAAACATAAACACCATTTGCCAGCCGTCTTCAATAGGGGCAAGAAACAGCCAGTGAAAGTGATTAATAGATGTGTCGTTAAGACCTGAGTATTGTCGCTCCAGTGTGGTAAAAAAGAGCTGCTGTAGCGTCTCGCCACTGTCTGGGCTGGTGGTATAAACCCAGTCGATAATATCTAACGGTGTCTGTTCTGGTTCGCTGGCGGCAATCACATAGGCGGGGCGGTAGGCGATGGAGATATCGGCAACGCTGCTTTGGAGAATGCGATTGGTGTAGGTGGGAATATCTCGAAGCAGTAAAGCCGTGAGAGTATCAAGATTTTCAGGACAGCTGATGGGGGGACGAATAAAGCCAGATTCAGATGTCTGAGGAGATTCTATAGAGGGCTTAGGCTCAGGAGAAACCTCCGGCGCAGGCGATGCGGGGGGAGCTGGAGGTGCGGGGGGCAGTGCGGGCAGCTGCGCTGTCGCTGGGGTAGAAATTCCTAGCAGCAGAGCGATCAGACCAAAAGCGTGCTCTTTAGCCATGACTTGCTTTGCCGTCAACATCATGGCAAATCTGCTGAAATGCTGCTGCAGGATCGGCTGCCTGGGTAATGGGGCGGCCGATCACTAAATAGCTGGCTCCAGCGGCAATGGCCTGGGTGGGCGTCATGGCTCGCTGCTGGTCACCCTTAGCGGCACCAGCCGGTCTCACTCCAGGGCATACCAGCAAAAAATCGTCGCCACAGACGCGTCGCAGGGCCTCAGCTTCCTGGGGTGAGCAGACCACACCGCTCAGACCGCTATCTTGGGCGAGCAGCGCCATCTGTAACGCGTAGTCTGTTAGCTCCAGGGACACTTTAAGCTCAAAGGCTAAGGACCGTGGATTAATGCTGGTGAGCAGGGTGACGGCGATTAGCTTGGGCGGATTACAACCGGCCGCTGCAGCGCCTTCTGTGGCGGCTGCCTGGGCTGCCTGTAGTGCGATTTTTCCGGCTGGGGCATGGACGGTAAGCAGGTCCACACCGTAGCGGCCAGCGGCTCGGCAGGCTCCGGCCATGGTGTTGGGAATATCGTGAAACTTGAGGTCGAGAAAGATGCGTTTCTGCCGCTGCTTTAGGTGGTCTAAAATAGCAGGCCCGGTGCTGACAAATAGCTCTAAACCGACTTTCCAGAAGGTGACTTCGGGTAGGGTGTCGAGAAGTGCGATCGCATCTTCCATGGTCGCCACATCCAGCGGCACAATAATCCGCTCGGCGGCTGTTTTTTTAGCTAGTCCCATTAGGCTACAAGCCTCACAAACTTTTTCTTGCCTACCTGGAGCACCTTACCGACAATCTTGTCAGGGCTGGCAAACTCCACATTGGGGTCGCTAACTTTTTCACCATCGAGTTTTACAGCGCCCCCTTTGATTTGCCGCCGGGCGTCGCTGCTGCTGCTACACAGCGGCGTTGCTCCCAGCAGGTAAAAGATTTTCGCTGGAAAATTCACGGCTGATAGTGAAAATTCGGGCACCGCTTCCGCTTCACCAGAGCCCCCCTGCACCAGGCTAATGGCATCTTTTTGGGCCTGCTGTGCCGCTTCATCGCCGTGGAACTGGGCTGTAATATCTAGAGCCAGCTGCTTTTGAGCTTCACGGGGATTGTCCGGCAGCGTATCCAGCGCCCGTTTTGTCAGCAGTTCAAAATACTCTGCAATTAGCGCGTCGGGTACTTTTTCCAGTTTGGAGTACATCGACAGCGGGTCTTCCTGCAGCCCCACATAGTTGCCCAGCGATTTAGACATTTTTTGATGACCGTCAGTACCCAATACCAGCGGTAGCATCATGCCAAACTGGGGCGTCAGCCCAAAGTGACGCTGCAGGTCTCGTCCTACCGTCACGTTAAATTTTTGGTCGGTACCGCCAAGCTCTATGTCTGCCTGGAGCGCCACCGAGTCATATCCCTGCATTAAGGGATACAGAAACTCATGGAGATAGACCGGGTTGCCCTGCTCGTAGCGATTGGCAAAGCCTTCTTTGGCTAGCATCTGGCCGACGGTCATGGTGCCTAGCAGCTCTAAGATTTTGCCCAGATCCAGGTCTGATAGCCATTCTGAGTTGTAGCGAATCTCTAGACGGCCCGGAGTGTCAAAATCAAGGATGGGTCGCACCTGTTCGATATAAGTTTCAGCATTGGCTTTGACTTCGGTCTCAGTCAGCTGTTTGCGCACTTCCGACTTACCTGTAGGGTCGCCAATGCGAGCGGTAAAGTCACCAATCAGCAAAATCGCGGTGTGGCCCGCATCTTGAAAGGCCCGCAGTTTGCGCACCGGAATGCTGTGCCCTAAGTGGATCTCAGACCCGGTCGGGTCGATCCCTAACTTGATCCGCAGCGGTCGTTCGGTCTGCTGCAGCCTGGCTAGCAGGCTTTCATTGGGGTCTGTTGACTTAGGCTGATGGGGAAATACTTCACTGACGCCGCGATAAATCCCTTGAAAGTCTTCAGGGATGGCCGGCATTACAAACTCAGAAGCCTCGGTCATGATGTGTTGGTATTAAAACGCGCGGTGGCTGTTGATAGTTCCGTAAAACTGTCCAAGTTTTCAAACTTTCCTAGACATGTGTCCGGAATCCTCTATAGTGGCGGGTAAATTAGCCCCATAGGGTGAGCGACAGGCTGGGCCCAGCGTAATTGAAAGCCTAACCAGCCCGTAGGTCTGTTATACACCGAGTGTACTTGCCGCCAATCATTTTACTGGTCTGTGGGCCTGAGCGTGGAATCGTTGAGGGTTTTTCTATCAATAATCTGGGTAGTCTGAAGCCAATCTTCTATGTAAATTATCGTCATATTCCAATAGACAGTTCTTCCAAAAGAGAGCTGAGTGTTTAATTTGGATGTGATGAGAGCGTTTTTTTTGGCAATGGCTTTATAATCTATGGCCTGCCGTGTATTTCCGTAAGGATGTAGCGTACCTGTGGCATTTAATACGATCCGTCAAGCCCGAGTCCCTTTGCAGTTTACTGGCGAACCCAAGCTGATTAAGCACATTCAGGATGTGCTGCAGGTTAGTGGGGCCACGCTGCTGACGGCTACCATGCTATGTAGCGCTGTGGCCGCTGGCGGACTGGTGGGGCTGGCGATTAGCTTTCGTAATTTGCCGGATGTGCGATCGCTACGCAACTACATCCCTACCGAAACTAGCTACGTCTATGACATGGAAGGCAATCTGCTCGATAGCCTGCACGATGAGGCCAATCGGGAAGTCGTTGACTTAAATGAAATTTCCCCCCACCTAAAACGTGCGGTGCTGGCAGTAGAAGACAGCGACTTTTATCTGCACAGCGGTATCAACCCCGTGGGGATTGGCCGAGCGTTTTTAGCCAACGTGCAGGCCGGTGGCACCACCCAAGGGGGGTCGACCATCACCATGCAGCTGATCAAAAACCTGTTTTTAACTCCGCAGCAGGCCATCAGTCGTAAGGTGGCTGAGGTGGTTTTAGCCCTACGTCTAGAGCAAATTTTTGAGAAAAACGAAATTCTCGAAATGTACCTGAATCAGGTGTACTGGGGACACAACACCTACGGCGCGGAGACGGCGGCCCAAAGCTACTTTAATAAGTCATCTAAAGACTTGACTCTAGCTGAAGCTTCGCTGATGGCCGGGCTGATCAAGGCTCCTGAAGGTCTCAGCCCGTTTATCGACTACCAGGCGGCTAAGCAGGAACAGGCCGTTGTTCTAGACCGGATGCAAAAGCTGCAGTGGATTACCTCCGCAGAAGCAGAAGCAGCCAAAAAACAGCCGCTGCGTCTCGGTAAGGTAACGTCCTTTATCTCCAGTAAAGCGCCCTATGTGACTGAAGCGGTCGTCCAAGAGCTACAGGAACAGTTTGGGACAGAAGCGGTGGTCAAAGGCGGTATGCGGGTGCAGACTACCATCGACTTTAAGCTGCAAAACCTGGCCAAGCAAACGGTCAAATCGGCCCATGTCAATCGCTTCGGCAGCGGTGCCGTCGCCGACCAGATTGCTCTAGTCGCCATTGACCCGCGCACCCACTTCGTCAAAGCTATCGTTGGCGGTGTTGACCATGAAAGCAGTCAGTTTAACCGGGCGGTCCAGTCTCGCCGACAGCCGGGGTCGTCATTTAAACCCTTTGTCTACTACGCAGCGTTTGCCTCGGGTCGCTATACCCCTGACAGTGTTGTTGGCGATACCCCAGTCACCTATCCCGACGGCTCTGGTTACTACTCTCCTAAGAACTACGGCGGCTCTTTTATGGGCAGTATGCCAATTCGGCGAGCGTTAGAGCTGTCTCGTAATATTCCTGCGGTCAAACTTGGACAGGCGGTCGGCATCCCTCGGGTGATTGATGTGGCCCGCACCTTGGGGATTGAGAGCCCCATGGATCCGGTGATTTCGTTACCGCTCGGTTCTGTGGATCTAACACCAATGGAAATGGCCGGAGCCTACGCCACCTTTGCCAACAATGGCTGGCATTCTGACCCTACCCTGATCGCTCAAGTAACCGACAGCGATGGCAATGTCTTGCTAGACAATACGCCCAAGCCTCAGCTAGTGCTTGACCCCTGGGCAACGGCGGCCCTGACCGATGTGCTGCGTGGTGTAATTGAGCGAGGAACGGCAACCAACGCCCGTATCGGTCGCCCAGCCGCTGGTAAAACCGGTACCACCGACTCGCAGCGCGATGTGTGGTTTGTGGGCTACGTTCCTCAGCTGTCAGTTGCTGTGTGGGTTGGTAATGACGACTACACGCCCATGGGACGAGGCGCCACCGGTGGCAGCTATGCGGCTCCTATCTGGCGAGACTATATGATCCAAGCCTTACGAGATCAGCCTGTGCAAAACTTCCGGCGTCCCTCGGAATTTATTCGTCCGTAGCGCGGGCTGTGCAGCTTCTTACTCTTTGATATCGGCCTTCATGCGGTCGAGGGTCACCTGCATCTGCTCAAACATCTTTTGAGGCGTCATGCCAAACTGACCCAGGTGAGTTTTAAGCTGCTCCATGGTCAGCTGGGCGGTAAAGTCTTCCGATAGCTCAAACCGCTTCATAAATACGCGGTAGCGATCCATAATCCCTTCCATCTGTTCGATGTAGAGCTTTTTGCCGTCGCGATCAAATTTGCCGTAGCTGCTGCCGAGCTGCATCAGGGCCTGATAATCCTGAAAGAGTTTTGTGGCTTCCTGCTGCACGATCTCTGAATCAAAAAAGCTCATACCTTCCACTCCCAGGGTCTTCTTTTGGCTGCGCACCTGTTGCAAGCCGACTACTTTCTCAGAGTAAAAGTTTTGCAGACTATCCGCAAAGGTGAGATATCCCTACCTGAGCGCTATCGTCCCAGGATTCGTTTAAACCAGGGCTGCTCTGGAGCTGGGCTAGTTTCTGGCTGGGCTGCTTGACTATCGGCTTTACGTTTCTCGGCTACGTGGTTTTCGAGGACCTGGCTGTACTTGAGCGCCACTGAGTGCTTAGGATTTAGCTGTAGCACCCGTTTGAGGTGAGCGCGGGCCATGCCATAGGACCTTTTCATCAGGTATGCCTGACCTAGCATGGAGTGCAGCTCAATGCCGTTGGGAGTAATTTTAAGGGCCTCTCTGAGTTCTTGAATGGCTAAATCGTAGTTGCGCTGATTGAGATAGGTACGGGCGCGAATGCCATACTTTTCGGCATAGTTAATAATGGGAGGCTCTGAAACATCAGGCTCTTCCGGCTTGGCTTCTGGCGGTTGGGCAGGGGCTGACTCAACTGCGACTAGCCCGGTTCGCTTAGGCCGAATTGGATTGCTAATCTTACGATGTAGAAAGGCTAGATTTAGCTGACTCAGGCCAGATAGGGCAGCGGCAAACTCATCGGTTGATTCAAACTGCTTGGTAACTAGCTGGTTGACGGTATTCTCGTAAAACACTTCGACTTCTGCTTCCGGTATTCGCAGCAGCTGCTGGGCACTTTCAAAGGAGGGGGTGAGCTTTCCTTGCCGACTTAGCTGTCTGACGCGAAATCGCATATTGGCCAGCACTTCGGACCGGCTTTTTTCTTGTTTGAGACGCTGATAGGCCGGGTTGATCACCTTGGCAATGAGTTGTTCTGCAGCCTGAGCGATGGGGGCCTGGTTGCCAGCTTGAACATCAGGATGAAGGAGCTTCGCAATCTGTCGATAGCGTTTGAGAATACGGCGATCTTCAGCATTTAGAGAAATACCTATAGCAGCATAGGGGTCTTGCTCTGCAACTGTGATCCATTCATCTTGATATAGCTTGGCGTTGATCATGCAAGGGCTAACTCTGAACAGGCTCACGTACAATTCATAAACAAGAGGAGTCGGCTAAATTCCGGCTATTGCTGTGAAGAACTGTCGCTTGGGGGGCAGGGAAAAAATCGGGACGCTGGCTCTATTTTAGATCTTTCAACTTAGAAATCGGTGTTGCTGAGCCCCGGTTTGGTGACAGGTGCAAAACATTAATTATGTTGCATTTCGGACCGCTGGATGCATCCCCGAAAGCGGCAACAGCTAAAATCTGCAGCGCCTGGCTAGAGTAAGCGCACACTATCAGATTCTAGCTTCATCATTCGAGAACAGGACATTAGCCATATTGTGTATTAATTTATTTAGCTATGGTAAATCCCGGAATTAGATTCCCAGGTTATTTATGGATGAACCTCAGACTAATCTTCAGCAAAATGGAAAGATTGCGATCGCACTAGCATTTTTGGGCGCTTTTCAGCCTACACCGATTCCGTTTGCTGGAATCCACAAGTTTTATCTGGGGCAGCACGGCTGGGGCATCATTTATATATTGTTAGGTGCCACCCAGGCCCCGCGTATTGCCTGTGCCGCTGAGGGGCTATGGCGTTTGCTCGGGCCTCAGCTACCTAGATTGACGACGTTTTGGCCTAGCCTTATGGGATCTCCTGGAGCGCCGTTTTTTACTGCAAACGCCCTGCACGCAAAAAACAGCGACGAAAGCACCCGCGTTGGTGAGACGGTGGATGCGGTTGCTAGCAGCCTGCGTGAGATTGAGCGGCTCCGGTGTGAAGGACTGCTATCGGAGTATGAGTTTGAGCAAAAGCGACGTAGTTTGTTGGAGCAGATACCCTAATGGCGTCCAACAGACTGCACCTATGGCGACGACGATTTGTCCAGCAGGCGCTGCGCGGCTTAGATGCCCTAGAGGGCAGCTTCAATCCACTCAAAAAAAAGCTGGCCCAAGACATCTACTATCGGTTTCGCTCCGTCGATGAGGTGCGCTTAGGCGAAAAAGCCGGAGTGCGAATTGATGCCAATCGGGCCACGGTAGATGACTGGCTGAGACTGCCGGGACTTTCGATCCATCAGGCTAGGACGCTAGTAGAGCTGAGTCGGTCGGGTACGCTGCTGACGGACTGGGACGATGTGGCAGCTGTGACGGGAATTGATGTGGGTCGGCTGCAGACGTTTGGAAATGTTGTGCAGTTTTACTATTACGACCCAGCGCATGAGACCACACCGTGCCAGCTGAACGTCAATCGGGCTAGCCTGGCGGAGCTGTGCATGATTCCGGCGGTAGACGTCGCTCTAGCAAACCGGTTGATTTACTCTCGTCAGCGCTGGGGGCCCTATAAAGACTGGCTAGACCTGAAGCATCGCCTACAGCTGTCACCCCAGGTGATTACGGCTTTATTGCACTACCTGCGCTTTTGATGGAGGTCTAAGACAGAATCTGTCTCTAAGGGTTCAGAGTGACGACTATGGTCCATTTCTAGTGACAGCACTCACACCAATCTTGCAAAAGGCGAAGTTTACTTAACTTATCTGCAAAGTCTGTGGGGATCGTCGGGATTTGCCTGTGGAGTTGAGTAGCTTGAGATAAGTACAGAGTTGGGACCATGCAGGGAACAAAAAACAGCGAGACTATCAGCCGGGGCGTTACTGCCATTGCCATGACAATTGCGATCGCAACTCTCTATTCCGCGATGGTGCCCAAAGCTCAGATCACTCACGGCGACGTGCTGCGACAGCAGATACAGACAGCGCTTAAACGCGCGCCCCAGTACCGCAGTCCGCAAACGCCCCAAGAGAGTTTAGCCACCCTGCTGCTCAGTTCTAACCGCAGTACTTACAGCCACCGGCAAACAGATTGAGTTAACATTTGTTGCAGTCAATTCGGCGGGCTCTGATTTGAGCCGGTTTAACCCGTCTTGTCCCGTACTATGGGGCCATGACTCATTCCCTACTTACAGAGGCCAGTCGTCGTCTGGATCGGGCCCTCCAATACGTCACGATTTCCGAGGACGCGGCAGAGCGGCTAAAGGCACCCAAGGCCAGTCTTAAGGTTTCTATTCCTGTGCGGATGGATGATGGCTCCTTGCGGGTGTTTGAAGGCTATCGGGTTCATTTTGATGACACTCGCGGTCCCACAAAGGGGGGGATTCGCTTTCATCCCCAGGTCAGTCTAGATGAGGTGCAGTCCCTGGCCTTTTGGATGACATTTAAATGTGCGGCGCTAAATTTGCCGTTTGGGGGTGCTAAAGGCGGCATTACCCTCAATCCAAAAGAGCTGTCTAAGGCAGAGCTAGAGCGACTGAGTCGAGGCTATATTGATGCGATCGCCAGTTTTATTGGGCCAGATGTCGATATTCCTGCCCCCGATGTTTATACCAATCCCATGATTATGGGCTGGATGATGGACCAGTACTCCATTATCCAGCAGCGACGCAGCCCCGCTGTCATTACGGGTAAACCGGTGCCTCTAGGAGGGAGTCTAGGCCGCTCTGTCGCTACGGGGACGGGAGCATTCTATGTGTTAGAAGCTATGCTGACCCAGCTAGCGATGGCCCAGCTGTCAAAAGGGATTAAGGCTACGTCTAAAACTGTGGCTGTCCAGGGTTTTGGTAATGCGGGCAGCGTAGTGGCCCGACATTTATTTGATGCGGGCTACAAGGTTGTTGCCGTCAGTGATTCTCGTGGTGGCATTTACACTCCCAAGGGGTTGGATATTCCCAGCATCCAAAAATTTAAGGCCGATACGCGGGCAGTGCAGGCGGTCTACTGTGATGGAACCGTATGCAGTCTAGTCGAGCATGAGGTGATTACCAATGAACAGCTGCTGAGTCTAGATGTCGATATTTTGATTCCGGCGGCTCTAGAAAACCAAATCACCCAGGCCAACGCCGATAAAATCCAGGCCCAATACATTTTTGAAGTGGCCAACGGCCCCATCAGCGCTGACGCCGACGATATTTTAGAGGCCAAGGGGATCATGGTCTTTCCCGATATTTTGGTCAATGCCGGTGGGGTGACGGTGAGCTACTTTGAATGGGTGCAAAATCGCAGCGGTCTTTATTGGTCGGTAGACGAAGTCAACCGGCGACTAAAGCAACAAATGGTGACAGCGGCTGAGGCGATTTGGCAGGTGGCTCAAACCTATCAAACCTCTATGCGCACGGCGGCCTATATTCAAGCGCTAACTAGCTTGGGGGCTGCGATGGACGCGAGAGGCACCCAGGCGGACTATCGCAGCAAGACCTGACAGCGCCAGGGTAAAATTGCAGGGCACTGTAGCTGGATATGGGATGACCCCTAAAAAATCTGCTGGAGCGTCCATTCGAGAGATTGTCACATCCAATGCCAAACTGGTGGCAATTGCGATCGCAATTGCCGTCATCATTCGCGTACTGATTGCCGAGCCTCGGTTTATTCCCTCCAATTCGATGGACCCGACGCTGCATATTGGCGACCGTCTGCTGATTGAAAAAGTCTCCTACCGATTTCACGCTCCTCACCATGGCGATATTGTGGTGTTTGAACCGCCGCCTCAGCTACAGGCCATTGGCTACAGGCCAGAGCAGGCGTTTATTAAACGGATCGTTGGCCTCGCCGGAGACACTGTGGCCGTTTACCAAGGGCAGGTCTATCGCAACCAGCAGCCCCTGGCCGAGCCTTACATTTTGGCTGCCCCCAACTATGAAATGGATCCGGTAACGGTGCCAGACGGAGCGTTATTTGTAATGGGCGACAATCGTAACGACAGCAACGACAGTCATATTTGGGGTTTTTTACCAGAAAAGAATGTGATTGGTCATGCCACGCTACGGTTCTGGCCCCTGGACAGCCTGGGTACGGTGTAGGTGGGCGTCCCTTAAAGTGGGTCTCAAATTTGGGGTCTTTAACGGTGGAATACCGAACCTCTTTCGCCCAGAAGCTTTGCTAGGCTAACTAAGAGGATATTTGCGATCGCAACAAGGAGCTTGACTATGGCAGCAACTGACTTCAAAGATTATTACCAAATTCTCGGGGTCAGCAAATCTGCTAGTACAGACGACATTAAACGTGCGTTTCGTAAGCTTGCCCGCAAGTACCATCCCGACGTTAACCCCGGTGACAAGGTCGCCGAGGCCAAATTTAAAGAAATTAACGAAGCCAACGAGATTCTGTCAGACCCCGAGAAGCGGCGTAAGTACGACCAGTTTGGTCGCTACTGGCAGCAGGGCGGTCAAACGGGGGCGGCCCCTGGTGACTTTGGCGGTTTTGACTTTAGCAACTACGGCAGCTTTAATGAGTTGCTCAGCGAGCTACTAGGCGGCTTGGGCGGCGGTTTTCCTGGAGGTGCCCGCACCAGCTATCGTCAGCCCACCGGTTCCCCTGGCTTTGGCTTTGACACGACTGGCGGTCCTACCAACAGCGCCCAGTTTGACCAAGAAGCCAGTATCACCCTGGCCTTAGCCGATGCCTTTAACGGCTCTCAAAAGAAGTTTCGCATCGGCGGTGATGCGCTGACGGTCAAAATTCCAGCCGGCGTCAAGCCCGGTAGCAAAATTCGTCTGCGCGGTAAGGGCCAAATGAATCCCTACACCCAGCAGCGGGGAGACATCTATTTAACCGTGGATATCCAGCCCCATCCGTTCTTCCAGTTTGATAGCGACACCAACCTGGTCTGTGAGGTGCCTATCTCTCCCGATGAGGCCGTACTGGGAGCCAAAATTGAGGTGCCCACCCCCGACGGGAACGTCACCGTCAATATCCCTGCTGGAATTCGTTCAGGACAAACCCTGCGGCTGCGGGGTAAAGGCTGGCCCAAGCCCAAAGGCAGCCGTACAGACCAGCTCGTGCGAGTCATTATTAAAGCTCCCAAGACCGTCACAGACAAGGAGCGCGCCCTATACGAACAGCTGCAGGACCTGCGCAGCTATAATCCACGCCAGACGCTGCAAAATGTTCGACTTTAATGCTTAGTCGTCGGTGGCCGTCACGGCTATATCTGTGACGTAGCGCTCGCCGTTGTATCTAAGGGCCGGTGGGGCGGCTGGGATTTCAGCCGCTGGCTGAGGAAGAAGGGTTTCTTCGCTACCTTCATAGGGCTTAGCCGCGTTGTCTAGTTCTGCGGTGAGCTGCTGCACGCTGAGCTGCCCAGCCAGCTCTGTTTGGGTTTCTAAGGTTCCTGTTGATGACACCAAATCAGAGAGCCCATTCAGCAAATCGCGCACGTTCCCCCGTAGGGCCGGGTCGCCCGTTATGGTGTCCACATCAGCCATAATTTTTTGCGCGCTCTGAAAAACATCACGGGCGGACTCAATGGTCTGCTGCAGCAGGACCAAATTCTCGGCGCTGTTTAGCGTAGACGAGATGTCCCGCAGGTCCTGAGACGCCACGGCGGCATTGGTGGCCAGCAGCTCAATGTCGTTGACTAAGGTGCCCTCTTGAACCACCGGAGATAGGGTATCTAAGGCCAGCCGCAGCTGCCCCGTACTGGCCTGGATATTATCTAGAGTAACGGTGATGCTGTCTTGATTAGAGGCCAGGAGGGCGTTGACTTGATCTAGGGCGACATCTAGCTGCTCAGATGTACGAGTGGTTGTGGCCTCTAGCTGTTCAGCAGCGCCAGATACCGACACCAGTGTCTGACGGGCGGACGCCGACAGGGGACGCACTTCGGTTCGCAGGTCCCTGGCCATCAGGGTGACTTCATCGGTCAAGCCCACCACGTTGCCTGAAATGTCTCGGGTGTTGGCTAGAATTTCTCGAACGTTTTCTAAGGTTTGGGGATCGGCTAGGGCCTCAGACAGGGCCTCAGAAATTTGTTGGGAGGATTCTAAGAGATCCTCGTAGTTGACACCGACAATACCGTCAAGCCGATCTCCGTTACATAAAATCAGGCTGCTGTCACAGTTTTTATCGATGGGGCCAGGAATGGATTCGTCGCTGACGCTAGACGCTGGCGGTGGCTGGATGGCAATGGTGGTTTCTCCAATCAGTCCAGACTGGGTGGTTTTAATGGCCGAGTCGGCTGGGATCCGTAATTCTCCTTTATTGATTTCGATGCGGACGGTGACCGTATTAGACCCTGGAGAAATATCGGCAATTTGGCCAACGGGCACACCGCGATAGCTGACCGATGAGCCTTCTTGGATACCGCTAGCGCTTTCAAAATCGACCAAAAGCCGATAGCTACGTTGTCCATAGCCAAATCCGCGCAGCCACATGGCGATGCCGCCAAATAGGGCTACTCCCGCCAGGATCAGTAGTCCCACAGAGCCTTCACGAATGGTTCTTGCACGCATGGTTTTCTATGGATTAACAGCAGATGGTACAGCCAAGCCGAGATGCCCTGGGAGAAATTATACGGGGGGATACTGTTTATTGATAGTGATTGACAGTGGCAGTATCGAATTGGCCTAGCCTAGGCGACTAGTGGGTAACTCGAATCGGTCCTGCGGTAGCAGCACTAAAAAACTGCCGCACGTAGGGATTGGGCGTGTGGTCAATATCGTCTACGGGTCCCATCCACTGCACATTCCCTTGGTGCAGCATGACCACTCGGTCAGCCGTCCGGCGAATGGTGCTGTCCTGGTGAGTCACAATTAAGTAAGTGCTGCAACCCCGATTGCTGTGAATACCACGGATAAGGTCTTCAATCACCGTTGAGGCAATGGGGTCTAATCCGGCGGTGGGTTCGTCATAGAGGAGGACGGTAGGTTTTTCTTCGGCCTCACGGGGATTGGCAATGACGGCTCTAGCAAAGCTAACGCGCTTACGCATACCGCCTGAGAGTTCGGCCGGGTAGCGATCGCACACATCCGGCAGCCCCACCATGGCCAGGGCCTTTTTAGTTAATGTGCTAATTTCACGCTCCGATAGGTCTGAATTTTGATAGAGAGAAAACCCTACGTTTTCCTGCACCGTCAGGGAATCAAACAGGGCCGCCTGCTGAAATACCATGCCAATATTGACCGGGTCGTTGGCGTCTTCGATCAGACCGTGGCGCTGTTCGCCAGCGATAAAGATATCGCCCTGGTCCGCCGCTAGCAGACCGGCCACAATACGTAGAATGGTGGATTTACCGGTACCTGAAGGACCGATGAGCGCAACAGCTTCACCGGGAACTACGGAGAGGTCAATATTGTCAAGGACCTGATTACTGCCAAAGCGTTTGGAAATGCCTTTAAGTTCAACAATGGGCGTGTCTCCATCACAGGGGGACATAGTCGGGGTAGGCTCAGACATAGTGAGAGTGGCGGCAGCGGACAGCTTATGACAAGATAACTCATTACCTTATGGGTTGGATGAGTAGGCAATTGGCAATGCCGCTTGAGCCGGAACGAGACTATAAAGCTGGGTAGTCCGTATAGCCTTTCTCTAAATCCTGATCGCCCACACCATAGAAGGTCCTGACATCGGGCGTATTGAGTTTAGCATCGGCTGCCAGTCGTGTTGGCAAATCGGGATTGGCAATAAAGGGCTTACCAAAAGAAACAATCTGGGCTTCACCGGTTGCTAGGATTTGATTTCCTTTGGGTTTGTCGTAGCCGCCGTTGGTGATAATGGTGCCGTCATAAAGAGAGTGAAATGCGCCAATGACTGGATTAATCACATCGCGGGTAGCCATATCTTTCTCATTGGGCTCCATCAGGTGGATGTAGGCTAGCGGATAGTTGTTGAGTTTTTGGATCACATAGCCGAAGGTTGTTTGTGGATCGGAATCTTGAATTCCGTAAAATGTGTTGCTAGGCGATAGTTTAATACCCACACGACTGTCACCCCATACATCGCAGACAGCCGCCACCACCTCGAGTAGAAAGCGAGCGCGATTTTCTACAGAGCCGCCGTACTGGTCCGATCGCTGGTTGGCACCATCCTGTAAAAACTGATCGATGAGATACCCAAAAGCGCCATGCAGCTCTACACCGTCAAAGCCTGCTGCCATGGCGTTAATGGCCCCCTGGCGAAACTGTTCAACAATGGTGGGAATTTCGTTAGTTTCTAGGGCCCGTGGAGTTTCTAACGCGACCTTACCCGTGGGGGTATGTAGGTCACCCACACCTGCGATCGCGCTGGGGGCCACCGGCAGCTCTCCACCTAGTAGAGCCGGGTGGGCGACACGACCACAGTGCCACAGCTGCAAAAAGAGTTTGCCTCCGCCATCGTGAACGGCCTGGGTGACCTGCTGCCATCTGGCCACGTGCTCTGGCGAGTAAATGCCAGGACAGTTCATGTAGCCATTGCTCATGGGCGAGACCATTGTGCATTCGGTCACAATCAGTCCGGCTGAGGCTCGTTGGGCATAGTACTCGGCCATCAGTGGGGTGGGCATCGAGCCCACGGCCCGCAGTCGAGTCATCGGTGCCATGACGATGCGATTGGGCAAGGTGTAGGGACCCAGTTGAACAGACGAGAATAAATTTGGGGCAGGACTCATCGGGCTGATTAACCTAGGGCGAACGACCCTCAGGGTAAGATAGCCACTGCAGAAAAACAATAAGGCACCATTTGGTGCGTGCCTACACCATGATTAGCAATTTTCCAGAGCCGGATGTATTTACCCTTAACTGCCCGACCCAACAGATTTTGGATGTGGTTGCCAACAAGTGGACGGTGATTGTGATGTACTGTTTGGCCTATGGCCCCCGTCGGTATAGTGAGATCCAACGACGAATTGAGGGAATTTCGCAAAAGGTGCTAACGCAAACGCTGCGACGATTGGAGCGTCATGGACTGGTGAAGCGGCGGGTGCTCTCAGTCCAGCCGACAACTGTGGAATATTCACTGAGTGAGCTGGGGGAGGGGCTGTTGGACCCTTTGTTTGCGATCGCAAATTGGTCTCGACAGTATTTTCCCAATATTGTTGAAGCCCGCAATCAATATGACCAGAAACTTTGAGCTAACAGAGCATCTCCCAAATCAGTCATTCCACAACATCTAAGCAATCTTTTTTTCTTTGATCCAGGTTTGTTGTGCCCAGCTGCCGTCGGCCTGATACTCACGCGTTAGCCGTAGGCGAGTGTCCGGCCCAATTAGCCAGCCCAGCTCACACCGAAAGGCTGTCTGTCGCTGAATCGTTTGTGGACACAGGGAAGACCCCCCATTGGGTAAAAACAACAGCTGGTAGCCTGTCTGTTCAAAAATCAGTCGGGAGCCGTCTACTTTTGCCTGGGACTGCCCGGTGGCCGGTCCAGCCTGCCATTTTTGCATCACCGTATGGGCTGCCGGTTGCGAAATGCTGAGTTCGGTTGCCATAGGTGATGACACTGACCAGTCAGGCCGATAGGTAATCGCCTGTCCTTGCCATGTGCCCAGCAGCTGGTCTATCGAGAGCGGTGGGCAGGCAACGCCTGAGGTACCGTCACGGGCTTCACGAATCAGCACCAGGGTAGACAGCTGGCCGCCGCGTTCAAATAGCTGTACTAACCGCAGGCGAGCATTGGGCAGCGTCAGACCAAATTCGGTACCAAATGGGGAAATAGGACTCCACTGGACGGACCCTTTGGTAAAGGAGCCATCCTCACAGAACAGACTGCTTTGATTGATGCTGGCGAATTCTGTTTTGGTTTCCTGGGGCGGCTGACCGGCAGGATAGCGGTTGACTTGAAACCGGGCACTGGCCTTACTGGTGCGCTCTAGCGTCAGACAGGAGGGCACATCGCTAACCTCAGTGCCATCAGGCGTCAGCTTGGTAAAACTTCCGTTCCAAATTCCTTCATTTTTAAACAGATTGTCCCATTGATTTGGCATAGTGTATGGCAAGCACAGCTCTTCTATTTTGACGCAGTTGCTGCTTGAGAACAGTCGCTGGCTCATCGTCAGGGTATGTGTCAGCCCTCGTCGCTTATCCTGGAAAATTTTTAAGACAGGTAGAGAGTATGCAGCTGGAACTGGTCATTGCCATCGTATCAGGTCTAATTACGCTGCTAGCCTCGTCAGCGATCGCGGTCTATCAATCCCGTACCGAATTTCGCAAGTTGACAAGACAGTTAGAGCAAACCTATACGACATCACTGTTTGATAAACGTTTGAATGTCTATCCAATTCTGTTCCAGGCTCTGCATGACCTCAACCATAAAATCGAATATAGCTCTCCGAATAAACAACAGCTGATTGAGTTTCGACACCAGTATGATGACTGGCTTTCTACTTATGGAATCTTGCTAACGCCAGCGACGGCCCAAGTAGTATGGGGCTATCACAGCTATTTGATCGATCTGCTAGAGCAGTATCACGACAGGCCGCTACCCCTGGATTGTTGGATAGACATCAGAAATATTCAGATTGTTATTGGTAAATGTCTGCGTGCAGAAATTGGGGTATTTGACACCACTGCTGCAGGTATTCCTGAATTGGAGAAACCCTATGTCAAAGCCTTAATTAGTAAGCTGCACCATAGCGCGCAAACGATCCGTAGCCGATTTGGATACTGAGCTATGGGTCGGTGCTGCGACTTCTCTGCTTACAGAATACTGAGGTGAACTCATTGAGATAGCCTAGGTTCAGCACCGTTTCAGAGCTGCCCTTAAAATCAGTTGACGTGTAGTCTTTAAGAGATGGAACCTATCATTGTTATTACTGGCGGCAGCCGGGGTATCGGAGCTGCAACGGCCTATTTAGCGGCAGAGCGTGGCTACGGGGTGTGTGTCAACTATCGCCGCAATCATCAGGCGGCCAATGCTGTCGTCGAAAAAATTCGGCAGAACGGGGGGCAGGGGGTTGCGATCGCAGCCGATATCGCGATCGAATCTGAGGTTACTAGCCTTTTTCATAAAGTCGATCGGCAGCTGGGTCCGGTTACCGCCCTAGTTAACAATGCCGGTATTTTAGAGCAGCAAATGAGAGTAGAAAATCTCGATGCGACCCGGCTCAATCGAGTATTTACAACAAATATTACCGGCTCTTTTCTCTGTGCCCGAGAAGCCATCAAACGAATGTCCACTAAGTATGGAGGAGTTGGAGGAGCCATTGTCAATGTCTCTTCGGTCGCAGCTCGTCTGGGGGCACCAGGAGAATATGTTGACTATGCCGCATCCAAGGCTGCTGTTGATGCCATGACCATCGGCCTAGCTAAGGAAGTTGCTGCAGAAGGAATTCGTGTAAACGCGGTACGCCCCGGCTTTATCTATACAGATATTCATGCTGATGGCGGCGAACCCCAGCGGGTGGATCGCGTTAAAGTGTCGCTTCCTATGCAACGAGGCGGGCAGCCGATAGAAGTCGCCCAGGCGATTCTATGGCTGTTGTCTAATGAGGCCTCTTACACAACAGGTGCATTTATTGAGGTCGCTGGCGGCAGGTAGTTGTCTGGTTTCCCAAATCTTTGGTCTGTAGGAGGCGTCTGCTACCGCTATCATCTGAGCATCAATTCTCTGTGGGGGTGAGACTGCAATGGCAAATTATGTTTACATCGCGGCTAGCTTAGATGGGTTCATTGCCACGGCTGATGGAGGACTCGATTGGTTAGATGAGATTCCCAACCCTGAACAAAGTGACTTTGGCTATGGTGATTTTGTCACTACTATCGATGCGATTGTCATGGGTCGTAATAGCTTTGAAAAAGTCCTGACCTTTGATACCTGGCCCTACGATAAGCCGGTTTTTGTCCTGAGCAAGCGGCTAACCCAGGTTCCTAAAAACTTAGCAAGCCCTGTCGAGATTGTTCAAGGCGATCTCAAGGCGCTGGTCCATCGCTTGAACCAGCAGGGATATAAAAACCTATATATCGACGGTGGTGGCACGATCCAAAGCTTTTTAGCTGAGGATATGATTGACGAGATGACGATTACAAGAATTCCCATCCTGCTCGGCAGCGGTATTCCCCTGTTTGGCACCTTAGTAAAAGAACTACGGTTTCACCATCAAAAAACTGAGCTGTTTAATAATGCACTGGTTAAGAGTACCTACATCCGATTAAGGGAATAGATGGCGCTCTGAGCGATCGCCTCCATGAGGGCAAGCGTTCACTCGCACATGCTTGGGTTTAGTCACACTGAGCCATCTAGGGCCCGATCCTCAGACTGAACTAGAAGAAACCGTAGCAAACAATATACGTTTTGAGATGTTTTGTGATTAACCGAGTTGAGTCGTAACAAATATCGAGATAACGGTTATCGCACATGCCTACCTAAGCTAGAATTTCAAAATTGTTTATCGCGGAGAGGGTTTTCTATGAGTGCAGAGTACGGCTTGGGAACACGGTGTTTACATGCAGGTCAAGAACCCGACCCCACGACGATGGCCCGCGCTGTCCCTGTTTATCGCACCACCGCTTATGCCTTTCGAGATACTGAGCACGCGGCTAATCTATTTGCGCTCAAAGAGCTGGGTAACATCTATACGCGATTGATGAATCCCACCCAGGATGTTTTAGAAAAGCGGGTGGCGGCCCTTGAAGGTGGAGCGGCGGCCCTGGCGGTAGCCTCCGGCACCAGCGCTATTTTCTATAGCATTATCAATATCTGTCAGGCGGGGGATGAAATTGTCTCTGCGAATACGCTGTATGGTGGCACCTACACCATGTTCAAGGATATTCTGCCCCAGTTTGGTATCAAAGTAAATTTTGTTGATCCCCGCAATCCTGAGAACTTTCGGTCGGCGATTACTGAGCAAACTAAGCTGGTATTTTCTGAGACAGTCAGCAACCCTGGGTTGGAGGTCTCCGATTTAGATGCGATCGCAGCCATTGCCCACGACCATGGTCTCCCTCTAATTGTTGACAGCACCTTTACCACCCCCTATCTGATTCGGCCCCTAGAGCATGGGGCCGATATCGTTGTGCACTCACTCACCAAGTGGCTGGGCGGTCACGGCACTGGTATCGGTGGCATCATGGTGGACTCCGGCAAGTTTGATTGGACCTCCGGTAAGTTTCCCCTCATGAGCGAGCCGGATTCTAGCTATCACGGTTTGCGCTTTGCTCACGACCTGGGTCCTCTGGCGCCTATCGCCTACACGCTGCGGATGCGACTGGTGCCTTTACGGAATTTAGGAGCCTGTATTGCCCCTGACAATGCGTGGATCTTTCTCCAGGGGATTGAAACCCTGCATCTGCGGATGCAGCGCCACTGTGAGAATGCCATGGCCGTGGCCGAATTTTTACAGCAGCATCCGGCGGTAGAGTGGGTGCGCTATCCGGGGCTAGAAAACGACAAAGCCCACACCGTTGCCAAGCGCTATCTAAAGGATGGTTTTGGAGCCATGGTTGTCTTTGGTATCAAAGGCGGTGCGCCAGCCGGTAAAACGTTTATTGAACAGCTAACGTTGTTTTCGCACTTGGCCAATGTCGGTGATGCCAAAAGTCTGGCCATTCATCCGTCGTCTACCACCCACTCGCAGCTGTCAGAGGGCGACCTGCAAAGTGCCGGTATTGCCCCCGAACTGATTCGCTTAGCCATTGGTATTGAAGATATCGATGACATCATCGGCGATCTCAAACAGGCATTGGCTGCTGCGTAGGCAAATAGCCGTTGCTGATCTAGGGAGATAATTGAGCTAGCGAAACTGCCATGAATCCAAATTCTTGAGATGCGATCGCTGAGAAAAAAGGGCCGCTTGCTTATATCTGACGGCCCTTTAACACTAAAGCCATCCCGAGGATCAGCGGTGCATCAAAATATCCCGAGGATCCGCAACGCGCATGAGTATAGGTCCAATCCAGACCCAATTTTTTCAGACCAATGACCCCTTTTTTCTAGAGTCAGGAGAGTCTTTTGATACCCTCACCCTGGCCTATGAGACCTATGGCACGCTCAATAGCGATGCTAGTAACGCTATTCTGGTGCTGCATGCCCTGACCGGTAGCCAGCATGCTGCTGGCATTAATACTTCAGTTCCTGGTGTAGAGCCCCTATGGACCGATGACTGCATTGTTGGCTGGTGGGATACATTTATTGGTCCTGGTAAGGCGCTGGATACGGAACGTTATTTTATTATCTGTGCTAACTATCTGGGCAGCTGCTATGGGTCAACCGGTCCTCGCTCCACCAATCCGCTTACAGGAAAACCCTACGGGAGTCAGTTTCCCCAGGTGAGCGCTTGGGACGTTGTTCGCAGTCAGCTGCGTTTATTGGACCATTTAGGAATTCAATGTTTGCACGCGGTGATTGGTGGCTCTATGGGGGGGATGCTATCCATCTTGTTGGCTACGCGCTGTCCCAATCGAGTCAAGACTGTGCTGCCGATGGCCACCGGGTTAGAAACAACGGTGCTCCACCGCGTACATAATTTTGAGCAGATTCTTGCTATTCGCAACGACCCAAAATTTCAAGGCGGTGACTATTATGACCAAGAGCCGCCTAAAGAAGGACTGTTATTAGCCCGAATTATTTCCCACAAAACGTTTGTCTCACTGGCGGTGATGGCCAAACGTGCTAAGCAGGAAATTACGGTAAAGCAGCCTATTGGTCACTTTTATGAGCTGTCTAACCCGATTGAGTCTTATATGTTCTATCAGGGCAAGAAATTTGCAGCGCGCTTTGACGCCAACAGCTATCTACGTATTATGGATATGTGGCAGCGGTTTAGCCTCAACGCCCAGCAGCCTGAGTTATTTGAAAACTGTGGCCATCAGCGATATCTAATTTTTAGTGTCGATTCTGATGTTTGCTTTTACCCAGAAGAACAAAAGATCATTGTTAAAGCCTTGGAAGCTGCTCAGATGAATGTAAAACATATTACCGTTCACTCTGATAAAGGCCATGATTCTTTTTTGCTAGAGCCAGATCTCTATGCTCCCTATATTCACTTCATTTTGGAAGAAGGATCGTCACAATAGCGGGCAGTAGAGGGGGGCAATGTCACTTAGTCATCTTTTGACGCTGTTTGACACCATGGCAGATTGCGAGGTCTTAGAATCCCACAGGTAGACCGCAGTGCCGGCGGAGAGCTGCAGTCCTCAAGCTTTAAAAATCAAAAAGAGCTACCGGTAGCCTAATCACCGACAGCTCTTTTTCTAGGGGATGCTCTGTTAGTAAGTGAACACGTTAGCGAGAGCTAACGGCTTTCTTAGACATGCTGTAGGTACCGCCTCGACCACGATACCAGTCGCTATCCCGTGCTCCTGCAGACAGAATGTTCGAAATGCGACTACGAGCTTTTAGAAACTGAGTCTTGGGCATATCGTCTTCAAAAATGGCTGACATAACATCAGTAATTTTGAAGGTATCGTTTGATTTAGCTTTCAACACATTGGCGACCACATCCTGAAGTCGTTGCTGACTGTGCTCATCAAGCACATAGCGCTGCCACCGAGCTGTTCTGCCATCTTTCTTTTCTGCTTTGGCAGCAGACTTTTTGATGGTTTTGGCTTTGGTTACTCTAGCCAGTTGGGCGGCTACCGTATCTTCGGCAGGCTCAGCATCCTCGGCTTCTGTAACGACGGGTGCAGCGGCAGCGGACCGACCGTTGCTATTGGTTGAGCCGTCAAACATTGCAATGACGGTCTGTAGACCCTTGCGCTTGTCCTGAATTTCAGTCAGCTGTTGCATCAAAGCGGCTTCTTGCTCAGATAAAAGGGACTCAGCTTCTACAAGCTGAGGAAGCACAGTAGTTGACATGGTTCGTTTCCTTCAAGTGGATCTAAGGTTAAAAGTGAAATAAATCTGTTCGCTAATGTATTGCGTGAATTTAAATCAGAGATTATAAAGCATACATTAATCCTAGCATTTCAGAACATAAATTCTGAGATTGCTAGTAGGACAAGTGTTCCCAGATCTCTCTTTTTTCTAAATAAACTTTGTACACATTAGGTCGAAACTTTTGATACAGGGAAAACGGCAGGTCAAAGCTTAGACAAAGTATATATTAAATATCAAATCTCGACATTGCTGGCTTTTGGGAGAATAATGATGGTGAGAGACTGTCAGATAGTAGCCACGATAGATCGATTCATCGTCTAGATCAGCAATCGTTAGATCTCCAGGTAGTCTATAAGTTAGATACTAATAGCCCAATAGTCTTCTATCTATTTGTAGATTGTTTGACATTTTGCCTTATGCACCAGCCAGTACCAGACTGTACGATCGCTGATTTGGAGAAGGACCGATCGATAGCCATGGTCATTTAACAGTCCTTATCTTCCCAACTGATAAATTCTCTAAGATTTAAACCATTGTACTGATACAGCAGGGCAGGAATACCGATAAACAAAGTCAAAAATATAGCCATCATACTGGTTATGGCCCAGCTGCTTGGCTGTAAACTATCGCCTAGATAGGTGAGTAATAGGGTGGAGGGCACCATTCCAAACAGGGTTGCACTGGCATAGACCGGTAGCGGTAGTCTAGCGATACCGGCTCCATAGCTAATGAGATCAAAGGAAAATATGGGTAATAGCCGTGTAACAAAAATCATCCAGCCCAGATAGTGCCGATCGACAGAAAGATGTATTGTTTTGCCGGTGAGTGATTTGACGATGGCAGGCCCGATTGTTTTACCTAGGCCGTAGGCAATTAGGGCACCGCTAAACCCACCAATAACGGTATAAATACCTGCCCAGAGAGGATGCCATATAGTGCCAGCAGCTACAGCCAGGGGCGCACCGGGAATCTGGCTAATGACCACGGAGAGTGTAATGATGACTATGTAAATCAGTGGTCCCCCAACTCCTAGCTGTTCTATGGTGGCAGGTAAAGATTGAGGATTGAGCCACTGTAAAATCTGAGACGGCTGCCATGACATATAAACCACTGCCAGGGTGACTATGGTAATAGACAGACCCATGGACCAGGGAATGCTTGGGGCGGCTGCTTTACTCTGAACCATGCTGTATAGCTCCTCTCTGCTTCATCATTGAGCATGACAGTGCTGACTAAAAAGAGGCTAAATGCTATCTGAGTCCAGACTAAGAAAGCCCTGGGTAAAACTCAGTATCGTGAAACCGGAAATTTGTTGCGAACGGCTCTATTGACAGATTTTGAGAACCTGAATACTGATCCGCGCTAAAAACCAATGTATGAGAAATAGAAAGAGTGTTACCGATCTTTGAGATGGTGTTGTCAGTGAGACAATGGCAGTGCCTATAGATTGATTTCCTAAATTAGCGATCGCAAAAAAGACTTGCCGCTGCTGATTTAGAAGAGGATCAGCAGCGGCAATACCACAGTATTTATACTGAAAATATCTGTCGAGCAGCCCAGTGGGCCGGCTGTACATCGACAATCAAGTCTTAAGTCTGCTCCCACAGCACCTGAACACCTTCTGGGAGATAGCCTGAAATCTCTTTTACGATATCTTCAGGTAGATCCTGTCGTATGGTTGAAAAGACAGCGATCACAACGCTTTGGGGAGTCATATCCTTAGCAACGCTGCCTTCTTGGGCAATGCGTCGCATAAAGACCTCAGAGTCAATATCGAGGGGAGGACGCACTCGACTGATGGCTCGTACAATGAGATTGTCGTCTTTCCATAGCTTGGCAATCTCTCGATTGTTAAATGCGGCCTCAATCCGGTCCGATGCTTCGGTGGGCATTAGGTCGCGCATAGTTCGAAACACTACGACGGTCGTATCGCGCGCATCATAGATATCGGGAAAATTGGCCTTTTGCATGACCTGCTCTAGGAAGCGTTTTTGTGAGTCATTCATTGATGCACTCGCCATCGTAGTCTCCTGATTTATTATCGACTCTAAGCAAACGGATTTAGCAAATTTGATATACTCTATGGCTGGATAATATCAAACTCTTTGTTAATGAAACCTAACGTTATGTTGCATTAGATAGCTACATAGGTATCAGGAGAAACCATCTAGGGCATTTGAACTGTCAGACTAAGAGAGTATTTTCGACAAATTACAGGTTGTTTGCCCATTTGCCAGCATTTAGCAAATAAATTCCGCAATATCACTGTGGTCTCACGGTAATATTGATGCATTCTGGCGTTGCTGACATAGGCTATGGGTACACCTGGATCAATTTTTATTTCCTATCGACGCAGCGATAGTATTGCTGAGGCTGGTCGTATTTACGACAAACTAGTAGATGCCTTTGGCTCAGAGCGCATCTTTAAGGATGTCGATAATATTCCCTACGGAGCTGACTTTGTCGAACAATTAGATCAGGCCGTTGCCCAATGTGACGTGCTGATTCCGCTGATTGGACACAGCTGGCTAACGGTGGCAGATTCCCACGGTAACCGTCGGCTGGATGACCCCAATGACTTTGTTCGCATTGAAATTGCCTCGGCACTTAAGCGCGACATTTTGGTGCTGCCGGTTTTAGTGGGTGGGGCAGCTATGCCAGAACCTAGCGACCTACCTGAAGATTTGCGATCGCTGGCGCGTCGTAATGCGGCTCAGGTCCGCTACGATCCCGACTTTCAGAGCGACATGAGACGTGTTGTTGCCAAGCTAGAAGAGTATTTTGCAACCTGGGGTATTGCCGCTAAACCAGCTCAGGCGGATCCTAGTCCTCTTTCTCAGAGTCACCACCCAGCTCAAAACAACTCTACAGTACCGCCCTCTAAGGTCCTTTTGACATCGGCTATCCTCAGCGGCATTGGTGGCGCACTTGCCATCTATGACGGGTTTTATGGTGGGGAGGAAGTGAACTGGGCGATTGGATTTTTGCTACTGGGGGCAGCAGCGATTCTAATGACTCGTCAGTTTTGGGCCTGGGCTGCTGCGCTTTCAATTCAGGTACTGGCTGTTATTGTTTTTAGTACAGAGTTTATGGATGTTTTAGCCGACCAGCTTGAATATGGTGATGGCCTATCCTACGGTCTCATCGTTCTGTTGCCGGTCGTTTTGCTAGCTTTGATCAACGGTGTTCTTTTATTGTTGCCTTACACTAGACGCAGCTTTCGGTAGCGTTAGGCTTTGGCAGAGCGATTAGTCCGCTCATTACCCAACAGTTTAGGGACGATTAGACCAGAATTTGTTTTGTAGGTCGCAAACTCTGGATAGCGAGAAAGAGACTTATCTTTTTTTAGCATATTGGGTACAAATATCCCAGCTATAAATCCTCCTAAAATAACAAACGGTAGCCAGTGCATGGCCAGTATGGCAAACGATAAATAGATCAAGATTTCACCCAGATAGTTGGTATTACGACAGCGCGCAAAGAATCCTTCTGTGATCAGTCCCGATGTGTACTTGAGGGTATAGTACTTCTGTGCGTCGCTGACATAGTGCAAAAATATCCCTAAAATATTGAGGGCAATCGCGACAGAAGCCAGGGGCAGCGGCGGCTCAACACCGCTGCTAATTAAAAGAAATGGCGCTACCCAATAGAGACAGACTGTCGCAAATCCAACAATTCCCATGGGCAAAGATACTTCTTGTTCCCACTGCTTGTCGGGATACAGTTTGTCTTTGAGCAGCCACAAACCGCCATAGGTACCGTGCAGCGCCAGGTAAACCCAAGGCCCCAGGGAAAAATTCTGATAGACCAGCATCAGCGCCAAAACAACAAAAACGGTCGCGCCCTTGTGCAAATTGATAAAGTATTTGATCTTCATAGTACTTATCCCCGGTTACAGCTTTACCATAGCGTAGGGACCGCGATCGCCTATCCTGCTCCCAGGGTTTCTTCTACAAATGCTTTAACCACTGAGGTGTCATTTTCTAGCACCGTAAACTGCTCTTTGCGCTCAAACAAATCATCTAAAAAGTCAGGCAGCTCGGGTAAAACGCCAACAGCGCCATTGACCGCATTGGGAAACTTGGCCGGGTGAGCGCAGGCTAGCGACACATGGGCTGTATCCTCAGGCAGCGCCTGTAATAAATGGGGGGCGCAGGCGATGGCCGTATGGGGGTCGATCAGCTGGCCGGTACGCGTATAGGTGTCTCGAATCACTTGGGTAATGCCGTCATCATCGAGCCGTCCGCCAATAAAGGTTTGACGCATTGTCTCTAAAATGTCAGGCGATACCTTAAAGACACCGGTTGTTTGAAACGTGGTCATCGTTTTTATCACTCGGGTGGCGTCACAGCCATAGGTATCAAACAGCAGCCGCTCAAAGTTGCTAGATATTTGAATATCCATACTGGGGGCAATTGATGGAGAGACCGCATCGGTGCGCATTTCACCGGATTCAAAAAAGCGAGTGAGGATATCGTTTTTATTGGTACCAACCGCCAGTGTGCTGATGGGCAGCCCAATCCGCTTGGCCACATAGGCGGCAAACACATTGCCAAAATTACCGGTGGGGACAACGAATGACACTGACCGCTCCGGTGCGCCTAAATTTAACGCCGCATAGACGTAATAAACCACCTGGGCCAAAATCCGGGCCCAGTTAATGGAGTTGACAGCAGAAAGCTGATACTGGTCGCGAAACTCCAGGTCACCAAACAGCTGTTTGACAATGGTCTGACAGTCGTCGAACGGACCCTGCAGGGCAATATTATGAACATTGCTAGACATCACCGTGGTCATCTGCTTCCGCTGGATCTCGGAGGTACGATTGTGGGGATGCAAAATAAAGATATCGATGGTGTCTTTGTCGCGGCAGGCTTCGATCGCCGCAGACCCGGTGTCTCCTGAGGTGGCTCCTAAAATGGTTAGGCGTTCGCCACGTTCTTGGAGCAGGTGATCAAACAGCTTTCCTAGCAGCTGTAGCGCATAGTCTTTAAACGCCAGGGTAGGTCCGTGGAATAGCTCCAGTAGAAAGTGATTGGTATCGAGCTGGGTGAGGGGTGCGATCGCACTGTGGTGAAACCCGGCATAGGCTTCATCAATCAGCGTCTTTAGCACATCGGGCTTAATCGTATCGCCAACAAAGGGCATCATTACGGCCAGCACCACGTCCTGATAGGATTTGCCCCGCAGCTGTCGCCACTGTTCTACCGAAAACTGGGGATAGCTTTCTGGCACATACAGACCGCCGTCTCTAGCTAGACCGGTCAGGACGACATCGGCAAAATCAAGAATGGGAGCATTGCCGCGGGTGGAGTGGTACTTCATCTAATCTCCTGAGAAATGATACGTTATGTGCCTCGCATATTTTATATGGTGATAGCGGCCATCAGTCGTTTGGCCGCAAACGGTTTGCGCTTAGATAAACCGTCCTAACATCGTGACATTTGATGCCAGCCAACCCTCCATTCAAAATACATGAAGGCCCAAAAAACTGATCGGCTCAGATCCGACGATGCCGCATGTTTAGTTTTCGATACGTTGTTGAGGAGACCGTATGAGACTTTTTCGTGACCACAAAAATCAAAAGTATCGACAGCTGCTGAGCGTATTGATTATTACCTTTGTGGCATCGCCCTTTTTAAAGGCTGGGATTGGCAACGTGCTGTCTATCTCGCTATTGCTGTGCGCCATTCTGGTGGTGCTCCATAGCTTCGCGTTACCCAGACGCTGGCTGGTGGTATACAGTGGGATTGCGATCGCGGCTTTTGGGTTAGAAGTCATCGCCACCTTCAACGCAGGCTCTTATATCAATCAAACATTTAGCCTCATATCTCAGCTGATCTTTGCCATTTATCTCGGAGGGGCCGCCTACTGGATTGGACGAGATATTTTTACAGCCCCTAACGTCACTGTAGATACCGTACGGGGAGGAGTCAGCGTTTATTTCTTGATCGGTTTTCTCTGGGCGTTGCTTTACGGTATTGTTCACACATTGAACCCCAGTGCCTTTTCACAGCCGCTGATTCAACAGCGATCTTATTTGCGAACAATTCATTTTAGTTTTACAACATTGACCACACTGGGCTATGGCGATATTGTTCCCTTGAGTGAAGTGGCCCAAGTACTCACCAACTTAGAAGCCATTGTTGGGCAAATGTACTCTTCAGTACTCATTGCAATCTTAATCGGCAGCTATCTCGCCCAGCGAGACAATCAACGGCGATAGAGCAACTCAAAGGAATTCTATATTTTCCAGGTTTGTTGATTCGATCAACAATAACGCAAAGTCTTTTTTCAGCATCACCAACAGCGACGGCCCCCCAGGATACCCCCTCTGGTTAAACAGTCTTGAACGAGTACCGGAACCAACCTTGAGAACGCAGACGTCAACTTTGTGACAACGGCTACTATTGAAACTGTAGATATACGCTAGAGTTTTATCTATTCAGTAAACTAGCTACCACTGTGCCCAATCTCACATCCCACGATCTGGATGTTTCGCGGCTTTTGTTTGATCTTAAGCGGTGTGGAGCGCTGGTGAGCCGATTTACCGGATGGCTCGATCCAGATGCGATCGCAGCCTGTGTAACCAACGGTTTAATTGAGCAGTTTGGCTGTGCGTTTGCCCGCATTTGGCTGGTTGAGTCAGACCGCACCCAGCTCCGGTTAGTATCCTCATCGGGGTTATACACTCGGCTTGATGGCGACTTTGCTCGGGTTCCTATGGGAGCGTTTAAGGTGGGTAAAATCGCCCAGCACTGTATTCCCTTTCTCAGCAACTGTCTCCCCGATGAAACCTGGGTCAAGGATCGAGAGTGGGCCATTGCCAACAATATCCAAGGATTTGCGGGGCTACCTCTGATGGCAGAAGAGCAGGCCATCGGCGTTTTGGCTGTTTTTAGCCATCGGCCCATGGCACCTGAATTTTTAGAAGTGTTGCAAATTCTTAGCCTGTCGGTGGCCGGGGCCCTGGCTAGTGCGGTCAATCACCAAACCCGACTACGCACGCCGGATACGGCGCACCTGTCGGAACAGATGGCGGCACTTTTAGGCGGACAGCGGCTTAGTCTATTGGGGACAGAACAGCCGCTGGCGCTGCCGGTAACCCAGCTGCTGTTGCAGATGGCGCACTGTTTAGTCAACCTGTCGTGTCAATATTGTCGTCTGGTGTATGACAACGATACGGTGGTGCTAGAAGCGATGCTGGCTGCAGACTCAGCCCAGCCAATGAACAAGACAGCTCTAGTACAGCGTTTTCAAAATATATTAGACGTCGGACAGACGCTGGGCGGTGACCTAAAGATTCAAACGGATGCGGGTGTTGCCCAGGTTCGTTTGCAGCTGCCACAGCATATGATTCAAGCACCTCAGCCTAAGTCTCCTCTCTCTGAACGGGAGTTGGAAGTGATGCAGCTGCTGGCCCAGGGCTGCCGCGATCGCGACATTGCCGAACAGCTCTACATCAGCGAGAGAACCGTTAAATTTCACGCCAAGAATATGCTGGAAAAGCTAAACGTACGCACCCGTATTCAGGCCGTGTTTGAAGCTTCTCAACAGGGCTGGCTGGGCTAGTCTCTTTATATCGGAGACATGCCAACGTGGAGACGTTTCATGGAACGTCTCCACGTCGATATTGATTAGGTCTGATGCCAGAGCCGTTATTAAAATGAAATATTTGGACTAAATCTATATAGTACAATAGTACTTAAATTGAACTAGCGGCTTTCCATAGGGTACAAGCCCCACAGGTTTTTCCCTGTGTCGATTGCTGCTGTTTTTGCCTTCTTTAAGGAGCCCCTATGACATTAGCAAAACCTAACAATCCCGATAGCTTTGATCTCTCCACAGCCGATGCGGTCACCCAGTATCGCACAGTTTTAAAGAACAAACTTGGCCCGTTGACCACCCGCGTCATGGACGGTAGTCTCGACCTTTGGAAACGATATCAGCCGGTTACCTATGAAAAACTTCTGGCCGTCTGGCAGCTTCTGCGTCATACCCAGCCGGTGCAGCTGTTGCTAAGTGCTGCTTTGGCCATACTTGCGATCGCGCTAGTGACGCTGGTAAATACGTTTAATGGAGTCATTATTCTAGGTCTCAAAATGACTGCCCTGACGCTGGCAACCGTTGCCGTCGGTCAGTGGGTTGTCCGCGGTTTGGCATGGGCCGACCAAAAGCTGCCTTCAGACACTCACCCGTAGCGGGCAAATGTGGCGTTTGGTTCCAAACGCCACGCGTCGTTTAAACAAGAAAATAGCACTCCTAGTCCAGGTAGAAGTGCTATACCAATGAGGTGGGAGTCAATCTGTAAGACGCAGTTAGCCAAGAATGACGGATGGTACAGAGAAGATATTAGGGGCCGATCGCCCCGAACATTAACCTACCACTTCTTGTAAGGCAGGAATTTGCCACACATAATAACTTTCACCCGATCTCCTTTAGGATCTTCTTCTCTTTCCACATCAATCGAAAAGTCAATCGCACTCATGATGCCGTCGCCAAATTTTTCATGCACCACAGCTTTGACTGGCACGCCATAGACCTGCATGATTTCGTAAAAGCGATAAATTAGCGGATCGGTTGGCACTAGAGGATCTAAACCGCCTTTCATCGGGCATTCAGTCAGGGGCTCAACAAACTCTGGTCCCATGCCCAGGGCTTCTACAATTTTAGCGGCTTCGTCTTCAGAGGCGCTGGCCTGACCGTACAGCACCGATGCAATCCAAACCTCGTCGTAGCCGAGCTTGGCTTCTAAATCAGCAAATGACAATCCTTTAGCTTTTTTGGCAGCCAGAAATTTTGCAGAGATTTCAGAAATTGCCATAGTAAAATCACCTCTTGATTTCAATAATTAAAAAGGAACAACGCCTGGAAATACATCCAGCTATTTAACGCCGAATGCGAGACTCTTCCACGGCACGGGTTTCACGAAATAGATGGTGCTCCATCTCGGCCTTTAAGTCGTGGTAGGCCGGATGCTGATCGATGGTTTCGCGATCCCTAGGTCGTGGAAATGGAACCTCTAGAATCTCATCAACACGAGCGGCCGGACCGCGAGTCATCATCACGATTCGATCTGACAGCAGCAGCGCTTCTTCGATGCTGTGGGTAATCATAATCACCGTTTTACGCTGCTGTTCCCAAATCCGCTCAACTTCGCTTTGTAAAAAGCCACGAGTTAGGGCGTCTAGGGCTCCAAAGGGTTCATCCATCAGTAAAATCTGAGGATCAATCGCTAGAGCGCGAGCAATGCCTACCCGCTGTCGCATGCCTCCCGATAGCTCGTGGGGATGCTTTTTCTCAGCACCTTCAAGACCTACTAGCTGAATCTGTTCTTTGATATTACGAGTCAGCTGCTTGGGCGACAGTTTTGGATAGACTGTCTCGACCGCAAATCGAATATTTTCTTCAACGGTCATCCAGGGCATCAGGGCATAGTTTTGAAATACCATGCCGCGATCGGGGCCTGGCCCCTGAATTGGTAAGCCGTTCAAGAGAATATCACCCTGAGTGACATCCGACAGTCCGGCCACCATATTTAGCAACGTTGACTTGCCACAGCCCGATGGGCCGATGATAGAGACAAACGTATTGGGCTCAATATCTAGACTAATGTCTTCAATGGCGACAAAGTCTCGGGTAGTTCTACGAGACAGTTTGCTAAACAAGTCTCTTTTTCCTGGGAATACCTTGGTGACATTCCGTATGGAAAGCTGGGCTGACGGGAATTCGGGTTCAGGAGCCACGGCGTTAGACGAATATTTGACTGAAGCAATGCTCACGCTTTACGACCAAATGCGACAAATTTTTCTAGGGCACCGAAAATGTTGTCTAAGATAAGCCCTACCAAACCAATGATAAAAATGGCCACTAGGATATTGGGAATATAGAGATTATTCCACTCATTCCAGATAAAGTAGCCTAGCCCTGTTCCCAAAAGCATTTCAGCCGCTACAATGACCAGCCATGAGATCCCCATACTGATTCGTAAGCCCGAAACAATATTGGGTAAAGCGGCTGGAATAATCACCTTAAAAATGGTGCGTAGCCGGGATGCTCCCAACGTCTTGGACACATCTAGATACTCAGGATTGACATTGGCTACACCAAACGCCGTATTGATTAGCGTTGGCCAGATACTGGAGATCAAGATAATAAATATACCCGTCTGCTCAGAATCGCGGAAGATATACAGACCCAAAGGCAGCCACGCCAGAGGAGAAACCGGTTTTAACAGCTGCACGTAGGGATTAAAAGCCTTGTAGGCAATCGGAGAGATCCCGATCATAATCCCCAGGGGAACGGCAATGATTGAAGCTAGAAAATAACCAATGGCCACCCGGCGCAGGCTAATCAGCAGGTTCCAACCGATACCTAAATCGTTAGGACCGTTGTCAAAGAAGGGGTGAGTGCTCCACCACCAAAGCTCTTGCAGGGTTTTAGACGCTGTTGGCATTCCCTTGGCAAACAGCTTTAAGTTAGCGCCAATCTCCCAAAAAGCCAGGAATAAAACTAGCGAAATGATAAACAGTCCCAATGCTTTAGTATTCTCGTTTAGCCATGGGGGACTTGTGGCGCTACTGCCAGCTTTAGTCTTTTCTAAAGCTGGCTTAGGCTCAGTTAAGGTCATATAAATTACACCTCCAAGGTCAGACTGCTAGTGGGTTCAAACGCCATTTTTGTCAATCTGCTCTTTAATATAAGCTGCCGGGTCGGCAGGGTCAAAGGTGTCAAATTCAAGCGTTTCAGTCCGATAGATGTCGTCTGGCGGGTTTAAGCCGACCTCTTGAGCTAATTCTCTAGCCAGATCGGTTAGGAAAATATCTTTGCCGACCTCGTCATAGGTATCGCCAGTAATTACCTGAGCTGCCTTACCATCGCCTTGGAGATCCCATCGCACTAACTGGGACGAAATCCAGTTGGCAAAGCTCTGCCATGGATACGGGTCAAAGCCAATCCGGTCTGGCACGTCAAGAGTGTTGCCCTGACCGTCATCAAAATTACCGGTAAGAACAGCTTCGACCACTTCCACCGGCTGATTGAGAAAAGCTCTCTCAGAAATTGCTTTGGCGATCTCGGGGCGGTTAGCTGGGTCTTGGGCGTAGCCAGCTGCGTCAATAATGGACTTGTTGAGCGCCCTAAAGGTATTGGGATTGGCATCAATCCACTGGTCGCTGGCGGCAAACGCGCAGCAGGGATGACCTGGCCACAAATCTTTGGTGAGCTTAAAGATAAATCCTGCCCCTTCATAGACAGCTCGCTGGTTAAAGGGATCGGGCATTAGATAGGCGTCGATATCACCGGCTACTAGCTGAGCGATACTGTCCGGTGGGGGAACCGGGCGAATCTTGACATCCACATCTGGGTCGATACCGCCTGTGGCTAGGTAGTAGCGCAACAGCAGGTTGTGCATAGAGTAAGGAAACGGTACACCGATAGTGAATCCGTTAAAGTCCGCTGGCCCGTTAATCTGGCCTTTGTACTTCTCGGCCACCGTAATGGCCTGACCGTTAATATTTTCGATGCTGGCTAGCTTGACACCAAAGGCGGCCGATCCTAGCCCCAGGGTCATGGCAATGGGCATGGGGGCGAGCATATGGTAAGCGTCTAGCTCTCCAGCAATAGCCGAGTCGCGTACGGCTCCCCAGCTAGGCATCTTCACCACTTCTGCATTGAATCCATACTTAGAGTAGAAACCCAGAGGCTCGGCCATGATAATGGGAGTGGCGCAGGTAATGGGAATAAACCCAATCTTGAGGTTTGTTTTCTCTAAGTCAGAGGTGTCCACCGGAGCTGCATCATCAACGGCGGCGGGTTCTTCCGGCGCACCACCACAGTTGCTAAGGGTGACTAAGGCCGCACCAATAGCCAGATTTTTTAGAAACTCTCGACGAGTAAAGCTGCTGTTGCGAATAGCGTCGTTAAAGAACAGGCCAGCCTGGGGACCAAAGGCAGCGGCAAATGCGTTCTCGATGCCCCCCGCTTGTTCTGCTAAGGCGAGAACTAACCGCTCACGCTTCGGGTCGCCCCGCCCTGCGGTCTTTAACAGCAGCGTTTTGCGCAGTTCGTAGGCATTGACACTGTCAGCGGCCCGCAGCTGCTCGTCTTTGTACAGACCCATCTTGACGATGTCTCCCACCATATCCACCGGGTCCTGGGGCATGGTTTGGAGAAACTCCCAGTGGGACATGGTCAGGTGGGCGCCTCCACAGATGATGCAGGCCATCTGAAAGTCGGTGAGATTACCGCGATCGCAGTTTAGTTTGTCCCATTTTGGACTGGTTTTGGAGGCTGTATAGACCATGATTACGCACCTTAGCTAGCGTTGACGGGTTAACTGAAAACCTGGCTGAAAACCTGAAAATTGAATACGTATAGACTGCTGATGTAGGATGTCCAACTAGTTATTTCTTTGGTAAAAAGAATTCCGACTTTGGATCTCAGCAAAGAACAATTACGAAGGTCGTTAGCATAATTTATACCAACCTCACTCCGAGAATACATTGGACTATCTTTTGAAAAACTAGGACTTTTTAAGTCTCTTTGTTGTTGAGCGCACTGTTTTGTTGCGGTTGTTACGAATTGGGCTGACTTCGCCACACTTGAGGTGTAGCCCCATGGAGTTTACGAAACTGTCGCGTAAAATAACCAGCGTCGCCATAGCCGATGGATTCTGCAATGTGTTTGATGGAGTCCGCTGTATTGGTGAGCAGATCGCGGGCTTGAGCCATACGCCGCTCAATAATCCAGGCTTTGACCGTTCGCCCCGTATGGCTTTGAGACAAATTAGTTAAGTAGGCGGGCGAATAGCCAACGGCTTGAGCCACATCGGTGAGATTGATGGGCTGTTGATAGTGGGCTTCAATAAAGTCGAAAACCGCCGTCAGCCGCGGACAGTCGGGAAAAATAGTGTCGGTAGAGTCCTTCTGAGTCTCAAGCGGAGCTGCCTGCAGACCTCGCTGAAGCTCGGTCTGGCGCTGGAGTCGAGATGCGATCGCATCTAAAAAGTCCTCAACCGTGCAGGGTTTGGTCAAATAGTCATCGGCCCCCGACGTCATCCCCTGACGTAAATCTGACATTGTTACCTTGGCGGTTAAAAAAATAAACGGAATCGAAGCGGTCACATCGTTTTGCCGCAGCGATGACAAAACATCGTAGCCGTTCATATCCGGCATCATAATATCGCAAACCACCAGGTCGGGCCGATGCTGAGTTGCTAGCCTGACACCGGTTGAGCCATTCTCAGCTCCAATCCCTTTAAACTTCTCAAACTTTAAGCATCGCAGAAAAATCTCTCTTGTTTGGGCCTCATCTTCAATTACTAGAACTGTTTTTACCATGGCCCTACTGTGTACAATCAAAAAGCGCTTAGTAATAGATTTAAAGGGCAGTTATCTATAGCTTTAACTATAGATGTAAAGGTTTTACTGCCCTGTCGTGGTGTAATTCACTACAGTTTTTACGATTGCTGATTTGGACGATTTCTGACAACACTACACATTAGCAATGTCCAATTTTCAACAAACGGTATGAAAGCGCAGGATTCCACCAATCCCTTAGACCGCCGTTCCCAGCTGCAGGAACTCAAGGCGCTGCGTCGTCGGCATCAGCTCATTCTCAACGCGGTGGGAGAAGGCGTCTATGGTCTGGATATGCAGGGCAATGTTACCTTTGTCAATCCGGCGGCGGCGGCCATGATTGATTGGGAAATAGAGGACCTCATCGGTCAGTCGATGCATCGGGTGCTGCACCATTCCCACGCCGACGGCAGCCCATATCCTAGAGAATGCTGTCCCATATATGACGTCTTTCAAAGGGGGCATGTGCAACGCGTCACCGATGAAGTGTTTTGGCGTAAGGATGGCACCTGTTTTCCCGTGGAATATATCAGCACGCCGATGTGCGATGAGCGCGGCGAGCTAGTTGGAGCTGTCGTCACCTTTCGCGATGTTAGCCAGCGTAAGTGGGCCGAGGCCGTTTTACACCAGACCAACGAAGATTTAGAGCTCAAGGTTAAACAGCGCACAGCTGAACTCTATGCTGCCAATGAACAGCTGCGGGAATTAAGCAATCTCAAGTCTAGATTTGTGTCCATGGTCTGTCATGAGTTTCGCAATCCGATGAACAATATTGCGCTGTCGGTGTCGTCCTTAGCTCGATACGAGGAAAAATTATCTCAGCAGCAAAAAAAACAATACTTATTAGATGTCAAAGAGAATGTCGAGCGCATGACCCAGATGATCGACGACATTTTAGTGCTGGGTAAGTTGGATGCTAAACAGCTGCGTCTGAATCCAGAGCCTTTAAATCTGGTGGACTTTTGTCGCAACCTGCTAACAGAATTTCCATCAGACCAGGGAAAGCTCGCGTTTACAGGCCGCTACAAGCCCCTTGTTGCCAAGCTTGACCAAACGCTTCTGCGCTCGATTTTGACCAATATCTTAGCCAATGCTCTGCGCTACACCCCTGATGGCCAGCCTGTGTGTCTATCGCTATTACGTCATAAGGATCAGGCTGTATTTATGGTGCGCGATACCGGTCTAGGTATTCCTCCAGAGGACTATCCTCATCTGTTTGAACCGTTTCATCGGGGTCGGAATGTGAGCAATATTCCAGGGACGGGATTGGGTTTAAGTATTGTTAAGCAGTTTGTTGATTTTCAGCAGGGTGATATCCAGGTCAAAAGCCGATTAGGAGAAGGAACGACGTTTAAGATATCGTTACCGCTCTCTATGGAGTAGTCGCTAGCCGGACTGCTCCATAAGTCAGAAGACCCCGACATTAGAGATAATAAAGCGTATCAGGGGACACTGATTATCCCATGAATTACTGATAAAAATTGAGTAAATCAGCGCTAGTTAGCTCTTTTGCATATGAGAGTTCTAATTAGGGCTGTAAACATAATATTTTGCGCATCTAGGGTTCCAGCTTTACCGAGCGTTCGGTCCGAGAGATGCAGCCGGTAGCCTTAAAGCCGGTTCACGGAGGGATAAAAGCCCGGGAGAATTCTGTTTGCCGTCTGGTCAACAGCTTCTCTCGGGTTTTGTTTTTATTCTAGCGGTTAGTGTGATGTTTAGATTTGGAGAGAGATAAATGGAGCATAGTGTTTTCTCCTGGGGAATTATCACATTTCTCTTAGGAACCTTAGGTGTGGGAGTTTGGGCCTCTCAACAGATTAAAGGAGACAGTGTTAATTTCTTGGTAGCCGGACGCGGATTAACACTGCCGCTGGCCGCTGCCACCCTGATGGCGCAGTCGGTGGATTCCAATGCCACCCTGGGGAATACCGATCTATCGGCAGAATTTGGATTTTGGGCCGGGGCCGCACTCCCCATTGGCCTATCGCTGTGTTTATTTTTAACCGGCACTTTTTTGGCCAAGCCCATGAATCGTATGGGGTTGATCACCATACCTGACTTTTATCGAGTCAAGTACGGGCGTCTGGTGGAGCTGATTGCTGCCTGTATTATGTGTGTCAGCTTTTCATTCCTGCTGGCTGGCAACCTAGTGGCCGGAGGCTTTATGTTTCAGACGTTTTTGGGCACTGGCTACGTGGGGGGGATTACCCTGCTAGCTACCCTTGTCTTTGCCTATACGGTTGCTGGCGGACTCTTTGCGGTCGCCTATACGGATGCTATCCAGGTTTTGATTGCTCTGATCGGCACGGTGGGGCTATTTGGCTATTTGCTAGGCAACTTTGGTCTGGATATTGCCCCTGGTATGGGGCCTTTGGCATTGGAGCAGCTAACATCGGTGGGGGCTGGGGCCGCTATCAACTGGGCTAGCCTGTTGGCGCTGGGATTTGGCAACATGGTGGCGATTGATTTTATGGCTCGAATTTTTGCGGCCGAAAGTCCCGAATCGGCTCAAAAAGCCTGCTACATTGCCTCAGTCGGTACCTTGATCATTGGTATTCCCTTCTCGATCATGGCGCTATCAGCCGGCGGCATTCTTGACCAGGTTGGAGTGACGGCCGATGGTCCGATCTTATTTGCCCTATTGCAAAATGTTGTTCCTCCGGTGTTGGGGCTGTTTGTACTAGCGGCTATCCTATCGGCCTCTCTCTCTACCGCAGACGGTGCGATTTTAGGGACGTCTTCGGTGATGGCCCACAATGTCTTTGGTATTCGTCATGGAGCAGCAGCTCACGGTGCTGGGGGCGATCGGCTACTGCTAGTGACCCGTGTCTTTGCGATTGTGATTACCCTATTGGGGGTATTTCTGGGGTTACGGGTCCCTCAGACAGGAGTGTTACTGCTGCTGGCATTTGATCTGAGTTTTGCCGGGCTGGTAGTGCCTCTCATCGGCGGTCTGTTTTGGGCAAAGGCTACTCGTCAGGGAGCATTGGCCTGCATCATCGCTGGTTCGATTACCCGACTGATTCTCTTTGCTCTGATGCCAACGATGTTTGGTATTGATAATACGCTTTTGTATATTCCTAATGGTCTCTTCACCATAGATTTTGATGGGTTTCCTACTATGATTAGTCCCTTAGTGGGTTTAGTCGCGTTTATTATCGTGTCGAAACTTACCTACAAGCCTGTCGATGTTGACAAGCAGCGAGCCAGACTGGAGGAAAAGCTACACGCGCTGTAGAACTGGGTCCGAGGGAGATTGGGCCCCAACAGTTAATTATCCATAAAAAATCGAGGGCCACTGTCTAACAACAGCCCTCGATTTTTTGTATGAGAGAGTCAGAGAAAACAGATAGCGGCTGCGGCCTCTGCTTAGTCCTCTACGCTAAACCCCAAACTTATCAATTTGGTTTTTCAAGTAATCTTCGGCATTGTTGGGATCAAAGTCGCCAAACTTCATGGTCTCAATGCGAGTGATTTCTTCGGGTGCGTCTACGCCCAGCTCCTTAGACAGCTCTCTGGCGAGGTCTGTTAGGAAGAACTCTCGACCGCCGTCGGCGATCTTGTCATTAGAGGTGTAGTCCCAGCGCACTAGCTGAGTGGTAATCCAGCTGGCAAAGCTCTTCCAGGGATAGGGGTCAAAGTAAATGCGATCGGGAATGTCAAAGGAGTTGCCCTGACCGTCTTCAAATTTACCGGTCATCACTGCTTCTAGCACCGGCAGCGGCTGATTGAGATATTCGCGCGGTGCGATCGCAGCAGCAATTTCCTTGCGGTTGGCGGGGTTGTTGGCATAGGTCGCCCCGTCAATAATGGCCTTGTTGAGGGCGCGGAAGGTGTTAGGGTTCTCGTCAATCCAGTTCTGAGCAGCCACAAAGGCGCAGCAGGGGTGTCCGGCCCACAGGTCCTTAGTGAGCAGATGGATAAAGCCGATATCGTCTTGAACCACCCGCTGGGTAAAGTTGTCGGGCAGGATAAAGGCGTCGATTTGACCGGTGGACATTTTTGCGATCGCATCCGGCGGCGGCATAATCTGCAGCTTCACATCGTTGTCTGGGTCCAGACCGCCTGTGGCCAGGTAGTAGCGCAGCAGCAGATTGTGGTTGGAATAGTCGTAGGGAATACCAATGGTCATCCCCTTAAAGTCGGCGGGACCGTTAATGGCACCCAAATGCTTCTTGGCAACGGCAATGCCCTGACCGTTGTTGTTTTCAATGCTGGCCAGCTTCACTGAGAACGGCGTAGAACCCAGACCCAGGGACATGGCAATGGGCATGGGGGCCAGCATGTGGTAGGCATCGAGTTCACCTGCGATCGCAGCGTCTCTCACCACCGACCAGCTGGCGTACTTCATCAGCTCCACATCCAAACCGTGCTTCTCATAGAAACCCAACGGCTTCGACATGATGATAGGTGTCGCACAGGTGATGGGAAGAAACGCCACCTTGAGATTTGTTTTCTCTAATGCTCCAGTCGCCGCTGAACCCGAAGCAGCTTCTTTGGCAACCTCGGATACATCGGCGTCATCGGCGCAGTTGGCCAGCGTTACCAGCGCGGCCCCAACCGCAATATTTTGCAAAAACTTACGCCGCGTTACCTGACTGATACGCTTGGCATCGGTAAAGAACTCTCCCGCCTTGGGTCCAAAGGCCGCGCTAAATGCCTGATCGAGGCCACCGGCCAGCTGAATTAAATCGCGTACCAGCCGCTCTCGGTTGGGCTTGCCCCGACCTACCATGCTGACAAATAAAGCCGTCCTTAGCTCTGCCTGACTAATAGCATCGGCAGTTTCTACAGCGGCTGGCTGATAGAGCCGCATCTTTACGAGATCATCAATTAAATCAGCCGGACTCTGAGGCATCCCCGCCTCAGCCATCAGGCGCCAATGGTCTTGAGTAGAGTGAAAACTTCCACAAATAACGCAGCGTGTCGGGATAGTGCTCGCCTCTCCTTGCTGGCAAGAAAGGTTATCCCATTGGCGGGTCTGACCGGTGACCGATTTCATATTGATTTTCCAGTAGCGCCTGATCTTTTACATTACAACCGTTAATCTACTGCAATTTTGTTGGAAATAACAGCATTCCTAAAGACTTTAATTTCTGTCACGTATCAATGTTCCTGCGGCGGCTGTAAAAACATCAAATCTTTAAATTGGCAAGCGCCATAATGCTTTTTTAGCTACGCCGTTCAACATATCAATTTATGTTGTTTGATGTGTCAATAAAAGACCTCCTTTACAAAGGGAACGGGTCTATATTTCTGTGAGACTAAAGAGTAGGAAAGGGCTAGCCCCGCGCCGCTATAGGCTCCAGACTTTGTATTGGCACCTAGTCAAACCCCCTCTCCCAACATTTGGGAGAGGGGGTTTAAAACGGGAGACGTATCTTTTGTTACAAGTAGCTATAACAGTGGGCCAAGATACAAGAAATTCGCGCCTGTTTACCCGATTCTCAGGCTGCTGACAGTGCCGTTTGCTTCATGTCAGCCAGCATCTTTTTCAGATGCTTTAGCGCCGGAGTAACAATCGCTACAAAGTAAGCTTCACGCAGCTTACGTTCTGCTGGGCTGCCGTGGACATAGGCTCTAGCGCCCGCATGGAGCATAGCTGCCTGGGATGAGCGTAGTGAAAGCTCTGCCCCTGTGACTCGGGCTTGAATAATTTCCCGAGTTAGCTCGGGGTCAGCGACTCCGGTGCAGGTATTGAGCTGGTCGGCCAAACGGTAGGTGCGCTGGCGAGCCGTCTCCAGGTCAGCGCTGAGATTTTCCACCTGATCGTCTAAGTAGCAGTTCACATGGCCCAGACGCTTATTCGACCGTCGCATTAGCTCAATGCAGCTGTCGGTCAGTCCTAAGCCCATGCCCACCTGGGTCAAAATAAATCCGGGACGAATGTGGGCGACATAGTCCTCACAGGGAGCCGCTAATACCCACTCATCGGGGACAAACGCATCGCGAAATACGCAGCTGTAGGTCCCTGTGCCCTCCAACGCAATAAAGTGGGCGTTGAGCCGTAGCGACATGCCTTCTAACTCATCGGAAACGATGGCCATCATGTACTCGTCTGAGTCGGCCATTTTGGCAGCGATGCCAAAATAGTGGCCAGGACCCAGGTTGGAAACCCAGGGCAGCATGCCGTTAATCATGTAGCCGCCGTCTACTCGCGTTGCAGTTAGGGCAATTTTTTCAATGTCAGCAAAGTGCTTCATTGGGTTGGACAGGCCGGTGCCGGCCAGGACCTGTCCGGTAGCGACCTTGGGCAGCATTTCTGCTTTGAGGGCGGTGTTGTCAGTATTTTCTAGGTACCAGGTGCAGGCGACCTGACACCAGGCGATAAATCCGGTAGATAGACAGTCTTTAGAGATTTCTTCGATACTTTGCACTGCCGCTCTTAGACCTTTTCCAGACCCCTGATGGGTCGGTGATACGGCATGGGCAAAGGCATCGGCTTCACCCAGTTGATGCATGATCTGTTCAGGAAATTCTCCTTTGAGGTCAATGTCTTGGACTTTGGGCGTCAGCACCTGATTGATGACCGTGCGCAGTGTTGCGATCGCAGGATCTGGACCCACAGTTTCCGCAGGGGTTGTCGGTGATTTTGAAATGGTTTGCATGGTGATGCTGTTTTATAGGGGGCTGATGTATAGATGAGCTGCGGTGTGTGATGATCGCCAGATTGCTGAAAAAACGAATGAATTTAGAAAACTAACGAAGAATGGGCCGTTAATAGGCCGTTATAGTTTAGTATCCGCTAGCTGGAATCCAGCTGCGCAGATAGCACTCTAAGCTTAGAAGAACAGTATTGGAAAAGCGTTCCCGGAGTCTCCTTAGTCAGAAACTCCGGTTTTGTTAACCCTAAGACAAGTTTAAGCTGAAAATCTACTCTAAACCGTCGAAACCGATACCGGCATAGGATTGCTTAAAGTGGCAGATACCGGTGACCAGGTATTAGCATGGGCCACCATCTCTTCTAGCACGGCCCGCTCGGCGTCGCCATCAATGTCTACTTTGACCCGCACGTCGGTAAAGCCAATCTGAGGCTTTTCTAATTCTCCTGTACCCCAGGTGCTGACAATATTGATGTCTCCCTCTAGGGCAATTTCTAGCTTAGTCAGCGTCACGCCTTTAGCGGCCGCGTTAGCCTGGATACCCACCACTAAACAAGACCCCAGTGCACCCAGCACAATCTCAGAGGGGTTAGGAGCGGTGTTGTCACCCAGCAAGACCGGCGGCTCATCAATGACAAAGGCATCTAAGTCACGCGCATAGTTTAGACTGCGAAACTTACCAGTACAGACAGTTTTGACTTTGAGCGTTTTATCAGCAGGGTTGGCTTTGTTTTTAGCTGCGAGTTCCGTCAGGCCATCCTGAGGAATGGGCGTAAGCGGTGCTTTAACCTCAGCGGTCGTGGTAGTTGCTTCGGCCATAGGTCTATCCAAATAGAGTGATCACTCTATTTAAGATACAAGAAACTCCCAAGGGGTGAAAGGTCAATGTAACCATCTGTGCCCAAAGTGCCCGCTGCTGCCCAAAGCGCTTGACAGCAGCTACGTTTGTGACGAGAGCGGGTGATGCGGTAGGTAAAGAGTCCAAAGAAAATCCCAGCTTTCCAAAAAAATGTCCCACCTATTTGGTCCATATCGATGTCAATATCAACAAATAAACTCTGTTTATTCTGAGACCTTTAATTTTCTCTAAAGAAAACGTGAGTTCTTGAGAAAGATCGGGTTTATCTAAAGAGCATCATCCTTTTGATAGATATTCAGGACTCTTACCCATGTCAGCTCCAAAGTTAGTCCCCCCGTTTACCCGTGAGATTGCTGCTAAGAAAGTTCGTATGGCTGAAGATGCCTGGAACAGCCGAGATCCGCAGCGAGTCTCCATGGCTTATTCAGAAAATAGCCACTGGCGAAACCGGGCTGAAATCTTTGAAGGACGAGAAGCGATTCGAGAGTTTTTATCTCGTAAGTGGGATAAAGAACTGGACTATCGACTTACCAAAGAAATGTGGGCCTTTGGCGAAAACCGGATTGCGGTGCGGTTTCAGTATGAGTGGCACGATGATGCCGGGCAGTGGTATCGCGCCTATGGCAACGAGAACTGGGAATTTGACGATGACGGGCTAATGCGACGACGAGAAGCGAGCATTAATGATAAGCCAATTGCTGAAGACGAACGTCGGTTTTTCTGGCCAGCTCCGGGACCACGACCAGAGGACCATCCGGGGCTGATCGATTCTCCAGAGTAGCGACCGCCTTTTCGGAATAGGAAGGCAATCGAATTTGCGTCGGCCACATTTGGTCGCTTTGGAGTTTTTCGGCGCTGCTGATCCTCGGGATGGTTTTATCTGAAGAATGCTGACATGTGGCATTTCTAATAGATTGGTGCATCCCTTAGATCAGCAACGGCACTTTTTCTACCTAAGCGGCCATCATCGCACTCCTCAAAGTCTGGCGCGCTAGGTCAAAGCCTCGTTTTAGTCGAGTCTGGTTTTGATGTAGCTTTCCCATTAGCATTGCACCTTCGATAGCGGTAATGAGCTGTTCTGCTAACTGTTGTGGCGCAACATTGTCTTTTAGCTGAGGCCTAGCCTGGTGTAGCATCTGAGCTATGGTCGCTTCCCACTGACTAAATACTTGCAGCAGATGGTCACGAAAAGAGTCATCCTGCTCTACTAGATCAACAATTAAATTACCTAACAAACAGCCGCCACATTTGGGTTCTTTGAGCTGTTTTTCTTCTAATCGGTCAAGCATCCAGAGCAGCTGATCGATGGGATTCTCGCTTTGAGCGATGGCGGGCTCTAATACATGTGCTTTTAGCTGTGACCATTCATAGTCGATTAGCGCATGGCCCAGCTCATGTTTTGAACGAAAGTAGTTATAAAAGCTGCCTGACGATGCGCCGCTGACCTCACATAGTTGGCTCAGACCCGTGGCGGTTAGCCCCTGACGATGAACCGTCTCAACGACAGAATTTAGAATGTCCTCACGGGTGCGTTTGAGGTTGGCCATGGAAGCGTTAGGATGGAGCGATTATTGCCGTTGCTGATTTAAGGGATGCACCGATCTATTAGAAATGCCATGTGTCAGCATTCTTCAGATAAAACCATCCCGAGGATCAGCAACGCCCGATTATTTAGTATATCTCTCTGTTCCGTCATTTTGGAATGCTGGCTTCCTCGGCGTTTATGGCAACATCAAAGCAGACAGACGTGCTCTGGGACTAGAGCATGTCACCCATCACTCATTGAAAGCCCTGCCCCTGAGTCTTTGGTTTCCAAATCAGCAGTTCTCCTCGATCGCTGCCTGCTGCTAGGTACGTTCCCTGGTGATGCCAAGCGACTGCCGAGAAACCGGAGGTCACACCTTTTAGAGTCTGTTGCAAGGTTTTGGCATTTTTCCAGAGGCAGAGCTGACCGTCTTGGGCAGCCGAGGCTAGGAGTCGAGTGGTGGGGTGAAATGCGATCGCAACCACCGTCTCCTGATGTTTTTCTAAGACCCGACTCTCCCAGCCATTTCCCTGTCGCTGCCACACGGTTACCCCTTCCAAACAGGCCGCTGCCACTAGCGACGGTTGATTTTCTACAGGTACAGCCCAGTTCACCTGTCTCACCTTGCCAGGAAACCCCTGCATCAGCCACGGCGGCGGATTGCCCCAGGATGTGACCGTTAGCGTGCGGTCCAGATTGCCTGAGGCCAAAAACCGACCGTCTACCGACCAGGCCACCGAAATACTTGCTCCCGGCACTTCAATAAATTCAGGCTTCTTATCCCAATCATCACCGTGCCAAACCTTAACACCGGTATGACCGCTGACGGCCAGCAGACTCTCCTCAGGATGCCAGGCCAGACTCAGTACCGAAGATTCACCAAAATCGAGCTGAGCTACGATGTCAGCCTGGGCCGCATCCCACACCTGCACCTGACTACCGTTGCCAAACGCTAGCCAGGGCTGGGCCGAATGCCACGTCAGCTGGTCGATCCAGGCATTAGGGTGAGATAAAACAACAGGCGGCCGGTCCAACTGCTGTGTATCCCAAACAAACACCTCTCCCCGCTGTCCCGCTGCGGCTAAATACTGTCCGTCTGCCGAGAAATCCAAGCAGTCAATGGCTGCATCAGATTTAGCCGATAGCAGAGAGACCAGCTCAGCCTCTGTCCAAACAACAACTTCGCCGCTAGACGAACTGACTGCCAGACAGTCGCCGACAGGAGACCAGGTCAGGGCCGTTATATAGTCGCTGACTGTTCCCCGCCAGTGAACCTTAAACTTGTCCGACCGGCTTTGACGCGCTTTAGCCGTCATACTAAACAAGCCCGAAAGCCGTCTCTTAGCTCGGCTTCATTAAGATTACGCCCAATAAAGACCAGCTCGCTCTTACGGGTTTCTTCTGGCTTCCAGGGTCGCTCGGTCTTGCCGTCAAAGATCATATGCACTCCCTGAAATACAAAGCGCTTATCCTCTCCTTTAATATTCAAAATCCCTTTCATCCGAAAAATGTCAGGTCCTTTTGTCTGCAGCAGCTCTGACATCCAGGTATTGAGCTTCTCTTTATCTAACTCTCCGCTTTCTACAAAGGCCAGCGAGTAAACCGACTCATCATGCTCGTGGGCGTCTTCACTTAAAAATTCAGGATCCACCTCCAGCGCCCGGTCTAGGTCAAACGCGCGCACTCCTAAAATCGAGTCCATCTGCAGCTCAGAATTCTGAGTGCGATAGATCTTGACCAGGGCATTCATGTCACGAATTTTGCTTTCCAGGTCGTCCAGCTCTTCAGGCGAGACTAGATCGACCTTATTTAACAAAATCACATCAGCAAAGGCAATCTGTTCCTGGGCTTCATCGCTGTCCCAATGCTGGTGAATATGCTTGGCATCGACCACCGTCACCACCGCATCCAACAACAGCTGCGATTGAATGTCCTCGTCCACAAAAAATGTTTGAATTACAGGGGCCGGGTCGGCTAGACCCGTTGTTTCAATCACCAGATGGTCAAACTTATCCCGCCGCCGCATCAGGTTACCAATAATGCGAATCAGATCGCCCCTAACGGTGCAGCAGATGCAGCCGTTGTTCATCTCAAAGATTTCTTCATCAGCGTCGATGACCAGCTGATTGTCGATGCCCACTTCTCCAAACTCGTTGACAATCACAGCAACTTTTTTGCCATGCTCGTGGGTAAGAATATTGTTGAGCAGCGTTGTCTTACCCGCTCCTAAATATCCAGTCAGGACCGTAACCGGAACAGTCTTTACGGTTTCAGCAGGCGTGGTTGCAGTGACCATCGGGCAAGTATCCCTTTCTCAGAATGCGTCGTTTACGATTATGTACGATTATTGGGAAACCATTTCCGGTAAAAATGTTAAAGACATCCAAAATTAGCTACGTGTAACGGTTGATACTAGCTGTTGTGAACCCTCTGTAGAAAGCGAAGTTCCGTTTCTTCGCTTAGCCTTCGTGCTCGCCAGCCAGCGCTTTTGCTATATCAGCCTGTTCGATATCCGCTGCGGGCTGGTGAATTTTATAGGTCTTTGGCGGCTGCGTCATTACAGCAATCACCGTCTCCAGCGGCGGGCAGCAGGGCTCGCTGCAGGCAAGCTGACTGATAGATACGGGTACAGACTCATCTAAACCTAGAGCCTGATACACCCAGGCCTTTAGCTGTTGTAGCTGGGCAGGCGATATCTTATTAGCGGGGGACGCATCGAAAAGACCCATGGCAGCAATTGGTAAGTTACGACCCTAATGCTACTTCATTCACACTGCGGTTTAGCTGTCGCGGTAGGACCCTATTTTTAAGGGCAATACAGTCTGCTAGGTAGTTAGCATCGCGGGCAATGCCAGAAAAGCGACCCGAGCCCCAGGTATAGAGCCAGGGCAGTCCTAGAAAATATAGCCCTTGAATCGGAGTCACGCCCCGCTCGTGGCCGGGATAGCCCCTGCCATCAAAGACCGGAATATCAATCCAGCTAAAGTCCGCGTGATATCCCGTTGACCAGATCACCGCTGAGATATTAGCAGCGGCCAAATCTAGGGACAGTGCAGGGGTTTCCGGCTGCCAGGCAGGTTGGTAGGGTGGTTCAGTCGGTGCATCTAGCTGGTCTCTTGCAATGTAGTCATCAATCGTCCGTTTGATACTTTCAGCGACCGCATCGGCCTGATCGAGGTTGTGTTTGAGATCGTCTTTGAAATCTAGGTGCTCCGGGCAAATATCCTTAAGTCTGCCGTAGAGACGCATGCCTTCTAGGGCAAACTGCCGCAGGTCAATCTCTCGTCCGCCGCCGCGTCCGGTGACGTAGTGATTGGTTTTTGTACGAACGGATTCCTTTTGAGGATGGTCATCAATGGACATATCGTAGTAGCCCAGCTGGTCGAGCCAGTCCACCACGTCTTTACCCCGGTAGGTCCGGGGCGATCTGGGCGCGCCTCCTACACACAGATGGACCTGTCTCCCTGCCAGGTGCAAATCTTCTGCAATCTGACAGCCTGACTGCCCGGTGCCGACGACTAATACAGCGCCATCGGGTAGCGATTCTGGGTTCTTATACTCCGAGGAATGCAGCTGAGTGATGCTAGCTGGCAGCCGCTCAGCCATCCTAGGCACTTTGGGGGTGTGGTACCCACCCGTTGCAACGACTACCTGATCGGCGATGTAGTGACCAATGGACGTATCGATTTTGAATACGTTTTCAGGTTTGCTGATCTTGGAAACCGTGACCCCTTCTTTGATTAGTGGCTTGAACGTTCCGGCATAGTTTTCAATATATTGCACAATCTCATCGCGCTGCATAAAGCCATCCGGATCGTTGCCAGGATAGGGATAGCCGGGTAGCATACACTGCCAGTTGGGGGTGACCAGACAAAACGAATCCCATCGTTTCGAGCGCCAGGAATGGGCAATTTTATTTTTTTCAAAAATGATGTGATCGACACCCCGCTGCTTTAAACAGTAGCTAATGGAGAGTCCTGCCTGTCCTCCACCGATGATGGCAACGGGAAAATGAGAATTTGTCAGCACGTCCATGGATGCGATATCTGGAAACAACCGGGTACAGTTCAACCATAGAAATCAGAATCGCAAAAGCCTGTAGCGATGGTTACCAAAGCCTGATATCTCGGCTTATGGACAGTGGGTAAATTTGGACAGCTGCTTAAAAAAACAGGGGTTTGTGGGGACAGAGTTGGGAATTTGATTAGGACGGGGAATGGGGAATGGGAAAGGGATTTCTGGTTAGAGCTGGATCTATATTGAGGAGGTGGGGTAAATCTCTTTGATGTGTTCTTTGCACAGCCACAGGACGTCTCCCTCAGGCGTGGTGATGCGGGTTAGGCCACCCCAAACTTGCTCAGGGTCCTTTTTCTTGAGAAATTCGTGTAGCGTCCTCAAAGCACCCCCGCTAACTCGATGAGTACCCCGCTCGTCATCCATAAAGCTGCGATCGTCATCATCAAATTTGATCTCTGGTAGTTTATCAATCAAGGATTTAGTTAAGGCCAAATCGTTTTTGATTAGCTCGCTATAAATCGGAGCCGATAGGTTTATCCAGGGACCGATGACAGGAGTGACGTATTTGAGAATGCCAAAAATGCGATTTATATGGGGCGTCATTACCGCTAGCCATTTTGCCGGATGGTCTATGGAATAAATACCACCATCTTTGACAGGGTGAAGACAGCCAGGATGCTCGCAGTAGAGTTGTAGGCTGATGCGTTGAGAGCCAATATCTCTTTGCCAAAATTTGCGGTTGTCAGGGCGCAGGACAAATACACTTGGACAAGGAGACTCAATTTGTTTTTGAACGCCTCGAATTTCTCTGATAACGTCACGCTGAACGAGTTCGCGGAGTTCCGTGAATCCCTGAGACATTGATTCTTGAAGGGAATCGATTTTTTCGATGACGGCGTCTTGGGTGGTGTAGTGAAGACCAAAGAGTAACCGTGTAACAGAAATGGTTTCTAAGCACTGCTCACAATCGATTGATTCCTTTGGAGGTGTGCGCTCCAAACGTTTAGTAAGATTAGCGTAGTCAAATTCATGTCTACAGTCTTCATGAAGTGGATCAGGGCAGGGGATAAGTCGTGTGATCTGTAACCCTGGATAACGTTTGAGAGTAAGTTCAAAGCCGTGACGTAGTACACCGAAGAAACTGTAGGGCATTGGACCACGGACAGTGAGCGTAACGTGATCCGCGTTTGTGCGTGTGTCGCGACTAACTCGTAACAGTCCTAAATGGCTAGGATTAGTTCTATTATCTCCAAAGAGTACCCCAGTACGCCAGTGAAGGTTTTGGGTGAAACGGTGCTGACGAGCAATGAACCAAGTGGGTATTCCTGCCAAGATTTCACTAAGCTGAAATTTCATAGAAATCTCTTTGCAATTAGATTCTTGCTTCTTTAAGTTCCACAACGTTTGAAAATCAGGTGGCTCATAGTCTAAACGTTCTACTACCAGACTTTTATTCTCTGGATCGTCAGGAATTTTGTAAGAGAGATCAAATTGTTCCATAAGTTCAAGGAAATACTTCCGTAACCCGAGTGGAAGTTCTCTCCATAATTCATTCATACATTGACGAGTAAAGATGCCAAAGTTACTAATAACAGCTTCAGTTGATAGTACCTTACTAATGTATTCTGTAACCCATTGAGGCTTGAGTATAACTAGGTCATTGAGATCAGGATTATCTTGAAAGAATAAAATTTCACCAAGTTCATGCATCCATGTCGCAAGAACAAGTTTACCTTCATCAGACACTTTGCACTTGCCCATGGCTGACCAGAATTGTTCAGTTGTTGCCTGTTTAGCTTTGGTTTGACGAACTTTGGCGGCAAATTGTAGCCATGTAGTGGGCCAGATCTCTCCCATAAGGGGTAGTTTAGATGCAGTGTTGATAATGGTTTGTTTTAGAACATCAATACCTTGACCAGTTTTGTTGCTGACTTCGTAGAGCTCAACAATTTGAGGAAACTCGTGTTTTAAGTCTGACAAGGGCAAGTCGGCATCTCGTTCGTCTGCCCAAGTAGAAACTAAGATAATGGGAGATTCGGGCGCATTAGCGCGAATGGTTTTTAGCCAGTAAACTAGCTTGCCTTGCTCAAAACCGAGACGGGCATTGAAAGCTAGAAGAAACAATGAACGATTAGTAAGAAAGAACTGATGGGTAGCATGATAAATTTCCTGTCCGCCAAAGTCCCACGTATTGAGGGTCATAGTAACATCGGCCTCAGACGACGGGTGTTCTAATCTTAATGCTTTGATCTCGATGCCGTGAGTAGAAGACTGTTGTACTTCAAAGGTTTCACTACGTAGGGCGCGCAGAAGAGATGTTTTCCCGACACCACCTTCCCCAACAACTAAGAGCTTAGAAATCCATTGACGTTCACCCTCATCTTTTTGCTCTTGCAGATATGCTAAGACAGCGCGAGTTCCTTGCTTAACTACTTCAGGTGGTGGAGATGTGAGGTTGCGATTCGATTTGAGGTTAAGCCGAATCAGACTAGTAAGTTGACCGAATTCCTTGGGTATTGCAGTTAGATTGTTTTTGTTGAGATAAATCTCTTTCAGATTAGTGAGTTGACCAAGTTCTTTAGGAATT
>ERZ1740072.76-NODE-76-length-52807-cov-5.073931_pt1 | contig 52807 bp, 57 predicted proteins | sample MGYA00581733_ERZ1740072 | MGnify/ENA primary metagenome ERZ1740072 (study PRJEB43018, sample SAMN04849741) | marine metagenome | isolation source: floating plastic debris | place: Pacific Ocean | collected 2008-08-30 | study: EMG produced TPA metagenomics assembly...
CGCAGCGGTCTCTTTGTTTATATTTAAATCTATATCTAAAAGCATTTTACCCTCTATGCTGCCTATCTATTAATAGCAAACTTTTATTTTTGCTTTACTTAATAATATTATACATTATTTTATATTAAATTTAAATAAAATTTATATTAATTATAATGTAAGTGTCTAATTTTAAAGTTAGTGTGTTTTTTACTTTTTGAAAAAAATGAACAGAAGAAGGGTTGATTCGAGCGCAAGTAATAGAAGATCTGGCACTTATATCTTCGGAGTGGCTTGCGTAACTTGACTTTTGGACACAGTTCACGAGCAGCGCAAAATCTGGCGCTAGATACATTGCAGAGCGCTTTATACCGAGCTAAATTTCTACTATTTCGGCCTGTTGGAGTGCCCCCCATTTAAAGTAAACCATCCTGTCTGAATCTAAGACATAAGAGAAAGACGAGGTGTATGACTAAATCCAACCATATTGAGGTAATCACCTCAACAGCAAGATATAAATGATGGAGCGTTGAAGACAAAAAAAGCCATCGTTGAACAAACGTACCAGCCTGAGATGAGCGTTTCCCTTATAGCGCGAAAATATGATAGAAGTCCTAGCCAACTATTTACATGGAGAAGACTCATGGAAGAGGAAAGCTTGGCCGAAAAAAAGCGGTACTAGATGAGAGCTATTTCCGAAGCCCTATAGGCCTCTTAGGTCTATCGATCAGGCCTTGCTAAGAAAAAAAAGACTGCGTTCTAAGACCTCTTTTGCTCAAAAAGAGGTCTTATGACTCCAAAGCGGATGTAGTGAAAACGCCCTTTCTATCGATCTGCGTTTAAATGTCTTCTTCTTCTAAATGATCTCGCGTGAAACCATTCTTCAGTGTTTCAACAACTACTTCAGTTAGGCTAGGTTCCTTTGTCGGGCTGGGTGCAGGAGTTTTTGCATTTGCTGCCTGATTGGGCTTTGTATTTTCTACACCTCTACCCTCAGACTCTTCAGGCAAAAACTTCTTATATCCAGTTTCTATATACTCTGGATTGAAAAAGTTCAACACACTGACCAATAAAGAGCCTACAATGGGGGTGAGTAAAAGAGAAAAGCGCAGAACTCCTTTTTGCCGTGCGCACCTTCCTCTCACATTGCCCGATACATTTTCTCCTGAGGGGGAAAAATAAGACCACAACAATAAAGCTCCATCGACTAGATTGCCATTTCTGCAACGATGGGAAATGTTTCTCTTTTTTGGTATGCACGGAAATTTATTGCAAATGGCTCAACCGTATTGTTATCTACTGCTGGCAAATGAGAGGGCATTTTTCCTCCAAAATTTTATTCTTGTGTAGACATGTTTTCTAATGTTGATACCGCTCTTTTAGAATATTGATGATATTCTTCTTCAATACGAATACCCTGCTCTGCTCTGCGGCATTCAAAACGAAAGGTGCATTCGTTGGTGTTATAATCAGTATATGCAATGTTTAGCATTGGAATTGCTAAAGGGATCACACCCAAAAGATACCGGGCGTAGCTCTTTTCCTCTAAATAGCTTCCATATACACTGGATTTGATCTTCTTCAAAGTGTCACGGCCACAACCAGTTACCTTCACAAATCCAGCAAAGATATTTTTCACTAGAGCAGCTACGATATCTACCACTGTAAGAAGAGTTCCTACTATAAGAGTCTCCTCCAAATCATGTAGCAGTTGAATATCATTTAAATTTTCCGCTATGGATGCTGGCAGGATTTCCATCTCAGTAACAGCAGTCATTACAACCCCTTTTCTTTTAATTAATTAGTACTATTATATAATATTTTAATTTAAATTTCAATAAATGTTTTGCTATTTAATATGCAGGTGTTAGTTTTTAATAATAATAGCTTTTTATATAGAATACGGCTAAAAACAGAAAAAGGGCTGCAGGCGAAATACACTACCTAAACCTCTTATTTCCATAGGGATATGTAATATTAGCTCTAAACACGGAAAAGAAGATACGCAAGAACAACATAAACAAGCACGAGACGCTTCAGCAGTCGATTTTTTACTGCGTATTGGAGAAAAGGAAGGCGGCAAAGGCATTTTACATACAACGCAAGACCTGGCAGCAGGTAAATTAAAGAGCGCTTGCAGAAAGCCCAGACATTTTTCTGAGACTGTCATTTGCTACAGCCATAAGCTCTTCATTCACTATAGTTCTGAGCGCTGTAACCTGCGTGCCGATCTTACTGTTTACCAATATGAGCGTTTTTTTTCTCAGAAACACATCCGATGAGTTTCGGAAGTTAGTGCGAGTTTCATTCAATATTTTTTCTACTTCTGAACTGAGGATACCATACACTACCGGTCTGAGCATTTCAGGTTCTACGTGGCTATCCTCAAGATGGTATAATGACAAAAGATCTTCACGCATAAGCGCCTTGTAACATCCAGTTTCTATATACTCTGGATTGAAAAAGTTCCACACACTGACCAATAAAGAGCCTACAATGGGGATGAGTAAAAGAGCAAAGCGCAGGACACCTTTTTGCTGTACGTAGCTTCTTCTCACATTTTGCACCGCACTTCCCTCTGCAGAAGAAAAACAAGAGTACAACAACAAAGCTCCGTCAAATAGATTGCTAATTTCTGCAATGATGGGAATGGTTTCTCTTTTTTGGTATGCACGGAAATTTCTCGCAAATTGCTGAATCGTATTTTTATCTACTGCTGGCAAATGAGATGGCATTTTTATTCCCCTTCTACCTTCTTCTTAAGTACATGCTCTACCCTGGAAGAATATTCATACTTTGTAACTGAACCACTCATATAAACTTCGAATGAGGTTTTGTCGGTGCTATACCAGTTTAAAGCCAGAATCGCAAAAGGAATCAAACCCAAGAGGTACCGAGAGTAAGACTTTTGTGTTAAATAGCAGCCATACGAACTGGAATTGATACGCTTCAAGGCGCCACGGCCACAACCAGTTACCTTCACAAATCCCGCAAAAATATTTTTCGCTATAGCAGCTACGATATCTACTACTGTAAGAAGAGTTCCTGCTATAGGAGTCGCCTCCAAATCATGTAGCAGCTGAATAGGTGCTGCTTCTTTCGGATGAGAACTTGAAAGTGGAACTGGAATACGTGGAACTGGAATACGTGGAACTGGAATCATTATATACCTCTATTTTTGTCTAATTTAATATTATTATATATTATTTTACATTAAATATTAATATATTTTTACATTTCAAAGCAAAAATCGTTTTTAAATACGATTAAGCATGTAAAGATACGACACTGAGATAAACGGCTGGATCTTTATTTCCCATACCTTCCTAATCGCTTCTTGCTGTTTTTCGGAGAAAAAACACACAGAAGAAGGGTTGATTTGAGCGCAAGTAATAGCAAATCTTGCACTTATATCTTCGGAAAGGCTTGCGTAAATTGACCTTTGGACAAAGTTCATGAGAAGCGCAAGATCTGGCGCTAGACAAATTGCAGGGCGCCTTTTTTCCTACAGGTAGCCGTAATAAGGGCTACTTCTCCAAGGCGAGTCGTAGTTTACACCCTGCAGAAAAAAATACTTCATACAAAAATCGATGATCGTTGACATCGCGCCTAAAAGAGGGACCGCTTCTAGAGTCTGATAGCGCTCAACAGCAGATACATAGGATGTAAAGGTCTTGATTTCCGCTTCAGAATGCTGGTTTTGCGAGCTAAAAGGAGTCTTTCCTATCGAGCAAAATGTGGGTTTAATTACACCTGACATATTATCCATTAGTTATATTACATTATTTTAGCGTCTTTTTTATTTAAATTTAATAAAAATATTTTAAATAAAACCTTTACTTGTCTTTTTTAATTCATTATAAATAGGGATAGGAGACATTGTTATGGCATATAAAAGAGTGGTGATTATTGGAGGGGGGTTCGCTGGACTCACTGCAGCAAAACAGTTAGGAGATAGCAACTTTGATGTGTGGGTTGTAGATAAAGCCAACCACCATTTATTTCAGCCTCTTCTTTATCAAGTAGCTACTGCAGGGCTTTCTCCAAACGATATTGCCGCTCCTATTAGAGAGGTATTAGCGCGCTATCGCAACATCACGGTTGTGATGGGAGATGTCATTCGTATCGATAAAAAACAGCGGATGATCCATTTGAAAAATGGAGATGATCTAGCTTTTGATTATCTTATCATCGCTGTAGGAGCAAAACACTCCTACTTCAATAAACCCGAATGGAGCCAGCTTGCACCGGGATTAAAAACCCTAGATGACGCGTTAACGATTCGGGAAAATATCCTCATGTCTTTTGAGAAGGCAGAAAGATGCGACAGCATTTCTGAAGCAAGAAAATACCTCAACTTCGTGATTGTAGGAGGAGGACCTACTGGAGTGGAAATGGCAGGCGCCATTGCAGAAATTGCCTACGAAACGATGCTGAAAAACTTCCGAAGAATCAATATCAAAAACACCAAAATCTACCTCATTGAAGGAGGAACGCAGATTTTATCTGCCTACCCAAAATATTTAGCAAAAACCGCTCAGAAATACCTAGAGCGCTTTGGAGTGATTGTTATTACAGGAAAACGCGTCAGCAACGTATCAAATGAGGGCGTCCACTTTGACGGGCAGTTTATAGAAACTAAAAACATCGTTTGGGCTGCAGGCAATGAAGCATCGCCCCTATTAAAAACCTTAGATACCCCGTTGGATAAAATGGGAAGAGCTTTAATTAATCCTGACTTAAGCATACCTAATGATCCCAATATTTTTGTCTTAGGAGACGCCTCCGCCTTATGCAATAAAAAAGGAGAGATGCTTCCCGCTTTAGCGCCTGTAGCAATTCAGCAGGGAAAGTACGTAGCTCGCCTGATCAAAAAAAAGAAAAAGAAGGATAAAAGAAGGCCTTTTAAATACTTTGATAAGGGAAGTATGGCAACCATCGGAAAATCCAAAGCGATTGGGCAATTCAAAGGTATTCCTTTTAAAGGGCTTATAGCTTGGCTTGCATGGTCATTTATTCATATCGTATACTTGATTGGATTTCGAAACCGCCTTAGCGTACTTGCTCAATGGATCTTCGCTTATTACGCATCGCAAAGAGGTGCGCGGCTGATCTTCAAATCTCTCGACGACGAGCTCATGCCAGAGAAAAAGCCAAAAGAAGAATAGTCCAATTTTTCCAGGAAAACCCCCTGGTGATCTATGCCGCTATTTTTCTGATGGGATGTGGGCTAAAAATCCACTTTTCTTACGCGTATCTTCTGCCTTTATTCCTTCTTTTTTACACTGCGCCTAAAAGGACTTTTCTATCAATTCCTTTACTACTTGCTGCGTATAGCTACGCCCCCACAGATCCTTGTGTAAAGAAGCCTATCTACCAAGAAGGGGTTTTTACAGCGCATAGCTGGATCAAACAAAACTCCCATTTTCGAACAAGTTACAAAGGAAAAGGAACGGTTCAAATTGGAGGCAGGTCTTGGAAAGCTAATCTATATCTACCCTACGAGCCGAAAGAAATTGCCCGCTACCAATTTTCTGGGATCATCAAACAAAAACGCCCTTTTACCCTTATATTGTATCCGAAAAAACCCCTTCAGAAAATAGAGACGCTACCCTTTGCAAGCGCAAAAAAACGACTGCAAAAAAAACTCGATTTGGTGATCGAAAAGCAGATACCAGAAAAAGAAGTGGCCCACTTTTTGCAGGCATTTTTTTTCGGCAACCAAAGCGATCCATTTTTGCGCTATGCATTTCGATCGCTTGGTCTATCACATATCTTAGCGATTTCTGGACTGCATTTTTGCCTACTTGCTGGGATTTTTTTCACCCTATGGAAATGGCTCACAAATAGAACGATTGCTTTATCTCTCTCAATATTTTGTATCGTCATATATGGCTTTTTCATTGACAGCTCCCCTTCAAGTATCCGCGCTTTATGTATGATTGTGGCGGCGTTTACAGCAGAGTTGACTGGAAAAAAAACAAGAGCCTGCAATCTCCTTGCGTTTGCTTGTTTAGTAGAACTTACCCTAAATCCTTTAAGCTTAATCACCCCAAGTTTTCAGCTGAGCTTTTCTAGCTGCACCGCCTTACTATTTTTTCAAATACCCTGCATGCAGGTGGTGCAGCGTATATTAGGCAGCAGCAGCGCTTTCCAAGGGCCTTTTTTCCTAAAAGTCTCTGTGTATTTACAAGAAGCTCTTGCCGCTTCTTTTGCTATCTATTTAGTATCGGGTCCCTTGGTATTATGCCACTTTTCTACTCTTTCTCTTTCCTCTTTATTCTACAACCTGTTCGCCCCTTTATTGATTGTATGCGCAATGACCCTATGGGCTATTTTTTGGCCTTTATGTGGGATGTTTACTATCAAATATTTTCTGCTCCTTAGTACAAAAATCGCATTAAGTACCTGTTTATACCCTCCCTACTTTATGCGAGATTGGGCTGTTTTTTTCCCTTTACCTGTAGATTTTGTGATTTTATGGATCTCGATGCTACTTTTTATCGGGTTTACCTTGCAAGCAAGAGGGAGTTTTGGCTATGATACTATCTGAATATCTCCCTACGGTGGCCGTAGCTCAGCTGGTAGAGCATTGGATTGTGATTCCAAGGGTCGCGGGTTCAAGTCCCGTCGGTCGCCCCATTTTTTTTATTTTTTATGGATCTTTACATTGCAGCTATTTTAGGGATGATTCAAGGCGCTTTAGAATTTTTCCCCGTTAGCTCTTCTTTTCATCTTCATATCGCAAAAAAATATTTTTCCGCTCAAACGCTTCCCTTATTTGATCTTGTATGCCATACAGCTACGTTGACATCGGCTCTTTATTTTTTTCGAAGGGAGTTTTCTCAGCTGCTACAAAAAAAAGATACCTATATGCAGGTAACTATTGCTTTAGTTCCCCTTTTTTTCGGGTATTTTTTTTTCTCTCTTTTTCTAAAAAACGCCTCTGACACGCTGTACGCAGTAGGACTTTTCTTCTCTGGAAGTATGTTATTTGCTTCTTCTTATTTGCAGGAGGCATCTCCCTGTGTTCATAGAAAAAAAACCGCTTTATTTATTGGATCGATGCAAACGCTTGCGCTCATTCCAGGAGTATCGAGAAGCGGCTTTACCGTAAGCGCTGCGCTTTTTCGAGGGTGGAGTCAAAAAAACGCAGTGGTCTTTTCTTTTCTTTTAGCTACCCCGACAATTCTAGGAGGCATTGTAGTAGAGCTAATCCAGCTAGACGCTACAGCAGTTAACTCTACCCACTTGCCGCCTTACCTCGTCGGTTTTTTTAGCGCTTTGGTTACAGGTAGTTTGAGTATTCAGTGGATTTATTGGATATTTTCGAGAAAAAACCGCAAGCATGCTGCCTACTACCTTTGGATTCTTTCGAGCGCGTGTCTATTCACTTCACTCGTGAACTCATCCGTTTGCTAACATCTAATTCTGAATTGTGTTATGGATAAAAGAGAAGGAATTTCCTTATACTCATTTGCATGAAAAAAAAATCGACGAAACCACAAGCTCGCCATACAGAATTGCAAGGAATCGCTCTTTTTTTCCTAGTGATTTCTCTTACGATTGCACTTGTAACCTACGTAGATCAAGACGCCTCTGCAAATTTTCTAGGGTTTTTAGGTCATAGCGCAGCGTTTACTCTTCTCTATTTTTTAGGACTTGGAAGCTATATTTTTGTCAGTTTTCTTTTTGTCATGGCGTCGCGCTATACGGTAAATAAACCGCCTTTATCTAAGCGCTTTACGTTATCTTCAATCATGATCTGCATGAGCACCTGCTTTTTAGCTACAATTGTTGCAGATAGTTTTCCCAAAAAAGCCCCTCTTTTTGCAAAGAAGGTCTATGCGGAAAAAGCGGTATTTACCCAGCCTTATCTCAAAACCGTTGTTCGCTATAATCTTGGCGGCGTCCCATTTTACTACGTATACACCGATTTTCCCTATGGAGGTGTAAAACAGCTTCTCAGCCCTTCGGGCGCTTTTTTTCTGTTCTCTTTTACACTGACTTTAGGAATTTTCATCCTAACAAAAACGTCTTTACAAGATGTATATCAAGCCTGTAGGGCGCTTTTTTCTTTACTGATCCAGAAAAGAAAAAAACAACTGGAAAAACGGCAAGAACGCAAGACCATCAAGAGAAAAAAACCACAACCGAAAGAAGAAATCCCCCCCTTATACAAAAAACCCTCTCTTTTAAAAAGCGCGTATACCAAAGCAATCCAAAAAAGAGCCTCTCCTACAGTAAAACCACTTATCCCCTCTTCTTTACCTTATAGCTATACTGTCCCTGAAGCGGGCCTACTCACCCCTTCAAAACCGGTAGATCAATCATTGCTAAAAAAAGACCTGCAAAAAAGAGCTGCGATACTAGAAGAGACGCTGCAAAATTTTCACATCGATGCCAAGGTAGGGCAGATTCATGCAGGTCCTACCATCACCTCATTTGAAGTGGAGCCCCCTGTGGGAGTCAAAGTACAAAAAATCACCGCACTTGCTAGCAATATTGCGCTAAGCATGGAAGCTAAATCCATCAGGATACTAGCGCCTATTCCGGGTAAAGCTGCAGTAGGTATCGAAGTGCCTTCATTGACACCTCAAGAGGTAAGCTTCCGAGAGATGCTCGAACACTACCAGGAGAAAAATAGTAAGCGCTATCACATCCCGGTCATGCTGGGAAAAACAGTATTAGGAGATTATATTAGCGCAGATCTCACAAAAATGCCTCACTGCTTGATTGCAGGCGCGACCGGCTCTGGAAAATCTGTTTGCATCAATACAATTGTGATGTCGATTTTGATGAATGCACGACCTGATGAAGTGAAAATGATCATGATCGACCCTAAAAAAGTGGAGCTGAGTCAATACTCTTGCCTTCCTCATATGATCGCTCCTGTCATTTCTGAATCCCACGGCGCTTACGCAGCTTTACAGTGGCTAGTAAAAGAAATGCAGCTACGCTATGAGATCTTAAAACAGCTGAAATTACGCAATATCCATGCCTTCAACAAAAGAAAGCGCCATCCTGAAGAAGAAAGCGCCCTTCCTATACCTATTCCCGACCATATGCCGTTTATTGTGGGTATCATTGATGAATTTGCCGATTTGATGATGGTATCAAGCGCCGATTTAGAAACGCCTATTGCCCGCACAGCGCAGACGGCACGGGCCTGAGGCATCCATCTGATCCTAGCCACGCAGCGCCCTTCAAGAGAAGCGATTACAGGTATCATCAAAGCAAATTTCCCCACAAGAATCGCATTTAAAGTATCGAATAGAACCAACTCACAGATCATCATCGATGAAACAGGCGCAGATCAACTTGTAGGAAATGGCGATCTTCTTTTCAACCCCCCTGGCACCTCCCACTTTATCAGGGCGCAAGGAGCGTATATTTCTGATCAAGATATCAATCTTGTAATCGATACCATTACCCGTCAAGCTCCTACCGAGTATTTGATCCCTTCATTTGATACAATGCAAAAAGAAGAGGGAGAAAACCGCGGTAAAAGTGATGCGTTATACGATCAAGCTTTAGATGTTGTTCTCGCTTCAAAATCAGCTTCTACTACCTACCTACAAAGAAAGCTAAAGATTGGTTACGCAAGAGCTGCTTCTTTAATGGATGAATTAGAAGAAAATGGCGTTGTGGGCCCGCAAGATGGCGCAAGACCAAGAAAAGTTCTTAGATCGCATGAATCGTTTTCAAATCCGTAGCTTTTGCAAAGAAAAAAGGCGTAGAAACAGCATCTTGATTTGCAATGAAAATCGGGATATCTGCGCGTAAACAGCGCAATTTTCCCTCTACTTTTTCTAAAGCCTTTTCTCTTGTATTGCACTCAGAAGAAAGGTGCGCAAGATACACCGCTTTCAGATCTTTATGGTATAACTCAGCTAAAAACTCGGCAGCAGCTTCATTTGAAAGGTGGCCTTGACTTCCTAAAACACGGGTTTTATACACACTAGGCCTACTCGATTGTTGGACGAGTAAAGGGTCGTGATTTGCCTCTACATACAAAAGATCGCAGTACTGTAGTTTTTTTTTCGCTAAACTCGGCACAAAACCAAGATCAGTGCAAATACCTAATTGGAGCTCTCCAACTTTTAGACGAAGAGCAATAGGGTCTAATGTATCATGAGGAATAGTAAACGGATCTACCTCGATATCTTTATAAGAAAAACGCTCCCCTGTAGAAAAAATCTTACATTTTGGAATAAAGTGCAGCGCCTGATAGATGCCTTTTGCCGTCTCTCCATTACAAAAAATGGGGATACGCATCTTTTGATTTAGGTAGCGCAAAGAAGCAATATGATCGGTATGTTCATGCGTGACAATCACCCCTTCGACTTGGTCTAAATCCAGATCTACAGCTTGCATGCGCATGCGTAGCTGTTTTGCTGAAATGCCCGCATCCACAAGTAAAAGCGTCTCTTCGCTTTTAATAGCAATAGAGTTTCCTTTTGATCCCGAAGCAAGTGGGTAAAATCCGTTCATATAATCTCATGTAGCTACTGGTATAGTAGCAAAGAAACTGAAAAAAATCGTACGATTTTTTCAGTTTCTTTGTGAGATGTTTTAGAGATATATATTTTATTTATTAGCCGTTTCAAATCAACAGTAGTATCAATAGATATTGACAAATAAACAAGAAAACAAATTAAATGAAAAAGAGTAACTGACTATGGGGTTAACAAGGTGTTAGGAGAAGACTTATTATTAGAAATTGACCACACTATAGACAAGCTGATTGAAAATGCAGAAGCTATGCAAGGAAAGGACTTATCGTCTTTAGAAAGTAGGTTATTAGAAAATACCCAAGAAAGCCTACTTGCACATATGCTGCATGCAGATGAAAAGCTTGCAGAAAAACGGATCAAACTGAAAAAACCGCATCCGAAAAGCGCTCGCTATCAAATTCAAGAAAAGTTATTTCGCTTTGCCAAGCTCAATGGCGATTTAGTGAAAAATCTTCCTGGAAAAATTGGAATAGAGAAAAGAAGAATGAGAAAACCTAGGCGAAAAACAGAGGTAGCTGAAAAAAGCAGCCTAAAAAAAGCGTGATCTATTCAATAAGCGTAAAGATCGCGCAGCGCTTTTTCAATCGTCGGTTTTTGTGGAAGCATCGCATCTTCTAACCCTTTGGCGTAAGGTACAGGGATATGAAGATCGCCTAATCTTTGAATAGGGGCATCTAAATAGTGGAAATCTTTTTCCGTTACTCTCGCGGCAATTTCTGCGCCAAATCCAGCAAATAGACTCGCCTCTTGTAGAATCAATAGTTTACCCGTTTTTCTAACCGAAGAAGAAATCAACGCTTCATCTAAAGGAACAAGCGTTCTTAAGTCGATTAGCTCTACCTGAATTCCTTCATTGGCAAGTTTTTGTACTACATCAAAAGCCATCATCACCATAGCTCCATAGGTTACTACAGTAAGATCACTTCCTTCAGCTACCACTTTTGCCTTTCCAAAAGGCAAAAGCTCTTCAGAAGACGGCTCTTTTCTAGCGGCAAATACCCTTTGTCTATATAGCGTTTTATGCTCTAAGAAAATGACGGGATTGGGATCTCTTATCGCAGTTTTTAATAGACGCTTTGCATCTGCCGCGTTACTCGGAATCACTACTTTCAGACCAGGACAATGGGCTAAAAATGCTTCATTTCTTTGCGAGTGGTAAGGCCCTCCTTGGATATAAGCGCCGTAGGGCATGCGGATTGTAACAGGGCAGTTCCACACACCATTTGAGCGGTAGTAGATACTGGAAAGCTCGTTGAATAACTGGTTGATACCAGTCCAAGAGTAGTCACAAAACTGCACTTCTGCAACAGGCTTATGCGCAAGAGAAAATGAAAGGCCAATTGCAAGGCCAATAATCGTAGACTCTGCAAGAGGTGTATTAAAGCAGCGCATTTTACCAAAAAGTTCTGTCAGTTGTTTGGTAACGCCAAAAACGCCGCCTTTACCTCCAGCTACATCTTGGCCAAATACTACAACAGAAGGATCGGTTTCCATCTCTTCGATGAGCGCGTTATTTAAAGCGTCCATCATAACCACGTCTTCTCCCCGCTTTTTTTCTCCAGATACAGGCATAAAGTCTTTAAATAAAAACTGTGTAACCGTCTCTGGTTTTGGCGGGGAAAGATTCTCTGCTTTTTCGGCAGCTTCATTCACAGCTTTTTTGCAGGCATTTTCCCAAGATTCCAGCTCTTTTTTAGAAAATTAAGAGTTTTCTAAAAGCCTAGATTGAAAACGGAGAAGAGGATCTTTTAAAAGATCTTGCGCATGCTCTTGATCGGTTTTGTATTTTTGAGGATTATCTGAACTTGAATGCGCTCCAATCCGGGGAATTTTCGCTACAATGACGCTGGGGCCTTTACAAGTCCGCGCTTTATCTACTGCTGCGTTCAACGCAGCTGCCGTATCTATATAGTCGGTGCCATCACACACCTCGACTAAAAGGCCGGGATATCCAGATGCTATTTTACTGATGCACCCACCTGCTGTTTGTTCTTTTGAAGGGACAGAAATGGCCCAGCCATTATCTTGAATCACAAAAACAATCGGCAACTGATGAAGGCAAGAAAAATTCAGCGCTTCGTGGAAGTCTCCCTGCGACGTTCCCCCTTCTCCGGAAGAGACGTACACCACTTCATTGGTTTTACGCAGTTTGCAAGAAAAAGCGCAGCCTACCGCTTGCAAAAACTGCGAGCCGACGCAGCTAGATTGTACAGGAACGCGAAGGGGTTTATGGGAGAAATGATCTGGCATCATTCTTCCAGAAGAATGATGGGGCGCATCTTTTGCTAAAAACGCCGCAAAAAGCTCTTCTAAAGAAGAGCCCAGCTCAAAAGCAAAGGCGCGGTCTCTATAATAGGGAAACGCCCAATCCTTACCAGGTGTTAACGCTTGAGCCGCGAGAATTCCGATTAACTCATGGCCCCGAGTATCTAAATGAATCACTCCGCCTTTACTTTGCCTTACCAGCTTAGCCATTTTGTTATTCATAAAACGGGTGAAGTAAAGAGACTTCATCGTTTTTTCTAAAACAGATGGCACTACGTAAAGGTTTTCTGTTTTTCTACTCTTAGCTACTTTGTCAGTTTTTGAGGTAGGAATAGAAAGATCCATAAATTACGATTTTTTCTTTTTGATTTGGGTCACTTTTTTAATGGAAAACTTTTTCCGTTTTTTCTTAGCATACTCAGCATCATCAGAAGATGTTCCTTTTTTCTTGGGTAACACCTCTTGAATTGCCGTATCCAGCTTCGGCTCTTGATCTGCATGCACAGAAAACTCTGAGTCCCTTTTGAATTTAGGCTGCGTAAACGATGGGAAATGGGATTTTTCTTTCATTGGGAGCTTGCTTGAAAGCAGCTTGAGCGACTCTAGACGCTGCGAAAGCGCTTCTAAACGCTCATCGACTTTAATTTTTTCCGATCCTCTAAGACTTGCGAGAAGCTGCTCTTCTGTTTCAAATTTTGCAGAAAAGGTGACCGATGAAGCGCCTCTAATATCGGGTAGGTATATAAAATGGCGGACAGGATAAGGAACGGTGGTGTAAATATCGACGGTCAACTGCGGTTCGATTTCTACTTTAGCTACTTGTTTTGGAGGCCTTCCCCTTTTCGGACGAGGGTTTAGCGCTTCATTTGAATAATAGGTTTTTGCTTTTTGACCAAGCATCGTTCTTGCATTCACCACTTCTTTAGGAGCTTTTTTCTCAAAGAGGTAGCGTTTGAGTTTTTCCATCACCGGCTTTGTGACATCTAAATCTTCTTCAAATACGAAATGCACCTCTTCAGAGCGGAGCCATTCAATGATGAGTATGCGCGATCTTTCTTGATAAAACTGCTGCCATTTTTCCAGTTCAGTTAAATGATCGTAGATAAATTCTAAGAAATTTTCCCGCGCTTCTTTTCCCGCAATGATATCGACAAGTTTTTCTTTTGTATCGATATCGTAGACTTTATCGTTCACAAATCCTTCCATAATTTTTTTGACCTCGTAAAAGGTCATTTTAGGGATCAGCAAATAACGATCTTTATGCTCTTGTAATTCTTTGAAAAGGGATTGGAGCTCCCCTTCCTCTTTATCAAGATCAACATAGACTAAAAACCCTTCGACTCGATCGAGATAAAAATCCCTTTCATCATCTGATTTCGCAAAAGCGTCCATCAAACGATTGTAACTTAAGATAAGGGGACTCTGAGCTTGTGGATAAGACATATAAGGATTCATTCGGGTTATATTTGACTCATTTAACAGGTTAACAGATTTTGTTCTGGCTTTTCAAGAACTATGTAGGTTGACGAAATGTAGAAAAACCTTCTATGATTTTGTCTATTCGTATGTATTGGTTTTCTATATTATGCTAGATATTTCTTTAATCCGAAACAATCCTCAAGAAGTCACAAAAAAGCTCCAGGGCAAAATCCCTTCGATTGACCTATCCCCTCTTCTCACCCTAGATCAAAAGCTTAGAGAAAACATCACTGCTTTAGAACAGCGCAAACACGAGCAAAACGCTGCATCAAAACAGATTGGCGAGAAAAAAAGACAGCATCAGCCTGTAGAAAAAGAGATGGAAGAAATGAAAGCTTTACGCGCAGAAATCTCTTCTGTACAAGAACGGGTAAATCTTCTTAGAAAAGAATTTGAAACCGAGCTTTTCTCCCTTCCAAATCTTCCCGATGACTGCGTGCCTTTTGCTTTAGATCCCAAGCAAAATGTGTGTGTAAAACGCGTAGGAGAAAAACCGACACTTTCCTTTCCGATTAAAAATCACATCGAGCTAGGAGAAATAAACGACCTATTTGACTTCAAAGCAAGCGCAAAAATCACCGGCTCCAACTGGCCTATGTACCGAGGTTTGGGAGCCCGCCTAGAGCGCGCTTTACTGCAATATATGCTAGATACCCACTACAAAAATGGATTTATTGAAATCTCTCCTCCCCTTTTAGTCAACACGGCAACGATGTTTGGAGCAGGTCAACTGCCAAAATTTAAAGATCAGCTTTTCTCTTTAAACGATCCCGACTTTCCCCTGCATTTAATTCCTACAGCCGAAGTGCCTTTAAACGGCATCCATCAAGGAGAGATCTTAACAAAAACTCCTTATCTATACACTGCTTACACCCCTTGTTTTCGCAGGGAAGCAGGCGCATTAGGCCGCCAAGAACGGGGCCTTATTCGGATGCACCAGTTCAATAAAGTAGAACTATTTGCCGTCTGCCACCCTGAAGAAAGCGATGCGATCTTTCAAAAAATGCTCGATTCTGCAGAGGAAGTGTTGCAAGGCCTGGGCCTACATTACCAAAATATGCTGCTTGTTAGCGGCGATCTTTCTTTTTCTGCTAGAAAAACCATTGATATTGAAGTGTATCTACCAGCACAAAACGCATATTACGAAGCCTCTTCGGTATCTTCTTGCGGAGATTTCCAAGCAAGACGCGCAAAAATACGCATCCGCGGCAAAGAGGGGCTTACGGTAGCCCATACGCTCAACGGCTCGCGACTTGCAACATCGCGCCTGATGGTCTCTCTTATAGAAACGTATCAAAAAGAAGACGGCTCAATCGATATCCCTGAAGTTCTGCGCCCTTATCTTTCCTCTTACTCGTTTACATAGGCGTATCGATGCCAGAAAAAAAGCACCTACATTTTGAAGGAAAATCAAGTCTAGAGCATCTAATTGATGCGAGGCAAAAAGGTGCAGCTTTTGATCAAGAGGTGCACGGATCTGAGCTTACAGGATATAAAGCCGCTTTTTTTCATGCTGCTAAAGAAAGCTCTATGCTACTAGTCATAGCGCTTTCTTTCCTCACTACTGGCCCCTATTTCCCAGTAGAATTCTTTGCAATATACATCTTATACACCCTTTGGAAAGTCAGCTACGCATCTTTACAAGGGTTTGCAAAACTAGAACGTTTACACCAGATCATTGAACAAGAAAGGTGGGAGATCACACACCATAGAGAGCAAGAAAAAGAAGAGCTCTACGAGTTATACCGAGCAAAAGGATTTTCTGGTCAGCTTTTAGAAGATAGCATCACAACGCTTATGAGCGATGATAATCGGCTGTTAGAGGTGATGTTACAAGAAGAAATCGGGCTAAAAATCGGTCAATATGAACATCCCATCAAAGCATCTATCGGCGCTTTTTTCGGCTGCTTACTCCCCTTCACTCTATTTTTCATCTACCCGGCTCTAGGCGCATTTTCTGCCTTCTTGATGATGAGCGCTTCTTTATTTTCTCTTGGATACATCGAATCGAAACTGGAAAAAACTCCTTGGATGACCAAAACGTTTTGGCTTACCTCAATTGGGGTAACGCTTTTTTTCTCGTCCCATTTTTTACTGCGATTTTTCAGCGGAGAATAACCTATGGCCCCTTACGCTTTCAATGCGTTTTTCTCCTCAGGAATGAGCGATGCAGTAAGCCCTTTTTTGACCAATAGCTCAAAAAAATGGGCTACAAACTTTGCTCTGAAAAAAGCGCTTCTTACCGCAGGCTTATTGCTTCTTTCTTTTCTCTTTTCTTTTTATGATCATAACCTTGCCTACTTTTCTCTATCCTTTGTCTACCTTTTAAGCGGCACAGGAGCTATTTTAGGCGCTTTTGAAGATGGAAAAAATCTTGAAATCAACATCGATACGTTGATGATGATGGCTGCATTTTTATCCCTCTTCATCGGATCGGGGTTTGAAGGAGGGCTTCTTCTCGTCTTATTTGAGCTTTCTGGTTCCATGGAAGAATCGGTGATCAATAAAGCCAATAGCGCTCTTAGAGACCTGCAAAAAATCTCCCCTGAAAAAGCGCTTGTTGTAGAAGAAGGCAGACCTCTTAAAGAAGTATCTGTTCAAGATATTTCTCTTGGCACAAAAATCCTTGTGAAATCAGGTGAATACGTCCCTTTAGATGGTGTGATTGTGGAAGGAAGCTCTTTATTTGATCTCTCGCATATTACAGGAGAAAGCCTCCCCATCCGAAAAAACGCAGAAGAAGAAGTGCCTGCTGGAGCAAAAAACACCCACCAAGCAGTTGTTTTAACGGTCAAAAAAACCTCTACAGAATCTACATTAAAAAAAATCATCGATTTGATCGATCAAGCAAAAGAGCAAAAACCGCGCATCCAAACAGCAATCGACCGCTTTGGAAAAAAATACGCTAGCTGCGTGATGATCAGCTCCGCTCTTTTAAGTATCTTTTTGCCTCTATTTTTCTCCCTTCCTTACTGGGGAGTAGAAGGATCGATTTACCGCGCATTGACCTTTTTAATTACCGCATCACCTTGCGCGTTGATCATAGGTGCACCTACCGCTTACTTAGCAGCCGTATCTTCCTGCGCTAAAAAAGGAATTTTATTAAAGGGAGGCTCCGTATTAGACGCTCTGACCCGCTGTCAGCATATCTGTTTTGATAAAACAGGTACGCTTACCTCAGGGCAGTTATCGTTAAAAAACGTGACTCTACTCCAAGGTGATTTTCCTGTAGAAAAAGCGCTTGCGATCGCAAAAAGCTTAGAAAGACACGTTTCTCACCCGCTTGCCTCTGCTGTTGAAAAATACACCTAAAACTTTCCAGTATATCCAGTAGAAAACTTTTCAAGCAGTATAGGGCAAGGCGTTTCAGGAACAATAGAGATCGAAGGTATCAAATACCACGCCCGCATAGGAAGTAAAAGCTTCATGCAAAAAAAACTTCCCTCTTTTATCGCTTCCTCTCTTACAAGATCTGAGGCATTTTTACATATTGGCGATGCACTTTTTGTCCTACACTTTGAAGATGAAATCCGAAAAGAAGCATATACTTTAGTTAAAGAGCTGCAAGAGCAAGAGCAGATTTTTCCTGTCATTCTGACAGGAGACCATGAAAAAGCGGCGCTTTCTGTAGCAAAAAAACTTTCTATTACCGAAATATTTTTCAACCTTCTTCCTGAAGAAAAGCTCGATCTTGTAGCAAAACTCTCCCTAGAAAAAGGGCTCATTATGGTAGGAGATGGAATGAATGACGCCCCTTCTTTAGCGCGAGCAACTGTGGGCATTTCTCTTGGCATTACCGGCTCTGGAGCAGCGATTCAAGCATCTGATGTCGTTCTTCTTTCAGATGCCCTTAAAGAGATCCGCTGGCTTTTACAAAAATCGCGGCAATCTGTACGGGTAATTCGGCAAAATGTCGTTCTAGCAGTATCTACTATTGTGATCGCAAGTAGCTTTGCTCTAGCTGGCATGATGCCTTTATGGCTTTCTGTGATTCTACATGAAGGCGGCACGGTAGCTGTAGGCTTAAATAGCCTGCGGCTACTTAGAAGAAACAAGACCGTTTAACTGACCTTCTCTTTTGCCCCGCTTCTACAAGCACCTGCAGCAACTCTCTTTTTCTAAAAAAATTAAATCCCTAATTATTAATTGTTTATAATTTAAATTCAGCAATCAACACCTCCAATTGCTAAAAAATAGTTGCAAACGAAAAAAATGCCCATTATAATAAGAGGTAGAAAAAGAAGGATTTTCTTTGAAAAACTTAATGGCAAAAAAACCAAGTAAGCAAGAACGAGAAAAGCAGGTGCTTTTCAAATTGATCTCGCTTTACGTAGAGACAGGCAAGCCTGTCGGTTCAGATACGTTAAGAAGTCAAGGATTTAGCGGGATTAGCTCTGCCACCATCCGAAACGACTTTGTCCGGTTAGAAAAAGAGGGTTTTTTAGAACAGCCCCACTCTTCTGGAGGCAGAATCCCCACAATCAAAGCGTACCGATTTTTTGCCGATCAATACAAAGATGCCCCTCTTCCAGCGGAAACGCTATTTTTCCCAGATACTCCCAATAAAGAGCTGTTAGCCTTTGTAGATAAAGCGGGAGAGATCTTATCGGAAAAAACAGGCTGCCCTGTATTTTTATCTCTTCCCCTATTTGAAATGGATTTTATACAAAAAGTCCGGTTTATTCTTCTGGAAGAGAAAAAGCTTTTGGCTATTGTGCTGACCGATTTTGGTTTAATCCACACAGAAAGTTTTTACACAGAAAACGCTGTAGAAAACGACTCTCTTTCTTTAATAGAAGCCTATTTTAGCTGGAGACTCAATAAACAAGAGCTGCCTGCCATTGCTGATGAAAAACTGCGTAAAACCGCCCAAAGACTCTACAACGAGCTGATGGTCCGCTTCATTGTGTACTCTTCTTCTACCCAAGAAAAAAGCCTGATCCAAATGGGTCTATCAAAACTTCTCGCCTACCCTGAGTTTTCAGAAGCATCGAGCTTAGCATCGAGCCTATCTCTTTTTGAGAGCCCTAGTCTTATGCAAAAACTCCTCAAGCAGGCGATGAAAAAGCGAGATATCTTATATTTCATTGGAGAAGATTTTTTAGAAAAAGACTGCAGCGTTATTGCAATTCCCTATTACATCAACCATAGCGTTTCAGGAGCATTAGGCATTTTAGGCCCTTTGCGACTGCCATACGGAAAGCTCTTTCAATTGATGAAAAGCCTTTCAAAAGAATTATCAGAGCGCCTTACAGAAACAGTCTCTACATTGCATATCTCGTTTAAAACGTACGACGACGTGCAAAAAGAAGAGCACCTTGAGGCATGCTCATCCATCCTCTTGGAGGATAAGAGTCAATCATTTTAGGAGAACATACATGGAAAAAGAGCCACAAACAAGTGAAGTGGAAGAAGAAACGAAAGAGCCTACTGAAGAGGCTCAAGAGGATTTCAAACAAAAGTACCTTCTTACTCTAGCAGAGTTAGAAAATATGCGTAAAAGGATGCAAAAAGAAAAACAGGAAATGATTCAGCTGTCGGTAGAAAACGCGATTGCAGGATTTTTACCTATCATCGATAGCTTTGAAAAAGCGCTGAAATCAGCAGATCAAGTATCGGATGAGATCAAAACATGGGCTTTTGGATTTCAGATGTTTCTCTCGCAATTTCGGGAAGTACTGCACAACCATGGTATCGTCGCATTTCATTCAGAAGGCAATGTATTCGATCCCCACTACCATGAAGCAGTCGAAACTATGCAAACCGATGCGTATCCTGAAGGAACCATTTTAGAAGAGTTTTCGAAAGGATACAAAAGCGAAAAAAGGATCATTAGACCCGCTCGCGTAAAAGTCGCGCAAACACTAGAAGAATCTACAGAGCAAAAAGATAAACATAAGGAGAACACCCGTGGCGAATAAGAAAAAATACGTAATAGGTATTGACCTTGGAACCACCAACTCTTGCGTAGCCGTTATGGAAGGCAAGCAAGCAAAAGTGATTCCAAATCCTGAAGGAGCAAGAACGACTCCTTCGATTATTGGATATAAAGGAAATGAGCGTTTTGCTGGAATCGCTGCTAAAAGACAAGCGATTACAAACCCAGAAAAAACGCTGTATTCCACCAAACGCTTTATCGGAAGAAAATACGATGAAGTCGCATCAGAAATTACTACTGTTCCTTATAAAGTCGCTAAAAACACCAATGGCGACGTTGCTTTTGATATTGATGGCAAGCTCATTTCCCCAGAGGAAGTAGCGGCTCAAGTCCTCATCAAAATGAAAGAAACAGCAGAAAACTACTTAGGCGCAGAAGTAACAGAAGCAGTCGTTACTGTTCCCGCCTATTTCAACGACTCGCAAAGACAGTCAACAAAAGACGCAGGCAGAATTGCAGGTCTTGACGTCAAAAGAATCATCCCAGAGCCAACAGCAGCAGCGCTTTCTTATGGATTGGATAAAAACCAAGATAAGAAAATCGCTGTATACGACCTGGGCGGCGGAACATTTGATATTTCCATCTTAGAAATTGGTGATGGAGTATTTGAGGTACTGGCCACAAATGGAGATACCCACCTAGGTGGAGATGATTTTGACGATGCAATCATCCAATGGATTTTACAAGAATTCAAACAGGAACATGGCATTGATCTATCAAAAGATAAAATGGCGCTGCAACGGATCAAAGACGCTGCAGAAAAAGCAAAAATCGAGCTCTCTGGCACGCAGTCTACAGAAATCAACCAGCCATTTATCTCTATGGATAGCTCTGGTCCAAAACACCTTTCTTTACAGCTAACAAAATCAAAGCTAGAGTCGCTTTGCCTTAGCTTAGTAGAAAGAACTGTAGAACCTTGCTTAAATGCGTTGAAAGACGCAGGACTTACAAAAGACCAAATTGACGATGTGGTTCTTGTAGGCGGCATGACTAGAATGCCTGCAGTGCAAGCAAAAGTACGAGAAACTTTCGGTAAAGACCCTCATAAAGGCGTCAATCCCGATGAAGCAGTAGCTCTTGGAGCAGCTACCCAAGGCGGCATCATCACAGGTGATGTAAAAGACGTGCTACTATTAGACGTAGTTCCCCTAACCTTAGGTATCGAAACAGTAGGAGGCGTCATGACCCCTCTTATTGAAAGAAATACCACAATACCTGCACAGAAAAAACAGGTATTTTCCACTGCAACAGATAACCAACCTGCTGTCACTATTGTCGTCTTGCAAGGAGAGCGTCCTATGGCAAAAGACAATAAGGAAATTGGCCGTTTTGACCTAACAGATATTCCTCCAGCAGCTCGTGGAACCCCTCAAATCGAAGTTACATTTGACTTAGATGCCGATGGTATTCTCCACGTATCTGCTAAAGATAAGCAGACGGGTAAAGAGCAAAAAATCCGCATTGAGTCTCGTTCTGGATTATCAGAAGAAGAGATCCAAAAAAAGATCCAAGAAGCGGAAATGAATGCTGAAGCAGACCGCACACGCAAAGAGGAAATCGAAACGAAAAACGAAGCAGAGTCTCTCGCTTTTAGAGCGCAAAAATCGCTCGATGAATACAAAGCGAAGATTCCAGGAGACGTTGTTTCAGAGATCCAAGAGAAAATCGATGTCTTGAAAAAAGCCATTGAAGAAAACAACATAAACTCTATGAAAAAAGCGTCTGATTCTCTGCAGAAAAGCCTGCAAAAAATCGGCGAATCTATGAAAAAAAACCCTCAAGGCCAAACAGCTGCTACAAACGAGCAGCCTCAAGCAAAGCCGAATCAAGAAAAAGATGCGGTAGAGGAATCAGAAGTAGAGATCCAAGACGAAGACGAAAAAATATAGTCTTCCACTAAAATAGGCGCTAGTTTCTAGCGCCTTTTTTCCCACCTGCATGCTTTTTTACGATTTTTTCTATTTCTCGCCTACAGTATTCACTGTACCTACAGTCTGTACAACTAACAAGACAAGTGTTCGAAAGTGCTCTGGAAGTTGATCCTTATGAATCTTAGTATTGAGCTTTTCTAGACTCTTAAAGTAGGTCCAAAAATCTCTACCTACTGAAGGATGTTCTGTTTCTTTTTCCAATTGATTGGATTTACTCTCCAGCGCTTGGTAATTAAACTCCCAATTACGATCATGTCTAGAATTCCAAATATGGTCTTGTCCTGCACGACCAAGGCGAATCGAATCTTCTATCCGCCTTGCGCTATCTTCGTCTGCTTTTTTCAATTGAGAAAATTCCCTCTTTATAGCAGTTTTTAGATTGGTGCAAGACTGACCCCAATTAGTCTTATCATATGACACACCCAAACGTTTGGCCATTTCATTAATCGATTGTTCCGTTTTCTCTTATTGTGATTTTGTACCATTCTGAACAAATAACTGAAGTTTTGTATCATCTGACAACAACCTGGCGAATTTTTGTTCTATATGTGTTGTTGTTGTCCAGTCATAAATTATACATGCGAGTCCAATAGGTGGTACACTATTCCAGCAACCTGCTGCTACAACTGCTCTAGATACCTTACTAGCTGCTTTGGATAAAAGTTCGCTACCATTCATACGTATTTTGCAAGATTGTATTGCAGCTTTCCGTGGATCTAAACTGGCAGTTTTGCTGTCTTCAGCTGGACTGGGTGGTAGGGGCAGATGAGGTGGCAGATTTATCGAATGAGAAATAGGAGAAACCATGATATACACCTCTAATTAAAATTTTTGAGAAATTAGCTTACAGACAAGGAGAAATTTTATGAAAGTACTTTTACTATGCGCACAAAGATAAAAAATGATCAGTACAGTGAGATGGTTCATCTATTCATATGAACGATCTGAGCCCTATTTAAGCTAAAAAGAGGATCTCTAACAAAAAAGCTAGCTACTCAAAAAGTCATTAAAACCAGTAAGCCTTTCTTGCAGTAACTTTTTGCACGAAAAGAAGGTTTATATGCCTAACAAGAGTTTGTAATACTTTAGGTTTGCTCGCTATATTTTTTTGATGGAACACCAGAAGTCCATACAGGATCTGTAGTTTCTGAATATTTTCTGTACTTTTTAGCGATTTAAGCTGCATTTCAAATAAATTAGATATTTCACCTTTAAAATCTTCGTTTGCAGGGTCTTCCAGGACTGTATTTAATGCCTTAAAAAAGTTCTGAAAAGACTGCGCGGGATCACTATACATTTTCTCTAGGTTCAAGCCTAGTGCATTAAGAAAAAGAGGTAAATTGGTGCTGAGCGTTTCAGCTATACGGCTTTTTTCTCGATCGATATTACCACTTAAAATCATAGCATGACGAAGCGCTAGCCCTGCAAATACGCCTACAGCTCCGCTTGCAGCGGCTAGTATGGGAGAAACCCCATAAATGCAAGAAATCGCTATACCTGCTACGGCAATAACCCCCAAAGCAACGGAGGCTACTTTTAGGTAATTCATGCGGGTTTTATGCTGATCCCAAGGAGATGGTGTAGAGGAAGATGTACTAGAAAAAAAACAGGGGCAAAAAGTTCGTATACTTTGCATAATTTACCTTTGAAATAGTTAAACAGGAAATTTTATACACACAAATTTTAAAAGGAAATCTTTTTATTTTCGATGATTACATATTAGGAAAAAAATAGACTATATTTAGCTACTTAAAGAAAGATCTAGACTACGCTCTAAAAAAACAACCCATTAGCCAGGTGTTTTTTGAGATTGCAGATGCGTCTTTTGCTGTAAAATTTGCGAATACAACAGTAAAAGGAAACGTTTCTTTGTAATCTTTTAACCAAGAAAAAAAAGTGTAATAGATAGATGCTTGGCGATATTTTACTGCCTTATCTGAGCTGTCTACTAACGAATTCGCCAAAAATTGGAAAACCTCCGTCTGATTTTTTCTATCGGCTTCTGACCCAGGTATTTCTTTGTCAAAAAAGCGATTAAGTAAGTAAGCCATAAATTTTGTTTGGTGGTTTTTATATTTGGCAGTATCATTACCTAAGATCTTATCGAGATAATACAGGCCAAATTCTAAAAACGCTTTAACCTTTTCGGAACAATTAGGGGGATTGAAGTGCGCATAATTGGCTTTCTCAAAGATCGTATTTATCCAATTTGGATAATCTTCATGATGCTTTTCAATCCATGAATGGGCATGATTTAATAGGTTTTCTCGGATCACGCTCATATCTCGAAAAATAACCGCAGCGCCTATACCTACAACAACGCTTACTGCAGCCCAGGTAAAGCTGGAATACACACCAAGAAAAAAACCAGCTGTTAGCGCTAAAGCAGCTAAAGCTATAGACGCTACTTGCCCTATGCAGATTTTTTGGTCGAGCCTTTGAAAGGAAGTGGGAGCTTTTGCGGTGATTTCTGAAAACAGCTTCCCGGAAAAAAAATCTCTTGCAAAAGGATATATTTGTGTAGTCATTGTGATATACCATTTAAAAGACGTAAATCTTATTAGAGATCATCAATTTAATCAAGCCTATCTGCAAGACGTACTATATCCACGAGGATCTAATCCACAAAGTACCTTTACTCACCTCTTCATTGATGATATGTGCATGCAGCCGGCAAGACAGTAGGCGATATAAGTCGGTATTGTTGCAGATATACTCATGACACCGCTTTTCTAGATCTGAGAGTTTTTTATATACTTCAGCATTTTTCAGCGATTGATCTCTAGATCGATCCACGGTCAGCTCTTGAACCGCATTGGCCACATTATCTGCTTCATTTGGAATGGATTGCACGGCGCTTTGATCTGTTACCTTTGGTCGAGATATCACAAAAAGTGTAAGAAAATCGATGTAGGCTTTAAAAAAGATTTTTTTATCTTGAAGAGACTCCAAACAAGACTTTTCTTTGGCGTAGTGACCTTGTAATAACCTTTTGCATAAAGAGCTATTTCTCACAAAGTATTCATGTAAATTAGAACGCATCTGCCTTAAGTTTGTCTGTATCATTTTGACATCTCGGAACAAAACCGCCGCCCCTACACCAAGAAAAAATCCAAATCCTGCTAGAAAAATCGAGCTTTTATACGCAGCTATACATGCTGTCAAAAGCGCAATTGCACCTAAAGCAATGGTAGAAATGCGCCAAAAACTCAGTGCTTTTTCATGCTGCTGCCAAGGATAATTTTTAGAAAAAGCAGGTGAAGAATAAGAAGAGCATACTTGCGTCATTTTTTTTACTCCATACAGTGTGTACAATTTTTTTAAATCGCATGTACAATAAAAAAACAGATGGATTTCGTCTATAACGATGATGCAATAAAAAAGCTTTTCTATGTAAAAAATATGATCGCTTGATCAGCATGTATATATACGAACTTACACACGAGAGGATGGAATCAACCAAGAACCCTTACAAATCGCTTTACGCACAACAGGTGGAAAAAGCTTAGAAAGCAAGCAAAAGTACAACCTAGGGTCAGAACAAAGGTGTTTATGACAGTTTTTGGCCATCTCTGAGAGCCTTTCACATAGTATCGATTTACTACGTATATTAGCCCTACTTAGGTTTTGCACCTGAGCGACTATCTGCGATAAGGTGGTCACATCATGATGATCTTCCGGCATCTTCTCAACATACGCATCCATAAATCCCACATAAGATTCTATAAAACGTATGTCATCGAAGGCTTTACCATTATGCGTATCTTTTTGAGGATACAATTTTTGTACTACTTTCTTGCATAAAGATTGATTTTGAATAAAGTACCTTGCTGGATTAGAGCGCATCTGGCTGAAGTTTTTCTGCATTACTTTTGTATCTCGGAATAAGATGACCGATTTTAAACTAATCAAAAAACCTAAGATCCCTAAAAAAGTAGATGATATGTACATAGCAGCAAATGCTGTCAAAACAGCAATTGCCATGCAGGCAATAGAATAAATACGCCAGTGATTTAAGGCATTTTTATGTTGATCCCAAGGATAAGATGGATAGCTATCGAGAGATATACGCTGAAAACTCAAGAAATTTTCACCTTCTCCCTCTGTACATCGCACATACACAGTACGATCGTATTGTGTAATGCCAGGTCCTGGGATAATGCGTATTTCTGCTGTCATCTCTCTACTCCGGATAATAGAGGGTTATTAAAAGATCTACTTTACAAAAATGCAGGGTTCTAAGGTAGAAAAAGCATTTTTTAATTAGGGATAATTATATAGTTTATTAAAAAAAATAAAAAGACTTATTTAGATTAAGCAACATAATAAATAAACTTTTGATTCCCATAGATTGTTAAAATTTTTCTTAGAAACAGCTCCATTGTCCACCTCTAAAACCTGCTTTCTACATAGATTAGTCTGCTGGGCTAAATGCGCAAAATCAAGCACACAAACAGCGGAGATGCAGCTAATTGCCAAAGCGATAGTCGATCCTATGGGATACGCCCCCAAAAGACTGATAAAAGTAGAAAAAGCTTGCAAGGCAATGAAAGTAACAATAAATGCGCAACCTTTCAAATTTAGAACGTGCGCACTTGGTTTTTTTCGTCAAATTAGCCAGATGTACCAGGAAATTTTGCTATTACAAAGATTAAACTCCTATCGACAAGAATCTTCCATTTGATAGAAGTTTTAGTTTAATCATGTTAGCGCGGTTTACAAATTTACACCAAAAACATTCTTTTTGGCGTAAATTCGCTATAAAAAAGGGCTTTATGGCTTATGGGGTCTGAGCAATAAGGCATAAGCGATCCTGGCAAAGATCCCTGTAATTAATGTAGTTCCAATAGACATTGTGATCAATGCAGCTGTAAAGCTTGCACCTTGACACGCTACAATGGTAGAAAAAGTAGTAAAGAATATTGCTGATATATGGGCTAATAATTCTGAACCTAATACTGCTTGTTTTTTTTCTTGAGGTTGTCTGTCTAGATCTGGCACAAACAGAATCGAAATAGGGGTGTTGATAATTGGACTACATAAATTATTCAATGAGTTAAGTAAGGCAGTCATAAAATTCTCCTGATTTTTCTAGTGAAATTATAAAGTAAACGCGCAATAAAGGCCATTAGTAATTATGAAAAACTTTTTATCTTTTTGAGAGGCCCAATAGTTCTCTTCTCATCGTTGACCAAGAAAATGACTTATCTGCTTCTATTAACTCACATAATTTGTCTAATTTTCTAGGCGAAGTCACATCTGTTTCGAAGCTCAAACCCATGTAACCCTGAAAGCCTGCCTTATAAAAACGTTTAGCTACCACATAAAGATACAACAGCTGCACGGACATGCTAAGACAAAATAACGTCGAAATCAGACCACAAAGTGTTACAAAAGCGCCAATAGGAGAGGCCATAGAAACCACTCCCATACTGATGGCAAATGTAACGCTGAAAGCTCCCGCAAGATAAGCAAGAGATTCTAAAGCGATAAAAGTTATCCGAGAATACAGTTCTTTATATGAAGTAGGCGGAATAAGATCTAAAGACATAGAAGGAAAAGAAGACAAAGGAGTTATACTTAGTGTACTACTCATAACAGTCCATTTGTTGTTTTCATTTAAGATTTTAACTAGAATTAAATAAAGAAACCAATAAAAACTTTTTTACAACAAATAAGTTTATTTTTATTTTTTTTCAATTAAAAAATAGTTCTCTAGTTAAAAAAACGGATAATTAGCCGGGAAATATCATGATACGTCACAAATAAGATAAACCCTATCAACAAGATCACAAAAGGGATGATGAGCCTCTCCATAGTTTTTGCTTTTAAAGGTTTTTTTGTGACCATCTCTACACAGGAAAGCACAATATGACCTCCATCTAAAACAGGGATCGGAAATAGGTTTAAAAGGGCTAAATTTAAGCTAATAAGACCCATCCAGAAAAGGGCCTCTTTTGCACCTAAAGACCAGCTGTGTTGCACAACATGGATCATGCCTACGGGACCAGAGAGCCATTTGGGGTTTAGGTTCCCAGAAAATAGAGAATACATCGTATGAGCTGTTTCAGAAAAAGCTTCGCTAAATAGCGCAAACGGCGAGGGGTTATAACGCACAGTGCGATCGCGTAAAATAGCCCCTAAATAGGGCTGCTTTTTCTGTTTCTCCAAGAAAGCTGTCATTTTCTCCCGTTTTTCTGGAGAAGAAACCTCTTGAATGATACTTGCTTGCTTAGCAAAAGCTTGGAGAAGCTGGTGTTTTTGATCTGAAGGGGGAAATTGCGCAATAGGCACCGGCTCAATAGGACGCAGTAAATATAAATTTCCTGAATGAGACACACGCTTTTCCTGGCCAATACTTTGCACAATATTTTGCAGATCTTTTACAGAAAAAGAGTGGTCAAATGCTTGATCTGCTTGGTTCCAAGAAATGGTTTTTTGTATTTGAGGATCTCTTTGGACAACAATAAGCGACTGTTTATTTTGTAGGCGGCGCAAAAGCTCTTCTGTAGAGTGCACCTTTTTACCACCGATTGCGATGATCTGATCTTGCGGCTTTAATGGATGGAAAAAAGGACACCTTGCGCAGGAAACAAAAGCTTTTTCCTCATCTTTAGGATCGATAAAACGCATGGGTTTCATTACAGTAAGATCAGAGCTCAGTTTATAGGGGATAAAATAGAGAGTATCTAGCTTATGATCGAGTAGACCTGCCTCATAGCGAAGGTCCATGAAATCAGCAGCATCTTCTTCTTGTAAAAGGAGCTCTTCTAAAGCGGGCCTAGGAATTTTTGAGTGAAATATTTTCCCGTCTCTTTTTACTGTAAGAAATACAGAGGGCTCTGCCAGTAAAGCTTTTAGCTGGGTTACAGAAAATATGAGCTGTCCATCGACCCAAAAAATGCGATCTTTTGGCTGAATACCGCTTTGAGCCAGAGGCGCTCCAGGGAATTTCTGGCTAGGCTCTTCGTAAATAAGATAGCTTGCAGGAGCAAAAATCCCTAGAGTATGCCTTCCTGCATCCATTTGTCTTGGATCTTGATAGGGGGTTAACGTATAGGAAAAAGGGGCTTTTTCCTGATCTAAGTAATCGATTTTCAGCCCATGAATCGCTGTATGCTCTTTTGGAATAACAGAAGAGAGAAGCAGGTCTTTGGCGCCGGAAAACGGCTTATGGTTGAGCTCTAAAATAGCATCTCCTGGCCGGACGCCTTGCTGGTATAAGGCGGATTTTTTATCGACCCAGCCAATACGACTGGTAAATTCAGTAAAAGACTTTTCTCTCCCTCCAGAAAACCAAAGAACAGTGAAAGCTAAAAAGGCAAATACGATATTGACAAAAGGCCCCATAAAAGCTACTTGAATACGCTTCCATGGAGAACTACCAAAAAACCCATCTTTAATTTCTGCGGGCTCTTTACTACCCTCTTTTTGCATGCCTGCAATTTTCAGGTACCCACCATAAGTTAAAAAACAAAGGCGCCTATCCACTCCCCTTTTATCGGTCCAGCGGATAATAGGCCTTCCAAAACCGATGGCAAAAGCCTCGACACGCATGCCCACTTTCCTTGCCATTACGTAGTGACCCATTTCATGGATAAACACCAAAAAACCCAGGCCTAAAATAGCTAATAGTCCATAAATAATTGTCATAATCATACTTCGAGAGCCTTACTTCTTGCTTCTAGATCTACTTGTCTTACATCGTACAATGATAGCAAATCCCTAGACTGATGCAAAGAAAGGATTTCTTCCAATTTCTCTCCAATTTCTTTCCAAGAGATCTTTTCCTGCAAAAACCTTTCCACTAAAGTTTCATTGGCGGCGTTAAGAGCGCAAGAAAAAGAAGACTTTTCTCGGAGAGCCTTTTCCGCTAACGCAAGGCAGGGAAATGCTTTTCTATCTGGCGCGTAAAACGTCAGAGAGGGATTTTCTACAAAAGAGAAAGAAGATTTTTTTATTTCTCTTCTTTCTGGATAAGTCAGTGCATATTGTAAAGGAATTTTCATATCGGGCTCTGCAAGCTGGGCAATGAGATTTCCATCTCGGTATTCAACAAAACTATGAACGATACTTTCTGGATGAACCACTACAGAGATTTCTTCTGGCTTTAAAGAAAAAAGGTGCATAGCTTCAATGATCTCTAATCCTTTATTCATCAGCGTTGAAGAGTCGATGGTGATTTTCGATCCCATAGACCATTTAGGATGTTTTAGCGCCTGTGCAAGCGTTACCGCTGAAAGCTCCTCTTTGCTGTAGCGGAAAAACGGCCCTCCAGAAGCAGTTAGAATGATTTTTTTTAGCTCGCTTTTTTTCCCCGATCGAAGGCATTGATGGATCGCAGCATGTTCGCTATCTATCGGAAGAATCAACCCATTTTTCCTTTCGCAGGCCTGCATAATCAAGGAACCTGCAGACACTAAAATTTCTTTATTCGCAAGGAGGATTCTTTTTCCTTCTTCTAAGGCAGCAAGGCATGGACCTACTGCTTTCGATCCACTTAATGCAAAAACAGCTGCGTCCACATCAGACAGTCTGACCGATTCCATCAATCCATCTAAACCGCTTACAACCTGAGTAAAAGGAAGGGCTTTTGCTAAGTCCTTACGCTTTTTCTCATCGTAGATAACAACCATCTTTGGTCTATAGCGAACCGCCTGCTCGTATAAAAGAGTAGCGTTTTGCTTTGCAGCTAGTACCGTTACCTTAAGATCGGCAAAGCTATCGATGACCTTTAGTGCATTTTTCCCAACAGAACCTGTGGACCCTAGTAGTGCGATATTCAAGTGATGACCTGCCTTCTCATTTGTCTTCTAATCGACTGATACGCAAGCATACATCCATACTCGATAAATAAAAAGACTGTGACAAGAGCGCCTGTAGAAAGCGCAACAGAATACACCGACAAGATATGTCGAGAAAATGCTACGCCCACAATCGATGCTATCGAGCCAAATAGTGGGGAAAAAAAGACAATTTTCGACAGATGCGCTGTACACAATCTAGCGCATAAATAGGGCACGACTAAAAATGATAGCACCAACACAATACCTGTAGCGCGGAAAGATGCAATGATCGTAATTGCTGTTAAAAACAGCAAAACGTACTGACAAAGCGCCAAACTACTTCCTAAACTCTTAGCTAAGATCGGATCAAAACTAGTAATTTTTAGTGCGGGGTAAAGCGCAGCTAAAAAAGCGCTGTTCAATAGCGCTACGTAAAAAAGCAGCCGCAAATCTTGTAAACAAGCGCCATCAATACTCCCCGTAACAAGATCGATGCCCATATGCATATTTCGTGTAAAAAGGGTGACTAAAAGGATCCCTAAAGCAAAAATCGCATTGAATGCAAGGCCGATCCCCGCATCTTTTTGAATTCCTAATCCTTTCGTCAAAAAAAGCTCTAATAAAGCAGTGATCCATGCGGAGAATAACGCTGAGATAAATAGGTAGATCGGATACTGGTATAAATCGGAGAGATCAACCAACAAAAACCGGATGGAAAGAAACGCTATGATGACACCAAAAAGGACCGTATGAGACAAAGCTGTTGCAATCATCAACATACGACGAAGCAGTAAAAACACGCCGATGATTCCTGTAGCAATCGAAAAAAAGAACAAAGAAAAAATCTGCACTTCGTCTATAGAAAGGTCCTGAAAAGAAAGAGCTCCTGTCGCATACAAAAATAGCCTGTAGAAAAAAAGCTGTAAAAATGGAAAAAAGCTAAGATCCCAATAAGGATTCATGCAAACCGCCCAGGAATTGGTTTTTCATGTGGATCCATCTCAGGGCTTTCCAATAGCGCATCTAACCTAAGAGCCATTTCTGGTGTAATGATATGCTCCATTTCTTCTGCACTTACATGCACATGTTTTGACGGCATATGCATATACTTTGTCAAATAAACTTCCCAAAGCCTGTGAAAGCGGATGAGCCGAAGGGCCTTACGACTCCCTTCTTTAGTCAACTCGTATAGGCCGCTTTTTTTACACAAAAGCCCCTCTCTTTGTAGATACCACAAACTAATCCAAAGAGGCAGGTAAGGAATCGATTCCGTTTGGTATAGATCAGAAAAGCCTTGTTGTTTTTTATGGATCGCTTTGACGATATTTTCCTGTGTAGAGCGCAGTTGAAATGCAGCTTTCCGAATGATTTTCATAACAAAACCCTTTCTTGGAGAAAATACATACGAAGCGATGACTAAAACAAGCGCGCTTAATACAATACTTGGACCTGTCGGCAAAAAAACAGGCTCGACTAACCCATTTTCTCTAGATAAAAAAAGGACAAATGCATTTCCCATTCCAGCAGAGGCAAGGCCAAAAAATCCAGCTAAAACAAACATCGAAGAAAGAGATTTAGAAAACACCCTCGCTGCACTTGCAGGAGCAATGAGCATAGCAGAAAGTAAAATCACGCCGCAGGCCCTCACTCCAATAACTACAGAAAAGACCAAACAAACAATGGAGAGGCGGGTAACTAAACGACCACGTATACCAGATACCTGCATGTAGACTGGATCGAATAGATGGATTTGTAGTCGCCTGTAAAATAGGTACACAAAAGCTGTGATGCAAACGCTCATAACAGCATATAGAAGTAAATGCTCATCGAGTATGGTAACCACTTCTCCAAAAAGACATTTTTGCACTTCGACAAGTAGCGTAGGGCGCATTTTTTGTAGATAACTTGCAAAAAGCAGACCCACAGCAAAAAAAGCGCTTAAAGTAGCTGTCATAGCAGCATCTGTAGAGACCTGTTTTTTTTCTAACCATTGCAAAAACATCGCAGCAAATAAGCTGGATAAAAACGCTCCCGTAAACAGATAGATCCAATGATCCGAAGAAAAAACGCCTGCAACTAAAGCGCCAATAATCATTCCTGGATAAGCTGCATGGGAGATCACTTCACTTACCAAGGCCCTTTTTTGTAAAAAAATACATACACCCATTAAAGCGGCTGCATAACAGATGAGGCAAGATCCTAAAATTGGAGCTCGGTACAAAGGATCCAAAAAAAGGGCAAACATAGCTTAAGGAGCTCCCTGCAACTTTTGAGAAAAGCGCTGCTTTACCTCTTCAAAAAGGTCATGGTGATTGCGGTATAATGCAGTTATGTTTTCAGATGAAAGCACCTCTTTTGGAGGTCCCATAGCTAAAAGAGAGGTATGGAGTAAAATCAACTGATCGAAATAAGCAGCAGCAGTTGTAACGTCATGGTGCACTACGCAAATGGTAACACCTTTTGAGGTCAGTTCTTTGAGCAATTTAATGACGGTTTTTTCTGTTTCTACATCCACACCTTGAAAAGGCTCATCTAGAAAATACATTTCTGCTTCCTGGGCAAGTGCGCGGGCAATAAAGACCCGCTTTTGCTGCCCTCCAGAAAGATCTGCAATTTGCCGATCTTTAAGGTGGTATAGCCCGAGCTGATCGAGGGCCCTTTCCGCTTCAATACGATCGGCTTTTCTTGCTCTTTTCCAAAAACCCATCTTGTGATACCTACCCATCAATACCACTTCAAGCGCTGTGATCGGAAACGTCCAGTCGATCGCTTCTTTTTGGGGAATATAGGCAATATGTTTGCGCACTTTGACAATATCTTTTCCCCAAAAAAGCACTTTGCCAGAACTGGGTTTTACCAACCCTAAAGCGGCTTTAATAAACGAACTTTTTCCAGCTCCGTTCGGCCCCATAATCCCCACAAGACTTCCCTTTTCAATCGAAAGGGAAAGGTTCCATAAAGAAAGCACCTTGTCATAATGTAAGGTAAGCTCTTCTACAACAAGCGGATTCATTGCAAATATTTCCTTAAAGTTTTTGCATTATGCTCCATCATGGAAAAATAGGTATGCGGCCCCATCGCATCGCCATAGAGAACATCGGGAGCAATTTCTATCTTTAATCCTCTTTTTTCTGCGCACTGTACAATTTTACGCAAGGAATCTTTTGATACATTGGATTCAGGAAAAACAGTAGCAATAGAAAACTTTTCGGCAAAAAGCACCATATTTTCGATTGCTTTCCAAGTCAATTTCCCATCGGGAGCAAGTCCCGCAGGGGCTTGAAAACGAACTTTCCAACTCGTTTTATCTGCATCTAAAAGATAGGCCCTTGCGAAATAGTTAAATGCATCATGGCTGGTGATCACATAGCGCTTTTCTTCAGGAATCTGCTGCACCTCTTGTCGAATCATTAGGTGCAGATCTTTTAACCGTTTTTGCAAAACAAGAGCGTTTTGATGAAACACCTCCCGATGCTCTGGAAAACGGCTGCTTAACACATTTTCCACAGCGCAGCTTGCTTCCAACCATAAAGATGCGTCCATCCAAATATGGGGATCGTATCCGCCACATGCGCAAGAAGTATCATGAGAGCAGTCTGCCGGAAGAATTTTCTCACCTGCCTGCTGAAAAACCAGATCGGCTACCCCCGCGCTATTGGGCAAATGATGTAAAATCTGCAACAAAGAAGCGCCGTGTTCTAAACCAAGGCCATGATAAAACACAAGGTCTGCTGCTTGGAACTTCTCTGCATCTCCTTTGACGAGCTCATAGCTGTGTGGATCTAGCTCCCCTTGAATCAGGACAAGGTCACAGACAAGGTCCCCACCAATACCTCGCACCAAATCACCGATCATCGCAGTTGTAGACAGCACGCGTATTTTATCACTGCGCATCCACTGCGAAAGCTCCCCTTGGCGCTCAGGCGTAGTACAGGCTACTTGCCATAAAAAAAAGAAATAACAAAAAAGCTTTTTCAAAGTTTTATAATCATAAATTTCCACTCATCATAATAGCTACAAATCTCTTAAAGTTCTACCCCACTGTAATAATCAGAAAAAAAACAAGCGCCTCATTTTACTTAAACTTGGACTTGAGCTAAAAATTATTTTATTTTGATTTATTTTCACCTATCTGAAAAAAAGTAAAAAAAAGAACAGTCATTTCTTGCATAAAAGGATTTGGTTTTATATGATCGGCCGATATTGCAGATTGTTTGCGTTTTTTTAAAAGCCTGATAAACATTTTCTGCATTTTTCAAATCTCAATAACTGTAGTTTTTTTTAATTATCCTTTTAATTAAAAAGTGCTTTTCTTTAAAAAAGGAAAGATGAGTAACCAATTGAACTGTAAGGAAGGTGATTCTATGAGCCATGCAAAAAACGACACGCTCAAAGCAAAAAAAAGTCTCGACGAAGTAGAAAAAATTATTGCAAAAGCGATCAAAAAAGTAGGCGCAAAAAAAGAGAACGAGCTATGCAAATATCTGCCCATGAATGAAGGATATATGCACCACTTCACGCTCAAAAAAATGAAAACAAAAAAACCAGAAGATCTTGCAAAATTGATTGAAAAGTTTGTGATCCAAAAAGAAAGACCCATTGTTGTCGCGCCCAAACCAAGAGCCGCTAGAGGTTCTAGAAAAAAACGGGATCAACTCGTTTTTACCCGCTCTCAATTAGAAAGAATGCTCAACATCGCCAGGCTCGCAGGAGACAAAGAAATCATTTCTGTACTTAGCCCAAAAAAATCTCTTGCTACCTGCAAAAGACATCTGATGCAAGTTATAAAGGATAATAGAGTAGATGAAGAGCTTTGGAGAGCTTACGTAGAGTGCATTTCTGCTATGCAAAATACTATTGAATCAAACCAAATGCCCAAAGAAGAAAGTTAATTAATTAATAATAAAAATTTTATTATTAAGTTAAAAAAAGAAATTCTATTGCAATTACTTTTCACTTGAATCTTACAAGAAAAAAGGTATAATGGTTTTCTTATGGATAAGAAATCGAACAAACGCTAAAATCTTGCCTTGTTCAAAATAATTAGAGGATTAAAAACATGTCACAAGCTACAGCCCAATTTGGTAAATGGCGCTCCAGACTTTGGCCGGTACACAACTTCGAACTTAAAAAACTACTTCCTATGTTTTTTATGATGTTTTTGATCTCGTTTAATTACACAATTTTACGAGATACAAAAGACGCTCTTATTGTTACTGCTAAAGGATCGGGAGCAGAAGCCATTCCTGCACTAAAACTTTACGGAACTCTGCCTTTCGCCTTACTATTTATGGTAATTTATACGAAATTGAGCAACAAACTCTCGAAAGAAAAATTATTCTTCGCAGTGCTGACTCCGTTCATCATATTTTTCGGATTGTTTGCTCTCTTCATTTATCCGAATGTAGAAGTGCTACACCCCCACGCTTTTGCAGATAACTTACAAAGCGTTTTACCAGCCGGGCTTATGGGCCTAGTTGCTATTATCCGTAACTGGTCTTACTCTCTTTTCTATATTATGAGTGAGCTATGGGGTAGCGTGGCTTTGTCCCTACTTTTCTGGGGTTTTGCCAACGATATCATGAAAGTAACCGAAGCGAAGCGTTTTTACTCTGTAATTGGCCTTGGCGCAAACCTGGCTTTGATCGTTTCTGGACCTTTAATCACCTATTTCGCTTTAGTAAGAGACTCTTTACCTGCTGGCGTAGACCCTTGGGGATACTCTCTAAACCGCCTTATGGGTATGGTTGTAATCGCTGGCCTAGGAATCATGGCAATTTACTACTGGATGGGAAGAAACGTACTGACCGATCCAAGATTTTACAATCCTAGCGAAGTAGTCAAAAAGAAAAGCAAGCCGAAAATGTCAATGAAAGAGAGCTTCAAGTACCTTCTTTCTTCAAAATACCTCGCTTGCCTAGCTATGCTTGTCATCGGATACGGCATCTCGATCAACATCGTAGAAGTCACTTGGAAAAGTCAGTTGAAACTGCAATATCCAAGCCCCAATGAATACGCTGCATTTATGGGACAGTTTTCTGCCTACACAGGCTTAGTTACTTCCTTTATGATGCTATTTGTTGGCGGTAACGTTGTCAGAAGCTTTGGATGGGGCATTACTGCAGCGATTACTCCTGCTATCTTATTGATCACAGGATCTCTTTTCTTCTCCTTTGTTATTTTCAAAGGAAGCTTAGGAGGCCTTGTAGCGTACTTAGGGGCAACTCCTTTGTTAATTGCAGTTGTGATCGGTATGATCCAAAACATCATGAGTAAATCTTGCAAATACTCTATGTTTGATCCAACCAAAGAGATGGCCTACATCCCACTTGATCCTGAAATGAAAGTAAAAGGAAAAGCGGCAATTGACGTTGTTGGCGCAAGAATGGGAAAATCTGGTGGATCAATTCTCCAGTTTGGACTAATTGCAATTTTAGGATCTGCTTCTGCTATCACACCTTACGTAGCAGTGATTCTAGTTGGAATTGTATCTGTCTGGCTTTTCTCTGTCCGTTCTTTAAACAAGCAGTTTTTAGAGCTCACGCAGAGTAAAGAAAAAGAAGCTTCTCAAGAAAAAAAAGAAGCTAAACCAGAAATGGCCACAGCTACTGTTGGTCAAAATCAAGAAGAGCCTTCTCCTACTAAGTAGTCAGCTCTTCTATCGCAGAAACTTTCCCTAAAAAACTCTTCTTTTTAAGAGGACTTTTAGGGAAAGTTTTTTTCTATTTCAGAAGCAATGCCTTCGGCGTCATACATCTTTACAATCATCCTTCCAAGGTCGCCGCAAACCCCATTCATTCCTTTATGTAAAGCGTGGGGATCTCTGATTTTTCCCAATTCATAATCCAATAAAAAGCTATGCGCTGTATGAGGCCTTCCTTTAGGTCCTGATTTTAATCTGAAATTTTGAAAGTTCTCCACAATACCTCTAGCAAGATCTCTTTCTAAACGGTTGTCACTAAATGCATCTTGACAAATGTTGCGATACGCTTTCAATACATGCTCAGGGTGATTATGGTTTACACGGTATGCATCTAATGAATCGCGAAGATCCTTGATATGCTTAGCAAATTTTTTGTAATTAAAATTAGCGTTAACCCGCTTTTTCGGTTGCTTTTTTGAGCGACTGCTAGATGCTTTTGCCATAACCCCCCCCCCTTGACAAGTCTTTATTTTTAATAAAACAAATTATTTACTTATTATCAATAAATTAATTTAATTCGTAATATAATAAATTAGCATTTTTTATGGATCTAATTAAATTAACCTCCTTAAAGGAGAAAATTCTTTGCTCATTGCACTGCACCCAGTATTCAGAAAAACGCAAATAGGCTAGATACAAAGGAGGAGAGTCCTTCACTTCCCGGCGCTCAATGAAGGCTTTCAGTTGAAATATTTTGCCATCAAGCTCTATCTGGTTGCAAAAACCTGCAACGTGCTTAGGCAAAATAAATACATGACGTATTTTCTTCCGACTTTTCCCCTGTTCAGCTCCTTGGTCCGCTTTTTCGGTATAAAGCGCTGCGGGCACTTGCAAGGAGATCTTGCGAAAAAATAGAGCGCCGTTTAAGGAAAAACCGTGTAAGCGCTCTAGCAAAAGCTCGATCACGTCTGCAGGCGTAGCTTCTTTAAAAGCGGTATTGGGAAAGGTTTTTCTAAGCGCTTCGGTTACTGACAAAATGGCTTTTTTCGGTACAGGCAAAGAAGCCATTTGGTTTTTTTCATACACCTGCATGAACTCAAAAAAAGGGGATAAGGAGGGCTCTGCATAAATAAAAAGGCCGCGCAAAAACGGCAAAAACATCACCAGTTGCAAGCACGAAGAGCTCCAAGGATGGTACTGAGAAGTCTGCATTCCCGTAGGTAAAAATGGACGAAAAGAAGAGGCGTTATGGGGACTTTTCTTTGGGTACACTATACCTCTCATCAAAGTCTCTGCAATGCTTGCGGCAATATTTCGGGAATTGCTCTCGATGGGAAGGCAGCTTATTGAAGAGCTTTTTCGGAAAAGCTCTTGGAAAAAACCCGCCTTTTGCAGTTGATTTTTTTCCGCATCTTGCGGATCTTCCTCATCTTGTTTGTACTGCTCTAAAGGGGCACCTATAGGTGGTAGACGTTGGATTTTCATCAATTTTTCAAGGTAAAAATTTTAAGGTACGGTAAAGAATGGTGAGATTTTTTCAAAGATAAATTATAGGTTTTCTCAATTTCGAAACGAAAAACCTTCCCGCTAAACAGCTTTTGCAATCAACACACTGGAAAGATCTGGTTTGCTAAATTGAAAATATGTACCAGATGCTTTATGCTTACTGCTATGTATCAGCACGATCCTAAGTATATTCGTAACTTTTCTATTATTGCCCATATCGACCATGGTAAATCTACGGTAGCAGACCGCCTTCTAGAAAAAACACAATCGGTTTCTTCAAGAGAAATGAAAGCGCAGTTTCTAGATGATATGGAGCTAGAAAAAGAACGGGGCATTACCATCAAAGCAAGACCCGTCACGATGTACTACCATGCCAAAGATGGCCATACCTATCAGATGAACTTCATCGACACTCCAGGTCACGTCGACTTTTCTTATGAAGTTTCTCGATCTCTTGCGGCTTGTGAAGGCGCTCTTTTAGTCGTCGACGCCGCGCAAGGCGTGCAAGCCCAAACGCTTGCCAACGTCTTTCTAGCGGTTGATCGGAACTTAGAAATTCTGCCGGTGATCAATAAAATTGATCTACCTGCAGCAAATCCAGAAGGAGCGAAAAAAGAAATTGAAGAGGTAATTGGCCTTCCTACAGATGATGCTCTGCTCATTTCTGCTAAGACAGGTATTGGTATAGAAGAGGTTTTAGAGGCGATTGTCACAAATATCCCCTGCCCAAAACCTGCAGAAGACACTTTTGTACGAGCGCTTATTTTTGACTCTCACTACGATCCTTATAGAGGCGTTCTCATCTACGTCCGTATTATGAGTGGAGAGCTTAGAAAAAAAGATGAAATTCTATTGATGGAAACAGGAAAAGCATTTGATCTACTCGAAACGGGCGTATTTACCCCAAAAGAAGAACCTGTTGATCTACTTCGAGAAGGCGAAGTGGGGTACCTTGCTGCTAATGTCAAAAATACAGAAGATATAAAAATCGGCGATACCATCACCTTAAGAAAACGTCCCTCTTCTACAGCCCTTGCAGGTTTTCTGCATATTAAACCCGTTGTATTTGCCGGCATTTATCCGATTGATACAAATGATTTTGAAGTGCTACGAGAAGCTCTTGGAAAACTCCAGTTAAACGACTCTTCTTTGCAGGTGGAACAAGAAACCTCCCTTGCTCTTGGCTTTGGTTTTCGCTGCGGATTTTTAGGCCTACTACATTTAGAAATCACCTTTGAAAGGCTTCGTAGAGAATTTGACTTAAACATCATTTCAAGTGCACCTTCTGTGATCTACAGGGTCCATCTAAGCTCTGGAGAGATGATGGAAGTAGCCAACCCTGCCCGCTATCCAGACCCTGCTAGAATCTCTTCTATTGAAGAGCCGTATGCCTCTTGCCATATCATGGTTCCGCAGGAGTTTTTAGGCGCTGTGATGAATTTAGGAAATGACAAAAGAGGCGCGCTACTTTCCACAGAAAGTACCTCATCACAGCAGCTCTTACTCACCTACCGCTTTCCGATGAATGAGATCATCACCGATTTTAGCGATAAGCTAAAATCGGCAACAAAAGGCTATAGCTCATTTGACTATGCGTTAAGCGATTATGAAAAAAGCGATATCATCAAACTAGAAATCCGCATCAACGATGATCCTGTCGATGCATTTTCTGTTCTTTTACACCGCTCCAAAGCAGAAAGTAAGGGAAGAGCCCTATGCCAAAAGCTCAAAGAGGTGATTCCAAGGCAGCTATTTAAAATTCCTATTCAAGCAGCTGTTGGAGGGAAAATCATCGCTAGAGAAACGATTGGAGCGCTTTCAAAAAATGTCACCGAAAAATGCTACGGCGGCGATATCACAAGAAAACGCAAGCTTTGGGAAAAGCAGAAAAAAGGCAAAAAACGGATGAGAGAAGTGGGAAAAGTAAGCATCCCACAAGAAGCGTTCATGGCCGTTTTAAAAGCTGAGTAGCTACGCATTATACGAAGATGAACTCACATCTCCTGAGCCTTTTGTCCAAGCGGTATGGAAAAATTCTCCCCGTTTTTTATCCACTCTTTCATAGGTGTGCGCGCCAAAGTAGTCTCTTTGCGCTTGCAGTAAAAATGCAGGCAGCCTCTTTCTTCTGTAACCATCGAAAAAACTTAGGGCCGCACTAAAACATGGCAAAGAGATCCCCACTTTTGCGCCATACGCCACCACATCGCGAAAATTTTTCTGCATCCGCAAAATCTCTTTTACAAAAAAATCATCTAATAAAAGATTTTCTAGCTTAGGATTTTTTTTGTACGCATCGCGGATTTTCCCCAAAAACTTGCTGCGGATAATGCAGCCTCCTCGCCACATGAGCGCGATTGAGCCGTATTGCAAGTCCCAATTATACGTAGTAGATGCAGAGCGCATGAGCATAAATCCTTGCGCATAGCTAATGATTTTTGATGCGTAAAGAGCGTGCGCAATCTTATCTTCTTCGATGGTTTCTTTTGTAAGATCGATCTTATAGCAAGAAGCCGCTTTTTGCCTTTCTTCATAGACAGAAGAAAGGCACCTTGCAAATACTGCCTCTGCAATCAACGTTACAGGTATGCCCGCATCAAGAGCGTTCATACCTGTCCACTTACCTGTACCTTTTTGCCCTGCTACGTCAAGGATCTTATCTAAAAGCCAGCTACCATCGGCATCTTTCTTTTGAAAAATATCTGCTGTGATTTCTACAAGATAAGAGTCTAAATCCCCTTTATTCCATGCAGAAAAAATAGCATGGAGATCTTCATAGGTCTTACCCAAAGAATTATGCAGCAAGTCAAATGCTTCTGAAATCAGCTGCATATCGCCGTATTCAATACCGTTATGCACCATTTTCACATAGTGGCCGGCGCCTCCTTCACCTACCCAATCACAACAAGGCTCTTGATCTTCGCTTTTTGCTGCAATCGACTGGAAGATAGCTTTAATCTCAGGCCATGCTTGGCTATTTCCTCCAGGCATAATAGAAGGTCCGTGGCGGGCGCCTTCTTCTCCCCCGGAAATCCCTGCCCCAACAAATAAAATGCCGCGATCTTTGAGCATTTCATAGCGTTTTTGCGTATCGGGATAGTGGCTATTTCCCCCATCGATGATGATGTCGCCTTCTTCGAGATGAGGAAGAATCAGCGCGATGAATTGATCGACAGGCGCGCCTGCTTTGACCATGAGCATGACTTTTCGAGGTCTTTTAAGAAACGAGATAAATTCTTCTAAAGATTTTGCGCAAAGAATCGACTTTCCCTTAGCTGGGCCTTCAGAAAATCGGGTGACTTTTTCTACAGTGCGGTTAAAAGCGGCTACTGTGTAGCCATGATCCGCCATATTTAAAATGAGATTTTGTCCCATCACAGCAAGACCAATCAACCCAATATCTGCTGTATTTTGCATATTTTTTTTCCTCGTTCTTTTTTCTTGCACACTAGCGGGTATCGATTATAAAATATAGTTTTTTTTGTCCTCGTAGCGCTGCAGGATAGAGCGGTTGCCTCCTAAGCAACAGGTCGCGTGTTCGAATCGCGCCGAGGACACATTACTTTGTCTTCATATAACTATGAATCCCTTCTGCTATTGCTTTGGCGATTTGATTAATATAACTTCTAGAGCGCAGCTTTTTCCGCTCCTGGGGATTGGAGATAAAACCTCCTTCCACCAAAATAGCAGGCATTGTCGTATGACGGATCACGTAGAAGCTCCCTTTTTTCACGCCTCTTGATTTGGCTTTAGTCCGCCTGACAAGTTTTGTTAAAACGTTTTTCGCAAGGGAAAAAGAACGCTGCGACCTGCGGTTTTTTCCATTAAAGTAAAATACTTCTATTCCCCTTACTTTACGATCGGCGCACGCGTTGTAATGCAAGCTGATAAAGGCAGCGGCTCGTAATTTTTTCGCAATATTCACCCGCCTTTTGAGCGATAAAAACACATCGGATTTTCGGGTAAGAGAAACTCTATACCCTAACTTCTGCAAATGTTGTTTCGTCAAAAGAGCGGTAATCAGACAGACTTTTTTTTCCTCACAATAAGGAGATTGTCCCCTTGCACCAATATTTTTCCCCCCATGGCCTGCGTCAAGCACAATCAAAGGAGCTTTTGCTATGGCGCACGAAAAAACACCTAGGAAAAGCCCTATTGTAAAAATGCGCCATAAGCTATGCATGATAAAGAGCCTCCCTTGCTACTTCTACATCATTAAAAAACGTTGTGGTATGAGCAAATTCTTGGGTTTCTTCATGTCCTTTACCTGCGATGAGCACAACGGCAGGCTGCGGCAGAGTTTTTGCAAGGTTAATGGCTTTTTCAATCGCAGCTTTTCGGTCTAGTTCTACAGCATAATGCTCCGTTTTGGTAAATCCTTGTATGATTTGCTCTGCAATCTCTTTAGGATCTTCTTTTCTAGGATTATCGCTTGTGACAATCGAAAAATCTGCGTATCTTTCAGCTACTTGCGCCATGATTGGTCGTTTCTCTAAGTCTCGGTTTCCACCGCATCCAAATACAACGATGACAGGATCTTTTGCTATTTGCTTCAAGGTTTGGATTGCTTTTTCCAGTCCATCGGGCGTATGTGCGTAATCGACAAATACATGGCCTTGCACCCTCTGCATCCTACCGGCAACGCCGGGAAAATCTTGCCAAGCCGCTGCCATATCGGCTAAATTTTCTCCATAAAGTAGGCCTGTAGCAACCGCTGCAAGCGCATTATATACGTTGAAAGCGCCGATCAAAGGAAGGGTAAAGCGCGTCTTTTGTCCAGAAAAGCTTACGGTAAATGCACTTTTTTCCAGAGATAATTCTACATCTTCTGCCATCACATCGGCTGGGTGTTTGATCCCGTAGGTATACGTACAAAGCGCAAGGCCTTCTTGTAAAAGCACGTAAGAAGGGTCATCTCGGTTGATGATTGCATTTCGCCTAGCATGCTCGGTAAAAAGCTTCTTTTTTGCAGCGAAATAACGGTCCATTGTTCCATGAAAATCTAAATGATCCTGCGATAAATTGGTAAACACAGCGGTATCAAATGTAATTCCTTCTACGCGCGACTGGGCAAGTGCATGTGACGATACCTCCATCACCGCTTTTTTAAGACCATGATTGCACATATCTCTTAAATACTTTTGGTTGGTCAGCACATCTGCTGTAGTCAAACTAGCAGGCACGCGGACATCGCCAATCCACCTTTCAATTGTGCCCATCAAACCGCAAGGTTTTCCAAGTTTTGTAAAAAGGTGCTGTAAAAGATAACCCGTCATCGTTTTACCATTTGTGCCTGTAATCCCGATCACCTCGATTTCTTCTGAGGGATTTTGGTAAAAACGGGCTGCTAATAGAGGGATCTGCGAAACGATGTCTTGCGAAATCAGCTGCACTACAGGAAGAAAAGGGTCATACATATCGGTTAAAACAGCCACAGCTCCGTTAGCTATTGCATGAGGAATCATTTTTGCTCCGTCGACGGTTTTTCCTCGCCTTGCAATGAATAGATTTCCCGGTACAATTCTTCTAGAATCTTCTTCGATACCTGTGATATTTACCTCTTTTGATCCTTTGACAAGGATGGGTAAATCTTTGATCAATTTTCTACATTTCACAGTCCGTTCCATTCTTTGTATAAACGGATGAGCTCTTCCGTTTCTTGTTTCCAGTCTTGATTATTTGGATCATCGGGATCCACTCCTAAGTAATGAAGGGCCTCTTCTGCTACTGCGGAAAAAATGGGGGCTGCTGAAGTGCCCCCCATATGATTTTTTCCCACACCGGGAATGAATACTTTTTTTGGCTCATCCAAAACAACCAACATGACAAAAGCAGGGTTTTCAGCAGGAGCAAACCCGCAAAAAACAGAAAAGTATTTTGACTGGGAATATTTACCCTGAATAATTTTTTCTGAGGTACCTGATTTCCCCGCTTCTGAGTACCCTCGAATCGCTCCTCTAGGTGACGTCCCCCGTTTTTTTGTGGCATATTTTAAGCCCGCTTTTGTCTCTCGCACAGCATAGGCATCTAAAATCTTTTTTGGTGCCTTTTTTTTCGGGGTAAAAACCACTTTTCCCTCTTTTACAATCTCTTTGATGATTGTGGGCTGTACGAGGTATCCACCATTTGCAATTGCTGCATATACTTGAATCATCTGAATGCTATTGACTAAGATATTATGGCCAATCGCTAAAGAATACGGCGTTGCATGCGACCACTCGAGTTTTCCATTGGGATGGAGTTTTCCCGGGGTAGGTACCATGCCAGGATGCTCTGCAGGCACTTCTATCCCTGTTTTTTTCCCCAAACGAAATCTCTCGACATACTGCTCGCGGATCCAGTGCGCTCCGTAGGTCTCTAACATCCTTTGCATAATGAGTCCGGTATATACATTAGCAGATTTTTGTATGGCTAAATACATATTCATAAAGCGTCTTTCGACGCCATCTTTTAATCGAAATCGGGTTTTAGGAAAGCGGATATTTTTTGTGGGAATTTTTTCATGGGGATCAAATAAAGCAGCTTTACCCTGTGCGAGCGCATCTTGATTGGCCTGCAGCGCTAATGTCATCGTGATGACTTTAAAAATCGATGCAGGCTCAAAAGCATCTGTCACTGCTTTGAGTTTCGTGGCTTCCTGCTTTACAGGATCAGAAAAATATTTAGCGTACGATGAGGGATCAAAAAAAGGATACTGCGCAATAGATAGTATATCCCCGCTATAGGGGTCCATGATCACAAGCCATCCCCCTTTTGCCTGCGCTTTTTTTACGCCCTCTTCTAATTTTTTTTCTGCAATGGTTTGGATGTAGTGGTTGATGGTAAGATACACATCAGCTCCATGCTCTGGAGGCTCAACCAATACTGATTTTCCAAGGGCATTTCTAGAAGATCGATAGATCCATTTTTTTCCTGGTTTGCCCGTTAAATATAGATGGAATTGCAGCTCTAATCCTCCTGTAGGAACCGCTCTATGGGTAAGCGGGTTTCGCCTTTCTTGTACGGTATGAAGAAGGGGGCCCAACATGGAGCCAAAGGGATAGTAGCGTTTATACTCCTTTAAAAAATGCAGCGCATTTTTAGGAAGATGGTTTTGTTTTGCAAATCCCTTCCACCATGTCTCAATTTTTTCTTGGAGAGTCGGCTCTAACCACGATAAAATTCTACGAAGTTTTGACTTGACATGCAGCTGTTTTTTCATCGCATCTATCTGTTTTTCTTCTAATAAAAGCCGGCGACTTAAAGCGCAGGTGATCACTTGTTTTTGCTGGAGAGAAAAAGCGTTAGGGTTGACAAAGACATGAATACGAGGAGCGTCGTAAACCAATTTTTGAGGGTTTTCTGGATGTCCTTTTTTTATCGATGTGTTTGAGTAAAACGAGCCTCTTCGAAAAGGCTCCACGAGAAATCGTTTATGCTGTAAGTTAGCAAGTCTTTCCCATTTTTCCTGTTCTACAATTTGAATTTGGTAAAACTTCCCAATCAATAAAGAGAAAAGAGCCGATAAAAATACACAAACGACTAAGAGCCGTTTGCGATCAGAGGAAGAAACAAACATCGATCTATATCCAAATGGATTTTTCTACCTCTGCAATCTATCGGAGTGATCTGTATGCATAGCCAACCCTTCTTGTAGCGATAAAATATCTTGCATAAAGGGGTATTGCAGATGGGAAAACTCAGGTAGCTGCGCAATATCTAGTAAATTCGAGGGGCTTTCAAACTGGTCGATGTCGTATTTCAGCTCAGCGATTTCCTCTTTTAGCTCTATAATTTCTTGTTCTACCTGAGGAATTTGCATGCGCAAATACGTTAGCTGATTTTGTTTATCGATGTACGATAAAAAATAAGAACCTACACAAACCATACTGCAGATAGATTGTATGATCATTTCTTTCATAATTACCCTCTTCTCTTAAGCGCGCGTAATTTTGCTGAACGTGCGCGGGGATTTTTTTTAATTTCTTGCCTTGTGGCGGTGATGGGTTTTTTTGTGACAATCTCATACGGAGAGTCCTTACCTGCAAGTTCGCGAAAAGCCCATTTTACGATCCTATCTTCTAAGCTGTGAAAACAGATCACAAAAATACTGCCGCTTTTTGCAAGTAAATGCGCTGCGCTTTGTATCCCTTTTTTCAGAGCATCTAGCTCTCCATTCACAAAAATACGAAGAGCTTGAAAAGCTAATGTAGCGGGATGGAGCCTTCCCCGCCTTTTTTTGACGCTTTGGATCACTTCAGAAAGCTCTAGTGTGGTGGTAATCCGTTTTTTCTTTCTCGATTGATGAATCGCTTTAGAAATAGCTTTCCACATGGGCTCTTCACCAAATTCTCGAAAAATCTCTCCTAGCTCTTTCTCTGAATATTCATTGACAACGGTTTCTGCTTTAAGAGTATTTGTGCTATCCATCCTCATATCTAAAGGGCCGTCTTTCATGAAGCTAAAGCCTTTTTCCTTCTGGTCTAGCTGCATCGAAGAGACGCCTAGGTCAAACAGAAAAAAATCGGCTGCAAAAAGATTTTTTTCTCTAAACACCTGAGAAATATCCTGAAAATTTTTATGGATATAATCGACTTGAGAAAACGAAGAGAGCTCTTTTGATGCTAGCTGAATCGCTTCTGCATCTTGATCAAAGGCAAGATAGGTCTCGATTTCTGGATGCGCGTTTAATAACGATTTTGCATGCCCTCCAAATCCAAGGGTAGCATCACAACAGATGCGTAAAGAGCTTTCCTGCAGCATTTCTAAGATTTCCTCTTGTAAAACAGGTATATGTAAAGGATTCACAGTAGCTCTTCATCTTCCTTTGTTACCGGTTGAGAGTGAGGAGCCTGTTCACCTAAAAGAGCAAAAGCCTCTTCAGCCATTTGTTGTAACTGGCCGCCTTGTAAAAACTGCTGCATTTTCTTTTCGTGTACTTCTCTAGGCCAAATTTCGATTTTGCTGAGAACTCCTGCAATCACAATTTCTTTTTGTATACTAGCTGCCTGCCTAAGGAGCGGTGGAATCAAGACCCTTCCCACCTTATCTGGATGGATTTCCTGCAGGCTGGAAAAAAACGTGGTAAAAAAGGGTTGATACGCTGCGACATGCTGCTTTTTTTCAAAGCGCTTTACCATCTTCTGAATTTCTGAAGTCTTATAAATAGAGAGACATCCACCGAGCCCAAGACCGAGAAAAAAGGTTAACTTTCCCTCTTCCACAAGGCCATAGCGAAGGGAGCTGGGCAAAACAAAGCGCCCTTTGTCATCGATTTTTACTGTCCAAGATCCGCTGAAAAACGGCATACTTCCCCAACCTACCACATTTTCCCACATCTTACGAAACTGCTCTCATGTTCGCAATGTTTTTTCTAAAAAATATCTTAAAATATTAACGTAAATAACGTATTTTTAGCTAGTTAAAATATATAAACCCTTATGTGGGAAATTGTGGGAAATTTGTTCAAAACTTTCTATATATACAAAGATATATGGAGGAAAAAATCCACTTAATCATCTAATTATCAATTACTTGCAAAAATAACCTTTCTGAAAAAATTTTTGTTCATAAAATTCTTTTCAAAAACTGTGGGAAACAGCTTTTTTCCACTTCTTTTTTGCCTTTTTGCAAAAAAATTGCCCGCTGTTTAGACTTGTGTTAGACTCATCTTAATAAAATAGCTGTATTCATGAGCGTTAAACCCAATACCGTAAAAACCATCGACAATTTAGGAGAAGAAGTCTCCCGTAAGTATGTCGAAAACCAACAAGCCTTAGAACAAGCATTTCTAGATGATTTTGTAGGGGATCTGACAAAAGTCGTCTCCCAGTCCCCCTATCAAATTCATGAAAAATCTGAATTCCAACAAAAATTCAATACCCAGCAGAAAAATGAGCCCTGGGCCGACTTTCTTCCTCCACCGGGATTTTTTTCTTCCATGCGCAGGTTATTTACCTACCAGTTGATTCCGAGTATGGGAACGCCAGAAAAAATTGAACTACTGCTCGATACGCTTCGAAAAGTGAGAAAAAAGAAAAAAAGCAAAAAGCAAAGCAGTCAAGATTTTCTCGAAGAAAAAGAAGAAGAAGAGCAAAAAGATGCGCTAGAAAACCTATTTACCCTGCTCCTTAGACTCGATAAAGATCTCGACCTTGTGAATATGCTCAGAAACCAGTACCACAAAGGATAGGCCATATGGACTGGAACAAAGTACTCCACTGGAATCAAGAAGAATCGGAAGATTTGCGTTTTGTAGGATATTCTTACCTTAAGCAAGGCGCTTATGATATCGCTCTTACCATCTTTAAAGCGCTAGTAGCGATTCATCCTAAAAACCCATACGATTTACAAACTTTAGGCGCAATCTACTTGCAGCTGGGAAATAGTTTGGAATCTTTGTATTTTTTAGATCGAGCGCTTGCACTAGTGCCCGATCACTACCCAAGTCTACTAAACCGCGCTAAGGTCTTATTCCTTTTAGGGCGTAAAAGACAAGCCTACCTACAGTCCAAAGAATTAGAAAAGTGCATCGACCCCTATATCGCAAAAAAAGCAGCGGCGCTTTCTGCTACTTACGGCAAATAACCGCTTTTTTTCTGATTTGAAAAAACAACACCTTTAAATATTGATCGCAGAACACATTACAGATTTCTATCGATAAAGTCCTTGCTTGCGATAAAATTGCCGTGTTAATGTTTAAGAAAACTAGTGGAAGCCTCTCTCTAAAAAATCGATGTTAGATTATAAAACAACACCAGAAAATGCTTGGTCTGAGTTCTTGTCTTTTGTGCAAGAAAAGTGTGACGTCATGGAGTACAAAAATTGGATCTCCCCTATTGGACTTATGCAAGCATCGGAAGAAGGCATCGTGCTATCTGTACCCAACGTTTTTGTCCAAGAATACCTTCTAGAAAACTTTAAGGAAGAGCTTGTGCAGTTTTTTCCTTTAAGCTCTGATGGAAAAGTGGCCGTTTCTTTCATTATCAAAGAACCAGAGAAAAAAGTAGCTTCTGTAAAACCTGCTCCTCGCCCGCAAATTCCTTATGGATTAAACCAGCTCTACACATTTGATAATTATATTGAAGGCCCAAGCAATCAGTTTGTTAAATCGGCCGCCTTTGGCGTTGCTAGCCGCCCTGGTAAATCCTACAACCCTTTGGTGATTCATGGAGGGGTAGGGCTTGGTAAAACCCACCTACTGCACGGCATTGGCCACTACGCTCTTTTGCATCACAAAAAACTGAAAGTGAAATGCGTAACTACAGAAGCGTTCATCAACGACTTAGTCGATCACTTGCGCAGTAAGTCGGTTGATCGGATGAAAAAATATTACCGCTCTTTAGATATCTTACTGATCGATGATATCCATTTTTTACAAAACCGCCCCAGCTTCGAAGAGGAGTTTTGCGTTACCTTTGAAAGCTTAATCAATGAAGGCAGGCAGGTAGTCATCATATCGGATAAACCCCCTTCAGAGCTCCGGTTATCAGAACGTTTAATTGCCCGAATGGAATGGGGTCTTGTGGCCAACGTTATGGCGCCAGATTTAGAAACTAGAGTAGCTATTGTGCAGTATAAAGCGCAAAACAAGGGGTTAAACCTCACTAATGATGTCGCTTTTTTTATCGCCGAGCATATTTATAATAATGTGCGGCAAATCGAAGGTGCGGTAAATCGCCTTTCTGCCTACGCAAAATTGATGAATTTCGATTTATCGGTAGATATGGTGGAAAAAGTACTTTCCCACCTTTTTCAAAAAAGCCCGCATAAAAAAATCACAATCGAGCAGATTTTAACCTGCGTAGGTGCTATTTTTGAGGTGAAAATCAGTGAGCTAAAAAGCACTTCACGCCATAAACACATCGCAAAAGCGCGCCAGTCTGCTATGTATTTAGCAAAAGAACATATCTCTGATTCTTTAACAAAAATAGCGGCCCATTTTGGTAAAACCCATTCTACACTACTGCATGCTTGGAAGACGGTAAAAAAAGAGATGGGAGAAAACCCTGTTTGGAAAAGACAAATTGAGATGGCAGAGCGTCAGCTCAAAAAACCACAAGCCTCGTAAAAGCATTTACTCTTCTTCATCAAATAATGTGAGTAGAAAAATTTTTTTTTCCTGTAACAGCGCTTTTTCCTTTTGCGTCAGCATGCTTGCAACTTTTTCGATGTATAGGACAGAGCCTTGTACAGCACCTTCTAAAGAAGAGGCGGCCTTTTCTGAAAAAAACCGCACAGAAAAGCGCGCATACCGCGCCATTTCTAAGCTGATCTCATAAAGAATACCATTTCGAAATAGATAGGAAAAAAAACCTGGGTACCTGCAGAAAATCAGCTGGAAAAAGTCTTTTTCTATAGCATAAAAAATATACGCGGCAAACGCTTTTACGTAGCATAAAAGCTTTCCTTTTTCCATTTCTTTATATAGAGAGTATAGAGGGCTGTATCTCGAGAAAAGCGCGCGCTTTAGGAGAAGACCCTCTTCAAAACCCTTTTTTTCAAGAAGGGCAATGTCTTTACTGCAATGGGCGCAAAAAATCTTTTTTGCAGGAGAAAAGCAGTGAATGCATTCATGAACAAAGAGCATATCTAAGAAGAAAAAAACCGTTTTTTTCGCTGTAAATGTACTTTAGGATTATCCAGTTTTCCATTGATCGAAATAATGAAATTCTCTGTGAATTTAAACAGCACAAACTGCTTCATTTTGATGTATACATGTAGATCACCATTTAAATCCATATAGGGAAGATCGCCCCTTCTTTTGGCTAAGAAAAATTGCGAGCGCCCTCCTTCAGAAAAGCTATCTTCTAAATCGGTAAAAACGACTTTACCCTCATCAACAATGAAAGATAGATTTCCCCTCACCGGAATTAAAAGCTCCAAATCGAGACCAAAAATCCTACCGATGATATCTGCTGGGATATCAAAAATACTATGCCCTCTTTTAAACGAGTTGATGAACGAAAGCTTCCCTTTAGCCCGGCAAGAAGTGGGATCAGAGAAATTGAGGGTAAAATCCTCAATATCCATCTTCCGAACAACAAGGGGTTGTACAGGACGCAGTTTTCTACCAATTTCTCGAAGAAGTGAGGGGCGAAATTCTTCTAAAGAGATGTGAGGCGCTTTCAAATACCAATCCTCTTCCTCTTTTTCACAAACGATTTTTTCCACTTTAATGATTCCTGAAGAATCGCTGATCTTCACATCGGAACATGCAAAAGCATCTTTTGTAAATGTCACTTGAGAAAGAAGCGTTTTAAATGCGTAGCCCATAGCTTCAAATTGCTTGCCGCTGAAAAGACCAGAAAAATTGTAGTTGAAATTGATGGTATCAAGAGTCAGTTTTCCCCTAAGCTCATAACCAGATCCAATATCATAGGAAGAAAGCGCATCGTAGACTCTCGGAGAAAAGATCTTACGCACCTTAGAAAAATCAAGCTTCACTCCACCAAAAAGGGCCGCCGGCTCTTCGCCTGGATGAAAGGAAGCATCAATCCCACTAAATACGCCTTGTATACGGCTACAAACAAGGTTTCCTTCGACGTCGGTTTCCCAAGATATGGTCAACGGAAGCTCTTCTGATTCTAGCTCAAAAAAGCTCAAAGAGCCCTTCATAGGAGAAAATGTATCGCATAAAAGTTTTAGACGGTAAAACTCCTCTCCAAGTGGTAAAAAACACTCGCAGCTGCAGATATGAACGGCTAGTAAAAAGGTCACATTTTCAAATCGAAACGCATCTTCTCCAATGGGAATAGATAGCTCGCTCAGCGTACAAGAAAGCTTTT
>ERZ1740072.77-NODE-77-length-52342-cov-6.449385_pt1 | contig 52342 bp, 47 predicted proteins | sample MGYA00581733_ERZ1740072 | MGnify/ENA primary metagenome ERZ1740072 (study PRJEB43018, sample SAMN04849741) | marine metagenome | isolation source: floating plastic debris | place: Pacific Ocean | collected 2008-08-30 | study: EMG produced TPA metagenomics assembly...
TGCAGCCTGACGGTATCATTATCAACGGCTTTGATGCCGTCGAACAGCAGGCCGCTCTCGAAGGTGTTGTGGCCGCAGATATCCCGATGGTCGCGTGGCATTCAGGCCCCAAGATCGGCTGTGACGCGCCCGGCGGCATCTTTGCCAATGTGTCGACTGACGCAATGCAGGTGTCCGAAGTGGCCGCAGAATGGGCCATCAAAGATGGCGATGGCGAGGTTGGTGTCGTGATTTTCACCGACAGCACCTACCAGATCGCCATCGACAAGGCCGACCGCATCAAAGAGACGATTGAGGCGATGGGCGGTACCGTTCTGGAATATGTCGACACGCCAATTGCCGACACGTCCAGCCGGATGGGGCCCCTGACAACATCGCTGTTGCAGAAATACGGGGCCAGCTGGACGCACGCTTTGGCGATCAATGACCTCTATTTCGACTTCATGGGACCTGCGCTGGCCTCTGCCGGTATCAAGGGAGATGCCGCACCCTTGGCCGGCTCTGCCGGTGACGGATCCGAAGCGGCGTTCCAACGTATTCGCGGCGCACAGTACCAGGCAATCACGGTGGCCGAACCACTGAACCTGCAAGGCTGGCAACTGGTGGATGAGTTGAACCGCGCGGTGCAGGGCGAGGCCTGTTCCGGTTACGTCACTTCGCCCGCACTGGTGACACAGGAAGGTTTGGCCAAGCTTGGTGACAGCAACCAGTTCGACCCCGACACACCATACCGCGCGGCCTACACCGCGCTTTGGGGCAAGTAAGCCTCCTCCCCGACTGCCTCGACGCGCAAGCGTCGGGGCGGACGGACACAGGCCCAAGCAGGTTACGGCACGATACCAAAAGGACGACAACTGATGAGCGAACCACTGATAAAGATGCGAGGGATCACCAAACGATTTGGCGGTGTGACCGCCCTTTCGAATGTAGATCTTGATGCCTATGCAAGCGAAGTGCTGGCCATCGTGGGCGACAACGGTGCAGGCAAATCAACGCTGATCAAAGTGCTTACCGGTGTCTATCAACCGACCGAGGGGGATATCTTTCTTGATGGTGAACGGATCGAGTTTTCGAACCACGCGGACGCCGCCCGCGCCGGAATTGACGCGGTATATCAGACGCTCGCGCTTGCCGATCATCTGGACCCGGCGGCCAACATGTTTCTGGGCAACGAACTGACGACCAAGTTTTTAGGCGTCACCATGCTCGACAACAAACGCATGCGGGAAGAGACCGAGCGCGTGTTGATGGAACGCCTTGGCGTGAAACTGAAATCACTTGATGCGCCGACGGAAAGCCTGTCGGGCGGACAGCGTCAGGCTGTCGCCATCGCGCGCGCCGTCTATCACGAAGGACTGCGTGTGCTGGTGATGGACGAACCCACCGCCGCTCTGGGTCCGCAGGAAACGGCGCGGACTCTGAAACTGATCCAATCGCTCAAGGCGCAAGGCCTCGCGGTGATCCTGATCAGCCACTCGCTCGATGATGTGTTCGAAGTTGCAGACCGCGTGCACGTACAGCGCCGCGGCCAATGTGTGGGCGTCGCGCTCACCGCTGAAAGCTCGACCCAAGAGGTGCTGGGCATGATCGTTGGTGCCAAGGAGGACGCCGCATGACCACCACCACCGTTGACACAGATTACAAGCCCCCGCTGAGCGAACGGCTTGAACCGTACATGGCGGTCATTGCCCCGATGGCGATGATTGCGGCCATCTTCCTGTTCATGGCCATCGCGTCGCCGGACCGGTTTTACCGCATCAGCAACCTTGAGCTGATCCTTCAGGACGCCGCCCTCTATATGCCGATGGCGATGGCTATGACCTTTGTCATCACCCAGCGCGGCATTGATCTGTCGGTCGGGTCAGTGGCCGTCCTATCGGCGATCATCATGGCGTTTCTGGTCAAGCAGTACGGGTTTTCGATCTATGTCGGCATTCCGATTGCACTCAGCATCGGGGCACTGCTCGGTCTGATCAACGGGCTGGTCATCACGCGGTTCAATGTGCCTGACCTGATCGGCACGCTGGCAATGGACCTTGTTTACAAGGGCCTTGCCCTGCTACTGGCCAAAGGCTTGGTGCTGGCGCGGTTCCCCGACGTCCTCACCGAGATTGGGCGTGGTCAAACACCCTTCTTCATCCCCACACCTGCGGTCATCGGCATGCTGACGATGGTGGCGGGCTATTTCCTGCTGAAGCGTACACATTTTGGCCGCTACACAGTGGCCATCGGATCCAGCCCGGAATCTGCGGAACTGACGGGCATCGGGGTCAAACGTCACAAAGTGTATGCTTACGTCCTTTGCGGAGCCTGCGCTGCGCTTGCGGGTCTGATGCTGACCGGCAAACAAAACGCGATTCAGGCGACAATGGCGCCCTTCTTCAACTTGCATGTCATTGCGGCAGTAGTTGTGGGAGGTACATCCCTGTTCGGGGGGCGCGCCTCGATCATAGGATCGTTTTCGGGCGTTTTGCTGCTTGCCATGATGCTGAATGCACTCGTGACACTGCGCATTGAATTCTTCTGGCAGCCTGTGGCCTCGGGCTTTGTGATCATCAGCTCGGTCGCTCTTTATGCCTGGATACAGAAGAAAGACCGCGATGGCGCGGGCGGCTGGTTGGCCGATTTCAAAACTGCGGAAGGCCAGAAACTATTTCGCTTTTCCGCGTTACTGATTGGCGTTCTGATTGCACTGCTGGCAATCGGTGGCGTCTTTGCCGTGGATCCGACACCAAGCGGGTAACGGCATCACGACGTGCGTGGCGGGGGCATCCAAAGAAATTGTTCCCCCGCACACACGAATTTCCAAATGGGAGGAAACCTAATGAAATTTATGACAACAACAGCATTGGTCGCGACATTTGCGCTTGGCACAGCTGCGTGGGCCGATGGCCATGCAACCCTGCCACTGAAGGAGCTGCCGGACATCGCAGACCGCGACTACTGGGTTCCGGATGAGGTCAACGCCGAAGGCAAACTGGAAGCCATGCAAGCCGTCGTCGGCGCCGAAGCGGTGGCATATTCCGGATCGCAAGACGCGCCAATTCAAATCGCTCTGATCTACCCGTCGTCGGACACGTCGGATTTCTGGGCACGCAACTATCTGGCGATGACCAAGCGTCTGGACGAGTTGGGCATTCAGTACGAAACGACCGAATTCGCCTCGCGTCAGATCGAACACTCGCTGCAGACGACATATGCCAACCAAGTGGTTCAGGATAAAGACATCTATGACTACGTGATTTTTGGCCCGTCCGAATTGGCGATTCAGGGCGACAACATCGCGAAGCTCGCCGCGGAGAAAGACGACCTGACCACCTATGTTTGGGCATTCCACACACCGCTCAAAGACCTTGAGCATCAGCCAGCAGCATGGTTCGACTTTTCGTCAGCAGCAGGTGCGTTGACCATGTGTGATTACATGATCGGGCGTCTGGGTGAAGGTGTGACCATGGCGATGAACCGGGGCATTCCCGGCATTACCGACAACCAGCGCTCGGGCGACTTCAAAGCGTGCGTCGAGGAAAAAGCGGGCTGGACCACAGTCTATGAACACTACGGCGAGTATCAGCGCGAAGGAGGCTTTGCCGGTACATCACTGATCCTGCAATCCTACCCTGAGGCTACAATCATCCACAACGCCAACACGGCGATGGCGATGGGATCAGTCGAAGCACAGGTGTCTGTCGGCAAAGAGAAAGACATCTTCTCAACCGGCTGGGGCGGAACAGGCCTCGAGCTTGAAGCGATCCGCCGAGGCGAGTTGGACGCCACACCCATGCGTATGGGTGATGATGTGGGTGCCGCCACGGCCGAAGCGATCAAAGCAGACCTTGAGGGGCGTGCAGACGAGCTGCCCTTTGTCTTCCTTGGCCGTATCACCGTGGCCCATGATCAGATGAGCGCAGATGAACTCAACGCTCTGGAACAGGAAGCCTTCCGCTTCTCAGGCGTTGGTGCGTTGAACCGCTAACCGCCGAAAACAAGGTGCCAACCAGTTCCAACTCGCGATCAACGTCGCAAAGGGAACTGGGTGGCGCACTTTTTGGAGCCTGTAGCGGAGCTCCCGATGCACACAGACTGCACCAATTGCAACTGGTGCGTTCACTAAACTCTTTCCACGCCAAAACTGCTCGAACAAATGGCACTCATGCTCTTTGCGCCCTCCTCTTGTGCACCTGTCACGTCAGCCCGAGATCTTAGCCGCATAGCCTTGGGCACGGACGCGCTTTTGATGCTTTGCTGGTCGCATCAAATGCAAGCGAAGGCGGCAGGCCATGAAGACGATTGGCGTCGATGTCGGGGGCACGTTCACCGATCTCATCTATCTTGATACAGAAACGGGCGATCTGGGGATTCACAAGGTCGCAACAACGCCTAATGATCCGTCTGTGGCCGTGATGGATGGGATAAAGACGCTGTGCAATTTGAACAACGTAACACCCGACGCGATCGATCAGGTCTTCCACGGAACAACGACTGCCACCAACGCCGTGCTCGAAGGCAAAGGCTCTCGCGCAGGCATGATTACCAATGAGGGCTTTCGGGATGTGCTGCATATCGGACGTCACCAGCGGGTCGAACACTATTCCATAATGCAAGAACTACCGTGGCAGAACCGTCCTCTCATCGAGCGCCGCTATCGCAAAACGGTCGGAGGGCGTCTGACACCACCCACGGGAGAAGAGTTGGAGCCATTGGACGAAAACGGCGTGCGCACCGCCGCCCGCGCCTTGTTGACGGATGGTGTCGACGCCGTCGCCATTTGCTTTCTCTTTTCGTACCTGAACCCCGAACACGAGCTACGCGCCAAAGCCATCGTCGAAGAAGAAATGCCAGACGCATTCGTTACGACGTCTGCGTCAATCTCTCCGCAGTTTCGCGAATTCGAACGGTTTACCACCGCCGCTTTGGCGACCTTTGTCGGGCCAAAAGTCGGCTCATACATCGCAGACCTAAGCGCGGCCGTCGCCGGATTGGGGGTCAAAGGCGATTTGCGGATCATGGCTTCGAATGGCGGCGTCGCAACGCCGCGCATGGTATCAGAAAACCCCGCACTCACTTTGATGTCCGGCCTTGCGGCAGGTGTCCTTGGTGGTGGCTGGATCGGTGCGCAATGCGGTCGTGAACGGCTGATTACATTTGATATCGGCGGCACGTCGGCGGATATCGGCATTGCCGTGGGCGGCGCGTTTGCGGAAACCGACGCGCGCTCCACCTCAATCGCGGGGTTTCCTTTGCTGACCCCGATGCTCGACATTCACACCATCGGCGCGGGCGGGGGATCAATCGCCCATGTGGACAAAGGCGGTGCGTTCCGCGTTGGCCCACAAAGTGCGGGCGCGGTGCCGGGCCCTGCCGCCTATGGCAAGGGCGGTACGCAACCCACAGTTACGGACGCAAATCTTGTGCTGGGGCGGTTGGAACCGGGCGACTTTCTGGGCGGCGATATGCGCCTTGATGTCATTGCAGCCAATAAGGTGATCGGCGATCTGGCAAATGAACTGAGCATGAACGCCATGGAAGCCGCTGAGGGCGCGTTGACCATCCTAAACGCCAATATGGCCAACGCCATCCGTTCACGCACCGTACAAAAGGGCATCGATCCGCGCGGCTTTGCACTGGTTGCGATGGGTGGGGCCGGTCCTTTGCACGGGGCCGAAGTGGCGGCCATGCTCGCCATCCCCGAAGTGATCGTGCCCCCCTACCCTGGTATCAGTTCAGCCATGGGCTTGCTGACGGCCGACCTCAAATACGACGCCATCCGGACGCAATTCCAACTTTCGTCCTCGGTTGACCTTCACCGGATCAATGCCGATTTCGCAAAAATGGAGGCTGACCTGACGGCCCGCTTTGCCGAAGACAGCATTGCAACGGATCAAATCACCTTCACGCGCTCGGGCGATCTGCGATATGTCGGGCAAGGTTACGAGTTGAAAGTGCCGATTGATGATGGCGATCTGGATGACGCCGCACTTGCAGCGATTTGGGAAAGGTTCCACGACATTCACGCGGCCGAGTATGGCCATGCGTTCGAGGCCAACCCGATCGAAGTCGTCAACCTGCGCGTGACTGCCATCTCCGCGCAGCACAAATTGGACCAATTGCCACCAGTGGCCAGCGGTTCGCTCCAAGACGCGTTGCTGGGCACACGGCCAAGCGTTTTTCGTGCCAATGGGCAACTTCAAGAGTTTGACACCGCTGTTTATCAGCGCGACCGCCTTCCTGTGGCTCAACAATTTGCCGGACCCGCAATCCTCCTGCAAAAAGACAGCACCACACTGGTGCCACCGGGCGCTACCGCATCGGTGCACCCGTCAGGCAGTATCATCATCACATTGAAAGGGCGCTTATGAACCGGATTGATCCCGTTACTGCTGCAGTCATCCAAGGTGGGCTGGAAAACATCGCGATCGAGATGGGGCACAAGCTGATGCGGATGTCCTATTCGTCGATCATTCGCGAATCCGAGGATTTCGGCGCGGCGTTGACCGATGCCGCAGGTTTGCAGATGTGCGAATGCAAGATGTCGACGCCCTTACAATCGGGACCAATCCCGGGCTACGTCCGCAATGTACTGGAAGTGTTGGACGCGCGCGGCGATGCAATTCATCCCGGTGACGTGATCATGCACAACGATCCTTACGGCGGGGCCAGCCATGGGCCGGACGTCGCTTTTTGCGTGCCTGTCTTTGCTGATGACACTCTGATCGGGTGGTCGGTCACGACAGCCCACCACCTTGATATCGGCGCGTTGTCTCCGGGCAGTTGCGGGATTGTAGACGCCGTAGACACCTATGCGGAGGGGCTGCAATTCAAAGCGATCAAGGTCTACGACAGAGGCGTCAAGAACGAGGCTGTCTGGCACATCCTGCGCTCCAACATTCGCGCGCAAGAACTGGTTGTCGGGGATATGGAGGCACAGATTGAATCTGCCCGTATCGGTGCCGCACGGTTTCTCGAACTGGTCGAGACTTACGGGCACTCGACGCTGACCGATGCCTTCCACGATCTGATGGATTACTCAGAGCGATTGATGCGCGATGCCATCCGTGAATTACCCGACGGAGAATACACAGCAAAAACCTATCTTGATGGCTATCTGGACGACCCCGACCCGTCCCGCCGTGACCTTCCCCTTGTTGTCACCCTCAAAGTCCACGGCGATGCGCTGACCGTGGATTTGGCCGGCACGGCCCCGCAGTTGCCGGATAAGCCGATAAACATGCCGCTTGTAGGGACAGTCGACTGTGCGATCTGGTTGACCATCCGCTCTATCCTCCTGGACACGGTTTCGTACGGGAACATTCCGCAGAACTCAGGTTTGACGCGGCCCATCGAAATCGTGGCACCTGAAGGCTGCCTCGCCAATCCGATCTTTCCCGCCCCGGTCATTGCACGGTTCTGTCCGGGCAACCAACTCGCCGATACGGTGATGAAAGCCTTTGCTCAGATTGTTCCGCAACAAGTGTCCGCAGGGATTGGCAACCTGCGTGTCGTTGCCATTTCCGGCCTCAAGGACGGCAATCACTGGGTGCACATGGAGATCATGGAGGGCAGTTATGGTGGGCGCTTTGGCATGGATGGGATGGATGCGGTGGACACGCTATATGCCAATACCCGCAACAATCCGATCGAGGATATCGAGTCCCACATCCCACTGCGCGTCGAACGCTACGAATTGCGCGAGGACGCGATGGCGGCGGGGCAATGGCGCGGCGGCCTTGGCGCGATCAGGGAATTCCGTTTTCTGGATGAGGCCGGGTTTTCGCTAGAGGGCGAGGGCCACAGCTTTGAACCCTGGGGGTTTGATGGTGGGGCGGATGGGCATGTGGCCTCACTGACGCTTGTGCATCCGGACGGAACGGAACGCGTCTTGCCGTCCAAAGTGCCCTATCTCAAGGTCAGCGCCGGGGATCGTCTGGTATCCTTTGGCCCCTGCGGTGGTGGGTACGGGAACGCAGCGCTGCGCAGCCCAGAGGCAATCTCAGCAGATATTTCCAACGGGTTGATCACTCCGGATGCCGCGCGGGCCATGTTCGCTCAGGCAGAGAATTGAGCCAGTGAAGCGCGCAACTGCTCCTGTGTGAAGCCCCGGCCAATCACAGCGATGGAGTTATCGGTTGGAGTGTCTGTTTCGCTCTCGGGTAGGATTTCAGGCGATTGCACTGATTTACGCACAGCCTGCACCAGCAAACGGCCAGCCGGTGTCTGCACCACGCCCTTGACCCGCACGATCTGGTCGCCCCGCGCATAAAGCAACGCAGACAACCACACTGTGAACGCCGTCCAATCCGCGTCCGGCCGTAGTTCAAGACGGCTGGCGTGAATGGGTACCTCAGACTGATCGGCGAGACTGTATGGCGCTGCCTTCATATCATAGTCAGGCAACGTCACATCGCTGCCGAACAGCGCGCCAAACTGCGAAGCACCCGGCGCAATTCTGGCCAAGGTGGCACGCAAGCGCGCAATGTCATCCGCCTGAGCGACGTCGGTCTTGGTCAGGACCAACCGGTCCGCCGCTTCGATCTGTTTCCGGCTCAAGGACTCTTGTGGCACTTGGTCACGCGCGTTCACGGCGTCCACGATTACGACAATCTCGGCGACGACGATCTGGCGGGCGAGGATCGGATGCCCTTGGATCAGCGACAGGATCGCCGCGGGATCAGCCAACCCGCTGGTCTCGAGAACGACATGTTCAAGCCGCGTCGCCGGATCCGCGTCGCGGCTGCGCGCATCACAGATGCCGGATAGTGCGTCGATCAACGCATCTTGCCCAGCGCAACAGGCGCAGGCCCCAGCCAACAGTGTCATCTGGTCTGCCCGCGCCAAAAGGGCGTCATCCACCGCCGCCTCTGCGGCCTCATTCACAATCACATGGACGCGCCCATACGCACCGATATGCAATTGATGGCGCAGCCATGTGGTCTTGCCCGATCCCAGAAAGCCACCCAGAATCGTCAGCCGAACACGCCCTTCGCTCATCCCACATCAAACGGATCAAAGGGCCGTCCACGATACCTTTCAACCTCCGCCCAAAACGCCTCGAGGTCTGGCACAATGGTCTGTCCGCCACTGAGTGACATCACCTGAATACCCGGCACCATGCCGCCATCGTGGGCCGTGACGCCTGACCCTTTCAGGACCTTCTGCAACACTTGAACTCGGCGAAAACGTTCACGTAATCTGTCATGTGGGGTCGCAGCGCCGGCCTCTGTCCAGTGGCCAAGAGCAGCCGGGAACCCGCAACCCGAGCACATCAGATCACCTCAGGGCGCGCCTCGCCCTCAAAGGGGTAACGCGCCCGGAAGTCATTGGCGATGGCGTCAAAGGTCATCCACTCGCACCCTGCATGCCCATTGATGTATTCGATCAGCCTTTCCAGCATCAGCAGAACCTGTGGGCGACCCGAAACATCTGGATGTATCGTAATGGCAAAGACACCGTAGTCCATCTCGCGATACACCCAGTCAAACTGGTCCTTCCAAAGCTGTTCGATCACGCGCGGGTCGACGAAACCATGGCTGTTGGGTGCCTTCTTGATGAACATCATCGGTGGAAGGTCATCCACGTACCAGTTGGCATCGATTTCGACCAAATCAATCTCGGGACCGCGTTTTAGCGGATGCATCCACTCTGCAGCCGTCTTGGTATAGTCGATCACGTTCCACTCATCGCCCGTGCGCGCATAATGCACCTGAAAATCGCGATAGCTTTGGCTGTGATCGTAGGAAAAGCCATGTTTCAGAAGCAGATCGGCAGTCGACGCCGACATCTCCCACCACGGTGCCACGTAGCCACGCGGCGCCTCTCCCGTCAGGTCCTTGATCAACTCGATTGACTTGACCAACACGTCCTCTTCCTGCGTCGGCGTCATGGCGACCGGGTTTTCGTGCATGTAACCGTGCGCGCCGATCTCGTGGCCCGCTTTGACAATCATCTCCATTTCCTTGGGAAAGCTTTCGATGGAATGGCCGGGAGCGAAAAAGCTCGTCTTCATGTCGAACTTGTCGAACAGACGCAACAAGCGCGGCACCCCGACTTCGGTGGCAAAAATCCCGCGTTGAATGTCGTTGGGGCTGTCCCCGCCGCCATAGGAGCCGATCCAACCCGCAACCGAGTCGATGTCTGTCCCGATGGCACACATGATTTTCTTGGTCATTCTCTTCCTCCTACTGGTGGGCCTGCGCGAGGGCGCCGGTGCGTTCGTCATTCAGTCCGTAGTGTTCAGGGCGACGAGGGGCGGCAAAATCGAAAACCGTCTCTTTGTATCGTTTGCCAAGGTCCAGATCGCAGGCGGCTGTAATCACCTCGTCCTCGACGCTGACAGCTTGGGCCACGATCTCGCCCGATGGGGCGATGATCACGCTTTGGCCGCCCATTTTTGAACCTTCCTCTTCACCACACTTTGCGGTGCCAACGACCCAAGTTGCGTTCTGATAGGCCCCGGCCTGCATCGACAGGTGATTATGAAACAAGGTCAGGCTATCCATCGCTTGTTCGCCCACATGGCCAAAGGGGGTGTTGTAGCCCAACATGACCATCTCGACGTCTTGCAGTCCCATGACGCGATAAGTTTCCGGCCAGCGCCTGTCATTGCAGATCGCCATCCCCATATTGCCGCCGAACCCTTTGACAACAGGAAAGCCGAGATCACCGGGTTCAAAGTAACGTTTTTCGAGATGTTGAAAGTCACGCCCCGGCTGCGGTTCACTATGACCGGGCAGATGCACTTTACGATAGGTGCTTATGATCTCCGCTTTTTGGTTTACGAGAATTGATGTGTTGTACCGCCGCTTGATCCCGTTTTGATATGTGAGTTCAGCGAATCCCAAATAGAATCCGATCCCGAGCCTCTTCGCTTCATCAAACAGTGGCTGCGTTGCGGCCCCCGGCATCTCTGTCTCGTAATAGCTGTCGAGCTCGTGCTCATCATCAATCATCCAGCGAGGAAAGAAGGTGGTCAGTGCGAGCTCGGTGAACACCACCAACTCACACCCCCGCCCTTTGGCCTCGCGCATCATCTCAAGCAGGCGGTTCACCGCATCGGCGCGCGTCTCGGATTTTGATATCGGCCCCATTTGGGCAGCAGCAGTGATCAGTTTTCGGGTCATGATACGCTCCCTTGAGGCGGCGGGATTTGAGCGGCGAAACTGTTTGCAATGGCGCCGGCTGTTGTGACCCAGATGTGGTCGCGCGCGGAACAAACATGCCTCAGCGCTCGGCGCAAATGGCGTAGGCGTGCAGGTTGCCCGACAATGTAGGGATGCAGCGCCACGCCCATCACAAGGGGTTGCCGGTCGGCTTGCTCCAACATCTCGTCAAACGTGTCGATGATCACGTCACCGAAACCTGCCCCCGTTTCTTTGCGCGCGATGACAGCGGGGATGTCATTGACTTCTTGTGGGTATGGTACCGCCAGCAGTGGCCCTGAACGTGTGCGCAACCAGACGGGCTGATCATCCATGCACCAGTTGAGTGTGTAGCTGTAGCCCGCCTCTTTCAGCAGGTCCGGAGTCAGGGCACTTTCGGCGATCCATGGACTGAGCCAGCCAGCGGGCGGTCGGCCCTCGGCTTGCTTAATCGCAGAGGTTGCGCGCGCGATAAGGGCTGCCTCCTCAGTTTCGCTTAATGTGCTTTGGCGTTCGGAATTTGTAATCCCGTGACCTGCTATCTCGTCACCCCGCGCACGGTGCGCCGCAACAAGCGACGGGGCATAGTCATACATCGCTGAATTGAGGAGAACTGTTGCCGGCAGTTCGAGCTGATCGAGCATGTCCAACAACCGCCAGGCGCCCACCCGATTGCCGTAGTCGCGCCATGCATAGTTCAGTACATCTGGTTGAGGCCCGCCCGGGGCCAGCTCTGCCCCTAACCCCTCACCGAAGGCAAAGTGCTCAAGGTTCACTGCCACGTAGACCGCCAACCCGTTCCCCTCGGGCCAGGAAAAGGCCGGACGCTGAGTGATCGGCGTATAATCAAAGCGGTCATGGTGCGGCAGGTTCATAGCCGAGCCTCGGACAGCCCTGCGCGATCTAGCAACCATTCAGCACTGTCGTTCCAGACCTGCGTTTCGACGATCAAACCGTCGCGCACGACGAAGGTGTCGATATAGCGATTGCCATCAAACGCGGTCCCGTCTGGCCACGCGCCATACAGGTGGCCGACGTTGAAGACATGGACATCCCCCGTCTCGGCGTCGAAAGCCGCATGCATCCGCCCCACGCGTTTTTTCACCCAACTGTATCGCTTGGCATTGAAGCCCGCAGTTTCAGCTGGGTCGCTGAAGGTCCGCCCGCCCGTAAAAATGATTGTAACGTTCTCAGCAATATAGGCGGCCGCGCCAACCGGGTCTGGCACCATCGAACGTTCGAGGTAGGCTGCAACCACAACGCAGGCATTCGCCATCGCATCTGCGCTCATAACAATGCACCGATCTGAACAGCCGCCTTCACGCCGTCAATCAGGCGCACGTTGATCTCTGGACCGGCAAACGCCGGAATATGCGTCATCCCCGCGCAGCCCAACACAACAGTTTGTACGTCATCCTCGGTCTGCGCCTTATCAATCTCTGCCAACACTTTGCGCGCCGATGCCTCAACATCCTCTTCCAGCGCCAATACCGGCACGCCCGATGCGCGTACTCGGGCCAGCTGTCCTGACAGACCATAGATATCAATGTTCTGCGCAAGGACCGGGATCGACACAGGCAGTGTCGTTACAACTGAAAAACGCAGGCCTGCCAACGCTGCCAGATGATACGCCGCCTGCCCGATTCCAATCACCGGACACGACGCCATATCTCGTGCCTCTGCCAAGCCTGTGTCATCTGAGCACCCGATGATGATAACCCGCGCCCCGGATTCCGCCGCCTTGTCCACCAGTTCCAGCAATGGCGGCACACAGGCAGCGCCATCCTCAGGACCTTCAATGGCAGCTGGACCGTCATGCGAAGTCCACGCCTCGATTTCCAACCCCGGCGCGGCGCGTTTGGCCGTCGCCAGCATCGCGTCCGTCATCGCTGTTGTGCTGTTGGGATTGATGATGACGATCATACCATCCCCTTGCCCGCGTCATTCCCACGTGCTGCACGGCGGCGGTTGGACCAGACGGCGATGCCCAGAAAAAACCCGATGATGATCAGCGAAAACACCGTTGTCAGGGTGCCAAGCGCATAAAGCACGGGCGAGGTGACATTTGTCGTCATGCCGTAGATTTCCAACGGCAGTGTGTTCTTGCTGCCCGACGTCAAAAGAGTGCGCGCAAACTCATCATAGCTGAGCGTAAAGCCAAACAACGCCACCCCGATCAGCGAGGGCGCAATGATCGGCAAAACCACATAGCGGATCGTTTGCCATGCAGTCGCACCCTGATCGCGCGCGGCCTCCTCATAGCTTTTGTCGAAGCGGTTGAAGACGGCAAACATGATCAACAAACCAAAGGGCAGCGTCCATGTCAGCTGCGCCCCGAAACCGGAAGTTGCCCAATGCACGTTGATCCCAGCTTGAGAAAACAGCAGGCCCACGCCAAGTGAAATCAGAATCGACGGGATCACCAGAGCGGTCACGATCAGGTAGAAAAGCACAGTCGAGCCGGGGAATTTTTTGCGAAAGGCAAGTCCACCCATCACAGACACCACGATCGGTGTGATCATGACCATGAAGCCAAGGCTGATGGACCGACGGAAACTGCCCCAGATGTCGCCCACGGCCTGTTGTTCGAACAGATCGTAGAACCAGTACATCGACACGCCCCGCATCGGAAATGTCAAACCTCCGCCCGGCCCCTGAAAAGAAAGGATGCCGATGGTCAGCGTGGGTCCGTAAAGGAACAGGATGAACAGCACGAAAAAGGCTGTGAGGGCATAAAAGGAACGTGGACGCGGCTCCATCGTCACAGCTCCTTTCTAATATCGACAAAGCGCAGAAGGATGCCGATTGTGATGAGGACCGTGACCAGCAGGACAATCGCAGTGGCTGAAGCGCTCGGGTATTGCAGAAGCGAGATGTCATTGGAAATCAGCCGCCCCACATTGGCGGACTGACTGCCAGACATGATGCGTACCGTGAAAAAGTCTCCCATGACCAGCGTCACCACAAAGATGGTGCCGATCATGATGCCTGGCTTGGTCAGGGGCAGGATGACATTCCAAAGGATTTGTGCGCCACTCGCGCCCGCATCCCGCGCCGCCTCGATCAGCGACTTGTCGATCCGCATCATCGTGTTGAAGATCGGGACGACCATGAACAGCGTGTAGATGTGCACAAAGGCAAGCACGACAGAAAAGTCAGAGAACAGCAGCCATTCAAGCGGCTCGTCGATGACGCCCCACGAGATCAGTGTCGAATTGGCAATGCCGTTGCGCCCCAGAAACGGAATCCAACTGATCATGCGGATGATGTTGGACGTCCAGAACGGGATCGTACACAGCAAGAACAGGGCGATCTGCCATGTCAGGCTGCGGATGTGAAAAGCGAGGTAGTAGGCGACCGTAAACCCGATAAGGAACGTGAAAATCCACGTGATGATCGCGTATTTGAAAGTGTTGATGAACACCGTGTAGGTGACCGATGAGCCGAACAGAAATTCGTAATTGTCGAATTCAAATGCGGGGATGATCGAAAATTCTGTAGCGCGCCAAAAGCTGACGACGACAATCATCACGATTGGCAAAACCAGAAACAAAAACAGGACCGCTGCGAGGGGGGATACCATCATCCAACCGGTCACTGCGTTGTTTTTCAGGATTTTTTGCATGTTGTCAGGATCGCCGCACGGGGAATGTCTGGGGCGCGCAGAACGGCGCGCCCCAAAGGCTAGATCAAGCGGCGATAAACTCGTTCCACTTACGCACCATGTACTGGTTTTCATCCATGACGGAGTTCCAGCAGGCAACCGCGCCCATACGATCAAGGAAAGACCCACCATCCCGGATCACGCCTGGTCCTTCCAGTTTCTGACCACTAGGGCTGACGATGTCACCAACGGACTCTTTGCCTTCATACCAGAAGCCCCATTCATCATCAGACATGAACAGCTTGGACGTTTCCGGCACCGCCGAGTAATAGCCCTGACGCATCAGGAAGCCGCCCACCCAACCGGAGAGATACCAGTTGATGTATTCATAAGCCGCATCCAGCTTGGCCCCTTCGAGGCTGGCCGCCAGCCCCATTCCACCGCCCCATGAGCGATAACCTTCCTCAAGCGGCTGGTAGACACATGGAATACCTTGGCTGCGCACTGCCGTGATCGCGGGCGACCACATGGACTGGATGACAACTTCGCCCGACGCCATCAGGTTGATGCTTTCGTCGAACGACTTCCAGAAGGCGCGGAATTGACCGTTCTGTTTGGCTTCTGTGAAGATCGCCATAGTCTTGTCGATCTCTTCCTTGGTCATGTTGCCTTTGTCGGCATAGGTGATCTCACCCATCGACTCGCAGACCATCGCCATATCCATGATCCCGATGGACGAGATGTCGAGGATTGACGCCTTGCCCTTGAATTCCGGGTTCAGCAGCTCGGACCAGTTAGAGATCGGGCGGCCGATCAGGTCAGGGCGGATACCCAGCGTGTCGGCATTGTAGATGGTCGGGATTAGGGTCATGTACCCGGATTCTTCTTGCACGAACTCGGTGCCGTTAACGCCGGTGGTGAAGCCGACTGTGTGAGGTGCGGTCCCTTGTGCAATCTCGGAGGTCGGAGTCAGTTTGCCGGACCGGAACGTGCCTGCAATCTTGTCGTAGTTGGCAATCTTGGATGTATCCATCGCCTGCAGGTTTCCCGTCGGCCAGACCTTCTTGCAGATCCAGTACTCGATGTCGGCGATGTCAAAACTGTCGGGCTGGGTGGCCACACGCTGCGTGACACTGTCGGAATCCAGCGCCGTCATTTCCATGGTGATGCCAAGGTCTTCCTTCGCTTTGGCAGCGATCTCGTTAAAGGCCGAAACGCCTGTGCCCGCCTGACGCAGGACGATGTTGGACTGGGCCCAGACCATCGGGGCAGCCAGCGTACCAGCTGCAGCAGCCACGCCAGTCTTGAGCATTGTGCGGCGGCTTAGTCCGTTTCGTTTGGTGTATTTTGTCATCTCTTACTCTCCTTGTCGGTTGTTGATTGGTGCCGCTCGTTAGGCGGTCAGTTGGTGTTGGTTGGATTGATCCCAGGTCAGACCAATCTGGTCGCCCGGGTTGTGCGGTTTGGCGAAAAAGGCGGCATCCGGCATCAACGCAGTCACCTCTTGATCGCCGGTGATGCGGGTTAAGACAGAGACATGCGTGCCCTGATATTCGACCGCCAGTACGTTGGCCTGAATACGCCCCTCGTCGGCCGGCGTGGTGGTGACAGCATCGGTACGAACGGCGACCGACCCTTCGGGTAGGGCAATCACGTTATGGCCGCCCATGAACTGTGCCACGAACTTGGTCTTAGGCGCGTTGAACACTTCGCGCGCAGGGCCGGCCTGTTCGATGACGGCGTTGTTCATAACAACGACCTCATCAGCCAGCGCCAACGCTTCGTCCTGTCCATGGGTGACATGAAGGAAACTAATCCCGAGCTCACTTTGCAGTTTGCGCAGTTCGGCGCGCATTCGGATGCGCAGAAATGGATCAAGAGCAGAGAGCGGCTCATCCAGCAGCAAGACTTGCGGGCGGGTAATCAGAGCGCGCGCCAGAGCGACGCGTTGTTGCTGTCCACCGGACAGCTGTGCAGGCAGCCGGTCAGACAAAGACGTCAGGTCCACCAACTCTAACATCTCGCCGGCTTTCTTGTGCCGTTCGGGTTTGTCGACACCCTTCATTTTGAGACTGAAGGCTACGTTGTCCAAAACGCTGAGATGGGGAAAAAGCGCATAATTCTGGAACATCATCGCCGTGCCCCGCTTGGCAGGCGGCAAGGTCGAGATATCACGCCCCTCCAAAAGGATGGAGCCTTCACTGACCACCTCATGGCCTGCGATCATGCGCAAGGTCGAGGATTTACCACAGCCAGACGGGCCTAGCAGGCAGGTGTAACTCGACGGAGCAAAAGTGTGACTCACGCTGTCTACGGCCACTGTGCGCCCATAGCGTTTGGTGAGTGACACCAATTCCAAGTCTGATTTGATTGCGCTCATATGCACCTCTCGCGGTCTATCGAGCGTGCTGGCGGTGTGAGTCGGAAAGACAAACCGGGTCTGGAATCCGGCAGAAAGGGTGAAGTGCCTCGCGATTAGACGCTTCTTATTGCTCACGCATAGATTTTGAGCACAATATTGTATACAAAACCTGACCAGCTTTGCATTTAATCAAGCCGACTCTTGTTGCGACTCTGGTTTCTTGTCATGACGAGCCATGAAAGGGGTCTGATATGCATGGGACACAGGCCATTGAACGCGCACATCACGCCAAACCACCCAACAGTGAGTTGGTCAGCGCAGACCTGTCCCGCGCTATCCATGAACATCGCCTCGCACCCGGCACAAAACTGGGTGAGGATGAATTGGCCGACATTTATGGGGTCTCGCGAACGATTATTCGCACTGCATTGCAGCGACTTGCACACGGACAGCTTGTCGAAATCCATCGTAACCGCGGAGCTTTTGTCGCCAAACCCACTCCAAAAGAAGCGCTGGAGATATTTGAAACCCGCGAGCTGCTGGAGCCGCGAACGGCACATTCCGCAGCACTCAAGGCGACACCAGAAGATGTCGCAGTGCTCAAGGCCCACATCGCAAATGAACACGAGGCGCTGGACCGTAACGACCGGGGTCTTGCGCTCTACCTATCCGGTCAATTACACGTCAAGATTGCCCAGATCGCTGGTCAATCCACGATTGCTGACATTGTTGAAACGCTGATCGCTCGATCGTCTTTGATTGTCGCGCTCTATTGGAAACGTGAAAGTGCACTTTGTGAAAGCCATGCACATCACTCACTGGTTTCAGCCATCCAAGCGCGTGACGCCACCCTCGCCGAAGAGTTGATGGTTAGCCATCTGGTTGACTTGCATTCAGCGCTCGATTTGCGGGAAGTGCCAGCAGTTGCGACGTCCCTCAAAGACATTTTGGGGTGACGGCAAGGCTACACGCATCCATCTGGGTTTCGTAGCTTTTCCTCACATGCAGTGCGGGCCTTTCTTGGCGCAGCCAAATGGGAGTGCCTTACGCGCCTCCCATGCACGCAAGCTCCTTTGTCTACAAGCATTCGTGGACTGACCCGAAGGACACAGACACTATGCTTGACGAATGCGGCGGTACACCCGACACCTTAAGCCCAGTACATCGCCGCCACCCAAAGGACGCCGCCATGACCCGCTATAGCCTTCTGATTGCATCCGCTGCGCTGACGCTGTTGAGCTTGATCGGTCTGTTCTGGTCCGGATGGCTGATCATTTTAGTCGCACTTTTCGCCGCGCTCATGGCGGTTGGCATTTACGATGTGACCCAACCCAGCCATTCGATCCTGCGCAATTATCCGATCATGGGGCATCTGCGCTTCCTCTTCGAAGGTATCCGCCCCGAGATCCGTCAGTACCTGATGGAAAGCGATCAAGATGAAGAGCCGTTTTCGCGCGATCAACGTTCGCTCATCTATCAGCGCGCCAAAGGAGTCGAAGACACGCGCCCCTTTGGTACGCAACAACGCGTTTACGATTCAGGCTACGCGTGGATCACCCACTCCGTTGTGCCTCAGCATCTCACGGATCATGACTTCCGGGTTCGTATTGGCGGACCGGAGTGCAAAGAACCTTACGAGGCATCAATCTACAACATCTCAGCGATGAGTTTTGGGTCGATGTCGGCCAACGCGATCCTGGCGCTGAATATTGGTGCCCAAAAAGGCGGGTTCGCCCACGACACCGGCGAAGGCGGGATCAGCCGGTATCACCGCGAGGGCGGCGGCGATCTGATTTGGGAATTGGGGTCGGGCTATTTTGGTTGCCGCACTCATGAAGGACGGTTTGACGTTGAGAAATTCGCACGTCAGGCCAGCGACCCACAAGTCAAAATGATTGAGGTCAAGCTGAGCCAAGGAGCCAAACCTGGTCACGGTGGCGTATTGCCTGCCTCCAAGATCACACCTGAGATCGCCGAGGCACGCGATATCCCCATGGGACAGGACTGTGTGTCACCCTCTGCCCATCCGGAGTTTTCGACCCCTATCGAGATGATGAAGTTTATCGGCAAGTTGCGCGACAACTGCCATGGCAAGCCTGTCGGGTTCAAGCTGTGCATCGGGCACCGGCGCGAATTCATGTGCATCGTCAAGGCCATGCTCGAGACCAAGATCGTTCCAGACTTCATCGTGATTGATGGCAAAGAAGGCGGCACAGGTGCGGCCCCTCTGGAATTCGCAAACCACGTTGGCATGCCGCTTGTCGAGGGGCTGACGTTTGCACACAACACCCTGCGCGGAGCAGGCCTGCGCGATCAGATCAAAATCGGTGCGTCCGGCAAGATCGTGTCGTCCTTTGATATGGCCAAGATGTTGGCCCTTGGAGCGGATTGGGCAAATTCGGCGCGCGGCTACATGTTTGCGATTGGGTGCATTCAGGCGCAGGCGTGCCACACCAACCACTGCCCCGTCGGCGTTGCAACCCAGGACCCATTGCGTCAGCGCGCGCTGGTCGTGCCGGACAAGGCCGAACGTGTCTACCGTTTCCACAATAACACCCTCAAGGCACTGGCAGAAATGACCGGGGCCGCAGGTCTGTCGCATCCGAATGACTTCCGCCCGCACCATTTGCTGATGCGCGAGGGGGATCGGAACATGGTGACAGGGCAAGAGGTTTACCCTTACCTCCCCGACGGATTTCTGCTTCGCAGCGAAGTCGACGACTATGGTTATTTGATGCGCTGGAACCGGGCGCGTGCAGACAGCTTTGAACCCATCGACGTAGAGTGAGGCTTGTGTCCCTGATGCGTCAGGCTTGGATCATCCCGAAAAACATTCGCAACTGACTTGCACCTTGTCGGATTTGCCATGGCGCGTGCGCCAAAGCTGGGCTTAGGTGCGCGTAGAACACACGCGAACAGGAGCGCGCGATGCACTTTGGCCTGAGTGATGAACAAGAGATGATCGTCTCGACCGTTCGCAGCTTTGTCGAGAATGAGATCTACCCCCATGAGGCCGAAGTCGAACGCACGGGCGCAGTGCCCGACGCGTTGGGCCAATCGATAAAGCAAAAGGTCATTGATCTGGGCTTTTATGCCTGCAACTTTCCCGAATCCGTCGGCGGTGCCGGCCTCAGTCACGTGGACTTCACCCTCGTGGAGCGAGAGCTGGGCAGAGGTTCCATGGCGCTGACCCACTTCTTTGGCCGCCCTCAAAACATCCTGATGGCGTGCGAGGGCGAACAACGCGAACGCTATTTGTTTCCGGCCGTACGCGGTGAACGCATGGACGCTCTGGCCATGACCGAACCGGAGGCCGGATCGGATGTGCGGGGTATGAAGTGCAGTGCAGTGCGGGATGGTGGGGACTGGGTGATCAACGGGTCCAAACACTTCATATCGGGCGCCGATCACGCCGATTTCTTTATCGTGTTCATCGCCACGGGCGAAGATGATACGCCCAAAGGCCCCAAAAAGCGCATTACGACTTTCCTTGTCGACCGGGGCACCCCAGGCTTTGAGGTTCGTGATGGTTACAATTCCGTCAGCCATCGCGGGTACAAGAACTGCATTTTAGATTTTGACGACTGCCGCCTGCCCGATGCGCAGGTGCTGGGTGAGGTGGACGGCGGGTTCGCAGTTATGAATGAGTGGCTCTATGCGACGCGCATCACCGTCGCCGCCTTTTCCGTCGGCCGGGCGCGGCGCTGTTTTGACTACGCGCTGAACTACGCCGCTGAGCGCAAGCAGTTCGGCCAGCAGATCGGCAAGTTTCAGGGCGTCGGCTTTCAGATTGCCGACATGATCACTGAGATCGATGCCGCCGACTGGCTGACACTGGCCGCAGCGTGGCGTCTTGATCAGGGCCTGCCTGCCAATCGGGAGATAGCGAGTGCCAAGGTCTACGCTTCTGAAACACTGGCGCGGGTGACCGACGCGACCTTGCAGATCTATGGCGGCATGGGTCTGATGGACGACTTCCCGATAGAGCGGTTCTGGCGCGATGCGCGCGTTGAACGCATTTGGGACGGCACGAGCGAGATCCAACGCCACATCATCGCGCGCGATTTGTTGCGCCCGCTTGGAGCCTGAAATGCGTTTCGTTTGGGCATGCCCAACCGGCAGAAACGAGGCGCCAGCCCCGCGCGCTCCCCAAACCTTTTTGGCAACATGAGGTGAGGGGGCGCCGTGCGTGATTTGACCCGCTTGTTGCGTCCAAAGTCGATCGCCGTGGTTGGCGGTGGCGCATGGTGCACTCAGATCATTGAACAATCCGAGAAGATGGCATTTGACGGCGCGATCTGGCCTGTGCATCCCCGTGCGGCCATGGTCGCCGGCCACGGCGCGTTCCCTTCGCTCACCGATCTGCCAGAGCCGCCAGACGCCGTTTTCATTGGTGTGAACCGTAAAACAACCGTGGACGTGGTGAGCCAGTTGTCAAGTATGGGCGCAGGTGGGGCCGTATGCTTTGCCTCTGGCTTTGCCGAGGCATTGGCTGAGGATGACAACGCTGCTGACTTGCAGGCACAGTTGGTCGAAGCAGCAGGTGATATGCCGATCCTCGGGCCAAACTGCTATGGCTTTATCAACGCGCTGGATGGCGCGCTTTTGTGGCCTGATCAATACGGGTGTACACCAGTCGCGCGCGGTGTCGCGATCCTGACCCAAAGCTCGAACATCGCAATCAACCTGACGATGCAGCAGCGCGGGCTGCCCATCGCCTATATGGTCACCTGTGGAAACATGGCCCAGACCTCGCAAGCGCAGATCGCCATGGCGCTGCTCGACGACCCGCGCGTCAGTGCCGTTGGCCTACATATTGAAGGTTTTGGCGACTTACGCCATTGGGAGGCACTCGCGGCAAAGGCCCATGCGCAGGATATCCCGCTGATCGCATTGAAAGTGGGTGCATCCGATCAGGCAAAGCATGCCACGGTCTCCCATACGGCCTCGCTTGCGGGCAGCGATACCGGGGCGCAAGCGGTGTTGGATCGGCTGGGCATTGCGCGCCTGCACGATCTGCCCGCATTTCTGGAGACCCTGAAGCTCTTGCATGTTTACGGGCGACTGGATGGGCCGAGGCTCGCATCCATAAGCTGTTCCGGCGGTGAGGCCAGCCTGATTGCAGACATGGCGTTGAGTACCCGTCTGACCTTTCCCGCTCTTGATGATCAGTCCCGACAGGCGCTGCGGAACGCGCTTGGCCCGATGGTCGCTCTCAGCAACCCCCTCGATTATAACACCTACATCTGGCGCGACACGGATGCGATGGCGCAGGCCTGGGCGGGGATGACGGGGGAAGCGTTCGACATGACCGTGTCCATCGTCGACTACCCGGTGACAGATGCGGCGGACTGGACATGCGCGACCGAAGCAGCACTCAGGGTGCGTGCGCAAACCGGGCGGCCCTTCGGTGTCGTCGCCAGCCTTCCAGAACTGATGCCCACCGAAGTCGCGGAGCAGCTGATGGCGGGCGGCGTGATCCCATTTCACGGGATGGGTGAGGCCTTGTTCGCAATTGCGGCCGCAGGCCCTCGATCAAGTCCACACCCCCTGCCTTTGTGCCGGCCGGGGAACGGGCCGCCAACCCGCACCATGACCGAAAACGAGGCGAAGGCAGAATTGTCCGCCCATGGGTTGGACTGCCCCAAACGTGTTAGTGGGCCATTCGAGGACATAGTAAATCAATCGAAATCCCTGCGTGCGCCCCTCGCGGTTAAGGGGGTAGGATTGGCACACAAGACTGATTCAGGTGGAGTGCTGCTGGGTCTTGATCACAAAAAGCTTGCCGAGGCCGCTGCGCAAATTGGCACTGCAGAAATTCTTGTCGAAGAGATGGCCACGGGCGGCGTTGCCGAACTGCTGATCGGAGTCACCCGCGATCCGGCACATGGATTTGTTCTCACTCTGGGTTCTGGCGGTGTTTTGACCGAGGTCTTGCGCGACACCGCACACCTGTTGCTGCCTGTGACCGGGGATGACGTCCGCGCGGCCCTCGACACACTCGCTCTTGCCCCCTTGTTGCACGGATACCGCGGAAAACCCGCGGCAAATATCGACGCAATCGTTGCCGCTGTATCTGCCATCCAAACCTATGTGCTTGCGCATGCCGCCACCCTCAGCGAAGTTGAGGTAAACCCGCTGATCTGCACGCCCGAGCGCGCCGTTGCGGTGGATGCCCTGATACAACTGGCCCAAGAGGCGACATGATGCGAACCCTTGCCGCGGTACTCTTTCCCGACTTCGAGATGCTGGACCTCTACGGCCCCCTTGAGATGTTTTCCTTCTTCCGTGACGACTTTGAAATCCGCACGGTCGCATTGGAAACGGGGGCGGTTAAGGCCTCTGGTGGGCCAAGCACGATTGCACAGGATACGATGGAAGACGGGCGACAATACGACATCCTGTTGGTTCCGGGTGGCCGTGGCACGCGAAATGTCGACGGCGATACGACGTTCCTGAGCTGGCTGAAATCGCAGTCAAAGGGGGCCGAGTACACCACCTCCGTATGCACAGGGTCGCTGCTGCTGGCCAAGGCGGGCATCCTGAACGGGCGCCGTGCAACCACCAACAAACTGGCCTTTGACTGGGTGGCCGACCAGACCAGCGGCGTTGATTGGCAACGCAGTGCGCGCTGGGTGCGGGATGGATCGGTCTACACGTCGTCTGGTGTCTCTGCAGGCATGGATATGGCCCTTGCAGTGATCGAAGACTGCATGGGTGCCAAAGCCGCCGCAGATGCGGCGACTTATGCCGAATACATCCGCAATCCCAACGCCGATAACGACCCCTTTGCGAGTGTAGGAGGCACGACATGACCGACAGCCCGGTGAAAACACGGCGCGAAGGCGCTATCCTCGAAGTAACCCTCGACCGACCCAAGGCCAATGCCATCGATCTGGCCACAAGCGTCGTGATGGGCGACACCTTTCTGGCCTTTCGCGATGACCCGGACCTGCGCGTGGCCATCATCACGGGTGCTGGTGCCAAGTTCTTCTGTCCTGGTTGGGATCTGAAGGCTGCGGCTGATGGCGACGCGGTAGACGGGAACTATGGTGTCGGTGGCTTTGGCGGTTTGCAGGAAATGCGCGACATGAACAAACCGGTCATCGCGGCAGTAAACGGGATTGCCTGCGGCGGCGGTCTGGAACTGGCGCTGAGTGCGGATATCATTCTTGCCGCTGATCACGCCACATTCGCGTTACCCGAAATTCGGTCCGGCACGGTGGCCGATGCGGCCTCGGTCAAACTGCCAAAGCGCATCCCCTACCACATCGCCATGGAGCTGCTATTGACGGGGCGTTGGTTTGACGTGGAAGAGGCGCACCGCTGGGGCCTCGTCAATGAAATCGTGCCCGGGGATGCGCTGATGGATCGTGCGTGGGACCTTGCCCGTCTGCTCGCCTCTGGTCCGCCACTTGTCTACGCTGCGATCAAAGAGATCGTGCGCGACGCCGAAGATGCAAAGTTTCAGGATGCGATGAACCGCATCACGAAAAGCCAACTTGCGTCGGTAGAGATGCTCTACCGCTCGGAGGACCAACTTGAAGGGGCCAAGGCGTTTGCTGAAAAACGCGACCCGGTCTGGAAGGGGCGCTAGTCGCCGATGGGCCCGTCCACCGGCAAACCGCTCGGCACCTCGGACGGAATGCCCAAGCGTCCTTTACGCGCGCTTGCGCCTGTCAATGCCTCAAGAAAAGCTACAATCGCAGAAACCTCTGCATCTGGCAGTGACGGCGTCACTTGGGTGAGCAAGGCGCGCTGCCGAGCCATCTCGCGACTGTCCTGCCAAACGGCGAAGTCAATGGCCGCCAGCCAAGGGACATCCGGCAGCGCCGCCTGTTCAGGGGTCCAAGCCTCAAAAGCCGCAGAGGGGTTCAGGTGGTGGCGCACAATCCCCTCCAGCGTAGGGTAGGCTCCATTGTGTCCGTACGGCGCGGTCAGGGCCACATTGCGCAGCATAGGCGTGCGATACGCATAGGCGTCCTCCAGGCGATTGCTTTCACCCATATGCCCGACGTCGCGCACCATCGGGTCCCACTGGCGCGTGCGCCCCGGGCCAAAAGGGGGCAGCCCAAGGGGATGAAACTCTTGGTCTGTCATCAGCGGTCCGCTATGGCATTCCGCGCATCCGGCCGATCCGTAGAACAGTTTCATGCCTTGAACTTGAACGGGCGTCATCGCTGACGTGTCGCCGGCCAAATAGGCATCAAATGGGCTGTCAAAACTGGTCCATTCGGCGATCATGAACGCACTGAGTGCATTGGCGATGTCTGCGATGGTGATATCGGCCGAGCTGTCGATATGGGTGTAGGCGTTTGCAAACATCGCCGCGTAATCCGCATTGTGACGCACCCGGTCCGTCAGAATGGGCCACGCGTAGTCAATTCGGTCATGCACCGCACCGGCTACTTCGTTTTCCTTTGGATTTCCCGCCATCTCAAACTGCGCCACCAAAGGAAAAACCGCTTGCGCCGCCAACAGGTTGTTCAGGCCTTCTGGCAAGCGCTCTTCAGCGGGAGAATTGAAACCATTCTCATAGGTGTCCGCGATGCTCAAACGACCGTCGTGAAACATCACGTCTAACTCGCGTGCTCCAAGGTTCCAAAGCCCCGGCGCATTGCGCGGGATGCGCTTTCGAATGCGGTCCTCGCCCGTACCGGGCGTGCGGTCGGGCCCAAGGCCCACGCCTCCCTCACCGATCCCAAGACTGAGGCCATCGCCGGTGCCCAGATCGGGGTGATGACAGGTTGAACAAGCGATATTCTGGTTGCCCGACAGGATGCGGTCGTAAAACAGCAAGTGTCCCAGTTTCGCTTGTGCTGCATCCACCGGGATGAAATCATCTGGAGTCAAAGGGCGCGGCAAGTCCGTCGCCCAAACTGGCGTCGCGCTCAGGAGGATAACATGCGCAAACTTGCCATAGCCCTTGCATTTTTGGCCGGCCCCGCTCTCGCCGAACTGGAAGAGGCACGCGATCTTATGGAGGCGGGATCTTACGAGGCGGCCTATGACGCTCTTTGGCCCGCAGCACGGTCGGGCAATGCCGAAGCCGAGGAACTGATCGGTGTTCTCTATGCGCTGGGGCTGGGGGTCGAGCAGGACGATGAGCGAGCTTTTGAGTGGTATCTGCGCGCCTCTATGAAAGGGCATCCCGGCGCTCAGTCCGGTATCGGCTGGTACTACGAGGTGGGGCGCGGCATGCCTGCGCCTGACCTTGTGAGGGCGTATATGTGGTACACATTGAGCGCGATTGGGGGCGACCCGGACGCGGCGATCAGCCTTGAAGAAGTGGTCAAGAAAATGACCAAGGATGAGATTGATCGGGCGCATATTCTGGTCGCTGACTACAAGGTGTGGATGTATCCGTTTCGATAGAGTTTGGCAGGGGTTCCGGCGTTTGGAAAGACCACTCGTGCCAGGGGCCTTCCCATGCAGGCACAGAATTTGACCCTACGGACTTCAGTGGATTGCGCAGGCACGCGTATTGCTCCTTATCACTTTAGAACCTCACGCAGAGCGCAGCTCCAAAGCATGCCGACAACACCTTTGGAGATGTAAGGCACCCGGCGACAAATAGGTTCATAACGGTCCAAGGAATGTTAGGAAACTGAGAAGTATTGAGCGCTACGGCGAGGGGATGCGTTGAGTTCATTTTGCCAGATGTTGCGTTAATCGCGAGCGCGCACTTGGGGTCGGCAGTTGTCTTCGTTGACATGCAGTGCTTAGATCACATGCAATTGGAAGTGGCCGTGTGAAGGTACTTGTGAAAGACGCAGATTGACTTCTTCGGCGCAGAAATCAGTCATTCTGGCTGCGGATATCGTTGGGTATTCGCGGTTCATGAATGAGGATCACGAACAGGCACTCAAGGCGCTTAGATCAATTCGCGACAAGATCGTTGAGCCGAGTATTGCAGCTGGCGGTGGCAGAGTTGTCAAAAGGCTCGGGGATGGATGGCTTTCGGCATTCGATACGTGTGCAGACGCATGCGCATCAGCGCTCTCCATCCAAGAGCAGTTGGAGTCTGATGACACTCCGGAATTGCGCATAGGTATTCACGAAGGGCTGGTTAGTTTTGTCGATGAGGATGTGTTTGGGACTGGTGTCAACATCGCGTCCCGCTTGGAGGCACTTGCAAATCCAGCAGGCATTGCGATCACCGATATCGTTTTTTTGAACTTGCCCAGAGCTTTGCGCATACCGTTTGAGAACGCTGGAACGCGCGTCCTTAAAAACATTCCAGATCCTTTGCAGGTTTGGACGTTTGGTGGCATTCCCCCAGCAGACGTGACATCCCAAGTCGTTTCGGTAGGTTTAGAGCTGTTTGCCGCGAGATCTGAGACCGGCCACTTTGCCTCTGAAATCCTTGATGCAATCGCAATAGAGCTAGAAAAATATCGCTGGTTGCGGGTGTCCAAAACTGGCCACGATACATCTGCATCCAAATACATATTGGGCGGCTCGTTCCGTCATTCTGGTGATCGGGTACGCATCACGGCTGCTCTTTCGACAGTGGAAGACGGGCGAAGGCTTTGGAGTGGACGATTTGATCTCGTCGCCAGTGATGACTTCGAACTTTTGGATAGGATTGGTGCAAGCCTCGCGCTTCGGGTCAGTGCAGAGATCGATGACCACGAAAAATCTCAGGCCAACCAACGCCCGCCGGAGCAATTGAATGCAGCTGAACTGAGTGCGCGAGCCAATGACCTGATGTCCTCAGGCGAACCTGACGCATATGACGAGGCAGACGTCATGTTGAGCCGTGCCGTCGCTCTCGAACCTCGCAATCCTTCGGCACATATTCAGCAGTCTTTTGTAGGCTACCGCAAAGCCATGAGTGGCGCATGGCCAGTAGTTGAGACGCTTGAAGCGGCTTTGCAACCTGCCATCGAAAGCGTTCGAATTGATCCGAAAATGCCCGGCGGGCACGTCATGCTGGCCAGCGTGTATGGAATGCTGGGCAAGGTTGAGGCCGCCTTGGATGCGGCCGCGCAAGTCGAACGATTGAACCCAAATGCCTGGGGTGCGCCACACTCAAGATCTATTGCCTACACGTTCGCATCACACGAATGGGCTGCCGCACAAGATGCCGATGCTGCAAGACTGGTCGTTGCTGCAGAACGAACGCTTGAGTTGGCGGAGACGTCCAAATTTCGGTCTGGACATCTTTTCTTTTTGGGCGTCGGCCGACTTTTGCACGATACAGAAGACTTGCAGCCTGCAGTCTCCGCTTTGGAAAGATCTGCCGGTGCAACTGGCGCAAATTGGTGGCCAAGTCTGTTTCTCGCTTTGGCGGAACTAAGACGGGGCAACAAAGAGCTGGCGCGACACCACATCACCACCGCGAATGGAATCTTCCCGGCGCTTTCTCTGCATGTCATCGCTGATATTTTTGAGAGAAGTCGCATTTGGACAGTTTGGCGATCTGAACTCGAACATTTGCAAGACCTCGGCTTGTCGGCCTAGTCGGCTCGCAGATGCTAGGCCAACCGCGCCGCATTCTGCCTCCTGAAATGTCAAAGATGCAGCTCTAAATTGCGCAAAACTGGCGAATGCGCACTCGATCCTCAAAGCCGCCAGGAAAAAAGGCCGCCCCAAAAAAGGAGCGGCCTTGTCAGTGGAAGACGAGCATGTCGCCCGCCGTGCCTTAGTTCAGATCAGCGTCGCGTGCCGCGTTCACGTCCGCTTCTGCTTCGGCCACAGCCGTTTGCAGTGCCGTCAGGATCTCGTCCCCACGGGCAACGTTGGCTGTGAACCAGTCATTGACGGGCGCAGCTGCAGCCGCGAAAGCCGCCTTTTGCTCGGGCGTCGGCACATAGAGGTCACCGCCACCGGCGACGAACTCTTCATAGGCTGCGATCGACTTGCGCTTGGGCGAGGCAAATGTCGCCTGTTGCAGCGCGTAGAACCCATCCACCACAACGCGGCGCATGTCTTCTGGCATCGCCATGAAGTTCTGGTTGCTCATCCACCACAGCGCACCCATGTAGGCGTGGCCGTCCAGTGTCACGTATTGCAGCCCCGCATCCGGGAATTTCATGCCCATGATGTCGGTGATGCCGTTTTTGGACCCTTCCACAACGCCCGTCTGGAACGAGGTGAACAGCTCGGGCCACGGGATCGGCGTTGGGGACGCGCCCAGTGCCTTGACCAGTTCCTGTGGAAGGTCGGCGACCACGGTACGGATTTTCAGCCCGTCCATGTCCCCGGGTTCAGCCACACGGCGTTGCGTGTTGGCAAAGTTGCGCCAACCGCCGGTGTTGCCAACTGTCATCAGGCGGATCGTATCGCCGGAGTCTTCCAGCGCCATGTCACGCATGGTGCGCACGAAATCACCTTGCAGGACGTGCTCGGCGATGCGGTCATCGGCCATCAGGTAGGGCAGATCGAGGACCTGCACGTATGGGAAGATGCCAGATGCACCACCCGAGGTGGAGATGTAGACGTCAATCGAGCCGTCCGCCACGCCCTGCAGGCATTCTGCACCGTTGCTGCATAGCTGCGTGCCGATGAACAATTCCACGGCGATCGCACCGTTGGAGGCCGCCTCGACATAATTCTTGAACACGACGAGGCCATCGTAGTCTTCGTCATTCTCGTTCGAGTTGGCAGTTGCGCGGATCGTGTATTCCTGCGCTGTCGCCATCATGGCAGAGCCCGCAACAAGTGCGGCTGCCGTGAGCGTTTTGAGGGTTGTGTTGAGCATGTATTTGGTTCCTCCCGTTATGTCTCAATCGTTAGTTTACGAACCCCGTCAGGCGGGGAATGGTCATGGAAATGGCCGGCACGTATGTAATCAGAAAGATGACAGCAATTTCGACCGCAAGGAAAGGCAAGATCGCCTTTGCAATGGTTTCTACTTTTTCCTGACTGACGGCGGCGGCGACGAACAGCACCAGCCCCATGGGCGGTGTGGCCAGCCCTACGGTCAGGTTGACGCTCATGATGATGGCGAAGTGGATCGGATCGACGCCCAGATCGGTGAAGATCGGCGCGAGGATGGGCCCGAGGATGATGATGGCGGGCCCTGCGTCGAGGAACATGCCGACGATGAAGAGCAAGAGGTTGATCAGGAACAGCAGGATCAGCGGGTTTTCTGACAGCGTCAGGATGTAGTCGGCCAGGATTTGCGGGGCATAAGACAGCGACACCACCGTTTTGAACGCCATCGCTGCACCGACCAGCAGTAGCACGATCGCGGAGGTTAACCCCGCCCGGCTAAGAATGTCAGGCAGGTCCTTGAGCGACATGGTCCGCAGCACAAAGAACGCGACAAACACGGCGTAGGCGACAGCCACCGCCGCAGCTTCTGTGGGTGTGAAGACGCCCCCGAGGATACCGCCAAGGATCAGTACAGGCGTTTGCAGTGGCACGATGGCGCGTTTGCAGATGGTGCGGAATTCGGAACTGACCATGGTGCGCAGGGCCAGCATCAGCGCGTGTGCAACGGCGATGGAGCCAGCGAGCGTGGCCCATTGCATTGCGGCTGAACCGGTGGGCAAAGGTGCAACGGCCCAGATCAAGAGACCGATGTTGAGGCGAACGAGGACAAAGGAAGTCCACTTTTCCAGCGGCTTGAGTTCCACCCCATCAAATTCGACGCGCTTGGCCGCCGGTAGGTCGTAGTGATCCGCTGTCATGCGGATCATCACCATAAGGCCCACGCCCACGAGGATGCCAGGTACAATGCCAGCGAGGAACAACGCGGCGACACTTTCGCCCATCACATAGGCATAGATGATCATAATGCCCGACGGCGGGATGATCGGGCCGATCACCGAACTGGCTGCGGTGATTGCAGCGGCGTAGCGGCGAGTATAACCCTCTTTCTCCATCGCGGGCACCAGCATGGAACCCAAGGCAGAGGTGTCGGCGACGGCGGAGCCCGAAAGGCCGGCAAACAGGATCGACGACAACACGTTCACCTGCGCCAGACCACCACGCAGGTGACCCATGAGCGCCTGAGAAAACTGCACGAGCCGAATGGTGATCCCGCCTTTGTTCATCATTTCACCGGCAAGCATGAAGAACGGGATGGCCATCAGCGGAAAACTGTCCATACCGTTGTAAACGTTGCGGTAAAGGAGGGTAATGTCCTTTTCCTGCCCATTGAGCCAGAGCAGCAATCCGGGCGCGGCCAGCAGGCCGAAGAACACCGGCAGACCAATCAGAAGGAACAGGAGGAAAAGCGGTAAGAACCAAATCAGCATATCATTCGCTCCCCGCAGCCATGTCGCCCATATCAAGGTCAGGCAGGCGATCCCCGCCCCCCATCATCGTCACAAGACTGCGCAGGATCAGTTCGATGTTCACAACAAACAAAAGAACCACTCCAACGAGCAGTGACAGCATCATCCAACTGCGTGGAATGCGGAACCATCCGTCAAAGGTTGGAATGTAGAGCGAGGCTGTGGCGAAACGCCCGCCAAACCCTGTAACCTCGCTGAAACCGATCTGTACGGCAACAAACAGGATCAGCACCGAAATCAGCAGCAGGATCAGGGACAAAACAGCCGCCACTCGGTCCGACAAAAAGCCTGAGATCATGTCGAGCGCAACAAACCCGCCGCGCCGAAACGCAGTGGGCGCCATAAGGCCAGTCATCCAGAGCATGCAAAAACGTGCGGCCTCGTCCGGCCAGGGGAGCGCGTTGTTGAACACGTAGCGCGCGACGACTTGGATCAGGATGGCCACAACCATCACAGCGATGGCCACAATTCCGATTGCCCGCCCAATCTTGAGCACGAAACCGATCACAGCCCCCATCGGTGCAAGCACCGCCAGCAGTAAGCCCATGAGGGCCCTCCCTTTTGTCTTGGCCCACCGGTTTTGATCCGTTGGTGCCGAGTGTGCGCGGTTTTCCCGCGCGTTTCTTTTCGTGCGCCCGCGTTTGCTGCGGGTCTTTTTTGCTAGCGCGTTTTACTGCGCCAGTGTTCCGAACCCTCCGGCAAAGAAGGTGAGCGGCGCACCGTCGCGCATCTGCGTGCGCTGGACCTGACCGACAACGATCACGTGATCGCCCGCATCATGTGCTGCCACCCTGCGGCATTCAAAGCGCGCGAGGCAATGGTCGATCAGAGGCACGCCGTCTGCGTTTGCCCCGTATGCAATGTCTTGCAAGGCGTGGACGTTGCGCGCGACTTGCGTGCACAGATCCTGCTGCTCAGAAGCCAGCACGTGGATGGCGTAGTGATCAGCGGCGTCAAAATAGGGAAACCGGCGTGCGGCACGGTCCACAGACCACAGGACAAGGGCTGGGTCGAGCGAGACCGAAGAGAAGCTGTTGGCAACGATAGCGACAGGCCCATCTGCGCTAGCCGCAGTGATCACTGTAATTCCGGTAGCGAATTTCCCGAAGGCGTCACGCAACTGGCGGCCGGAGGTTTCGTCCGGCGTGAAATTCGTGGTTTGGTTGGGGTCTTGCATTGTCATCATGCCACCTCGTGTCCAAGAGCTGCCTCGTAAAGGCGGAACCATGTGGGTCGATCCAGCGGGACTTTGGTCGCATCGCTGATCCGCTTGATCCGGTCCAGGTTGTTGGTGCCCATCACGGGCAAGATTTTTGCTGGGTGCGCCAGCAAAAAGGCCACGGCAACAGCGGCGCGGTCGACGCCATTTGCCTCGGCGAGTTCGTCCATGACGCTGTGCAATTTGTCATTGCCCGACATCAGCCCGCCGCCGCCCAAAGGCGACCACGCCATCAGGTGGTGCCCGTGCCGTTGGTGAAAGGCGAGGTCGCCGTTGGTGAAGGGATTGATTTCAACAAGGCTGATTTCGATCTGGTTGGTCACCAGTGGCGTTTTCATCGCCGATTGCAGCAATTCCCAGTCGTAGGGGCGGAAGTTTGACACGCCGACCGCGCCCACCTTGCCCGATTTCACCGCCTCATCCAGCGCGGCTCCGGTTTCATGATGGTCCATGAACGGGTCAGGGCGGTGGATCAGCAGCAAATCGATATGGTCAATCGCCATATCCCGCAGCGAGTGTTCGATGCTGGACATGATGTGGGCACGGCTGGTGTCGTAGTATTTGACTGGCGCATCGGCGTAACGGCCCACAGGGGCCACGATGTCGCACTTGGTCACGATCTCCATCTTCGCGCGCAAAGAGGTGTCGGCCTTCAGCGCCTCGCCCAGAATGGCTTCCGCGATATAGCCGCCATAGATGTCGGCCTGATCGAATGTGGTGATGCCCTGATCAAGGCAGGCGTGAATCTTGGCCTGTACGTGGGCTGTCGAAGTGTCGGTATCATCACCCAGTCGCCACATGCCATAGACAATACGCGATAGGGTCAGATCGTTGGTCAGTTTGACGCGGTCCATTAGCGGCGCTCTCCTGCGGCAAGGGGTGTTGCAGGTGCGCTTGCGGGCACCCGGCCATAAGCATGGGGCAGCGAGCAGGTTTTCAAGTGCGGCAAGACGCGTGCGCCGAAATGTTTTGCTTCTTCGATGTGCGGATAGCCCGAGAAGATGAAGGCGCGAATGCCCATCTTCTGGTAGTCTTCGATCTTTGACATGACTTGATCGGTGGATCCGACAAGGGCCGCACCGCATCCCGAGCGTGCCCGCCCGACACCGGTCCAGAGTCCCGGTTCCACATACCCGTACTTGTCCGCCAACTCCCGCGCCTTGGCCTGATGCGCAACACCCAGCGAGCCAGAGTCGAGCCCGCGTTCGCGGATCAACTGCCCATACTCGTCATCGAGTTTGGACACGATGTAATCCGCGTATTCGCGCGCTTCGGCTTCAGTGTCGCGCACGATCATGTGCACACGCAGGCCATAATCGAGAGTCCGGTCATACTTCTCGGCCACCGCGTTCACGTCGCGCATCCGCCCAGCAAGGTTTTCCTTGGGTTCCGGCCACATGAGGTAAACGTCGCAATGCTGACCGCAGAGTTCCAGCGCGGACGGCGAATAGCCCCCGAAATACAACAACGGTCCACCCGTCTGGTAAGGACGAACGGGATCGGTAGTGAGACCTTTGAAGTTATAGACTTCGCCTTCGTAATTGATCTCGTCCCTCGTCCAGGCCTGTTTGAGGATTTCGACGACTTCGCGTGACCGCTGATAACGGTAGTCACTCTCTTCCTTTTCGCCGGGGAAGTCGGATGAGATGATGTTGACCGTCAGCCGCCCCTCCAACATGTGATCGAGCGTCGCGATGGTGCGGGCCAGCATGATGGGCTGGACCTCGCCGCAGCGCACAGCCGCCAGCAGATTGATTTTCGACGTAATCGGCGCGCAACCCGCCACGAAAGACAGCGTGTCCTGTCCGACCTGATAGGACGAGGGACACAGAATGTTGCGGAACCCTTGTGCCTCGGCCTCTTTCACGATGTCGCTGCAATGCGCCCAGCTGCTGCGTAGGTCGCCATCCGGCACCCCCAGAAACTGGTAGTCGTCCGAGCAGAGGGCCGAAAACCATGACACTTCTGCCGCGTCGAGATCAGGAGACGTGATGGGGACGATGGTCATATCTCGGGCGGCCTTGCTTGTGGTCTGACTTCCCTCTTGCTAACACGTGTCATTGATGTAGATCAATGGTGTATCAATTTTCACGCCCGCCATGCGAAAGGTCCCCGTGGCCCAGACCAAAAACTCCCCTCACGCTCTGCCAATCTATGTGCAGATTGCTGAGCTGTTGACGCGAGACATCGTTGCCGGTCGGCTAATCGATGGTGAGCGGTTGAAGCCTGAGCGCGAAATGGCTGCCGAGTTGGGGGTCAGCGTCGGGACATTGCGCAAAGCCCTGCGCGACATGGGCGAAAAGGGTCTGATTGAAGCGGTTCAGGGCTCTGGAAACTACGTGCGCAGTGGAGGGGATACGGGCACCGTCTATGCGATGTTTCGCCTTGAACTGCTGGAGGGCGGCGGGCTGCCGCGTGCAAGGGTTCTGTCGCTCGATCACATGGACAAGCCTGCTGACTTGCCCGATTTTGGCACATCACAACTCGGCACGCGCATCCGTCGTTTGCGTACGCTGAATGACACAATCATCGCCGTGGAAGAGATCTGGCTGGATGCGGATGCCGGTATCATCGAAGAAACGATGATTTCCGAATCGCTCTATGCCACCTATCGCAAAGCACTGGGTCTGTGGATCTTGCGGGCCGAGGATCGGGTGAGCCTGAGCGCTGTTCCGGACTGGGCTCCGGACACCTACGCACCTCGCCCGGGCGATACGGTTGGGTATATCGAACGGCTCAGCTGGTCGAACCGCCCCGATGCCATCGAATTTTCACGCACATGGTTTGACCCCGCGCAGGCGGTCTATGTGCAACGACTGAAGTAAGGAACGGCCATATGGCACAACTTGTAAATTACGGTATCATCGGATGCGGCATGATGGGCCAGGAACACCTGCGCAACATCGCCTTGCTGCCAAATACACACGTGGCCGCGGTATTCGAACCGGACGCAGCCATGGCAGCCAAAGCACACGCCATTGCCCCTGACGCCCAGATGGTCGACAGCGTCGCTGCTTTGCTGGCCGTGGACGCGCTGGATTGCGTGCTGATCGTCAGCCCGAACTTTCGCCATGTGGAACAGTTGGAAGAGATTGCAGCGACGCGACCCCTGCCCCTGTTGGTCGAAAAGCCCTTGTTCACCGACGCCAATGACGTGGCAAAGCTGGCGGCCTTCCGCGACACCTACCCTTCCCCGGTCTGGGTCGCGATGGAGTACCGGTACATGCCCGTGATCAGCAGCTTTCTGACCCATGCAGCCGAGGCCACGGGTGGGATCAAGCAACTCTCAATCCGCGAACACCGTTTTCCCTTCCTTGAAAAGGTCGGCGACTGGAACCGGTTCAACCGCTACACGGGCGGGACGTTTGTGGAAAAATGCTGCCACTTCTTCGATCTGATGCGCCACACGCTTGGGGCGGATCCCGTGCGCGTGATGGCCTCTGCCGCGCAAGCGGTGAACCATCTGGATGAGACTTACGCCGGTGAAACCCCCGACATCATCGACAGCGGCTATGTGATTGTGGATTTCGACAACGGCACGCGCGCGATGCTGGAACTGTGCATGTTTGCCGAAGGCGCGGCCTATCAGGAAGAACTGTCTGCCGTTGGTCCTGCCGGCAAGATCGAAGCCTTTGTGCCCGGTCCGGGACGGTTCTGGCCAGCGCATCTGGGGGCGGCCCCAGTGGCCAAACTGGTCACATCTCCTCGCTCACCGCAGGGGCCGGTCACGCATGACATCCCTGTTGATCCAACCCTGCTGGATGCAGGGGATCATAATGGGTCGACATTTTATCAGCATCAGCGGTTTGTGGACTTGGTACGAGGCGAAACAGATGCACCCGAAGTAAGCTTGCGCGATGGGTGGGCGGCTGTTGCGATGGGTTTGGCCGCGCAAGAAAGCGCGAGGACCGGTGAAGCGGTGGACCCGCGGCAATGGATGTAGCAAATTGATCGCCTGAGCCGGACACACCAAACCCGAAGCTCAACGCGCGTTCTCTGCGGATCTAGGTCACTGCTACTCTGCTCGCGCGCAGGTGAAGCTTTGTCCGTTCGGATCTGGCTCAGTGTACGTGGCCTCGTCTCCTTTGATCCAGATCGACCGGCCAAAGCTGCCTTCGTACTTTGAGCCGGACGCCGTCGGGACGATCTGACCGGTATCAATGCTATCCCCCCGTTCAAAACGGACACTGGGCGCTTCGGTGTCAAAGAAATAAGTTACGACCTCGTTCGCAGGGTTTCCGTCGCAGGCCCAGAAGACCACATTGGTCGGCTCTTCCAAAAACCACTCCGCAACCAACTCGCCTTCGCGGTGCAGATAGGCGTCGCGGATACAGCCACTGGGATCGTCGGCCTTCCAACACTCGTCTCTCCCTTTGATCCAGCCTCGTTGAATAGCCAGCAAATTCTGCTTGGCGTCGCTCACCCCTGAATCCATCTGCTCGATCGTTTCGACGGCGGCGGCATAGCGCGCAGCGATAAGTGTATCCAATCGTGCCAATTCGGCATTTTCGCAGATCAGAGTTTCGGAAGAACTCTCCGCCTTGGCGCAATCAAAAGAGGGGCTTGTTTCGCTCATGGCTGGGCTAGCCGCGATGACGACACATAAGATGAGGGCATGGCGCATCAGGAAATCCTTTGGCAATCAGAGGGTCTGCGACCTGATCAACCCTAGCGAGACACCTGTTTTTGGCAAGACAGGTTGGTCGCAGTCCATCGCTCCCTTGGGCGCACAACATCATGTGAACTGCGAACGCGCCGCGTTTCTTGCAATCATTCGGCGAGAAATTCACCGCTGCCACCCCAATCCTCGGGCATGTCTTTCAGTTTGGGTAAGCCATCCTGAATGCGGAGTACTGCGTTTTCGTAGTTGAGATGCACGGTTGGCTTGAAATCGAGATCAGACAAGAGACCAGCGAAAATATCGAACAATCCTACGCCAGCCAAATGCACGCCCACCAAACCATTGCAAACCTCGCAGGAATAGACGCCGCCCTCTGGAAGATTGTTTTTCGAATAGCGCCGGAGTTTATCCTCGCCAGACGTAAAGTGAACGTGCTCTTTCGGCCAAAGAACGGGCGCACTTACCGGACTGCCGGTGCGGCTACGACAGGAGTTGCAATGACAGTAACACTGAACAAGCGGCTCACCCTCTGCCTCCAACTTTATTGCGCCACACGCACATTGGGCATGGTAGGTCATGTTGCGTCTCTCCGTCCTGCATTCGACCGGTTTCCGATTGCACAGCGAAACCCATTGGCCAAGGGCGGCCCTACTTGGCCAACATTCCCTTGAACGCGTGCCAACTGGCCTTGGGCACCCGCTCAAGCGTCTCGAAATCCACATGCACCATGCCGAACCGCTTTTCATAGCCCAACGCCCATTCGTAATTGTCGAGCAGTGACCACGCCATGTAGCCCTTGACCGGGACGCCTTTGCCTATGGCATTGCGCACGGCCGACAGGTGGCTGTTGAAATAGGCGATGCGGGCAGCATCATCGACCACGCCATCCATCACCATATCCGCATTGGACATGCCATTTTCGGTCACATAAAGCGGCAGATCGCCCGTGTACTCGCGCGCCGTGCGAACAAGGAAATCGTGCAGACCTTGCGGATAAATTTCCCAGCCCATCTGGGTCTTTTCCAGCGGTCCGTCAACAGCGCGCAGGTGCGGCCATGGACCATCGTCAGCGGCCAGAAGGGAGCGTGTGTAATAGTTGATCCCGGCCCAGTCCAAGCGCGCCGAGATCTTCGTCATGTCGTCTTGCCACCCTTCAGGAAAATGATTGCCCAGCGCAGTGACTAGGCGTTCGGGATACGTACCTTTGAACGCGCCTGACACAAAGAAATGGTTGTAAATATCGTCATAGAGCGCAGCCGCCTCAGCCGCTTCCGGGCTTTCATCGGCGGGCGCGGCCCACTCCATATTGAACACGGCTCCTAGGTTCTGCACACCAAGGCCTCGCATCCGCTCGATCGCCGTTCCGTGTGCCAGCAATACATGGTGCATGGCCCTCGCAGTGGCCCGGATATCGCGCAAACCGGGCGCGTGATGACCCAGAAAATGTGACAGCCATGATACGCACCAAAACTCGTTGATCGTGGCGACCGAGTACATCCGATCCCCAAGGCGAGCCATTACAGCTTCGGTGAAATCCCCGAACCAACCTGCGATGTCGCGGTTGCGCCAACCGCCCTGATCGGCAAGTGCCGAGGGCAGTTCCCAATGATAAAGCGTTGCGCAAGGCTTTAACCCGCGCTCCAGCATCGCATCGGTCAGCCGGTCATAGAAATCGAGGCCTTCGGGATTCAAGGTGCGCCCGTCCGGCATCACCCGCGCCCAACTGGTAGAAAACCGGTATGCGTCAAAGCCTGCATCCTTAAGCAGATCAAGGTCAGCGCCGTAACGGTGGTAGTGGTCGCAGGCCAATGCACCGTCCTCAGCGCGCACCACGTTGCCCGGTGTGGCGGCAAAATCATCCCACATGGCGCGCCCGGCCCCGCCGAATTTGTGTCCTTCGATCTGGTAAGCAGAGGTGGCGGCCCCGAACAGGAACCCGTCGGGGAAATCAGAGCGTTTATGGATCAGCATGGTTTAGTCCTTGATCGGTCCGGTGGAGGCACCGGCGACAAATTCGGCTTCCCAAAGGGTGTGGGTGTGAGGGGCATCCGGCGCGTTGATGCGGTCGATCAGCATTTGCGCGAGGGCGGCTCCTGCGGCGCGCACCGACGACTGCATCGCTGTAAATACCGGCGGAACAGCGCTGTTGCGGAAATAGCTGAGGCAATCATCGAAAGTGGCAATCGACACATCCCGTCCGGGACGCAGGTCGCGGTCATCGAGGGCGCGACGCACTCCGGCTGCACAAATGATCGAAGACAAAAGAAACGCGGTGGGCGGTTCTGGCAGGTCCAGCATGCTCATGGCGTTCTGATAACCATACTCTTCGGTCATCTCACCTTGCGTCATTACTGTCGGATCAACATGCAACCCTGCTTCTTCCATCCCCTGCTCATAGCCTTGACGGCGACGAATAGCGAAATCCAACTGTTCCTGCCCGTTGATCAGCGCGATCCGGCGGTGTCCGAGGGATGTCAGATGCTGTGTCGCTTGTTGAAAGGCACTGCGGTTGTTCACGTCCAGATAGGAGTAGGACGTGTTCGCGCCGCTGGATCGCCCGTGCACCACAAATGGCAGCCCCAGCTCAGTCAGCAACGGCAAGCGTGAATCGTTGAACCGAGGGGCGTGCATCACCAGACCGTCAACAGCGCCGCGTGCTTTCAGGCTGCGGTAAATCTCGACCTCATCCTGCTCACCGACCCGAGTGACCATCATGTCATAGCCGTGGGCAGCGTATGTTTCGCCCGCGCCAGCCATGAAATCCCCAAAGATCGGGTTCACCATTTCCCCCGAATCACCAACTGAAATCACGTGGCCGATACAGCGACTGTGCCCCGTGGCGAGGCCCTGTGCGCGGGTATTTGGACTGTAACCTTGTTCGTTGGCGGCCGCGATCACACGGGCGCGCGTGGCCTCCGAAACCTCCGGATATCCGTTCAGCGCGCGACTGACCGTCGTCTGACTGATCCCCAAATGTTTCGAGAGTTCCTTAAGATTCACGGTTTTCCGATCCAAAGCGCTTTAAACTCGGGCGACGCTACAGAATGACGGCACCTTCGTCAAAACCTGTCGTATTTCCACTTACGCGTGTTACCCTGTCTTCACATCCATGTCGCAGAACGTTTGACAGCCACGCATTTTTCAGCAACGGTCTGCCCATTCCAAAGCGCTTTGGCAAGTTGTCATTGCGCGGGCGGGCCGTTCAACGGACGGTGCGGCTTGGGTATAAATGGGAGGATAACCACGATGACCAGAACTCTACTGGCCAGTGCTGCGGCATTGGCGATTTCGGCTGCGACTGCGCATGCAGACGGCCACATTGCTTTCCCGATCGGCGAAGGCCCCTTTAGCTGGGACAGCTACAACGCATGGGCAGAAAACGCACCTGACCTCAGCGGCCAAACTGTCACCGTGTTTGGCCCATGGCTGACACCCGAAGACGGATACCTCGACAACGCACTGGCTTACTTCGAAGAAGCCACAGGCGCGGACGTGATTTACACTGGGTCGGACTCGTTCGAACAGCAGATCGTGATCGACGCCGAAGCGGGCTCCGCCCCCAACATCTCGGTTTTCCCCCAGCCCGGTCTGGCGGCTGTGATGGCGGGCAAAGGCCAGCTGAGCCCACTGGGTGACGACATGGCATCCTGGGTTGCGGATAACTATGCCGCTGGCCAGTCCTGGGTTGATCTCGGCACCTATGCGGATGCTGACGGCAACGACCAGATGTACGGCTTTTTCTACAACGTGAACGTCAAAAGCCTTGTCTGGTACAACCCCGAAAACTTCGAGGATGCCGGTTATGACATCCCCGAAACCATGGAAGACCTCAAAGCACTGACCGATCAGATCGTCGCCGATGGCGAAGTGCCATGGTGCATCGGTCTGGGAAGTGGTGCGGCGACAGGCTGGCCTGCGACCGACTGGGTCGAGGACATGATGCTGCGTACGGTCGAGCCTTCGGTCTATGACCAGTGGACCACAAACGAAATTCCGTTTGATGACCCGCGCGTTGTTGCGGCGATCGAAGAGTTCGGTCATTTCGCACGTGACGATGCCAAAGTGTCTGGCGGTGCAGGTGCTGTGGCCTCCACAGATTTCCGCGACAGCCCCAAAGGCCTCTTCTCCTCGCCACCACAGTGCTACATGCACCGTCAGGCGTCCTTCGTCCCTGCCTTCTTCCCTGAAGATGTGGAATTTGGCGTCGACACAGGCTTCTTCTACTTCCCTAGCTATGCGTCCAAAGACCTTGGCAACCCGGTTCTGGGCGGCGGTACTTTGATGGCTGTGACAGACCCGTCGGACGCGACCTCCGAACTGATGGAATTCTTCAAGCTGCCCATCAGCCACGAGATCATGATGGCGCAGACCGGCTTCCTGACACCCCACAAGGGCGTCAACACTGACGCTTACAAAGACGACACGCTGCGCGCGCTGGGTGACGTTCTGCTAGGCGCGACCACGTTCCGCTTTGACGGTTCGGACCTGATGCCCGGTGGCGTTGGTGCAGGCACGTTCTGGACCGGCATGGTCGACTACACAGGTGGCAAGGATGCAGCAGCCGTTGCGGCAGACATCCAGTCCAGCTGGGACGCGCTGAAGTAAGCGACCCCTTTTGAAAGATCGACCAGTCCGCCACGTGCGCGGGCTGGTCCACACACCGGCCCACACGCCGGTTGCGAGAGACTCATTCAAAAACGGGCCTCGCCATAGGGAGGATGCCAGATGAACCCCGCACTCTTGGGACTTTTTACAATCATTGCCGGCGTCGGCGGATGCTTGTTGTATTTTTGGGGATCAAACCAGTTCCTCGACAAAGTTGTCTTTCCGGCCAAGGGCCCGAAAGCAGGTGAGAATATCAACAAAGCCAACATGGTCCGCCCATGGTTGTTCCTGTTCCCGGCGATGTTCGCCCTTGGCCTCTACCTTGCCTACCCGGTGTTCGAAACACTGCGCCTGTCCCTGACCGATCGTGACCAAGGCGGCGCCTTTGTCGGCCTTGCCAACTACAACCAGATGTTTGGTGAACCAAAATTCTGGGAAGCACTGCGCAACAACCTACTGTGGCTGATCGTTGTGCCTGCGGCCTCGACCGCTTTTGGTCTGTTGGCCGCACAACTCACTGACCGGATCAAGTGGGGGTCAATTGCGAAATCCCTGATCTTCATGCCCATGGCGATCTCATTCGTCGGTGCTGGCGTGATTTTCAAACTGGTCTATGAAACTCGTCCCGCAGATCAAAACCAGATCGGCATTCTGAATGCGGTTTGGCTGAATTTCGAGGGCGGCTTCGGGTCGTTCCTGATGTTGCAGGCACTGCCGACGCTCATTCTGTTATCCTTTGCCGGGATCGTAGCGTACGTGGGCTGGATCTTTGTGCGTCCAATCGCCGAAAGCCGTCAGAACGGCGGCGGCGCTGGATTTGTGCCTCTGCGCCTGTTTGTCGGTGTCGCCGCTCTTTACCTCGTATACCTGTCCATCTCGTCGCTGATCAGTGTGTACACTTTCGACTATCCGTACGGTGAGCCACAGACATGGTTGACCATTCCCTTCTGGAACAGCTGCCTGTTGATGGTGGTGTTAATCTGGATCCAGACCGGCTTTGCCATGGTAATCCTGTCTGCCGCTCTGCGCGGCATCCCCGAAGAAACGGTCGAAGCCGCCATCGTCGACGGGGCCAACCCATTTCAGGTCTTTTTCAAGATCAAGGTGCCGCAAATCATGGGCACCATCGTGGTGGTCTGGACGACAATCACCATCACCGTTCTCAAGGTCTTTGACATCGTGTTCGCGATGACCAACGGGCAGTGGGAGACGCAGGTTCTGGCCAACTACATGTTCGACAAGCTGTTCCGCGCCAATGACTGGGGCGTGGGGTCGGCTGCGGCCATCGTGATCATGATTATGGTTTCTCCGATCCTCGTCTGGAACGTCTACAACGCCCGTAAGGAGATGAAATAATGGACAATATCGCAGGTTCCAAATCGTCCCTTGGATGGCTCGTCAACATTTCCGTTGTGCTGCTCGTGGCGCTGTGGGTGTTTCCGACCTTCGGGTTGCTTGTCTCATCCTTCCGCACGGCTGACCAGATTTCCGGCTCCGGCTGGTGGGCAGCCCTGTTCCCCTCTGAACAAACCGAACGCTACCGAGTCGCAGACCCGGACGACAACCGGATTGAACGGGGTGATCTGTTCGTGGTCGAGGGCAATCTGTTCGAAGAGGGCAGCGCCATCGGCGAAATCCAAAGTTGGGGCACCTCATCTCGCGCAGTGGATGCCTATCAGGCCGGCGAAGTGGCCGATCTGGGCGACGGCGAGACGTTCACACTGGATGCTGAGGGCAACTATGTCTGGTCAGGCAATGACGAACAGATCAGCGGGCGGGGGCAACGGGCCTTTGTCACAGCTGTCTCGCCGCCCGAGTTCACGACGGACAACTACGTGAACATCATGACCAGTGGGGATTCCAACGACAACATGGCCAAAGCGTTCTTCAACACGCTGACGGTCACCATACCGGCAACAATCATTCCCATCGTTGTGGCGGCTTTTGCAGCCTACGCGCTGGCGTGGATGGACTTTCCCGGGCGCGCGATCTTGATTGCCTGCGTTGTCGGCCTCTTGGTCGTGCCGCTGCAACTGGCGCTGATCCCGCTGCTGAAACTCCATGTGGGGATCGGCATCGGCAAGGGATATCTGGGGGTCTGGCTGGCCCACACCGGGTTCGGGTTACCGCTCGCCATATATCTCCTGCGAAATTACATGGTAGGGTTACCGCGCGACATCATCGAAAACGCCAAGGTGGACGGAGCAACGGACTTTCAGATCTTCACCAAGATTATCCTCCCTCTGTCGTTCCCTGCCTTGGCGTCCTTTGCAATCTTCCAGTTCCTGTGGACGTGGAATGATCTGTTGGTGGCCAAAGTGTTCCTGATCGACGCAACCGGGCAAACCACGGTGATGACCGACCAGATCGTCAACCTTCTGGGCACGCGCGGCGGCAACTGGGAAATCCTTGCCACGGCCGCGTTCGTGTCGATTGCAGTGCCGCTGGGCGTCTTCTTTGCGATGCAAAAATACCTTGTGCGCGGTCTGCTGGCCGGATCGGTGAAGTAAGAGAGTGATATGAACGACAGGGCGAACATTGATATGAGCAGCGCACTTGTGGTGGACAAGGACTGGTGGCGCGGTGCGGTGATCTATCAGATCTATCCGCGCAGCTTTCAGGACAGCAATGGCGACGGCATCGGTGACCTAAACGGGATCACTCAGCGTCTGCCGTACATCGCCTCGCTGGGCGTGGATGCGATCTGGATTTCGCCGTTCTTCACCTCGCCGATGAAGGACTTTGGTTACGACGTATCCGACTATCGCGGGATCGACCCGATGTTCGGCACCATGTCGGATTTTGACGTCCTCACCGAAACTGCGCACGCCTTGGGCCTGCGCGTGATGATCGACCTCGTGCTGTCACATACTTCAGACGAACACCCGTGGTTCATCGAAAGCCACGCCTCGACGGACAACCCCAAGGCCAACTGGTTCGTCTGGTCCGAACCCAAAGAGGACGGCACGCCGCCCAACAACTGGCTGTCGATCTTTGGCGGGTCCGCCTGGCAATGGGACGGACGACGAGAGCAGTACTACCTGCACAACTTCCTGGCCTCACAGCCCGACCTGAACTTCCATGAGCCAGAGGTACAGGATGCACTTCTGGACGTGGTCCGGTTCTGGCTGGATCGGGGCGTGGACGGGTTCCGCCTCGACACGATCAACTTCTATTTCCACGACAAGGAACTGCGCTCCAACCCGGCCCTGCCCAAGGACCAGCGGGACGCAACCATTGCGCCGTCGGTGAACCCTTATAATCACCAACTGCACCTTTATTCCAAGAACCAGCCTGAAAACCTTGCCTTCCTTGAACGGTTCCGCGCCGTGCTTGAGGAATACGATGCCGCAGCTGCAGTCGGCGAAGTCGGCGACGCCCAGATGGGGCTAGAGATTATGGGCCAGTACACCACCGGCGATGACCGCGTGCACATGTGCTACAGTTTCGAACTGCTGTCCCCCACGGTGCCCACAGCGGCACGGATGGTAAAGGTGATGGGCGATGTGGACCGGGTGGCCAGCGATGGCTGGGCTTGTTGGGCGTTTTCCAATCACGACGTGATCCGTCACATGACGCGCTGGAATCTGTCACCGGCTGCGGCACGCGCCTTTACCACTTTGATGATGTGCCTGCGCGGGTCGACCTGCATTTATCAGGGCGAAGAGCTGGGCCTGCACGAAGCCGATGTGGCGTTCGAAGACTTGCAGGACCCCTACGGCATCGAATTCTGGCCGGAGTTCAAGGGCCGCGATGGCTGCCGCACACCAATGGCGTGGGAGGCCAGCAACCGTAACGCCGGGTTCACGACAGGTGATCCATGGTTGCCGGTCAGCCCCGAACACGCACACAATTCGGTCGCCGCGCAAGAGGCGGATCCGGGATCGTTGCTGCACCACTACCGCAAGGCCATCGGCTTTCGCAAATCACACCGCGCGCTGCAAAAGGGCGACCATGATGGCGTCAAAGCAGCGGGCGACGTGGTCTATTTCACGCGCCATCTCGACGGCGAAACCATCTTTTGCGCCATCAACCTGAGCGACACAACAGCGGCCCACGACCTGCCACCCGGCACCTGGGCCACCATCGGCGCGGAACTGGGCAGCATCGGCCCGGGCGCGGACAACCAACTGCACCTCGGACCATGGCAAGTGGCCCTCGCGTGCAAGACCTGAAGACTCCAAACAGCGCCCGGTTCTGCGGGTGCGTCCTTGGGAGGGGACAACCATGGCTGATTTGAAACTGACGGACGTGGCAAAGACCTACGGCGGCACAGTCGATGTGCTCAAGAACATCAATCTCGACATCGAAAAGGGCGAGTTGATCGTTTTTGTGGGTCCCTCGGGTTGCGGCAAATCCACGCTCTTGCGGATGATCGCCGGGCTAGAGAAGATTTCAGGCGGCACACTTGAGATCGACGGCACTGTGGTCAACGACGTGCCCCCCGCCCAGCGCGGTATCGCGATGGTGTTCCAATCCTACGCGCTTTATCCGCACATGACCGTGCGCGACAACATGACCTTCGCGCTGAAACTGGCCAAGAAGTCACCTGCAGAAATTGACGCCGCTGTCGCCAAGGCCGCGCGCATCCTGCAACTAGACGAATATCTTGATCGTCTGCCCAAGGCCCTGTCCGGCGGGCAACGCCAGCGGGTCGCCATTGGTCGGTCGATCGTGCGCGACCCCAAAGTGTACCTGTTTGACGAACCGCTTTCGAACCTCGACGCCGCCCTGCGCGTCGCAACCCGGATCGAGATTGCGCAGCTCAAAGAATCCATGCCCGACAGCACCATGATCTACGTCACCCACGATCAGGTCGAGGCGATGACGCTCGCCACCCGCATCGTTGTGCTGGCCAACAAAGGTATCGCGCAAGTCGGCACGCCGCTGGAACTCTATGAGCGTCCCGAGAACGAATTCGTGGCGCAGTTCATCGGCTCACCTGCGATGAACCTGCTGCCCGGTGAAGTGGTCGAAACCGGCGCTCAGACCAAGATCAAGATGGCAACCGGCGGCTATATCGTGACGTCTGATGTGCCGACCACGGACGCGGACAAGGGCCTCAAGGTCAATATCGGTGTACGTCCCGAAGACATGACTGTGACCACCAGCGACGATGCAGTCTACGAAGGTGTCGTGGATTTCACCGAAGCCTTGGGAGAGGTCACGATCCTTTACTTCCACAGCGAAGGCGGGGCAGAGCCTGTATTGGCCAAAATGCCCGGTATCCATCAGGGTCTGCGCGGTCAAACGGTCAAAGTGACGGCCGTTCCGTCCAAGGTGCAACTGTTCGCCAACGGCCAGTCCCTGCACTACCGCTGATGGCAGGGCGGGCGACACGCCCGCCTTACGCGCCCCAGCCTAGGCGCGATCCAGCATTGCCGCTGACCGGTCGAGCATCAGCTGTGTAATGATTGGCCCCGCCGCCGCCCCAATGCCGCGCGCGTTTGCGCCGATTTGGCCCTCGGCAGTCGCGGGTGCAATCAACCCGCGCATGTCCTTGTTCGCAAGGTGCATACGCGTGAGGTAGGTCAACCGTTTGCGCACAGCCGCCGGCATCGCACCATCAATCACCATAGCTTCAAAGTCGATGATCGCACAGGCCGCGATCATAGCCGTGACTAGCGCACGCGCCGCCTGATCCACCCATGGCTCGACATACTGATCCAAATGTGCCCAATCCTGCGGCTGTTGCCATAGCTGGCGCGGGTCCTCACCCGCCTCGACAAGGCGCGATTCGAGGGTGCTGATCGAAGCAAGTTCAATCAATTGCCGCTCAACGCCATCAATGTCGGCAACAGGCAACGGGCCAAAGGCTCCTGCGTTGCGCTGATTGCCCTCAAACACCGCATGGTCCAGCACGATACCGCCACCAATGAAGGCCCCGACAAAGAAATAGACATAGTCGCGAAACTCGCGCCCAATCCCAAAGACATGCTCGGCCCGACAGGCCGCAGTTGCATCATTGACCATATGCACAGGAAGGCCGGTGATCTGGGCTGCTTCTGCGGCAAAGTCTGCGTCATGCCACGCCGCAAAATCGGCTTCGGGGGCGCCGACCAGTTCGTTCCAGTTCCACATCTCGAACGGCGCCGCGACGCCGATACCGCACAAACGGCTGCTCATCTCTTGGGGCATCTGATTGATTAGGCTGGTGTAACCGTCACGCAAAAAGCCGAATACGGTGTCCGGCAAAGGATAGTCATAGGTTTCGCGCATCTGCTGGCGCACGACACCAGCCAAGTCCAGAACCACCAGATCAGCACTGCGCCGCCCAACCTTGAGCCCAATGGAAAACACGCCATCCGGGTTCAGGGCAAACGGGACAGAGGGCTTGCCCACCTTACCTTTGACGGGGTCACCTTTGCGCAGCAATCCGTCCTGTTCCAGCTTGCGCAGGATCACCGAAGCGGTCTGCGGCGACAGACCCGTACGACGCGCCAACTCGCTCCCGGGCAAGGCCCCGTTGCGCTGCAAAATCGACAGCAACAGCCGTTCGTTGTAGGCGCGCACGCCGGTCTGGTTGATCCCTCCAGACAGACTGCGCACATGATCCAAAGTCATGACACGTCTTCTCCCTGCACAATATTCAGACTCATGCGAGTTATTAAATCAAGTTTATTTATTAATTGACACGCAGCGAGAATCGCGTTTCCCTTGGGTCAGTCGATGTTGGGCGAAAGCCCGGCGTGACACATCATCTGGGAGGAAACCATGAAGAAACTTCTACTCGGCACAGCCTGTGCTTTCACCGCAATGGCGGGCGCTGCGTTTGCAGACGGACACTCGATCTCAGCCTGTCTGATCACCAAAACAGACACAAACCCGTTCTTTGTCAAAATGCGCGAAGGTGCGACGGCCAAGGCCGAAGAGCTGGGCATCACGCTGAATTCCTATGCCGGTAAGGTCGACGGAGACCACGAAACCCAAGTACAAGCGATCGAAACCTGCATCGCGAATGGCGCCAAGGGCATCCTGCTGACTGCGTCTGACACATCCTCGATCACGCCCGTTGTGCAACAAGCACGCGACGCGGGCCTGCTGGTCATCGCGCTCGACACGCCGCTTGAACCAATTGATGCAGCTGACATGACGTTTGCCACGGACAACTTCCTTGCGGGTGAACTGATCGGCGCATGGGCAGCGGCCACGCTCGGTGATGCAGCGGCAGACGCTAAAATCGGCATGCTCGATCTGGCCATCAGCCAGCCAACCGTTGGCGTTCTGCGCGATCAGGGCTTCCTCACTGGCTTTGGCATCGACGTCAAAGATCCCAACAAATGGGGTGACGAAGATGATTCACGCATTGTCGGCAACGACGTAACCTCCGGCAACGAAGAAGGTGGCCGTCGCGCCATGGAAAACCTTCTGGCCAAGGATCCTTTCATCAACGTGGTCTACACCATCAACGAACCTGCTGCGGCTGGCGCCTATGAAGCGCTCAAGGCGATTGGGCGCGAGAATGACGTGCTGATCGTGTCCGTCGATGGCGGTTGCCCCGGCGTTCAAAACGTGGCCGACGGCGTGATCGGCGCCACATCGCAGCAGTACCCATTGCTGATGGCCTCCCTTGGCATCGAGGCGATTGCGGCATGGGCCAAGGACGGCACAAAGCCTGCCGCGACAGAAGGAAAGGCGTTCTTTGACACCGGCGTTTCGCTGGTGACAGACAAGCCTGCCGATGGGGTCGACAGCATCTCGGTCGCCGAAGGCACCGACCGCTGCTGGGGGTAAATCTATTTTCCGGGGCATAGCCCCCGGCAACCGCCCCAAGGTGGGCGATTGATGGATTTACGAACGAAGCCTCGGGGTTTTGACCTGGGGCCACCCATTACGACCCAGACACCACAATCGGGGCAGGCCCCTCGCCTGCCCCACCCAGCGCAAAGGGATAGCGATGTCACCTTCTGACAATCACGAAGCGGCCGTCAGCGGCGCAGACGATACAATCGCCCAATTCGAAGACACCCGCACCGGCCTTGTCGGGCGCATCCAGAACAGGCTCCACCAGACGCCATCCCTCGTGCCGCTCATCGTGCTTCTGTTTTCGGTGATCCTGTTCGGAATCCTGCTCGGGTCACGCTTTTTCTCGCCATTCGCCCTGACGCTTATCCTGCAGCAGGTGCAGATCGTCGGCGTTCTGGCCGCCGCGCAAACGCTCATTATCCTAACAGCAGGCATCGACCTCAGCGTTGGCGCAATCGCCGTCCTTTGCACCGTCGTCATGGGCAAGGCGACGTTCAGCTACGGCATACCTCCAGCCATCTCAGTGGCCATCGGGATCACCGTGGGCACGGCCCTCGGGGCCATCAGTGGCTGGTTGGTCAGCCGCATGAAACTGCCGCCCTTCATCGTCACTCTTGGCATGTGGCAGATCGTACTGGCGGCAAACTATCTCTATTCATCCAATGAAACGATCCGGTCGCAGGACATCGAGGCCGAGGCTTCGTTTCTGCAATTCCTAGGCACCAAACTGCAATTCGGAGGGGCGACCTTTACCCTTGGCGTTCTGCTGATGATCGTCCTGTTCATCGGGCTGGCCTATGCATTGCGCTCGACCGCGTGGGGGCGGCACGTCTATGCAGTTGGGGACGACCCGGAGGCTGCGCAACTGTCAGGTGTCGACGTGCACAAGACATACATGTCCGTCTACATGGCCGCTGGATGCATTTGCGGTCTGGCAGGTTGGGTGATGATCGGGCGATTCGGCTCAATCTCCCCCTCCGCAACAACGGGCGTGATCGGCAACATTCAGGCCATCACCGCTGTGGTGATCGGAGGTATTTCCCTCTTTGGCGGGCGCGGCTCGATTGCCGGGGCACTGTTTGGCGCTCTCATTGTGGGCGTGTTCGAACTGGGCCTGCGCATGGCAGGTGCTGACCCGCAATGGACGTTCATGTTGATCGGATTGCTGATTATCGCAGCCGTCGCAGTGGACCAATGGATCCGGGAGGTTGCAGCATAATGGAACCCATTCTCAAAGCACGCGGCCTGGTCAAACGCTATGGCAAAGTCACCGCACTTGATCACGCCGACTTTGACCTGATGCCGGGCGAAATCCTCGCCGTCATCGGGGACAACGGGGCAGGCAAATCCTCGATGATCAAAGCAGTGTCGGGAGCCACCATTCCGGACGAAGGTCAGGTCTGGCTGGAAGGACGCGAGATCAACTTCCGCTCACCCATCGAAGCACGTGAGGAAGGTATCGAAACCGTCTATCAGCAACTGGCCATGTCCCCTGCCCTGTCGATCGCCGACAACATGTTCATGGGGCGGGAATTGCGCAAACCGGGGATCATGGGATCGCTGTTTCGCCAGCTCGACAAACCAGCCATGGAAAAGTTCGCCCGCGAGAAGCTGTCTGAACTGGGGCTGGCCACGATCCAGAACATCAATCAGGCGGTCGAGTCCCTGTCGGGTGGGCAGCGTCAAGGCGTGGCGGTCGCCCGTGCAGCCGCCTTTGGCTCAAAGGTCGTCATCCTCGACGAACCCACTGCTGCGCTAGGGGTCAAGGAAAGCCGCAAGGTGCTCGAACTCATTCAGGACGTGCGCGCACGCGGCATTCCGATCATTTTGATCAGCCACAACATGCCCCACGTCTTCGAAATCGCAGATCGTATCCACGTGCACCGGCTGGGGCGCAGGCTGTGTGTCATCGATCCCAAAGAACATTCGATGTCAGACGCCGTGGCCTATATGACAGGCGCCGCTGTCCCCGAGATTGCAGCCTGAGATGACGCTCGACGAGGTTTGCGCACAGGTTTTAGCGCGCGCACCCTCCCCAAATCGGCGCCTCGTCGCTGTCGTCGGTCCACCCGCAAGTGGCAAAAGCACGGTGGCGCAAGCATTGGCCGCGCGCCTGACGACGCAGGGCGAAGAGAGTGCAGTTGTGCCGATGGATGGCTTTCACCTTGACGACCGGCTCTTGCAAGCAGACGGGACGCAAAACCGCAAAGGTGCGCCCAACACTTTTGATGCATACGGTTTCGTGCGCACGATCAAAGCCCTGCAGTCCCCTGACCCGATCATCTACCCGATTTTTGACCGCAGCCGCGAAATTGCCATCGCCGGGGCGGGCCGGGTTCCGGCCTCCTGCAAAACCGTGGTCGTGGAAGGCAATTACCTGCTTTTGCAGCAGCCGCCATGGACCCGGTTGCACAACCTTTGGACCCTGTCCATCGCGTTGAACCCACCGATAGACCTTTTAATCGAACGCCTAAAAACTCGCTGGGTCGAACACAACAAACCCAATGCGCAAGCATGGATTGACACCAACGACGTACCGAATATCACGACCGTGATGACCAAGTCGGCCCCGGCTGACATTATCTGGACGGAGACATCCAAATGATCCTCTGCTGCGGCGAAGCCTTAATCGACATGATCCCGAACGAGGCCGGAGCCTATGTGCCCCACGTGGGGGGCGCAGTTCTGAACACGGCCGTGGCCTTGGGGCGTTTGGGTGTAACGACGGGGCTGATCACCGGCCTCTCGTCGGACCCGTTCGGCGCGATGATCGCCGAGCATATGTCGGCCAGCCACGTCTCGAC
>ERZ1740072.78-NODE-78-length-52174-cov-9.535524_pt1 | contig 52174 bp, 40 predicted proteins | sample MGYA00581733_ERZ1740072 | MGnify/ENA primary metagenome ERZ1740072 (study PRJEB43018, sample SAMN04849741) | marine metagenome | isolation source: floating plastic debris | place: Pacific Ocean | collected 2008-08-30 | study: EMG produced TPA metagenomics assembly...
CCTAAAAGAGTAGTGCTTCAAAGTACTACTCTTTTTTGGTTTATGTATTGCTCTATTTGTCCTTATAAATTTTCCAGACGATAATTTTAGAGTCAGTCCAAAATTATACCTAAAGATCTGCAAAAAACGTTTTGAATGTGCTTCGAGGATACTTAATCCAACTCTTGGCGACACATTTTATATCTGCCTGACGAGGTTTAGGATCATCATCTGCATATACTGGATCGCATCCAACTGAAAACTTTTCAGCCCACTGTAACCACTTACTCCGCTCCTTCCAAGAGAAACGACCAGCCATCGCCTGAGTTGTTAAGATTAGCCATAATCGCCATTGGTTACTAAAGCGGTAAATCTTATCGTGATCCCAAGTTTGGTCATGCTGCTGTACAGTTTCACCATAGCTATGATTGCCATGAGCATATGCTAAAACTAGTTGATCTAAAGGAAGCTCGCGAGCTAGTTCAAAGGCCATTTGCCCATAGAATCTTGGGTTAAAGTCCATTAATAACAACTGGTTACCATCAACGATAAACTCAGCCTCAAAGACGCCATAGTACCCTACTTGTTTACAAATAGCTTTGAGACATTCTAAAGCTTTAGAATCAATAGGACGACTCTCGAAGCACAACCCTACCCCCACTCGAATGGGAAATTGTAGTACTTTAGCAGAAGCACGTGTTATGAAGACTTCTTGGCTCTCGTCTACAAAGCCTGCCATACTATACGTGTTCTGGCCCGCTGATGTATGAAAAGACTGTACCATCGGCCATATTACATCTGGGTCGAACTCAGCGAGTAACGGGTGATAGTAAAACTTTTTCTGATAGTCTGGGTAGATCTCAATCAATTTTTCAGGAGTTTCACACACTTGTCCCTTTTGTCGGCGTAACATACCAATTTGAGTTCTGGGTTTAATCAAGACAGGGTATGTCAGGCTATCTGCTAAAGCTTTTAATTCATTTACCGATGTAGGTGCAATAGTTTTTGGTACCGGAATATTCAAGCTCTCTGCAATATTATGCAATTCTGGCTTGTTGAGAAGAGAGTATATGACGTTGACATCGGGGGAGTAAAGCTTGTAATACTTACTCAAGTCGTCACGATAGCGAGCGATTAACCATGTCATATCGTCGCTGGAAGGATATAGAAATGCACCAGGGTTCTGTTCTCCATAGATCATTAACCACCTGAAGAAGTTCTCAAAATCTTCTACTGGAGGAGATTTAAAGGCTTTAGATAGATAACGAGAATTATGAGTTAGCGTAGATGTGCTCGAATCAGCTAACAACGTAGGTTGGTTGCGCTTCCCGCATGCTCGAACAACGGCTAGGGTACCTAAGTAGTCTCCCATAGTCATCATAATTGGAGCTTGAAATGACAGATTAGTGGCAATCATATGGCAAGTGTTGATGCAACTATTTAAGAAAAGACTTCAACGAAAAAAACGTAACAGCTGAGAAATCGGTGATTGCTAGGTAAAACAATCCATATGAATGATGCTTTCAAACGTGTCAGATTTACGAATGACGAATGAATTCCTATTGCTGTCTAAGCCTACAATACCGGGCTTGGGAAAGGAAAATGCCCGGGATTCAGGTACAAAATAAGCTCCTGAGTCCATGATGGCTAGGACATCCCCTCGTGATAATTTGGGTAAACGCCAAGCATTATAAAGCGTATCACCCATATGACATATAGGTCCTACTAAACGATAGAGTTCTTCTGAATTATTGCTTTGCTGTAGAGGAAATATCTGGTGAAATTCGCTGCGAACAATCTCAGCAACACTAACACCTGCATCTAAGATGCCATAAGTAAAGGTTTCTGCTGTTTCCTTTGTATCTACAATACGAGATAACAGAAATTGAGCATTGCCAGTAATGGCACGTCCTGGTTCAACGGCGAGTTCTGGGACAGGTCGATCAACATCTTTGAAGTAGCTTGTAAGATTGCTTGAGATAAACTCAGCGAAATCTTCTAGAGAGGGGTAGGTCTCGGGAGAAGGTTCTCGTGTTTCAATACGGTATGTTCTACTCCACTTCATTTCAGATTCTGATAAGTAGCGCACTGTAGGAATACCAAAACTGCCGCCTACGTCTAAAATCTCAGGATGAAAATCAAATTCTTGATAAAGCGTATTTAGGAAGTCTTTAATGCCTCTAAGGTAGCTAGCCATGTCTTGTAGCCCTTCAAAGAGCACACCACGATGACAGTGGACACCGATAACGTTAAACTCAGGCATACTTAGCGCCTGACGATAGGTATCTAAGGCTTCACCAGTATCTACGCCAAGGCCAAACTGGCCACTCCAACCTTTCGCAAACACGAGTCGGATAGCAATATTGGCCTTCTTTCCTATCTGACGTGCAATCTTGGCAAAACGGTTCAACTCTTCCCGATGATTGACGTTTAGGAGGCGAATACCTTTACTAATCGCAATTTCAATTGATTCATCAGATTTAGCCGGCCCATTATAGATGATTTTTTGAGGCTCTACTCCTAAGTGCAAGGCTAACCAAAGTTCATAAGGGGAGATAACTTCAGCTCCTAGACCATAGCTATGTAGTAGCTGTAGAATCCGAGGAATAGGGTGAGTTTTATAGGAGTAGTAAACATTTAACAATGGCTCTTTCTGATGACCATACATCAAGGCAATTGCGTTTTGCTCTAGCTTGTCAGTGTTGAGGACATGTAGCGGACTACCGTAGCGCTCTAATAGTGTTTCTAGATTGACACCATGTAAATTTAGTACATTATCCGTATAAGACAAATCCCAGAGCTTGGGGGATAAGTCCTGGCGTAGACCGACTCTCTGCTGTAGAACCTGGGTCAAGATATTGCGTACGAATCGTTTTGCTTGAGCTTTCGGCATGATTATTTAAATGATCCTAACCCTGTTGAGCATGACTCTAATAAATGAGTGGAAGTCTCTGGTATCAAAGTTGTCTTTATCAAGAATATATATTGAGTAAAGATAATAAAACCACGTTTATCGAGCCCACGGCATTGGTTCAGTAGCCTTAAAGCTGGTGGTTAATTTGTAGGTGCAGCCGTTCTCTAAACTATCCTGAATGGCTAAAACAAGTTCATTGTTGTGTAGTGAGAAATCAGCAGCAAGACGACTAGAGCGCTTTTCTGTAATTGCAGCCACCATTTCAGCCACGCCTCTGGAAAAGTCCATGTGGTTGGCTCCCTTGGATTTAAATTTTGGAGGTTTCCTGACTAGAGAAACAGTCTGTTTAATGGGGCTCATAAAAGACTTTCGCCGAATCCTCATCATTCGTTGTACTTTTACAGGACTACCGTAAAACCAGCAGTCATGAGTGCTCAGGATTCCCTTATCGCCGATAACCTTAAATTCGTGATTGTGGGGAGCAATAATCCCACAGGTCAGCCGAGCTACTACACCGGATTCGAACTTGATACAAGCTACAGAAAAATCGGGTGTTGTATCAGGAATTAAAGGTATATCTGTTTCTTTATCGGGTATGAGGCAAGATGAAAAGGCTGTAACACTGACAGCGGGGCCAAAAAATGTGGTTAACCAAGTGATGTAATATCCTGCATGCTCCAATGTGCAGCCGACTTCAAATTCGTCTTTGTAGGGCCAGGGAATACCTGATTCACTAAGCCAAAGCTCATAGGGCATTTTGTGAACTAAACCATCATCCATCTCGGCGTATACCAGTCGGACTTTGCCTATTATTTCCTCTCTAAGAGCTTTCCAAAGCGTTTGGGCTGATTCACTTAAAATATTACAAGGGGCGGACGAAATATGGAGCGACCTAGATTCAGCCAAGGCAACTAGCTCTTTGGCCTCTGATATCTTGGTAGCTAGAGGTTTTTCTGAATAGACGTGCTTGTTGGCTTCTAAGCAGGCTTTTGAGACAGCATAGTGGCTGCGAGGATTGGTAAGGTTTAGAACAATCTCTACAGACGAGTTATCTAGTAGTTCACCGAGGGTCTCGTAAACGGTCACTCCATAACGCTTACCGAGATTTTGGGCACGCTCAAGCTCCTTATCCATGACACCGACCAGGTTGAGCGATGGATGAAGATGAAGTGTTTTGAGGTAATAGTCAGCAACAAACCCGCAGCCTACAATCGCGATATTCATAAGGAATAAAAAAGGTTTAGAAAATTTAGAACGTATTCAACGGTCCCATGCGTTGAATACGATGAGACGCTACTCTTAGTCATCTGCTGTCACGAATTTGGAGAGTAACTTAATGTAAGCGGATTGGTAGTAGATTCCTGGCTCTGTAAATTCCCAGGATGGAATCTTGGGGTCGCTGGTGTCGATGTATGCCTTCATTGGAGGTATTGTTGTAAAGGCTTCATCTCCTGAATAGTTTTTGTTAGCGCCACCTGTTACATATCCTGGGGCAGGGCCGTTTTTAGAAGTTAGCGCATTTGTAAAGACTCCCTGCCCTAGCCACTGATGATACATTTCATTGGCAGATTTTTCCGCACCATAGTCATACATATTGGTGAGATAGACCATGCCTAACGGATTGACCCCGTGAAAATAGTGGAGAGTTCCTGCTGCTCGATCGGTATAGTCAAACCATTCAGCAATGTTGATACCCATCATGATGGGGTCGTAATTCATGTTGCCGTAGTTGGCTTTAACCTGATTACTACCCCAGTGATACTGATCATCTGGCATGTATGCGCGAAAGGGATCTAGATTGTCGTCGTTGCCGTAATCTTCTGGGTTGTTTGCCAGAGTATTTTCAAAAGCTGTGAGAATTTCTTGTTTTAGTGATTCATCTGCACTAGGTAGCTGAGTATAGAACAGAAGCGAATCGCCCTGATAGGGATAATAGCGTGACCATCCGCTATCGTTATATGGATGAGAAGCATAGATGTTTTGTGTTAGATGGTCTTCAAAACGAAAGTCCTCTGTCAGGGCGAAAAGATAGACAGCGGCACTAATTGTTGCTCCTAATTGTTCCTCAGATGACATGTCGGCATCGCCCGATTTGATCTCACCCGTATCGCATTCGGTTTCCTGGGGATTGATTTGATACCATTCCCAAGCAGATAGTGCTCTTGCTTTTAGGTCGTTAGCATAGTCCTCGAGTCCAGGAATAGACTGCATTTCCCAGGCTGCATGGGAAAACATGCTTGCGATCGCAATTGTAGCTGATGAACATTTTGGCCCATAGTACCGAGGACGCTTATCTTCACTAGGAATTGACTCTGACTCTCCATAATCAAGATTACCCAGCTTGATAAAGGCCCCACCGTCGTCATCCTGCATCCGCTTGAGCCAATCCAGCTCGAACTTAATTTCATCTAATAAATCAGGAATACCGTTACCAGACTCTGGAATATTAAAGTCATCGGTCCAGATTTCGGGATTTTGTCCGTAAGCACTCAAAAGCTGATGTACTGACGTCAAAGCAAACGTCACATACTTGTTGGTATCACCAGCATCAAACCAGCCGCCTTGCATATCTCTTTCTAGTGCTGGATTTTGCTTATCATTTACAAAACGAGCTTCCGAATCCTGTCCAGGACCAATATAGGCAGCTCCATCAGTCCAGCGCGGATCAGCAAACGGCTCTTCTTTAGCGAAGCCACTCCGCTGATAAAAAAACATTCTAGTTGCGGCAACCAGCACATCACGATACACATCGTCTTGTATCTTGAACTCAGCCGAACGAGTCTCTTCGTCCTCACGTACGAGAACATAGGTACCAGGTTCTTTGATCTCTGAAAAATCGACCCACCAGGCACGCTCTCCCGACTGCGAATGCACAGCACCATTACCCCATTTGACCGGAGTTATCACATCTACTAGCTGATTGGATTCCACGTCTCTCAATTCATAAGACTGTGCCCCATCTGGATGACCAATGACGACAGCTACTTTAGGATCCTGAGGTCGATAGCCAAACTGATCCACTAAAACTTGAGAGTCTTGTCCCTTAGATGCATCAGAACTGCCTGAACAGCTAAAGGTTATCAGTGCTAAAGATATCGTCCCAGCAAGGCTAATAATTTTTTTGAGTGCTAACGGTAAGAACTGAGTATCGGTAGACATAAACGTACAGGGCTTATATAACTGAGTAAATAAAATTTGCCTTAACAGAATCAAACCTACAAAGCGTAATCACACACCCGATACTTCTAGAATTGCTGGTAAGCATCCTAGAAAGAATACGCAGTAAGAGGGTAGTCTCTCCCCGGTATTTGGAGTTTAGCGGACAAGCATCCGCTTTATAACAAAGGAACAGAAACTCTATCCTGCACAGAAAAAATGACAGAAGTCAGAGCAAGTGCTCTTATTTCGTTCAAGGGGCAATATAGAAAAAATTACTCAATAAATTCCCCGTTGGCAGTAAGTTGCTTGGGCCTTTGCTACTCGTCATCCTCTATCAGGTCAGTACTGTGTGTAAAGAGTACAAAGTGATGTTCATTGTTCCCAGATTCTGCTGATATAGAGCAAATTTTCTGGTTTCTTTCCCTAACAGCGACTAATGACCTGGAAATGTCTATCCATGTAGAAACCCTGCTTAGATTCAGTCAGTATGTAGATTCCTAGAAGAGCTTCATCCTATCCATATAGCCTGAACTGATGGAAAAACTACGGGCATATTAGTTACATATGCAAGTATGGAACCCATAAACTAGTTTTCTCGTCTTTACCCTTGAGCTGGCTCTATGGTTGAGCTGATTTCTCAATAGAGCGGGATGCTACGAAGAACTGGCCGTAGGTAGTATTTACTCCTGGAGCATCTTCTAGCCCAGTGGTTTTGTTTTCCTGGAACTCCAAGTCTTATTTACAGACCAGCCAATATTTATTGCCCATGTTTTATCTCTACTAGATAGTTATAGATCAAGTTTTTGCTGTTCCTTTTTAGCGCTTGTACATCAATGAACGCGGCTACTAAAAAACCCAAGATTAGATTTTGCTTTGCCGATGGACTGCGAGGTATTGCAGCGGCCTGGGTTGTTCTGTTTCATATCCACGCAGGTGGGCATCTAAGTGAATTGGATCGGCTCTTACCTCCTGTTATGACGAAAGTACTGTTTGAATGGGGGCATCTGGGTGTTCCCATATTTTTTGTCTTGAGTGGTTTTGTCATCGCGCACTCACTACGAAACTCTCAGGTAACTTGGTCACTTTTTCAAAACTTTAGCCTACGTCGATTTATTCGTTTAAGTCCTCCCTATTATTTCTCGATTGTCTTTGTCCTTTTGTTTAAGCTGCTTTCAGCGAAAGCAACGAGTGAAATCTTCGAGCTGCCTTCATTGGCAGGCTTGACATCCCACTTATTTTACGTTCAAGACATGCTTGGCTTTGAGCCTATTAGTGATATCTATTGGACACTGTGTTTAGAAATCCAGTTCTATATTGCGTATTTTGCCCTGCTCGGTATTTCACAGTGGTTGGAAGATAAGTATCAAATTGTTTACAGCCGCCCCTTAGTATTTGGAATCAGCTTATTAATAGGAGGTCTATGGCCTCTCAATATTATTCAGGGCAACCTATGGCCTGGGCTATTCTTCCCTACCTGGCATGGATTCGCGTTGGGAGTCTTTTCTTACTGGGCTTGGCAACAACGAGGGTACTATTATCCAATATTTTATAGCTATGCTGGACTGATGCTAGTCTCCTCTCTGCTGGGGCAGGCTTCTTCTGAAACAGGAGTTTTTTCACCAATCGCTACTATTGCCTCTGTTGTAACAAGCGTGCTCTTGCTAGAAATTGGTAAAGCAGATCTAATGCAGTCATTCTTAAACTGGCAGTGGCTTCAGTTTCTAGGATTAGTTTCCTATAGCCTTTATCTTTTGCATAACGAGATTTCAGGTGCAGCATTCTTTGTTTTGTATAAAGTTCTGGGCCATACACTGATCACGGAAGTTTTAGGTTTGGTTGGAATATGTAGCCTATGTATCGCTTGCGCAACGGCGGCTTACTGGCTACTTGAAAAGCCCAGCATTGGCTGGAGCCAACAGTTCAAAAAAATTGCTTCTAGTAATAAGCCCGTTGGGCTGTAGAGCCTATATCTAAAGGCATTACTAATCTTCAAGGTGATTTCAGATATAAGGAACTGTCAAACAGCAATCGTTATAGATTGGTCCATCCCTTGAATTAGCAATCGCTATCTGAGCACTATTGAGACAAGGCGATGTTGATAACATGACTGGGTGGTGATTGAGCGCAATAAACTACACCTTGATATCTGTTGTCTGCGTTTCGAAGCATAATCTCTATCTTTTAATAAGTAATCTAGACTATATCTGCAATGAAAATTACGGTAGTTGCCTTAGAATCACCTTTTCCTCCTATTCATGGAGGAAGAGTTGATATTTGGCGTAGAATTCAGGTGCTATCAGAGCTGGGAGTTTCTATTCAGCTAATCTATTGGGCTAAATCGAAGCTTAGCCTCGAAAATGAGCAAAAATTGGCCAAAGTGGTTGATACATCCCATATGCTTAAGCTAAATGGGACTTCTCTTTTCTCACTAATCAAGAAGATATCGTTTTTTTTTCGTTATCCTTTAGAGATTTCATCAAGGATGGTCTATGGCCAAGCATTAAAAGAGCTGAAAGCAGCTGTCAAGAGCTTTGCACCGGATGTTGTTATGATTGATCATCTACATGGCTGTATGGCCGGTAGACAGCTTAGCCGATTTCTTCAAGTGCCTTTAATATTAAGATCTCATAATATAGAACATCTTTACTGTAAAAATCTATATAACTCTGCTCAAGGGCATAGAAAATTAATTAGGCTGCTGTCCTTAAACGGGTTAGAAAAAGTCGAAAAAGATACCTTGAAAGAGTGCAGCGCTTTTTATGATATCTCAGTTGATGATTTGGAGTACTGGCGCTCCTTAGGCTTCAAAAATGGTAGATTTTTGCCACCAACAATCAATTTGTCAGAAATGAGGCTAGCTGAGGATAAGTCAGCTCCTAAAAATATTCAGGATGAAGACTTTGATGTTGTATTTTTAGGTAACTTAAATACTGAGAATAATGTTGCTGGACTGATCTGGTTTTTGACCGAAGTGGCACCTAAACTCAAAATCAAGGAGCCCGATGTCAAAATTCTAATCTCAGGGTCTAATCCAGTTAAAAAGATTGTTGAATTGTGTGCAAGTTTGGATTATGTCACACTAAAAGCTAACCCTGAATCGGCAGCTGACATTTATCGATCTGGCCGTGTGCTGATCAACCCAATGGCTGTTGGTGGAGGTGTCAGTATTAAAGCAATTGATATGTTGTCGGCTGCACGACCCATTGTCACCCTCCCTAAGGGAGTAGGTGGGCTACCCGAGCAATCAAAATCTCTGTTCTATATTGCTGAGGATGCAGAAAGCTTTGCAGAAAAGATTCTGTTTTGTTTGCATGAGCAGTTGAATAATGTTGCTGACTATCATTTACTTGACGATCTGTTTGGAGTTGAACAGATCAAATCCTTTATCAAGGATATTGAAGAACATGTTCTAACAGCTCAGGCTGTCTAGAGATATTTTCAGTACTTGACAGACATGTTTGTTGGTCGCTTGTTAGGCTAAATACAGGTAAACTTATGAGCCAAATGATTCGCTGGGGCGTTCTTGGTACTGGCACTGTAGCCAGTCAATTTATTGAAGGTCTTAAGGCTGTACCCAATGCTCAGCTGTGGGCTATTGGGTCAAGAACATTGGAAAAGGCCCAGAACTTTGCAAGTATGTTCAATGTACCCAAGGCTTATGGTAGTTACGAAGATTTAGTGCATGACCCAGATGTAGATGTGGTTTATATTGCCACACCCCAGACTCGTCATAAATCAGATAGTATTCTGTGCTTGTCTGCAGGTAAAGCTGTTCTATGTGAAAAACCGTTTACGGTGACTTCGCAAGAAGCACGCGATGTTATGGCAGTGGCACAGCAGCAGCAGGTTTTCTGTATGGAGGCCATGTGGATGAGATTTATGCCATTGATTCAAGAGGTTCGGCGTCTGCTCCAACAGGGTGAGATTGGCCGTGTGCGATTGCTGACGGCTGACTTTGGCTATCCCACAGAGTTTGATCCTAAAAATCGCTTTTTTAATCCTGACTTGGGAGGAGGTGCTCTGCTTGATAGAGGAGTTTATCCGCTTTCGCTAGCGTTTCTTTTGCTAGGTAAACCCAGCCGTGTGAGTGGTCAGCCCTGCATTGGAGAAACCGGTGTCGATGACCAATCTGCTGTTGTTCTCAGTTATGACAATGGAGCAATGGCCGTTTTGCATTCGACCCTGCGTACCTATAGTTCAAACACAGCTGTGATTACAGGTACTCGAGGAAAGATTACAATTCAAGCTCCTTTTTATAAGCCAGAGCATATTGTTCTGACTCGATTTTCAGAACAGCCAGTGGTTGTAACGTCTCAAAAAGCTGCGATCGCAACTGGTTGGAAACAATCCTTAGTGGACAAGCTTAAGCAAAATCGCTGGTTGAAAACCTTGGCAAAACTTCGTAAGGAAAAAAGCCAACATATTTACCGAGGACTGGCAGGCAATGGATATAACTATGAGGCTGCAGAGGTTGTTAAATGTCTCCAATCTGGTAAATTGCAGAGCGATCTGATGCCCCTGTCAGAAACTATCGAAATTATGGAAACTATGGAAGTACTTATAAACCAGTGGCATAAAGCTTAGACTCAATTCTTGGTCTTTAATTGCACACGATCTGATGGCACAAAGGTCGTGTGCATTTTTTTGATACGACAATCAGCTTGATATATTGTTCTCACAGCTTATTCAGGATCTAACGTCTTATCTATACCGCTCAGGGCTCCTACTGTCTGTTCTTTTCTATTGAAAAAGAACACCAGTCCCCAAAGTGTTACCAACTTAAACGATTCTGACGCTAGCGTAGCCCAAATTGCACCGTACCAGGAAAATCGTGGAATCAAGTATAAGTTCAGACTAAAATTAAGGATGGCTGACGTCACCTGCATGCTGCTGCGCATCTTTTGTAAGCCTGCGCCAGTTAGCGTATCTGCAGCAATAAATTGAAGTGCTGCGATTAAATGAATAGGTGCTAACCATCGCAATACGTTAGACGATGCCGCATAATCAGCTCCTAGCAGGTCAGAAACAAAGGGAGCAAAGCTTAACAACGCAATGGCAGAGAGGATACCATAGCCGCAGGCAATAGGTACTAGCCCTTTTGCAAACTTAATGCCATCTCTGATGCCAGTGGCACCGTGACGCAAAAAACGAGTGTAGGTAGCACTCATGACAGCAAAAATAAGTGTATAGCCGACATCGATAAATCGATAACCTGCTCCATAGATGCCAGCGACTTCCACAGATGCAAGACTTACCAGCATTGTTTTATCGATCTGGGCATTAACTGTTTCGGCAGAGGCTGCAATGGAAAAGAAAAAGCCTTCAGCAAATTCGGGTCGATACTTCCTTAGATTAAAAATAGGTGTACCAAAGGAGCGATTAACGTGTAATACAGAGACTATCGCTGGAAGAATCGAGCCAATACAGTACAGAACACCCCAGGTAATAACATTGCTGCCCTTGAAGAACACCAGTAAGACAAGTGCTGCAAGTAGTTTGCCTATACTGTATAAAATCTTAGCTTGAGCAGCCAGCCTAACTCGATCGACTGCAATAAAAGCTACCGATGCTAGTTCCCACATCTTTAGGCCCATTAGGTCAGCCAGGAGTACTAGCAGAACCAGCAGCAGCGAGACATTCTCAGGAAAGAATACCCTTGCTGCTATCAAGGTTAAAGGAATTAGCCCAAAGACAAAGAGTAGTGAGGTGAGGAGAGCAGTTCCCCAATAGCCTCGAAAAACCTTTGGATTTCTGGCAACGTGCTTAATAAAGATATCACTGCTGCCAAGGCCAACAAATGGAAATACTGCTGCGACAAGAGCTGTTGTACCAATAAAGGTTCCATAGTCCTGAGAGCCTAAAACTCTAGCAACAATAATAAAATAGGCCGCCTGAATAAGAACACTTGAACCTTGAGATAGCATCATCCAGATACTGTCTCTCACCAAAGATTTGCGAAAAATATCGCTAATTTTGTTAATAAATTTTCTCACGTAGCTAATTGTGCCTTTTAATTTTTTAATTTAACCAGGGAATAGAAATAGAAGATATATTTTTGTCTCTAACCCACTGGTCCAACTGGCTTTTCCTCACTGATTATCGCTTTATCAGCTAAACCAAATCGGTTAATGTCTACTAAGTACTTTGCTTCAATCGAGGCAGTAAAGCTTGTTGTTGCTGTTAATATCCAGAAAATGTTGTTTGTAATCAATAGTGATGTCTCTGAAAGATTTACAACAACCATGTATAGGGCGTAGACCATTAGCCAGCTACTAAGCCAGGATCTGTACAGGCGAATGCGAGCAATACCCCTGAGCACCGTTTGCCAAAGCGCTAAACATACCATGGCACTACCGATGATTCCAATCTGTAGTGTCATATCCAGGAAACCATGATGTGAGTCTGGTACTTCCCAGCCCGCCCGCTCGATTACATATAGCGCTGCACTGTCAGTTCCTCCCCAGAATGCATTCAATCCATATCCACGAAAAGGATGCCTAGCAATTTGATCAAAAATGTATTCCCAGATATCTGTTCGCCCAGTCAATGTTGGGTCTTTCCCAATAAGCCTTAATCCAAAGGCCATCAATGGGTTATAGGCCATTGCAATAAAGGCTCCAGCCGCAGCCAGAAAAATAACTGAAAGCAGAAGCTTGCGGGGCTCAGCCTCAAATACTCGAGTAATGGCCACGATAGTCATTACAAAGACACAGTTAACTAATGCCCCACCGGATGTTGTCTGGATAATCATCAAAAATGATAGACCTATACCTGTAAGAAACAGCCACTTAAGGTACTTATGTCTGACATATTGGAACAGCATAAATTGGATGGCGCAGGCAAGTACCATCATTCTTCCAGCATGGTTTTTGTGAACGAATACTCCTCGCCATGCTCCTAAGTGCACTCCTCCCATTACCCCATATTTTGGCAAAACAACAGACCATACAAAGCTTAAGATGGTAAAAGTTACCATCAGATAGCCCAATATGAAAACTTGTTGTTTTAGACTAAAACGGCTAGCTAAATACACTCCAAATAGTGTGCAAAAGGTCAAGGCAAGACCTGCCATGAACGTGGACCCTTGGTCGTAAGACCAAAAAATAGTTAAAGGGATATAGATGGAGATTAGAACAAATATTGGATTGCTTTGCAGCGCGTATAATGTTCGCTTATATCTACAAACAAGTAATACAAAAGTAATTAGGTAGTTAAGAAAATAGAGAAGCTTAATCGGTGTATAGTTGGCTGTCATAAAAAGGTGTTCGTTGTCACCTTCGCTTGCACCTTGAGTGATAATACCGACTAAAATAGCATCAGAATAAACGAGTAGAGAAATAAAAGCAAAGGCATATTCAAACCTTTCCAACCACTTATTAAAAAGAGCTTTACGTTCTGATTTTTTAGAGCTTGCTTCAGGATCTAGCTCATGTATTGGAACATTTTGAATCACCATAGAGCTGTGAGTTGGATATCAGTATTAATCAACAGTCTCTACCCACAGGATTTCAGCAACAGAGTAATATGCGCTAAGACTGATGCTAAAGACCGGAAGGAAGATTGTAGGTATCAGGATCGTAAATTTTGTTGGTGCCCTTGACATCTACAATGAAGAAGTCAATGGCAACGATAATAGAGATTGCTAATACAAACCCGCCAATAACTCCCATCGCCATAATCTTAATAGCGACCTGGGAAGATGGCTTCTCAGGGGGCACTGCAGGTTCAATGACCTGAATGAAGTTGGTGATTTGATTCTCTTTAACTTGCAGCTCCTGACGCTTATTAAGTAGCTCTTGATAGGTTTGTTGGGCTGCAGATAGCTTTCGCTCCAGGTCACGCTGCCGTTGTTCTAATTCTGGAAAAATATTGATACGTTCTTGATACTGTTGAATATTTGATTCAACTGCACTTAGACGTTGGGTGAGTGCTTTAAGCTTGATATCGTTATCAACATACTGCTCAATTAGCTTTACTCGAGTAGCTCCCAATTCCAGTAAACCTTGGCGAACTCCGGTGCCGGCTACATCTTGAACGCTATCTTCAAGCAGTGTTGTTAGCGTAGTTTCTTTAGCCCTCAAATCTAAAATGAGTGGACTTTCTTCGGTAAAACCTGCACTCATAGATGCAATATCAAGCCGGACCTTATTTAGGTCTTTCAAAATATCTTGAATCCGGGTTGACTGAGTGAGGCTATTGGCTTTAATAGCTTCAGACACACTGAGCTGTAGCTCACTACCTAATGTGTCGTCAATCATCTGTCTTTCTTGCAGAGTTGCCTGTAAATCCGCTTGTTCTCTGCGTAAATTATCCAAGAATGCAACTGCGGAGTTGGTTTCAGTTGCCAAGTCAACAACGTTATATGTCTCGCGGAAAACCCTCAGCTCATATTCAGCTGCTCTAACTTTTTCTGCGTTGAGAGGCAGCTGCTCATCCAAAAAGGCCCCCGCACTGGCGGTGTCAACCTGAGTACTCTTCAGTTTTTCTGTCCGATACAACTCCATCATAGTGTTAAGGATATCGGCAGCCTTGACAGGGTCCTCATCTAGATATTGAAAAGATAGAACGTCGGTTGAGTAGACGACTTGGACATTCAGACTCTCTAGAAAGTCTTCGATCTTTAGTTCTTCACCATCGTCGTCCTTTAACTGAAGTGTATCAATGATTCTCTTGACTAGAGGCTTAGAGGTAATGATCTCAATTTCAGAGTTGAGCGGGTTCTGCGCGAATGTCAGCGTACTTAAAGGTCCGGCCTCTCCACTTTCTAGACCAGTAAGGGTAGCTGCACGATCTAGCTTAAATAATAATTTTGACTCGGCCAGGTAGGTTGGTTTTAAAAACTTGGCAACTGCACCGGCTCCTATCACTACGAGGAGAAATGCCGTTGTCGCTGGTACCATACCTCGACGGGTTGCCTCAAACAGATACTTAAGGTTGAGGTCGATAACGTTACGAACAAAATTCATAGTGAGTCAGGCTACCGTCAGAAAGTATTTATAGAAGAACCAATACTGAGTTGACAACTTGAAGCTAGGTTAGCAGGAGAATTCGGCATTAGTTAACACCGAAGATACCTAGGAACAGTTCTGTCAGAGGGGAAAAAATTAGGCTGGCAGTATCCGAAGTAGCGGCCAGACCTGAACGGCCAACGATAATAGTATCGCCTTCTTGGAGTACCGGATTTTGCTCATCGCTTACTCCTTCAGCTAAGTCGATATCGACTGAGCGCTGGGTAACATTTCCATTAGGATTCAGTCGGATTAATTCAACACGACCCTTTCTAGCCCGTGCATTAAATCCACCGGCAGTGAGAACAGCTTGATTAAGTGGAGTATTCGGAGGAACAGATATACTGCCAGGTGATTTGACTTCACCGATAACGTTTATCTTGATGGACGCCGGTGCAAAGGTGGTATTGGCTAATGCGATGACCTCAGAGTTATCGATCGCCTCTGCTACAGGAACAACGATGCGATCACCGTCTCGAAGTAGAACGTCCTGACGCAGATCTCCCGTTTCTACTAAATCCCACAGATTGACCCTGATAGGCTCAAATAGCCCCTCGCGAGTAATCTGAATCGAGCGCACATCTGCAGACCGAGTAATTCCACCGGCTTCGCTAATGGCTTGAGTTAAACTAGGCCAAAAGCGAGAACGGCTTTCACTTGCCTCAGACTGTTCACCAGCTTCTGAGTTGACCTGAAGGGTATAGCCACCGGGGCGTTTGATTTCACCTACAATACCTATCCTGAGGGGACGCGGCTGTAGTAATTGCAATGTAATCCGTGGATCGCGGATATAGCGACTGTAGGCTTCAACAACCTTGTTTTCAGCTTCAATTGGATTGAGACCTGCAACATCAATCTTGCCAATCCAGGGTAGTGTCAGCGAACCATCTAACAGAACAATTTGATCAATGGGGTCTTCGAAAATAATAAAATCAACTAGCACATCGATTCTGATTTGATCGCCAGGTCCCAAAATGTAGGACTCTAGGGCTACTGTTGTTGGCCCACTAGAGAAGGAGCTAGCTGGTATACTCTCTCGCTGAGTGGCTGTGTTTGGCTCCAACGGGGGCAGCTGAGCCATCGCTGGTACCTTAGCTAGACTGACTGCAATGCTGCCAATCATTAAGGCACGGGCAACTTTAACTGTTTTGCCTTGAATGGACTCTTGATTGAAGAGCGTTAGCAAAATTCTCATAAAGGAGCTGTCTGAGCACCATTTGGCATTTGTTTTGACGGTTTTCATAAACGTCTTTGAGAAAGAACAGACACATGAAAATTGCAGACTAGCTGGATGCAGCTCAACTACAAGACGGGATGTCGCTTAATAAAGTTTCATTTTTTCAAGTTTGGCTGGTTTAATGAGGCATGCTCCAATAAACGGATGATTTAGCCCTCATCTGTGCACTTACTGTTACAGCATGCCCGCTATCATTCCAGCTATTTATTTTGAAGACTTCGTTTCATTAATGTTTCGTAAATTTACGGTTTAGCTCCTGAGAAAACCATGTAAACAGAGCTGAAGAATGAGTAAGCCGTGGCATAACTGCCAAAAGGCTAGCTTGACTCCCATATGGATTGATTATGCAGAGGCTAGCCCAGTTAGTGAGGCTATAGGCTGTTTTATGGATGTTCGACCAATAGGCTAATAGGAAAAATCTTGAAGATTCTGAATGTAAAAAGTAGACAGTATAAGGTCTCAGCTAAGTAGTTGAAGCTGTTGTTGGGGTTGGTAGATAGACGCAGGTAGGGTATGCTGTTTGAGCCAGTTTTGAGCGGCGGTAGTTCCTTGCAACCATTGCTCTAGCAAGGATATCCAATGTACTGGTAGCTGCATAGACTGCCAGGCTGACTGAGTGGCTGCAGATAGTTTGGCGTAAATATCTGGATGACTAACGAGATAGCCGATACTGTGAGAAAGAGCACGGGCATTACCTGCTGGAAAAACTAGCGCATTGACACCATGGCTCAAGGTGCCAACAAATATAGGATGATCGGACGCTATGATTGGCGTGTGGGCTTGGAGACAATTGTTGAGAATCGTGTTTGAGTTCTCGGGTGATTCATGGCGACTCGGCATAACAAACACATCAGCTTGGCGAATAAGATGAACTAGGCTGTGCTCGGGAACATGTTCGATAAACTCGATATGGTCTAGCTGTAGTCGCTTTGCTTGTGTTTTGAAGCGTTGAGTATCTCCTTCTCCGACTAGCTTAAGTCGAACATCTAATCCTTGAGCTTTTAGCTGAGCCACTGCAATGAGTAAATCACCAATTCCTCTAGTCGAGAATAGGGGGCCAGCATAGATTAGGTTCAGCGGATCGGGGTACGACTGTATTTGTTTGGGTTCAAATGTTTCGGCTCGGTTTGAGGGAGGCCAGTCCCAGGGGATAATTTTATCGCGACAAATACCTACTTGTGCTAAGGTTTCGCACTGATCTAAGCCAAATCCTCCAACCCAGTCAATTCCTGTGTGATTTAGAACTTTGGATAGCTGGTAGTTGTCCCATTTTTGTTTTAGACCTGACTCTATTGAGGTATTTCGAAACATCGCGATACAGTGTACATGCTGACGAATAGCCCAACGGAAAAGCGTTGGTTCGGGTACATCAATAACAAGGTGAGTAGGGCAAAAATCTGCTAATTGCTTACATACAGACCCGTTAGGTGCTGAGGAATCATTTCCGATAACTCGTACTCCTGCGTCTAAGATTTCATCATAGCTCTGGTCCATAGTGCAGCCTAGTACGCCTACCTCCTGTAGTTGAAAGCCCCAAGTTGTTAGTCCTTCTAGGATCACCAGTTGCTCAGTATTGAGATTTCCCTGTTGTATCCCGATGCGATACGGCTCGGCTCTTTGAACCAGGAGTAGGCGTAGATGCTGTAAGTCCATAGGAAATGGCTGAGATAGTTAGTATAAAAAGTCAGAAATAAAGTGGTGAACACGGATGAAATCGTTCGCGATCGCGGATGCTGAACCGATCTAAGGCGTGGCTGTCAGCTAAAGTCACTTTAAGGCTCGGCGATGTCAGCTATTTAATATCTGCTCTTGAAAGCAACAGGATATACACGGCTTGTTTAATATTAGATCTTTACGGAGAAGATTTTCTTTTTCCCTTACGAGCATCGCAACTTTTGCATAGTCTTTACAGACTTTTCACTATCCTTGATTAGCTCTGTGAATTTGACTAGTCAACCCATAAAAGAATTTAGTTATTGCTGCTCGATGGTCAAAAAGCTAGGATGCTCTGTATTACTTTGATCTTGTATATTCGATACAAACTAGAAGATTTACTGAGAGTGTCACAACTGTCAGATTGATTGTTCAACTTACTAGCGCAAGACTCCAAGGCTTAAGGCTGGGTACTCTATCGATGTCGATGGTGCAGACACACTGCTGAGCCCTAATATCTTTGGATGTATGCTGAGATCTAGAACACCTGCTTTAGAGACAACCGTCTTGGTGATCGATGATGATGAGAATCTGGCTAAGGTGTTCTGTAAGGCTTTAAACCTTAATGGATTCGACGTGCTGATGGCGTCTACAGGGCAGAAAGCGCTTCAGATGGCTCGACTACACCGTCCACAGCTGATTGTCTGTGATATTGGCCTACCTGATCTGAGTGGTTATGATGTGCTGAAACGTCTGAGATTGCACCCTCAAACTCTAGCAATTCCAGTCATTATGATAACGGGACGAGCCGACACATTTCGCCGCAGCATGGAGCATGGGGCCGATGACTATCTGAGTAAGCCTGTTGATACCCGTAGTTTTTTACGTGCTGTACAGACGCAGCTAACTAAACGCAAACAGCTAGCCCAGCACTTTGCTTTGTCCTCCAATGGGTCTATCTATGAGCCTCTTTTTCCTGTAGCTCATTGGCAAGAGTTAGAAGAACAGTTTGAGCGTATTAAACTAGCGTCGTGGTCAAGCCTGTGGATGGTTCGATTAGCAAACTATGGCAGCTTGTATGCAAACTATGGCCACGTATTTAGCCAGCTAGTGCTGCAGTCGATGGGACAGCAGCTATATCAGTGGCAAGAGAGCCAGCTAGACTTTCATATTACTTGGTCGTACCTGGGAGAAGATCGGTTTATTGTTTTTTTAGATGCGCCCAACCTATCCGCTGAGGAGGGTGTTCAAAGCGCGATCGCAAATCTAAAAACTGATTTGCAACAACCGATTATTGTTAATAATCACCGACTGACGTTAGATATCAATATTGAGTCTATTGGATATCAAGAGCTGACTGGAGTACAAACGCTAACAACAGTATTACCCGCGCCCGTTTTAAATCAGCCATCTTTAGCAGAGCAGCTACGACAGGCCATCAGCCGCGATGAGCTACAGCTTTACTTTCAGCCACAGGTGGATCTAACCAGTGGTCAAATTATTGGTGCAGAAGCACTTGTTCGATGGCATTTGCCAGGCAAAGCTCAAATACTACCCGCACAGTTTATTCCGGTAGCTGAAGAAAATGGACTCATGCTGCCTTTGGGAGAGTGGATTCTAGAAACCGCTTTACAACAGCTTGCTTACTGGCAAAAAACACAATGTTCGGACATCAGCATTGCCATCAATCTATCCGGCTATCAGCTGCGTAGCCCCCACTTTATAGAGCAACTAATGACCCTAGTAGATAGGGCTGGAGTTAGCCCAATTATGATCGATTTAGAGTTGCCCGAACGACTGATCCTAGAAGATTTAGGTCAGGCCAAATTTTTACTAACAGCACTGCAAAATAGGGGATTTAGCACGGCTATTGATGACTTTGGCTCTGGTTGTCTAAGTCATTTGCAGTATCTACCTATCAATATTCTCAAGCTAGATAAGTGTTTTGTGCGTGACCTGCACCAAAATCGAAGCAATCAGGTGATTGTCAGCGCCATTATGGAAATGGCCCGAGGATTAAATATTTCGACGATTGCCAACGGTGTAGAAACTGCTAGAGAACTTTCTGTTCTCAAACAGCTCAAATGTCAAAGTATGCAGGGGTATCTTTTTAGCCCAGCTATTAAAGCAGAAGACTTTGGAAAGCTCTTATTAGAATCATCCAAAAAACAATCTGTGCTGCTAGACAGACAAGAGCCTAATTCGCCTTGTCTATCTCCACGTTAGCCATGGAGTCTCTTAAAGCTCAAGGTCAAAATCTAGATAGATAAACACATCTTGAGGCGCATTATCGTCAATATCTACTAGCGGTACTCCAAGATCGAATCGTAGGTCGAGACCTTCAACAGGACGATAGGTAAAACCAACGCCGGTTCCTAATAGAAAGCGATCGTCATTGACTGTGGTCCCAGACTTAGTATTCCAGACTGCCGCCATATCTAAAAACGGGCTTAGTAGCATGATGGGAGCACCGGATTCATTACGCTGAACGGTGATGCGGTCTTCAATGGAAAGACGGACGCCGTTGTCACCAAAGCGAGCGTTCTGACTGTAGCCTCGTACAGATTGACGACCGCCTGTGACAAACTGTTCAGAGCCTAAAAGCGTATCGCTAGCCAGCTGGATATCTCCTTGTAGGATCAGCAGATGGTCCTGGTTGAGAATTTGAGCCCGCTGTACCTGTCCTAGCCAGCTAATAAATTGACTGTCAGGTTGAGGGGAGGGCTCATTGGTGGCATCTAGCCAGTCCACACCCAAACCAAACTGCGATCGCAGTGCCCAAGCTCCCTTAACATCTCGCCGCAGATAGTCTTGACCAAATTGAATAACGCTGGCGCTGTTGCTAGAAAAATCTGTAGAGGCAATACGCGTCTCTCCATCGCGATGCCGGAAACCCAAAGAAAGCGCAAATTCTTCGCGAGGAGTCCTGACCAGAGGCTGACGATAGGTCAGCTCATACACTTGGGCATCGCCTTCAATATCAAAGGCCGCCAGATCTTGCGGAGAAATAATCTCAAATTCGCTGGGAAGGAACCGAGCCGATATCGTGCCGTTCATGGCATTGACCGGAGCACTGTAGCTAAGTTCGTACAGGTGTGAGCCGCCAGTAGTGGCGCGGTAGGCAGCTGCTCGAATCCGATCGCCAATGCCAAAGGGATTACGATAGGTGACATTAGCACCGGTACGGACAACGCCGACGCTGACGGGGGAGTCGGTATCTAACGTGAGATGAGCTTCAAACGGGTCGGCTTCAGCAATCCGAACTACCAGGATACTCTGGCCCAATCCTGTCCCAGCTCGCAGGCTGGCTTCGATATTGTCAATCAGCGGATCGGCTCGCAGCAGTCGCAGCTGATCTTCTAAGTCAAACTGATTAAGGGGCGTTTTTGCGCCTAGGTTAATACGCGATCGCACATAGTTAGTCAGTCGATCGGCATCCTCTATACGAATCTCTTCTAAGCTACCTTCAATAATCTGTAATTTAACCAAGCCATCCGTAATCGGCTGATTGGGCAAAACAGCTCGTGAGGTAATGTATCCTTCATTCAGATAGAGCTGAGTAATAGAGTCCGCCGCCTGCCGCAGCTGATCGATGCCTAGGGACTGGCCAACAAACGGGGCCAGCACAGGTTCAAAATCAGACTGATCAAATACGGTACTTCCAGATACCTCAAACCCTTGTACTGCCACAGTAGGCCCCGTTTCTGGGGGCGATTCGACCGGTTCAGCAGGCGTTACAGGCGTTTCTGGTAAGACCGGCTCTGGTGTAGGTTCTGGCTCTGGCAAAGGTTCTGGAAAGCTATCGGCAGGCGGTGGCACGTCGGGAACCTGACTCAGCATCATTCCTGACTGCTGCATCCGCAAGCGACCGATGGTCTCAGGTGGGGTAGTCCCTGGCAACGTTAACTCAGCCGAGCCTAAAAGCGGAGCTGATGTAGCACTTGATAAAGTATCTAGGCTTTCTAATGAAGAGGCTGGCAGTGTTGGTGATGTTGACAACTCTGAAGCTATTGGCAAAGTCTGTGCTGGCTGGCTCGATAGCTCCTCAGGTAGCGAGCTAGCTTCCGCAGACGTTCCTACACCAGCACCAATAACGGTGCTTAACAACATCAGAGCTGTCAGTTTCTGTTGCATGGGTCTCCTCATTTCACCAGATAAATGCACAGGTGCTGGCGGCCAACTACGCTGTACTTGTCCTCATCCACTGTTTAACCCAGGCTGGCTACGCCCAAGCTTTTCTCTTCAGGGGCCTATAGCGCCTCAAACAGCGGACTGTAAGACATGCTAATGGGTATTTACCACCTATTCCCTACCGATATTTACGCAAATTTCCGGTAACTTTCAGCGACCTGATATCAACATTCATCAATTAGAGTACCCAGCCAGTCATTATTTGTACGGGTATCAAAGCTGCCTCAGTCCAAGACCGTTTGCCAGGTTTTAGCCGGCCGCAACGGCAGGTGACTGCTCAGACTGCCGCCAGATGGCATCAGCTACCCGAGCGACGTCTGCCATAGCGGCCCCGTTGTGTACTCGTAAAATATCAGCTCCCCCAGCAATAGCCGCCGTGCAGGCCGCTGCTGTTCCCCACTCACGCTGCTGTGGGTCAGGCTGGTCTAAAATCCAACCAATAAAGCTTTTCCGGGAGGCTCCCACCAACATGGGACAGCCCAGGTTGGTCAAGTTTGCTAGCTGCCGTAGAATCTCTAAGTTTTGGGGGTAGCTTTTAGCAAAGCCAATACCTGGGTCAACACATATATTTTGCATAGGCACCCCGACGGCTAAAGCCTGCTCAATTTGCCCCTGTAGAAACTCACTAATTTCTCCCATGAGGTCTTCGTAATCCGTCATTTGCTGCATTGATTCTGGAGTTCCCCGCAGGTGCATCAACACGATAGGCACCTCTTTTTCGGCTGCGACCTTGAGAATATCAGGGTCATAGGTAGCACCTGAAATGTCATTAATAATGTCTGCTCCTGCTTCAACAGCTGCACGAGCCACTGTTGACCGGGTTGTATCGACAGAAATTACTGCCTGATTGAGGGATGCGTCCTCGGCGCTACGAATAGCTTCAAGGACCGGTATCACCCGATTGAGTTCTTCTCCTAGGGAAATCTGCTCAGCGCCTGGACGAGTCGACTGACCGCCGATATCAAGAATGTCAATATTGGCGTTCAGCAGATTTTGTGCTTGGTGTAGAGCTGTTTCAACGGAGTTAAACTGGCCACCATCGCTAAAGCTATCAGGTGTTACATTGATCACGCCCATCAGATACGTGCGTTCACCCCAGTTAAAGTGATGATCACGAATGTGCCAGGGTTGACGGCTGGCAGCTTTGACCTGACCTTCTGTCATAAACAGTCGCGCCAGTCGATCGTAGGTGCCAGGGCCAATGTACTCTGGATGAGCACGCAGCTTGCTGTACATCCAGACGAGGTCTTGGCCATCAAAGATACGGATGTCTACAAACCAGCTTTTAAGCCGAGGTCTTAGACCATTGGCCGTTTCGAGCGCGTCAGTCCACCGTTCAAATTCTTGCTTAAAGCCACGGGTTACTACCGTAAAGGTCATGGTTGTTCAGACGTTTCAGACAGATAGAATGCACAGTGCCGCCCACACTAAAGCGGCAGACTTTACCTATAGTCCGCCAGCAGCCGCCCAGGGAGCAACGAAAATTTTAGTAAAGCCGAATTTAGGCTATCCCAAAGGGCCCCCCGTAACCGTCGGGATGGCGGTTCTATCAAAAGTGCTACGGGGACTCAGGCAGGTTAGTCCCCAGGCTGAGATCTTGGTAGTAGAAGGAGTTTGCTCTAAGCAGTCTCTAGCAGAGATTGCAGGTAAAAATGGTCTCTACGATATTTTAGACGAGGGTATGACCGTACTCGATGCGGACACACTGCCCTGTATTGCTTACCCCAACCGCTCACCAAAGCCCGTACGCTACTCAGAAATGTGGGCTCCTAAGCTTCTTCAAGAAGTAGACTGCCGTATCTCTGTCAGCGCTTTTAAGATTACGAGTCTAAAAGCACAGCCTCTAGTATCCGCGACGCTTAAAAATCTCTACGGTCTATTCCCACGAGAAAAATATAAGGCCCGCAGCGCTAGCTCTAGAGGTCAGCTGCATCGGCCATCTGTACCGCAGATTCTGCAGGATGTTTACTTTTCCATTGGTCATCTGTTTGACGGCGGTGTCGCCGACTGCACTCAGAAATTTGTTAGCAAAGACTGGCGACCCGATGTAGGAACTGGCTTTGACCTCGGACATGTGGTCTGGGGCGAAGACCTGCTGGCTATTGACCGGCAGGTCTGTCAGCTTGCCCAAGAACCCATTGCTAACTACATAGAGCCGATTGAACAGCTCAGACAGATGGATTAATGCCTGCGTCCAGGAAACGGTAGGTTCATCATGGCGTGAAAATCTTCTTGAACCTTTCGGGTCAGTCGTTTCGAGATTTGCCGAACGATCTGATTTAACAGCTTATCGCCAGACGACTTTACTAGAGACTGGGGCAATGCCTGAATAAACTTTGGCATATGAACTTTAGTCTGTAGATTAAGCTCCCACTCTACATGGGTGGCCTGTCCAGTAGGCACTTCCTGCTGCTGTTTCTCGGCTAGAGACATAGCGGCTCGAAAGTCTACGTCGTACCCTTCGGGTTCATGCCCTGGGACAGGAATCGTTTCAATCCGATAAATGCCACGATTTTGAGGTAACAGATGCAGTCCGATTTTTGGCTGAATCTGAAAATTGAGGCTGCCAAAACGTCCTAGAGAAATGGCGTAACCATTATGACCAATGGGTTCAACCGCCATTGGCTGAGCACAGCGGGTAAACCAGCCCTGATGGGAATCTAGATAGCTAGCAACGGTATCAACATCGGCAAACATTTCCATATTACCGACGTAATAACCTTCAAAGACGATGGTGTTAGGCGTTTGCAGGTTTTCGCTGTCGTCTGTTACGGACTGCCCTGAATGGATAGACGTGGGTGAAGCGTCAGAAATGTCCGATTGAAAATACGGTGTAGAGGACAGGTCCATAAAGCTAAGAAATTTTCGAGGATAACTTAGAGAATCAAAAGGTAGGGAATGCTGGCTAGCGATTAAACAGGTAACAGCAGACTGCTTCCAGCATAATCAGACTAGTTAGGCTAGTCCTAAAGCCGCGTTCTTATGGTTCCCAGGGTACTGATTTAAAAAAACAAGCCACCATCGTCAAACCACGGATATGAACTTACGAGCAACATCAACACTATCTGTACATCTTAGTCATCTTACTTAAGTTCCATTGTGATTCATTAAGTTTAGTCGATTTTTTTAGGGCCAAGACTTTTTGGGCAATGGCTTAATGATTTTCAAAGATACGGACAGTCTAATGTAAGCACAAGATAAATCACCGTAGGTTTAAAGGGCTTTGTTATTAGTAGCAGAGCCTTTATGCCTATAGTGCAGCTGACGTTACAGTTTGGTACTTTGAATGGACTGAAGCATATGTTGTAGCGGTGAGCAAAATGAACGTATTGGTTGTGGGTGCAACGGGTAAAACGGGGCAGTGGGTGACCCGTCAACTGAATACAGATACTTTGGAGGTGTCTGTTAGAGCGATGGTGCGAGACCAAACTAAGGCCGACTTTTCGGATACGGTTGAGGTCGTGGTTGGGGATGTGTTGAAACCTGACACTCTTAGGGCTGCCATGACCGGCTGTGATGCAGTTATCTGTGCTACAGGCGCGGCTCCTAGTCTTGACCCGACCGGTCCCTATCAGGTGGATTTTGCTGGCACTAAAAATTTGGTCGATGTGGCTAAGGCTGTCGGTGTTAAGCGATTTGTGATTGTGTCATCGCTATGCGTATCAAAGTTTTTTCACCCATTAAATTTGTTTTGGCTGGTGCTGTATTGGAAGAAGCAGGCAGAAGAGTACATCGTTAAGAGCGGTCTGACATACACGATTGTGCGTCCTGGGGGGTTGCGCAGTGAAGACAGCGGTGAAGCCATTGTCATGAAGGAAGCCGATACCTTGTTCGAGGGCGGCATTGCTCGAGAAAAGGTAGCTCAGGTCTGTGTTGCCGCGCTACATGAGCCTGCGGCTGAAAATAAGATTGTCGAAATTGTAACGAGCGCAGACGCGTCGGAGCGATCGCTAGGGGAATTGTTTGCAGGAGTATAACGGCCTTTTGGGGTAGAGGTTGTCCATGGAACGCCTCTACCTAAATTGAATTAAAAGAACCAGCCGTAGCTGTGGAGCCCTTTACCCAGTAGGTTGACGCCTAGATAGCAGACCCAAACGACTACAAACCCGGTTGCGGCGATAAAGGCCGGTTTGCGACCTTGCCAGCCTTTGGTAATACGTGAATGTAGGTAGGCAGCGAAGACCAGCCAGGTGATGAGGGCCCAGGTTTCTTTGGGATCCCAGCTCCAGTAGGAGCCCCAGGCTTCGTTGGCCCAGACGCCACCGGAGATGATGCCGATGGTAAGTAGGGGGAAGCCAAGGCCAATAATGCGGTAGCTGATGTTGTCTAGGGTGTCGGCCAGCGTTAGACGCTGCATGGATAGTGCTGTGGCTTGAGGCCGTTCTAGTACGGCGGTGCCTCCACCTGTGGATAGGGTTGGTTTAGAGGCTTCAGAACGTTTGAGGGTGTATTTGCGATCGCGAAATCCTCCGGTACCTACAGAGCTGCCCTTAAGCTCTACCGCCTGACCACGGGTTACTACCAAAAAGGCAATTGCGACCAGTGCCCCCACCATCAGGGCTGAGTAGCTCAGCAGCATCACGCTTACATGCATCATTAACCAGTTGGATTTGAGCGCGGGGACCAAGGGTTCTGACACCTGCATATTGCCAGGTAGCGTCAGGGTGGCAAAGGCCGTAATTCCCATTGCTGCTGGAGCCGTCATAGCGCCGACCCAGAGGCTATTGCTCATGCGCTCTGCTACAAAGTGGATAGCGGTAATCCCCCAGGAAATAAAGAAAAGCGACTCATAGAGATTACTTAAAGGAAAATAGCCGCCTTCTATCCATCGAGCGACTAGCAGCGCTGCAATGCAGAGATTGGCAATGGCCATTCCTGTCGTACCCAGGGTTTTTAGCCAGGTAGTTCTGTCAAAGGCCAGACTGCTCCAGTAGAGGAGCATCGTGATAAACAGGACGGCAAAGGAAACGTTGTCAAGCAGTCCTTGAAGAGTGACTAGATCCATGGGGAAGTGTTTAAACCCTGGGGTTAGTATGGGGTAGCCATAGGTGTAACGGGCATTACAATTTTACTAAAAAATGTATGGGGGCGTTACCCCTAACGCTTTAAAATACCGGGCGCTTCCGCAATGAATCCTGAAATCCTTCAAGAATTTTGGTGTCCTGGGATAAATGGTCACTACACTGGCAGTCGGTGCATGACATCAATGGTCAAACCATGGCCAAAACACATTCAAGTCATTAACTCTGAGTTTTCTAATACGAAAAATGTCAGCGCTGAATGTGAATATAGTTTAGTGACAAAAAATTGGCAGCCCTAGAGAGGTAACTATGGATGCGACTGCGTTGTGGCAACGATATCAAGACTGGCTTTATTACAACGAGGAGCTAGGACTCTATTTGGATGTCAGTCGAGTCAACTTTGACGATGACTTTGTAGCTGAGATGACCCCTCGGTTTGCTAAGGCATTTGAGGCCGTAGATGCGTTAGAAAAAGGTGCGATCGCAAACCCAGATGAAAACCGCATGGTGGGGCACTACTGGCTTAGAGATCCGGACCTAGCACCCAATGATGAACTTCGTAACGAAATTGTTAATACCCTACGGGATATAGAAAATTTTACGCAGCAAATTCATACGGCGACCATTACACCTCCTGGAGAAGATCGATTTACCGATATTTTGTCTATTGGTATTGGCGGCTCGGCCCTGGGACCGGAATTCGTGGCTGAAGCTATTGGACCGGTTAATCCACCGCTAACCATCAACTTTATTGATAATACGGACCCAGCCGGTGTGGATAAGATTTTAGCCAAACTGGGAGACCGGCTAAAGACCACTCTGGTGCTGGTGATTTCTAAGTCTGGCGGTACCCCAGAGACCCGGAACGGCATGCTAGAAGTCAAAGCCGCCTATGAAAAGCGTGGTTTGGATTTTTCTAAATACGCTGTTGCTACCACCGGACGGGACAGTAAACTCGACAAAGTAGCTAAATCAGACGGCTGGCTGGCCATGTTTCCGATGCAGGACTGGGTGGGCGGTCGCACCTCGGAGCTGTCTTCGGTGGGATTGCTACCAGCGGCTCTCCAGGGGATTGATATTCACGCCATTTTGGCGGGAGCTAAGCAGATGGATGCGGCCACCCGGATCCCGGATCTGTACAAAAACCCAGCGGCGCTGATGGCCTTAGCCTGGCACTATGCCGGTAATGGCAAGGGCGAAAAAGATATGGTGATCTTGCCCTATAAGGACAGCCTACTGCTGTTTAGCCGCTATCTGCAGCAGCTGATTATGGAATCGCTGGGCAAAGAAACCGATTTAGATGGCAACCGGGTGTGTCAGGGCATCGCGGTCTACGGCAACAAGGGCTCGACCGACCAGCATGCCTATGTGCAGCAGCTGCGCGAAGGGGTGAATAACTTTTTTGTCACCTTAATTGAGGTGCTCAAAGACCGTGAGGGAGGCTCCACTGAGATTGACCCAGGTGTCACATCCGGTGACTACCTATCGGGGTTTTTGCTCGGTACCCGTAAGGCGCTGTTTGAGAACAACCGTCAGTCGATCACTATCACCATTCCTGAGGTGACTCCGACGATTGTGGGGGCGCTGATTGCTCTTTATGAGCGCTCTGTGAGCCTATATGCCGCAGTGGTTAATATCAACGCGTATCACCAGCCGGGTGTGGAAGCCGGAAAGAAAGCCGCTGCGAGCATTCTCAATCTGCAGAATATGGTGGTAGATACTCTTAGTAAAACGGGAGGCTCGCTCACGCTGCCAGATTTAGCTAATCAGGTGGGACGTCCTGACGCAGTTGAGGATATTTATAAAATTGTGCGACACCTGGATGCTAACGGTCGTCTAGTGGCGATCGATGGTAACGCGGGTAATCCTGGCACGATGCGGGTAATGGCGCGGTAGGTGCCGGTTTATCCATCCGCCAGTAGATACCGGTCTGCTGGCGGGTGGCTGCTCGGCTCGATGCTCGGGGCTGCAGACGGGCTGACTGGCAAGAGTATCGAAAACTCAGTGCCCTGGTGAACCTGAGCGCTGACGCTGAGACAGCCGCTGTGGGTTTCAGTGACCACCTGATGCGCGATCGCAAGTCCTAACCCGGTACCTTTACCAACGGTCTTGGTGGTGAATTCGCGCTCAAAGATTTTTTCGTACATCTTTTGGGGAATGCCCCTACCATTGTCCGCGATCCGAATTTCAATCTGCTGAGCTGAAACCAGTCGAGTCCAGATGGTGATCTGCTGTGGGTTTTTCTGGAGCTCATCAAAGGAGGCGTCTTCAGCCAGTTCATCAAACATGTCGATAGCATTGGCCAGAATATTCATAAATACCTGACTGAGCTGTCCTGGAAAACAGCTGATTTCGGGCAGATCGCCGTAATTTTGCACAACTTGAATCGCGGGGCGACGGTCGTTTGCTTTAAGCCGATATTTTAAGATCAGCAAAGTACTGTCAATCCCTTCATGCACATCGGCGCTCAGGCGAGTCTCGGTATCAGAGCGAGCAAACAGTCGCAGGCTTTTGCTAATGTTGCAGATGCGATCGCATCCCGAATTTATTGAAGCCAGCATTTTCGGCAAATCTTCTAACAAAAACTCAATATCCAGCTGGTCTCGGGCCCTGATAATGTCTGCTCCCGGAGTTGGAGATGCCTGCTCTAGTAGCTGAATATAGTCAGTCATATCTTTGAGCGATAGCTGCAGTTCAGCCACGTTACCGCCGACAAATCCGAGGGGATTGTTAATCTCATGGGCTACCCCCGCCACTAAGTTACCGAGAGCAGACATTTTCTCACTTTGCACCAGCTTTAGCTGAGCTGTTTTTAAGGTTTGTAGCTGGGTTTCAAGCGTCTGCAAAAGCTCTTTATTTTCTTGAAACGCATCAGATATAGCCACAAACCAAGGCACCCAGATTTGTGGCAGCGTGTTAGGAATATCTGCTGAAGCTCCTTTTTTCTGGCGTTCAATATGGTTGATTAGCTGACTAGCCGGCTGAACAAAACCGTAATTTAATAATTGACTCGTGCTCCATAAACACAGCCCCAATCCGACTAGAGGAATCATTGATACCAAGAAACCATTGGCGGCAACTGTGTAGTAGATAGCTTGTTTGGGCACAAAGAAAACCAGATCCCAAGGCGTATTCTGAATTTTCTTGTGAATAACTAGAAAAGAACCCATGGCCTGAAGCTGGTCATCAGGGCCGTCTAGAATCGTGTTAACAACTTTTTTAAGCTCAGGGGGGAGAACAGATTTAAGGGGCTGAATTTCAGAGCCTGTCAGTCCCGGATAGGCAAGGAGCTGCTGATTAGCACCTGAAATAAGAATAGTCCCTTGGCTATAGTCAAAGTTTTGAATTGCTTGATTGAGTCGATCAAGTGTGATGTCCATTGCAACGATGCCGCGAAACTCGCTATCTTCATAGACAGGAGCATTGGCTGTCACCATCATGCCCTTACCAGCTAAATCAAGATAGGCATCTGTCCAGGATGTCTCGCGTTGAGGATTGTTTTCGGGCAGTGCTTGGGTAAAAAAAGGTAGCTCCAGCATGGCTGGCTGATACTCGGCGTCCGCAGTATACGGGTATAGATTCATAAACTCTCTGGCCGAGATATAGTAAACCCAGGCCACCTCTCGAAGATTTTCGGCAATACCTCGGAATGTCGGTGCTAGCTGCTGTGTCATGCTGACTTCTCGCTTAAACCCGTCCGATCGATTCGCTAAAGATCCTTGGCCTTGCAAATTACTAAACGTTGCTGAAGAATCTGCCCGCTCAGGCAGCAGCTGATAGCGCTTTTCTCCATTACGGCTAAACTGTTGCATCGGTGGCAGCGTTGGTGGGCGTTTAGCTGCCAATAGTAAGTCTTCCTCTGTATTGATCTGTAATAGATGCAGCTGATCCACAACCGACTTGATGATGCCGTCTAAGTTGAGCGCATTTTCAGAGAACTTATTTTGAATGATGGCTCGCTCATGAGTGCAAGCTGTCTGCCACTGCGCGCTAAAAAAACTTAAAGATACAAGTACAACAACCAGGAACGTTCCTGTGAGGATATAGCTATACCGTTTAAATGGTGACATATACTACTGCATTAATAAGCGTCGCACCGCATCAGCCAAGTGGCGAGGCTTGTCTATCTGTTCTAAATTTTCCCGTTTCTAAAGGTTTAGGGTCTGAATCTTTACATTGCTCCGCCTTTTGCAATTCTTTAGACAATCTAAAAATACCGCCAAGTTGGAGATGAATCCATCGGCTAAATGACGTAGTGGTTTCTTGGCGCGAGGTCGGCAGCTGAGCGGCGTATTGTCGTTGACTCTAAGGTCATCCTATTGCGCAAATCAGATTCTACGATTTATATCTACAATCTATAGATGCTGTAACCCATTCTGACTGCTTTCATGGCTTTTTCATCTGTTACTCGCGCTCTTAGTAAGGCGGCTTTAACTCAAGAACTACTGCTGAAGTTGGATAAACAGCAGCAGTTGGTACTCAATGGGTTACCGCGTTTGCCCAAGGGCTTGGTAGCATCGGCGTTGGCCCAGGCGCAGGACCGGCCCATGCTAGTGGTTACAGCAACGTTAGAAGAAGCCGGGCGGTGGACGGCTCAGCTTGAAGCTATGGGATGGCCTAGGGTATCTCTGTATCCCACCTCAGAAGCCTCACCCTACGACCCGTTTGACCAAGAATCAGAGATGACCTGGGGCCAGCTGCAGGTTTTAGCCGATCTATTAAAGGGGTCGCCCGGTGTGATTGTGGCCACTGAGCGGGCGCTGCAGCCCCACCTGCCGCCAGTCGAGGCGTTTAAACCTTACTGTTTGCAGATAGAGCAGGGAATGGAGCTTAACCTTAAGCAGCTAGCGCGCACGCTGGCTACCCTGGGGTATGAAAAAGTAGCCACCGTAGAAACAGAAGGGCAATGGAGCCAGCGGGGAGACATTATTGATGTATTTCCTGTATCGGCTGAGCTACCCGTGCGGCTAGAACTGTTTGGTGATGAGTTAGAGCGACTGCGGGAGTTTGACCCGGCCAATCAGCGATCGCTCGATAAAATTCCCACGCTGCTATTGACAACAACGGACTTCAGTCCGCTGATTGCTGCCAAGCTAGAGCAACAGGGTAGCCTGACGGACCTGATGTCGCCAGCTGCTCAGGAAAGCTATGAAAATGGTCAGCGAGTAGAAGGACTGCGGCGCTTCTTGGGGATTGCCTTTGACCAGCCGGCGTCGCTGCTGGAGTATCTATCAGAAGATACGCTAATCGCCGTTGACGAGCCGGATCAGTGTCGTGCCCACAGCGGTCGCTGGTATGACCAAACGGATACTTACTGGCACGAAGTAAATGAAACATTGGCCCAGAGCGATGAGATTACGCTGCCCACAGCCGAGGTGCCAAAGCTGCACCGTCCCTTTGATGAGGCCCTAGACGATCTGTCGCTGTTCTCTCAGCTGTTACTGTCAGAAATTGCTGAGGAGGGAGTAGGGCTTAACCTAGCTAGCCGCCCGGTACCAGCGATTCCTCACCAGTTTGGCAAGCTGGCGGAAACTGTGCGGGCAGAGTGCGATCGCAAACACCAAATCTGGCTGATCTCGGCCCAGCCCACGCGTTCTGTGGCCCTGCTGCAAGAGCATGACTGTCCGGCCCAGTTTATCCCTAACCCGAAAGACTATCCGGCGATTGAAAAGCTCCACAGTCAGTACGTCCCCGTCGGTGTCAAATACTCGGGACTGGCTGAACTTGAAGGCTTTGTGCTACCTACATTTCGCATTGGGATTGTCACCGACCGTGAGTTTTTTGGTCAGCATACCCTGGCCACCCCCAGCTATGTCCGCAAACGCCGTCGGGCCGCCTCTAAAAAGGTTGACCCCAATAAGCTGCGCCCCAATGATTTTGTGGTCCATCGCAATCACGGTATCGGCCAGTTCTTGAAACTGGAAAGTCTGACCATTGACGCTGAAACCCGAGAATATTTGGCGATCAAATACGCTGATGGCCTACTGCGGGTGGCGGCGGATCAGATGGGGTCACTATCGCGCTTTCGCGCCTCAGCGGAGAAAAATCCTCAGCTGAATAAAATGACCGGTAAGGCGTGGGAGAAGACCAAAACCCGTGCCAAAAAAGCGATTCAAAAGGTGGCTGTCGATTTGCTCAAGCTGTATGCTCAGCGATCGCAGCTCGAAGGCTTTGCCTATCCTGTTGATATGCCGTGGCAGCAGGAACTAGAAGACTCTTTTCCCTATCAGCCCACACCAGACCAGCTCAAAGCTACTCAAGACGTCAAACGGGATATGGAAAGTCTGCGCCCTATGGACCGACTGGTGTGTGGCGATGTCGGCTTTGGTAAAACTGAGGTGGCTATCCGCTCAATCTTTAAGGCCATTACGGCTGGAAAACAGGTTGCCATGCTGGCCCCGACCACAATTTTGACCCAACAGCACTATCACACCATCAAAGAGAGATTTGCTCCCTACCCAATTCAGGTGGGGTTACTCAACCGATTTCGTACCGCCAGTGAGAGAAAAGATATTATTCAGCGACTGGCCACAGGAGAACTAGATATTGTTGTTGGCACCCATCAGCTCTTAGGTAAAGCTGTTAAGTTTAACGATCTTGGACTCCTGGTTGTCGATGAAGAACAGCGCTTTGGGGTGAACCAAAAAGAGAAAATAAAGGCGATGAAAACCCAGGTAGATGTGCTCACCCTGAGCGCTACACCGATTCCGCGTACGCTGTATATGTCTCTCTCCGGTGTGCGGGAAATGAGTCTCATTACCACACCGCCACCGTCGCGTCGTCCGATTATGACCCATCTGGCACCCTTTGATTTAGAAAAGGTGCGCGCGGCCATTCGTCAGGAGCTAGATCGGGGTGGCCAGGTGTTTTACGTGGTCCCGCGAGTAGATGGCATCGAAGAGATTGCCGCCCGCATTCGAGAGATGATTCCGTCGATTCGTCTGGCGGTGGCCCACGGTCAGATGCCCGAGGGTGAGCTAGAGGCCACCATGCTCGCCTTTAGCAGTGGCGAGGCGGATCTGATGGTGTGCACCACTATCATTGAGTCAGGACTGGACATTCCCCGCGTCAACACGATTTTGATCGAAGACGCCCATAGATTTGGTCTTTCCCAGCTATATCAGCTGCGAGGGCGAGTGGGACGTTCCGGTATTCAGGCCCATGCCTGGCTGTTTTTCCCCAGACAGGACAAACTCTCAGACAAAGCTCGCAAGCGACTGCGGGCCATCCAAGAATTTACCCAGCTAGGCTCCGGCTATCAGCTAGCTATGCGAGATATGGAAATTCGCGGCATCGGTAACTTGCTAGGGGTGCAGCAGTCCGGACAAATGGAAGTGATTGGATTTGATCTGTATATGGATATGCTGCAAGAATCCATTGCTGAGATTCGCGGTCAAGAGATTCCCCAGGTAGACGAAACCCAGATTGATCTCAAGCTGACGGCCTTTATTCCCAACAACTACATTGATGACACGGACCAGAAAATGGGCATCTACCGAGCGCTGGTGGCGGCCGATACCAAACGGGAGCTGATGCAAATTGTGGCCGATCTAAACGATCGCTTTGGTCCCATTCCGGCCGCAGTAGAACAGCTGGTAAAAATGTTAGAGCTAAAACAGATTGCCAAACCGCTGGGCTTTGCCAAAATCAAACCAGAAGGCAAGCAGCATGTGGTGATGGAAACTCCCATGGAAGCCCCCGCCTGGAAACTGCTGCATGAAAAAGTACCGGGACATCTGAAGTCTCGCTTTGTGTATGCGCCGGGTAAGGTTACGGTACGAGGTCTCGGTGTGATGAAGCCAGATAAACAATTAGAGAATTTGATTGAGTGGCTAGGGTATATGCGCGGGGCGCTGACAGAGCCCGCTTTAGCAGGAAGTGGTGTGTAGCGCTCGCTCGGGATGAGATTTGCTGCTGCCTGACAGAATCTCTAGCTGCTCTGGGACCGCTCTTTTTTTGGCAGACTGCTTTCTGCGATATGAGTACTGCCCATGAATGTTAACGGAGTAGGGAATGCAGTAAGTGAGCAATCCGGCTAGCCAGCGACTGGGGGTCATCTTACCGTTGGCAAGGGCTGGGCCGTGGTTAATAGAGAAAAGAATGGTGCCAACAACAAGGGCAACCTTAGCGGCTTCGGTGCGTAGGTCACGGTCGGTCAGGGCGGAAATATAGCCTTTCATGGTAGTTCTGATACTGCTTTTTATTTTGATAATATGATTTAAAAATTAACATTATATGTATCAAATGGCACAGTTTTTGTGTGAATACTGTGAAGGGCGCTTATCGGCTTACTGTTCAACCTTCTAAGCTTTTGACCAAAATACGTAAAAGGTCGTCGAGATCGACTGGTACACGATAGAGGTCGAGATCTTGAGTCACTTGTCGAGACTGACGGTCAAAATGAGAAATTCTCGTCGGGCCATCTCACTGGTCAAGCTGAGGCGAGAGAGACTTTCTTCGATCCGGACTGTGAGATCGCTCAGACGGTCGAGAATGCCCTCATAACGCGGTAGTTTCAAAAAGCGACGCTGAAGTGATACGTCAAAATAGGCCAAAATGTCTTGGGGTGCAAAGTTTAGCTTGAAGTAATCTGCAAAGGTATAGGACCTATCGGGTTGGATAATTGTGGCTCTTGGCATTGCTGTCAACTCCTACCTGAAGATGCCTGAATTGTCGTTGCTGATTTAAGGAATGCATCGATCTGTTAAAAATGCCCCGTGTCAGCGTTTTGTAGATAAAACCACCTTGAGGCTCAGCAATGCCCATTGATTTTATCAGTATCGGTCTTTCAACGGCTCGGCCTGCGTTCTGGTAAAGACTCAGAAATCAACGTGAACTGACTGATGAGTGTCCGCACTGCACTAAGATACCCTGGCTCTACTTTCATAGCAGGCATCCCATGCTGATCTAATATTGCTTGAACCCGTTTGTGGGCCTCCGGCAGCTGATTAAAGGGAATCTTGGGAAAAGCATGATGTACGGCGTGATAATTTAGCCCACCGATAAGCCAGCTAAACCAGGGAGCTGTCTGTAAATTTCGAGCAGAATAGAGCTGAGTTAGCAGATGACCGTCTGCCTGCTGCCAAAGACCATAGTGTTCTAAGTGGGCTCGGGTCTGGGCAATAGCGCCCACTACGCGCTCTAGACAAAACCAAAATAACAAATAGCGAGAGAGACTCGTATCAGTAAGGATAACAACTGTGATCAAACCCATCTGTACCAGTGTTATTCCTAGCAGGTCGGTGTATAGCTGACGTCTTAGACCCGGCAGTCTCTTTTGAAACCGTTGCCCATTGGTTAGTGTTTTTATGATGATTCCCAGACCGCCTAGAACAAATATGTGAACGACCCACTGATGTCGGATGTACCACTGTGTCCAGGGGGGTGCCTGCTGATAGTCTGACTCACTCCACTGATAGCGCTCAGGATCCCGTAAATCTAGCCCATTCCAGCCGTGGTGCAGCCGATGTAGCTCTGCGTAGGTGCCGACCGGCCATAGCATTGGCCAGGAGATTGCTCGCGCCAAGACGTCTTCTAAAGCCGGTCGGCCTAGCAGCGTATGGTGGGTAGCATCGTGGGTACAGATGAGCCAGAGCGCATAGAATACACCACCAATAACCGTCCATACCCAAAACCCTATGTCCCACGCTGCTACCCATGCCAGGGTCAGACAGCTCAGCGTTCCTATGCCTAGGATACTGAAGCGCTGAAAGCCCTGCCAAAATCTGACAGACTCTAGCTGAGCCACGGCCTCCTGTAGTGCTTTGTTAGCAGCAGCTGTACGTAAGCAGGTGTCTGGCATGGTCAAGTTTTGTGTAACGATGCTGTGGCCACCTATAGGTTACAGAAGATACTAGACCTAAGCCGCCGCTTCGTTCTCTGCGATATCCAGACCGGAAATAGACTCGGTTGCTCTAGCGCGCTGGGTTTTGAGTAGGCCAATGTTGCTGGTTAGTAGGAAGCTGGTAAAGCTTGCGATCGCAACCACGGGTAGAATCGTCGTATCGGATAGCACCGTCAGAATAATGGTTGTGCTAATGGGAGTTTTTGTAATCGCTACGTTGATGGCTGCCATACAGCACAGCACTGCAATCGTCGGATGAATGGTCGGAATCCCAAATGCGATCGCTAACCCTAAACTAGCTCCCGTAAAAAATAACGGAAAAATAAACCCGCCTCGAAACCCGCCGTGGATGGTAAAACAAATTGCCACCATCTTCATAAGGCAAATTCCTAGCAAGGTAACAATGCCTAGAGACGCTGACTGTGCCAAAAGCTGTGTCTCAATCTGCTGCTCACTAAAAAACAGAGTGGCCGGATACAGCACTGCGATCCAACCAATGCCCAAGCCGCCCAGCAGCGCTAGCAAAATATGCCGATGCTCAATCGTTTGAATCATCCAGTTGGTCAGACGAAAGATGCCAATAAACAAAATGCCCGCCAGTGCACCCGCTAGACCTAGGACCGCACCCTCTACCAGATTTACCCAAGAGAGGCTTGGTAAAACACCAAAGCGGCCAAAATTGTAGATGCCACCCACGTTGAGCCCGGTCCCCAGGCGGAAAACAGCAAAGCTACAGATTCCGGCCACCATGGCAGGAATAATCGCCTCGTAATATTCCAACCCGCGTCGATGGGGAATCTCTAAAGCAAACATGGGCCCGCCGATAGGGTCACCAAAAAACGCTGCCAGTGCCGCTCCCATGCCACAAAACGTCATGACCCGCATGTTTTTTAGCGACAGGTTGAGTTTTTCTGCTAGGTAACTGCCTAAGCTGCCGTTGATCTGCACTAGCGGAGCCTCTGGGCCCAAGCTACCCCCCGCCGTAATAGAAATTAAAGACGTGGCTATCATCCCCGGAGTCTGCTTGGGTTCTAGTCGTCCAGCATCGTGTACACAGTCAATGACCAGCGCCATTTCCCCGGGCAGTCCCAGAAAATGTAGGCACAGCCCCACCCCCAGCCCGCCTACGGTAGCTACTATCCAGGTGTAGTGCCAGTGGGGCAGCCAAACGGGAAAAAAATCTAAAATAAACTCTCGACCAGACTCCCAAACAATCTCTAACAGCTGCTCTAAGACAAAATAGTAAACTGTTGCCACCAGCCCTCCGGCAGCTCCCACAATACCTGCATAAAGCAAGGTACGAGCATAGCTCAGGTCTTGAGGAGATGAGGGTGCTTTCTCAGAGTGAGAAAGACCGCTAATTTCTTCTGAGGCAATTGTCATTGCAGCCACCCGTAAACATTTGAGACGGTGTCATCGTAGCGATGTCGTTTTGTCTCAAAACGTAGCTGCGAATACGAAACAATTTTTCTGATGCTAAAAGTGAATATGAGGAGTGCGGCTACTGCATTCACTATCAGAAGCTAGCAGAATCATCAGCCGGTTAAGGGGGGCTGGGGCCTAAAACGGTGCTTTACCGGCTCTGTCCAGTAAAATTCATCCCGTTGGACCTATGCTAAACCTAACTTAAGCCTTACTGCCCTGAATGAAACGATTCACCTGCTGGTACACGAGCCAGACAATGTTTTGATTAGCCGCTGTCAGCTGTTTTTAGTGCTGGTTAGTGCCATCGGCATCATTAGGGCATTTGCCATTTGTATCCGAGAGCTGCTGGTTCAAAACCGACGTTTGAGGCATTTCAAGCCAGTCGTCTAATGACGGGGCTACGCATTTTCCCTAGGGCTACGCTTTTTGATCGTGGCTAGTATTTTGATCACAAGGGTTTCCAACCAGTGGAATGATATTGCTCAGCTAGTAGTGATTGTTACTATTCGCACAGCGCTTAATCTACTGCTAGAAAGAGCAATCAGGCTGGATTCCTCCCTGTCGTCGATGTCTGAGAGTGCTAATTCTCCCCTGCGACTGATGCGCTTTGCTAAACCTTTGTCTCTACTAGAATAGGACAGTAGTAAAATATCTACTAGTCATACGGATGTGGCTAGGGTTTTATGCTGATATAGTTGAATCCTTGCAATACTCCAGTGACTGGGGGGCAACCGTTGTTTAGATTATTTAGTTGTTTAGATTGCGTAGAGGCTCTATGACTGTATCGTCCGCTGATTTGTACACTCATAAACGTGTTTCAACCGGTGCTGCAGTTGTTCCCTGGATTAGACGGCTTAATACTGAACAGACTAAACTTCGAGTTGGAGTCGTTGGATACTCCAACCAGGATTTTGACTACATAGCGGCCTTACGGCTGATACAAGAGGCGTTTGACGATATCTCCCCCGATGCCGATGTTGAGATTGTTTCAGGGCTTACAGATTTAGGGATTCCGGCGCTGGCATATCAAGAGGCTGTGCGACGGGGCTGGAAAACCGTCGGTATTGCCTGTGCTAAGGCGTTTGACTATTCTTGTTTTCCCGTTGATGATGTGATTATCTATGGTGATAATTGGGGAGATGAAAGTCACGTTTTCCTGACTATGATTGATGTTCTTATTCGCATCGGCGGGGGAACTCAGTCTCATTTTGAAGCCTGTGCAGCTAAAAGAGAGGGAAAGCGGGTCATAGAGTTTGATCTGCCAGCTTTGGTATCTGCCTAAATGCGACTGACCCTTCTGATCCCGGTCGCTGCTAATTTTGACTCCTATATTTACTTTAGATACTGATGTTAGGCTGCCTTATCCGCTAAGTTAGCAGCAGTCTATTTTGGCGATGGGCGTTAAACAGCGCCCGAACCTGTCATCGCCGTAATGTTTATTAGAGTCATCTGTGAAGAATTTATTAAGTCTCTAGCGAGATATGCTATCTACGCTGCTGCGAGAGCATAGCAACTTTATCTCTCGTGAGTTAGAAATCTATCTGCGAGACTGTTGCGACCATTCTATTCAGCTGTTAGATATTGTTGAAAGCTATCGTGATGCCTGTGCCACGCTGATGGATATTCGCATGAATATGCCGGAGCTTAACTGGTACTGGGGTTATCCGTTTGTCTGGTTTGTCATGGCTGCGATCGCGCTAGGTTTGATCTACTTTTTCTGGCGACGGGGCTGGTTCAAAAACTTTTTCTAACGTTGGCTGACCGCTGTGGTGATTCTTTTGGGATATTTTCCGACTTACAGTATCGTCCAACCGGGCGATACTGTGGCTGGAGATCGTCTGATGGCTCTAATGTTTGATCCGATCGGTGGTTTTGTTAGGGACAGCGTTTTTTTCAAGAAACTCGATAATCTTCCCAGCAATGTTTATCCCGGTTGCTTTTTCAATGCCTTCCAATCCGGGAGAAGAGTTGACTTCCATGACGACCGGTCCATGGTTAGAGCGCAGCAGATCCACACCTGCAATCTTAAGACCCATGGCTTTGGCGGCTTTTACGGCTGTACTACGCTCTTTCGGGGTCAGCCTAATTTTTTCAGCATTGCCGCCCCGGTGCAGATTCGAGCGAAACTCTCCCGGTGCTCCCTGACGCTTCATAGAGGCAATGACCCTATCACCGATAACAAAGCAGCGCAGATCGGCTCCTTTGGCCTCAGCAATAAATTCCTGCACCAGAATGTTGGCATCTAGACCGCGAAACGCTTCGATAACAGATTTTGCTGCCTGGTCAGTTTCTGCCAGGACAACACCAATGCCCTGGGTGCCTTCTAGAAGCTTGATGACCAGCGGGGCTCCACCCACAATGTTGATCAGCCCATCGATATCTTTGGTGGAATGGGCAAACCCGGTCACAGGGAGACCGATCCCCTGCTTAGACAGCAGCTGTAAGCAGTGGAGCTTGTCGCGCGATCGCGAAATTGCCTGGGATTCATTGGCCACAAATACGCCCATCATCTCAAACTGCCGCACGGTGGCCGTGCCATAAAACGTGTGGGAGGCCCCAATCCGTGGGATGACTGCGTCAAATCCCTCTAGCGGAGCCCCTTGATAAATGACCTGGGGATGATGGGGGGTAATATTCATGTAGCACCGCAGATAGTCAATTACCTGAACGGCATGACCTTTCTCTTTACTAGCCTCTATGAGGCGACGGGTTGAGTAGAGAGAAGCGTCTCTAGATAGAATGACTATTTTCATGCTTGCGGTTTTCCGATGGTTTGAAAGAGCGGGTCCGTTTGGAACTTTGAAGATAGGATCTACCCGAATCGACTAAAAACCGCCGACGTACGGCCTGACGTCCTAGCAGCATGCGAAACCCCATGACATCTCGGTTAGTCAGGGTCAGCTCAATGGGCCACAGCTGTTTCCCCAACCGCACGTTGGTGCGAATAACGGGGCGAGATTGCGACTGACCTCCAGAGTTACGCACATTTCTAATATCTAATAATTCGGCTTCAGCGGTAATAGTATCGACATTGTTGTTTTGATAAGGATGAACCTTAAATCGAACAAAGTTGCTGTTTTCCCGCTTAAAATGTTCGACATCAAAAGCGTGTAGAGCAGACGAGCGAGCCCCTGTATCGATTTTGGCTTTAATGCCAGTCAGACCGATATCGGGAAGGGAAATCCATTCCCGCCAGCCAATGGCAGGCAAGTCTAATGGTGGAGACGTGGTTGTCATAGATAAAATAGATATCGCCTCATTAAAATAGGGCGTCTACACGACAGTATCAGCCCTACGCATAGATTGGAAGCGCTCACACTGATCTGAGCCGATCCTCCAAACCAGTGCATTCCCTAAATCAACAGTGGCTGTCTAGAAAGCCCCTTATACAGGCCGATCCGTTGGATTTCAATCTTTTGACAGATGATTTAATGGCTCTTATTGTTTAGCTTAAACGGGCGAATAACGCACTACGACCAACATGGAGCTACTCTTTTCCCTAGTTGCTGGGCTGATTATTGCCTTTGCTTTTCAGCTGCTATTGGCAAATCTGGGGATTGCCCTGGGGCTGACGGTGCTTGATTTTTCGCCCCAGGAGAAGTCAGCGGAGCAAACGTCAAAGACAGCGGATATTACGCTACCCATTACCCATCTGCTTGGATTTGGCGTGGCTCTAAGTTTATCTACTGTATTGTTTGCGGCAGGGCTGCTTACGACCGAGTTTAGCGAAATTGCCGCTCCTCGACGGGGCATCATCTTTGGAATTATCCTCTGGGCTACTTACTGGCTACTGTTTATCTGGCTCAGTTCTACGACGCTTTCGACTATTGCAGATTCTTTGCTAGGAACGGCTTTAGCTAGCGGACGTCGGCTGATTAAAGTGATTTTCCGGAGCGTAAACTCTGACCCTCCAGAATCAGGCGACCAGACGGCCCTAGTGCAGCTCAAGGAAGAACTATCCGAGCTGGCAAAAGCACAGCAGCAGCTGCCCCAACGTCTGGCCGAACAGCAAGAGGCGCTGCTAGCAGAGATTAGTAAGCTTGCCACCGCTAGCTCGCCTCCTACAGAAGAAACAACAGAGCCCCCCCCCATCCCCACCGACTGTAGAACTGGAGACTACGTCCGGCAGTATGCTCTCGCCGTCGAGTTTAATGTCGCGATTGGATCTGCCCAGCGGACGTCAGCTGCTACAGCGCGCATTTGATCAGGTCGATGTGCCGGATATTGATGTACAAACCCTATGGCGTCAGCTGCGCTCGGATGACACATCGGTCGATGCAATTCAGCTAGATGTGGCGGACTATGTGCATCAAACTCCGGTCTGGATGCTGCAGCCCAACATACTTAAAGACACATTTTATGAACGCATCTATGACCCTGACGCCTCCCCAGAAATTATCAAAACTCAGCTGATTAAAATCAAACGCGATCACCTGGTTGCCTGGCTGCAAGAGCGAGGAGATTTGGCGACAGAACAGGTTGAAACCGTTGCCGATCAGCTAAGTCAGATCAAAGATACGGTGATGGCGGCTGTTGCGTCCCAGCCTTCATCTCAGCCAGAGGAGCGGGTCGCGATTGAAGCGGTGGAGGAGCAGGGCGCGATTGAAGCGGTGCAGGATAAGCTGGTTGCTTACTGCCGCTACACAAATTTAGATTTGCTTACTCCAGAGAATCTGGTGGATAAAGTCCGAGGTCAGCTGGAGGATCATTCTTTGGATGTCAGCCACGCTCGAAAGCTTGACCTGGAGGTGATTGAAGCCGTTCTAGACCGGCGACAGGGGCTGGAGCCGTCTGCGCAGCAGGCGCTGATGTCTGCGCTGCGTTCTATGCTGCCAGCGTCGCCCCTAAAGGCGCCGCGACGTTGGGCTGCTCGTTCTGGTCGGTCGGCCCAGCATCTGGCTGAACATCTGACGACTCAGCTGACCTGCTATCTGCGACATCGAGAAAAGTCGGCCCTGCAGCCTGCCCAGATGGCCCGTGACCTGACTCAGCTAGCTAAAACGTCTTTGGGAGCGCTATCGCATCAGCTGCCGGATAGCTTGCCGGATTCGCTGTTTGATAAAGCTGTTTGGCAGCGTGAGCTGGAAAAGCGTCGGGATATGACGGCTGATGAAATTCAACATATTTTGGCCGGGACCGAGTCGATCTGGCAACAGGGGCGTCAGCAGGTCAATCACTGGACTCAAACGTCGTGGTCAGAGATGGAAGATGCGGTCAAGTCAGTCAATGATGACTTTGTAGAGTCGGCTCGAGAACAGATTACCGAGAGAATTTCTAGCGCGCAGCAGGCCATTGAAGCCCAGGCTAGTACGGTCAAAGCCGACCTGCAAACTCAGGCTGATGCGGCTCGGGGGCAGGTTGCGATCGCATCCTGGTGGCTGTTTAGTAGTCTGCTGCTGTCGGGGATTAGTGCGGCCACATCTGGCTGGCTGGCGGCTAAATATTAAACCGCTTGTCTATTTCACCCACAACCATAGGCAGACGACAGCAGCCAGAGCGATAACCCATGATGGTCATGATTGTTTACACAACCTAGGTTTGGACGTTTTAGACTACATTACTGATGCGATCTCGGCTACTGGCTACTGGGGTATTGCCCTTTTGATGCTGCTAGAAAATGTGATTCCACCGATTCCCTCGGAGATCATTATGCCGCTGGCAGGCTTTGCTGTTGCCCGAGGCGAAATGAGCATGACCGGTGCGATCATCTCAGGCACCGTCGGTACTTTGTTGGGAGCAATGGTATGGTTCTATATCGGTTCGATGCTAGGGTTGCGCCGGATCTCCTCGCTGGCCAATCGCTATGGCAAATGGCTAGGTATCTCCGGTAAGGATGTCATGGCCGTACAGCAGTGGTTTAGCCAGCGTGGCGGCTACTGGAGTGTAGCACTCGGTCGCCTCCTTCCCAGCATTCGCACCTACATTTCAGTACCTGCAGGCATTGCTAAGATGCCTCTGCTGCCCTTTGTGATCTTTTCCACTCTGGGCTCTGTCGTCTGGATTACGCTTCTGACGGTTGCAGGCTATTCTCTTGGAGATAACTACGAGAAAATTGCTGTTATCCTAGCTCCGATTAGTAAAGGAGTTTCGGTTCTTATTGTTGCATCATTGGTGAGCTGGCTGCTGTATCGGTGGTACAACCACAGGACCCACGCCTCCTCATAGCCTTACCAGGTTCACCCTTTATCGCTCTTATAACTAATTAGGACCTAGCGCCTTCTCCCTATGCAACTAGTCACCGATGCCTCCGATGCCAACAAAATCAGTAAAATGCAGGCTCGGGTACGCTGGCAGCATCCCGCAGTCGTAGACCGCAGCATCGACCAGACTCAGCTTTTTATTGACGATGGTGGGGCGACCGATACCGAATTTTCATTTACCGTACTTGGTGACAGCGGTACCGGACGCTACCGGGGAGACAGCCCTCAGCGCCGGGTCGCCAAGGCCATGATGGAGCACGGTCACGATGCTCGATTTTGTCTCCACACGGGAGATGTTGTATATCTGGTGGGTTCGAGCGAACAATATTTCGAGAACTTTATTAATCCCTACCGAGAGTGGCTAGTGGGTGGAGAAACACCTAAAAAGATTTCCTATGACCAAATGGTTTTCCGGCGTCCCATACTGCCAACGTTAGGAAACCACGACTACTACAATTTGCCGCTGATACTGGGAGCTGTTTCAGCTCTGAGTAATCCCTTTCGTCGGCTGCTGCGCTCCTACATCGATATAGATGTAGGCTGGCATGGCTCCTACACAGGCAAAGCCTATGCTCAAGCGTTTATTGATTGCTTAGGCAATCTCGATCAAAGTCAGCTGCAGCAGCATCTGGATCAGCACTACACGGCGGCTAACGGGACTTGTCTTAACTATGTGCCTGGCAAGTTTACTCGATTGCCCAATCGCTACTACACCTTTCGCTACGGCGGGATTGACTTTTTTGCACTGGACTCCAACACATTTAATGAGCCGTCGCCAGTGGCGATGGGCAAAGCCGGTATTAAGGATCGCGAACAGCTTACTATCCAACAGGCTGAGTTAGAGAAAACTAGAACGGCCATATTAGAAAAAGCGGCCAGTCTGGACCCGGACGATCCTGAACAGGCTGAACAAATTGGCGATCTGACCGGTGAAGCAGAACAGCTAGGGGAAGAGATTCGCGACATTTCAAAGCAGCTTAAAGCCCCCTTCGAAAATACGGCCGATACAGAACAGCTCAACTGGCTTAGAGACCGGCTGATCGCGTCATGGCAAGACCCCACATCGCGGGGGAGACTCTTGTACTTTCACCATCCGCCATACGTCACAGAAGCCACTAAATGGTCTCAGGCTCAGACTCTCGCGGTTCGTCAAAATCTTCGTCAGGTGCTAACAGACGTTAAGCAGGCGCTAGGCTCTTTGACCGATGGCAGACCGCTTGTAGACCTGATTGTTAATGGTCATGCCCACTGTCTAGAGTATTTGCGAACGGCCGATAGCGGCCTCGCTGATGCCAATATTCCTTGTTTGGTCTGCGGCGGTAGCGGCTATAGCTTGCGGCGTCAGCGCAGCAACGGTCTTGAGGTATCCGAGATTATTGAAGGGAGGTCGCAGCACGTGGCGACTTCCCATATGTTTATCGGGCGGCAGGGCCAGGGCTCGCAAAAGCATCGTCCTTATTCTTGCTTGCGTATTGATGTTAAGCCGGGTAATCCGCCTAAGTTTGTGGTCAAACCTATCGTGGTTGATAAATTTAAGCACAAGTGGCATCAGCCTGAGCAAGAGCCGTTTGTTTTGTAAATGCTTAAGCGCAGCTATTCCTCAGGATGGCTGTGGGGATATAGTCAGGTCTGCGGCTAAGCAGCATACTTGACTATCCCGGTTTCGACTTCGCTCAGCCGAACTACGGAGTTGAAGCTCGACCTGTGGGACGGCCGTGGTTAAAAGAACGCAGAGCGCACAAGTCTGATGCAGCAACCTATTAGCTGGCAAACATCGTTGATAGCTTGCTGTCTCTATCCGACGTCATGTCCACTATGGGAAATCCGCAATACGATAGATAGCGATCTAAGGTCTCTATCAGTTCAACCAAGCTAGAGAATTGAACGGGCTTGACAATATAGCCCAGCGCATTGAGCTCATAGGCTCTTGTGCGGTCCCTTTCCGCTTCCGAAGTTGTCAGAACAATGACAGGAGTTTTACCAAAATCGGGACTTTGACGCAGCCGTTCAAGAAACTCAATGCCGTTCATCTTGGGTATGTTGAGATCCAGCAAAATAACGTTGCGTGATGCTGGTCTAAATTCTGGAGACGACTCAAGCATCTCAAGGGCTTCTATGCTACTGCTGGTCGTGTAAAGCGGGCTAACCACATTGCTTTTCTTAAACGCTCGCTGAACAGCCATTCTATCGACTGCGTCGTCGTCAATTAGCAAATAGTTAAGACCTTTGTCGCTTACCGACCTGGACATATCCCTCTCCCCAAGCTGCCAGTTCAGCAGCTTTTATCACTATATCTAAGCTTACTGGCTATCTATTTGTTATTCCTCCTTCTAAGGTTACACCATTGCTCTGGCGGACAGCTCCATTCAGCACGCTTAAAGGCCAGCGCCAGAGACTCAAAAGCCACTAATGGGGGATGGATTTCTACCCCCATTACAACGACTCTTGATGGTCAGGTAACAAAATTTAATCGGTCGTTGCGACGCTATCATCATATCAATTCGCGGCTACAGCACAATCTGACTGAACGGGATGTCTTTTCTATTCTCAAAGAGGATAATAGAACCGTCTTTCTTTTATGGGCTACGCACTCATCCTGATATAAACAGGTTGCGATCTCATGGAGGAGAACCCGTCAGCATCGACCCTACCTAGCTGCTGTCTATTGATGTGGCGAGATGGCAACCAGTGATGACTACACCCTCGCTATGTTTGACTGAGTCATTGCATCGGCTCGGCCAGGGAATACTGCTCAGCTGCTAGAGCTTACTGACGCAGCCTAGCAGCACATTGAGGTCAGACGGTGTTGTGACACTGTCTGACCTCAGGATTTTGGCGGTTTGTTTGCGATCGCAAAATACCAGGACGCTTGTGACTAAATTTACAGTAAGCGAACTGCAGCGTAGCTACCATTGCTCAGATACTTTAATAAAAAAACTCATGACAAACGCCACTTCACACACACTGCCTTCCACTGTTTCTGGTCACGTTGCTTGTCACTATAAAAATACAACCAGCAGGCTACAGATTCTCCGCATTGAAAACGTTCCAAACTGGTATTTTGAACGCGTTATTTTTCCAGGACAGTCACTTATTTTTCACACAGCGCCTGAGGCTCTTTTAGAAGTCCATTCATACGAGATGGCAACCGCTATAGTTGCCGATCGAATTCCTTGTTCCCAGCTGCTGTGCAAAGACTCTGCCAGTACCCTGCCAGCTCACTATAGGCAGCGCAAGACCGGCCTCGAAGCTGCCTAGTCAGCTCGCTTCTGTTGAGTGAAACTTCTATGGGCTTAAGTCTTACTAACGTTTCCTAAGCCCGTACTCAATATTTCATCCTTTAGACACATGCATGGTGTTGTCTTTCGTATGAGACTGAGATAAAGACCAACAATATTTGGTCAGAGCTGCTGAAGTTGCACTGTCAGAAACGAGAATAAAATATCATCATGAATAAAGTACTGGCGATCATTCTAGGGGGCGGCGCAGGTACTCGTCTCTACCCGCTTACCAAAATGCGTGCTAAGCCGGCAGTCCCTCTAGCAGGCAAGCATCGCCTGATCGATATTCCCATTAGCAACTGTATTAACTCTGGTATTCTCAAGATTTATGTTCTAACGCAGTTTAATTCTGCTTCCCTCAATCAGCACGTATCCCGCTCCTATCAGTTTGCTGGGTTTCAGTCTGGTTTTGTCGATGTCTTAGCCGCTCAGCAAACGCCGGACAACGATAACTGGTTTCAAGGGACCGCCGACGCTGTACGCCAGTACATGCAAGCGTTTAGAAATCTGGATGTCGATGAGTACTTAGTACTCTCAGGCGACCATCTCTATCGAATGGACTACAGTAAGTTTATTCAGCGCCACCGGGAAACAGGTGCGGATATTACCCTCTCGGTTCTACCCGTAGACGACCAGCGAGCGTCTAGTTTTGGTCTGATGAAGATCGACGACAACTCTAGCAGAATTGTCGATTTTAGCGAGAAACCAACAGGAGATGCTCTAAAGAAGATGCAGGTAGACACCTCTGCTTTGGGGCTTTCTGCCGAGGAAGCGAAGCTCAAGCCGTACGTTGCTTCTATGGGTATCTATGTGTTTAAGCAACAGGTTTTAATTGATTTGCTCGACAAATATGCCCAATGTACTGACTTTGGTAAGGAGATTATTCCTTACTCAATCAAGGACCATAATGTTCAGGCATACTTGTTTAACGACTACTGGGAAGACATTGGTACAATTCGCTCTTTCTTTGATGCCAATTTAGCTCTGGTAAAACAGCCTAATCCGCTATTTAGCTTTTACAATCGCAATGCGCCAATTTACACTCGGCCCCGCTATCTGCCCCCCACCAAGCAGCTAGAATGTCAGGTATCCGAGTCAATGATCAGCGAAGGCTGTATTCTCAAAGAATGCAGGATTTCTAATTCTGTTGTGGGTATTCGCTCCCGAATCGAATCAGGCTGCACCATTCGCAACAGTCTAATTATGGGAGCAGACTACTACCATGGTGACTTTGAGCGTAAAAGCGACTGTGATATTAGCCCAGTACCCCTAGGGATTGGTGCAAATAGTGAAATTGAAAACGCGATCGTCGACAAGAATGCCCACATCGGCTGCAACGTAAAAATTGTCAACAAGGCCCGGGTCGAAGAAGCAGCCAGAGAGTCAGACGGATTTTATATTCGCAACGGTATTGTTATTGTCTTAAAGGACGCCACCATCCCTGACGGGACAGTTATCTAATTGTTTGCTGAAGGTCTTGTATGCAGCTGTCTGTATGTCCCTATGCTAGACCAGCTGCGCGTCCACATAGTTGATCACGTTGGGCACCAGTCTTTGGGCAGAGTGAATAATGAGTGAATGGTCAAACTGCATCCACAAACGGGGACGATCCAGGATACCCACGCGCAAAATTCCCCATAGCTGATCGTCTTTTACAATGTGCCCTTGTGCGATAGCCTGCTCCTCTCGCACAAGCGGATCAGTATTGTGCAGATTCTTATAGCCGTCATCGACATTCTCTATAAAAACTGAATGCTCTGCGGCCAGTGCCGCATTAAATAAGGGACTATCCAACAGATTTTTGTCTTCAGGGTGCCAGCTGTCTTCCACTATGACCGGATGGTCGTTGGTTTTTTCCCAGTAGTGGGTTATTCTGCTGTACCGCTGACGGGGATGACGCAAGTAGAGAAGGCAATAGTCGCATTTAATTAAATAGCCTAGTACCGGTAGCAGCTGATTTAAGACATCCGCATCGCTTTCAGACCTGTGAAATATTGCCTCAAGCTCTCCCGGATAGGCTGGATTATAAACTGAGCCTTGAAAGTCGTGTGTAGGTGGCTTCATACAAATAGTTACTCTTATGGTTCAACGTTAGCCTAGGTTGTGCTTGGGTCTGTGCCCGTCGTAAAAGCTGTCAGCGATACCAGGTACAAGACCGCCGTGTCAGGACTGCAAACAGACAGCTCTACCTTTTTTACATATTCAGAGAATAGAGCAGAGTTAGGTCTTTCCCATCCCATGTCTTACCCAGAACATTGGCCGTTCCCGGCAGCTGCTTGAGATCAATTTTTCGGAATTTAAACAAATGATAAATCCTAGTTTATGAAACGTAACTTTGCTTAGACCTCTGCAATAAGACAGATAAGTCCACCTGTGATTGATACACAGGTGGATCACCCTAAGTAACGCTCAAATGTAATGAAAACCTTCAACAGAAGCAAGATCTAAGCCAGACAGTGGCTTTGTAGGATTGGGATATAGCGGATTTGAGACGTGTATTAAACAGCAAGATCCTCTTCGGGCATTTTGACAAAGCTGCGGGAACGGTTGTAGAGAAGAGCCATGCCAAAAGACAACGGTCCAATCCGACCTACATACATCATAGCGATGATGATCCACTTTCCGGCCAGTGTTAAGTCACCTGTAATACCTCGGGACAGTCCGACCGTACCTAATGCAGAGGCCGCTTCAAAAATCAAATCCTCAAACACCTGCTCTTGAAAGACTAGCAAGAAGCCAGAACCGATTAAGAAAACCAAGATGTAGAAAACAATCGCGGAAAATGCTGCTGTTACTCGTTCTTCAGGAATACGGCGCCCCATGTAGGCCGTTGAATTGCTGCCCCGTAAACTACTCCACATGCTACCTAAGGCTGCAGAGATGGACGTTGTTTTGATGCCACCCCCAGTTCCAGACGGTGAGGCTCCCACAATCATTAGCGCTAATGTTAGTAAGATGGCAAAATTACCCAGTGAGCCTATGGGATGAGTATTAAAGCCAACGGTTGTCAGTGCAGTCATTGCCTGGAACCAGGCCGATAGGATACGTTCGCCCATAGGTAAATCCTGCATAGACGTATCGAAGAATAGCAGAAGTAAGAATCCGGCAATTAAGAAGAAACTAGTAAACGACAAAATCACCTTAGTTGTCAGCGTCATGGAGCGACGACGCTTAACTAGACTTTGCCACACGTCCGATGCCACCAAGAAACCAACGGCTCCCAGCATACTTAGAATGCTGATAACTGCGTTGATCCAAAAGTCATTTCGAAAGTCTTCTAAGCTATTTGGGAATATACTAAATCCGGCGGTGCAAAATGCAGAGACAGTGTGAAAGACAGCGGCCCAGAGCGAGTTCTCCACACCTTGGGCTCTAAAAAGGGGAGTCAATAAAAAGATACCCGCAATTTCTACTAGCACTGTAAAGATAATGGTGTGTCGAATGAGTGTCTTCAGGTCAAAGCCCTCTGGCAGCGAAAAGACAACAGAACCAATACGCTTCCGAAACGGTGAGAGATTCTCATTAATACTCTTGGCTCAACCTTGACGGCCCAGCATAAGGTGATGGTGAGTAAGGCAAAGAGCGTCTGCAATCGCTCCAAGAGTCGGTTCGTAAACTAATACTAAGCAGCCTGAGCAGTCTTTGACCTCCACCGTCGTTGGTTATCAGTTAGCCGACGCAACATTAAGCGAATCATCACCACATAGACTTCTCTTTCATGGTTTTCAGGTAACACCTCATAGTCTCGGCACAGACGTCTGGCCTTGTCTAACCAAGCGAATGTTCTCTTAACAACCCATTCTTATCGTTTAAATAGGGAGTCGAATGACGAATTCGGTGCCTTGTCCTATTTTTGAGTGAAAATGTAGGCTGCCATGATGTTTTTCGACAATAATCTGGTGGCTAATAGCTAATCCTAAACCGGTTCCCTTGTTGTCTGCTTTGGTTGTAAAGAAGGGGTTAAACAACTGTTTACTGACTTTTTCTATCATGCCAGGGCCATTATCTCGAATATGTATTTCAATCCATTGATTATCTATTTGCTGAGTTTGAATTTTAATCCTAGGAAGAATGCTAAAACTTTTGTCAGCATTGGAGGTTTGTTCATCGATAGCATCAATGGCATTGACGATGATATTCATAAACACCTGATTGAGCATACCTGGATAGACTTTAATATGAGGTAATTGCTCAAAGTCTTTAATAATTTGGTAACTACTTAGGCTGAGGAACGAGAGCAACAGGCTGACCAGAGAATAGTC
>ERZ1740072.79-NODE-79-length-51900-cov-9.339763_pt1 | contig 51900 bp, 46 predicted proteins | sample MGYA00581733_ERZ1740072 | MGnify/ENA primary metagenome ERZ1740072 (study PRJEB43018, sample SAMN04849741) | marine metagenome | isolation source: floating plastic debris | place: Pacific Ocean | collected 2008-08-30 | study: EMG produced TPA metagenomics assembly...
AAACGTTACCGCTTAAATTACCTGATTTTCAAACTTAACCTGCGGAATGTGCGCTAGCAGCCTGCTCCTTGAAATTTTGCACTCTACAGAGCGGCTCCATAACAAAGTGGTGAGGCAGCTGACGCAACCTCACCACCTTTATACTAGCAAGCTATATTAGACTAGTTGCAGTCAGACCGACGGCCACAGGCAAATTTTCCAGCCTAGAGAACCGGTACAAATTTTTCCTTTTCAGGAACGGTTGTGTATTCCGCAATGATTTCACGGAACTCGTCACCGTCTAGGGTCTCTTTCTCGATGAGAATATCCACCACGCGGTCTACCGCAGAGCGATTGTCTTGCACCAGACGCTTGGCGTCGTCGTAGCATTTTTCAACGATGGCACGTACCTGCTCATCAATCCGCTGAGAGACCGTCTCAGAATATTCTGATCGATTACCCCAGCTGCCGCCCAGGAATACTTCACCCTGAGGGTTCTCTAGCGCCAGAGCACCCAGCTCAGGAGACATACCAAAGCGAGTCACCATCTGACGGGCCATGGACGTTACCTGTTGCAGGTCGTTGCCCGCACCTGTGGTCACTTCCGCGTCACCAAAGATGATATCCTCAGCCGCACGACCGCCTAGGGCACCGGTAATCCGAGCCAGTAGCTGAGAGCGAGAAATTAGCATCTGGTCTTCGCTAGGGGTAAACCAGGTTAAACCTTGAGCCTGTCCCCGAGGAATCAGGGTGACCTTTTGCACCGGATCATGGGCTTTGACCAAAGTACCAATCAGCGCATGGCCAACTTCGTGGTACGCAATCAGACGCTTGCTCTTGCCATCTACCAGGGGAGTGCCTTCCATACCGGCAATGACGCGGTCTACCGCATCATCAATTTCCCGCATGGTAATGGCCTCCTTACGACGACGCGCGGTTAAAATCGCCGCTTCGTTTAGCAGGTTGGCGAGGTCAGCACCAGTAAAGCCAGGAGTACGACGTGCGATCGCATCCAATGAAATCTCATCTGCCAGCTTCTTGTTACGGGCGTGGACTTCCAGGACAGAAACACGGCCTTTAACATCGGGCGGATCAACCGATACCTGACGGTCAAATCGGCCAGGACGCAACAGCGCCGAGTCCAGAACGTCAACCCGGTTAGTAGCTGCAATGACAATGATGCCGCTATTGCCTTCAAAACCGTCCATCTCAGTCAGCATCTGGTTAAGCGTCTGCTCACGCTCGTCGTTACCACCGCCGATACCAGAACCCCGAGAGCGTCCGACCGCGTCAATCTCATCAATAAAGATGATACAGGGCGCATTTTCCTTAGCTTTCTTAAACAGGTCGCGGACACGAGACGCACCCACACCCACAAACATCTCTACAAATTCAGAACCAGAGATGCTAAAGAACGGCACGCCAGCTTCACCCGCAATGGCTTTTGCTAATAGCGTTTTACCGGTTCCAGGAGGGCCGACAAGCAGCACACCCTTAGGAATGCGCGCACCTACGGCTGTAAATCGTTCGGGCTTTTTCAGGAATGTTACAACTTCCTGCAGCTCTTCCTTAGCCTCATCAATGCCAGCAACATCATCAAACATGATGCCGGTTTTAGCTTCCATCATGAAGCGCGCTTTGGACTTACCAAAGTTCATCGCCTGACCGGGGCCACCGCCAACACCACCGTTGGAGCGACGAAATAGGAAAAACAGACCTGCAATCAATAGAAAGGGAAACAGCAGGTTACCCAAAATACCCACGACAGCACCGTCGTTGCGGGGCGGATGAGAATCTAGGCTAATGTCTGAATCACGAAGACGCTCAACCAGCTCAGGAGCACTTCCCGGCAGGTCAACACGCCAGCGCATGACGCGATTATCCAGCTGCGGATCGACGGCTTCAATGATGGCTGTGCGACCACCTTCATAGAGGTCAACCGCTGTCACCCGGCCAGAATCTAAATAATCTAAAAACCGGCCGTAGGTCATCCGGGTACTAGCCGTGTTACGACTCATGTTTGCGGGGTCTCCTCCCATGGAACCCTGCCAAAAGAAGAACCCAATCAAGAGGGCTGGCAATGTCCAAAGTAGAATGACTCTCCAAGAAAGCTTCATATCTCGGTGGCCTCGTTTTAATTAACTGTCCTATCTGCCTGCAACTAGCCAAGCATGTCCTTTATTTATCCTAGCTTTGTAGAACACTTGAACTAAAATAGCGTCAGGTTCTGACGACTACGCCTAGGTCAATCCAGTTCTATTAGCTACATTGTTTACTAAATGTAACGTAATTTCTCAGATAGGAGCAATCCTTTGCAGATTGATACACTAGCGGCCAACTGCGATCGCACGTTTCAAACGCTCTTGGTCAAACCCGCGCTGGTGCAAAATCAGCCAAGAATCGACCAGATCGGGCCCCTGCATATCCGCCATCAGTGCGGCCCGCAGCGATCTCATAATCAACCCCTTCTTCACCCCCAGCGATTTGCTTACCTGATTGATCAATCCTTTGGCATCGCTAGTTTCACGCAGGCCGTCATGGGCTACTAACGCGTCTAGCACCGCCTGCATAGCATCGGCCACTCCGTCTTTTTTGAGCTGTTCTACAGCCGCATCGGCAAAGTCCATCGTCGGTGTAAAGAAAAAACGGCTCTGTTCGGCACTATCTTTCAATCGAGTCAAACTTGGCCCTACTAGGGCGGCAAGCTTAAGCAACCAGTCTCTATCCGAGTCTGCGTCAAAGCCATAGCCAGCTTCTTTAAGGTAGGGCACTATCAGCGGCAGGAGCTCTTCGGGAGACTTGGCATGGAGATACTGACTGTTGATCCAGTCCAGCTTGTCCCAATCAAATTTTGCGCCTGCCTTATTGACCCGTTCAAAGTTAAATAGCTGAGCCGCCTCTTCTAAGGTAAAAATCTCTTGGGCTTCAGGGGCAGACCATCCTAGCAGCGTCATATAGTTAGCCAACGCTTCAGCGGTAAAGCCCATGGCTTGGAACTCTGAAATCGAGGTGACACCGTCACGCTTTGATAGCTTGGCCCCTTTCTCATTCAAAATGAGCGGGGTGTGGGCAAATTCAGGCACGGGCATACCCATCGCTTCATACAGCAGAATCTGCTTGGGCGTATTCCCGACATGATCTTCCCCGCGAATCACGTGGGTAATTCCCATATCGGCATCGTCTACAACCACAACAAAGTTATATAGAGGCTGGCCAATGTCTGTACCAGATGAGGCCCGAGCGATCACCATGTCGCCGCCCAGGTCTCTCCCTTTCCAGCGCACCGGACCGCGCACCATATCGTTCCAGGTAATGTCACGATCGTCATCAATTTTGAAGCGGATGACAGGCTGGCGTCCCTCAGTTTCAAAGGCAGCCCTCTGCTCAGGAGTGAGATCGCGATGCTGATTGTTATAGCGAGGAGCTTCATTTCGCGCCTTTTGTTGGTCTCGCATCTCGTTGAGTTCTTCAGGGGTTTCGTAAGCACGATAGGCCAGCCCTTTATCCAGCAATTCCTGAATCTTGGGCTGATAGAGTCCCATACGCTGAGTTTGATATACGGGCTCTTCATCCCATCTCATCCCCAGCCACTGCAGACCATCCATGATGTTTTGCGTATACTCGGGCTTGGACCGCTCTAAGTCCGTATCTTCTACACGCAGGATAAACGTCCCGCCTTGAGAACGAGCAAAGAGCCAGTTAAAGACCGCCGTTCTGGCTGTACCAATGTGAAGGTTACCGGTGGGACTCGGAGCAATCCGAACGCGAACAGACATGGCGATGACCGAAAACGAAACAGCTAGGTCTATCAGCGTACTATATGGTCGACAGGACAATATGAGTCGGCTTCATAGGCAATCAAGCAACGGCTAATCCACTACGGGTACGGCATTTTCTACCCCATGGGTTCTAATATTCGCGCCACACTTGAAATGTGTCTGTAGCTATCTCATCAGTTTCAGAGGTTAGAGACTTATAGACAAACCGTCATTTGAGGTCCGATATCTATGCTCATTGTTCCTGTCATTCTATGCTTAGCCGTCATTCTGCTGCTGCCGCTAGTGATTACAGGATTGACTCTAGATATAGTGACAGTCGCCGTGGCTAAACTAGGGTTTGCTCCTGGTCTGGCTATTGTTTTACTGATCGCAATGATCGTCGGCAGCGCCATCAATATTCCTCTGTACCAGAAAAGCTTTCGCCCCGTGGGTATGAGCTGGCCGCATCAGCGTACGGTTGTGGCTCTTAATGTGGGCGGCGGCTTGATTCCTGTGCTTTTAGCGATCTATCAGTTCACCCAAGGGCATTGGATGGCGATTTTAGCCACAGTAGCTATCGTCACATGGGTGAGCTACACGTCAGCCCAGGTTGTCCCTGGCATTGGTATTCGTATGAATGCGATGGTTGCGCCTCTAACAGCGGTCTTATGTGGCTGGCTCCTAGGCGGTGCCGCAGCTCCCAGCGTGGCGTTTGCGGGTGGGATCTTGGGCACCTTGATGGGAGCAGATCTGCTGCACTTAAGAGAAATCGAGCGTCTGTCATCCGGCGTGCTGAGTATTGGTGGAGCCGGTGTTTTAGACGGTATCGCTCTATGTGGTCTATTTTCCTTACTGCTCGCTTAATGCCTTAAAGATCCCACAAAGTTATCTGAATCAGAACATCGAACTGGAACAATGATAGTACTGAAAATTCTTTATGAATTGGACCCGTTTATTTTGATCTTATAGGTGATGTCTTATGGGACTAAGCGAAAAAATTAAAGACAAAGAGGTGCGCGCTAGTATTGCCGCTGACTGTGCCAAACTCATCGATAAGCAGGTAGCAGCCAAAGGCGGCCTGTCTGGTATGGCGATGAAAACAGCCTACGGTGTGATTAAAGGCGTTGGCGCTGGCTACATTCCAGGCGCAATTAGCCGACTATTACCCGATGCGTGTAAAGCACTGGATCCTGTATGGCAAGAAGGAACCGCCGCTGGCGACCCGGTTAAGTTTTTAAGCGAACATCGCGATCGCACCGCCGACAGCATTCTTAGCGTTACCGATGCTCGCATTCAAAACAGCAGTAACGGTGTTGTCAGTGCCACCTACAAAAAGCTTCGCAAGTCTGTTAAAAACGATGTCGAAGCCGCTGTTCCTGACCTAGCTCAAATTATCAGCAGCCACGCTGCCTAGCGCTCTGAGTTTTGGGAGCACGCGGCGGGTCTCTTTGACCGCAGCAGCTCTCAGAACTCCAAAAATTACAGCCTTACCAGACTCGCCAATCTTCCCAATCCAAATTAAAGATAGAGGTATTGGGAAATGCCGTAGGGTTGCCCCGTGACCGAATCCGCTGCTGAAGCTCCGACAGGCCAGGTTCTGACCGCGGTAGATCATCCACCAGGGTATGGGGCAGCAGCTGGTTGTCCAGGGCGTAGTCAATGGTCGCACCGGCAGCCACCCCAGCAGACCATTCAAAGGAATGTACGCGATAGGCCGCAGCAGCAATGGTGCTAGTGGCAATACTCTTTCCAGCGACTAACAAGTTATCGATACCTTGAGGAATCATTGCCCGCAGAGGAATTTGCCCCGGATAGCTCTGACCGTGGGCTCTGCGGACACCAGCTCGTTCAGTATTTCCCGGCAGTTCTGCGGGCGATTGCTCCATACAGGGATGAAAGTCGATGGCATACTGGGCAATGCCAACAGAATCTGGAAAAATCGTAGACCGCGTTCGCCGAGGAATCTCAGTCGCAGCCTGGCCGCTGTTGATAGCTGCTGTAGTTTCTAGTCCCGCTAGCGCGCGTCGCAGCGACAGGTACATGTTGCCCGGCAGCTGAGTTTGATAGTAGTCATCGCTGTAGTCAACGCGAGAAATATCAATTTCATTGATCATAAAGCCTTCAGGATGTCCATAGGCAGGGCGCCCGATAATCCGACGTCCCTCACGCATATAGGGATGCTTGGAGAGCCCGTGGGCGGTATTCATCGGGGTATCAAACCCGCTCAAAAATCGATGGCGCAGGTCCACATCTTTGATGCCGTATCCTAGCTGTGAATCGGTCAGTCCTGCCACTAGCCAATAATAGTAGCTAAAGGCGTTTTCTTCTCCCCGTCGCAGAGTATCTACTCGCAGCCCTCCTAGCCAGCCTCCAGGCTCTAGCTGCCCCGCAGCTTCTAGTTGTTCATGGGAATAAATTAGGTTGTCAACAGCGGTACCGGGACGATAGTCATTGCCCCAGGTCCAGTTTTGCATCGAGATGTCGCCGGGCTTAATGTCACTGACCCCAAAGATACGACGCTCGGGTCGTTTGCCAGGTGCGAACAGACGTCGGTAGGTAAAAACAAAATCAATGTAGTTGGTATTGTCGCGCTCACGCTCAAAACTAAAGTAGGGCGCATAGGTTTCGTAGTAGGCAGGTTCTGGCTGGGGCTGGGGTGACTCTGTTCGCTCCATGGCAAAAGTGTAGGTAAACCCCTGAGTACAGTAGGAGTCACCGGTCAAAGTGGGCGAAGACGGATTGAGATAAGATTTTGGGTCTAGCCCCAACCGATAGGGCACCCCCGATAGGGCAATCACTTCCCCTGTTTCGGTAGCTTCGACAACGTACCAGTCGGCAGGGCCATCGTGACCGCTGGGTTCAAAGCGGATAATGTGTTTGCTCAGGCGATCGGAATCTTCGTAGCGGTAGATATCTTCAAAGACAGCTGACAGAGGCTCGCTATTGAGGGGTGGACTTTCGGGAGCTGGGCTATGCTGGATTGCAAGGGCACCCGCAATCATCGACCCTTCGATATTCAATTCCTTGACGACCGTAGACGGAAACCACTTAAGCTGCCCATCTCCAGCCCGAGCGGCCTCATCTAGCATATCCACCAACATCTCATGGGCATCTGCAGGCAAAAAGCACACAGCGCTTACCCAGCAGTCTCCTGGATTTTGGCGACCATAATGCTCCAAAACACGCTGTCGTAGCTGCTTGTATCCTGCGGCATAAAAGTCTAGCTGGCGCTGTCGCCTGGCTTCATCGAGAGCCGTAGTCCCCTGGGACGTTAGCTGCCCACCTAACCAGTCTGTCATTTCTGTTAAGCACACCGTACGCCCGGCGTGCAAACTCTCATAGGCTGTAGCCACTCCAGCTAAACCACCCCCGACCACCAAAACATCACAGCGCTCAGTTTGATCAATACGGTTAGGAGCCGCCGCTAAGGGACTGGCTATCACCAGAGAAAGACCAATTGCCGACATGACTCGTCGTCCTAGCTTGCCGATAACCACTCTGGCAGAAAATTTCATACCCCTTCCCTTTCTCTGACACCGCAACGTCAAACACTATCTCCAAGCAACTATACCCATTAAAATCGGCATCGTGGCATAGCTGCTCAGAAATTGTCGACGTTCCTTACCTGCCACCGATCTCGCTACTAGATACCTTTCGCTTGGGCTCAGGTACCACAATAAACAATTAGATCGATCTCTACATCGCCGTATCCGGCCAATGCTGTTATTCCTACCGTAGTACGGCTAGGCAACCGGGCTTGATCAAAATAGGACGCATAGACCTGATTAACAACCTCGTAGTAGCGAAAATCTGTTACAAAAATACGGACCATAACAACATTCTCAAATTGAGTCCCTGCATGGGTGAGTACTCGCTTGAGATTCGCCATAACCTGACGCGTTTGAGCTTCAATATCCAGCTTTAAAACCTCTCCAGAATCCGCATCTTCAGCCAGCTGGCCAGTAACAAATAGAAAATCTCCTGCCCGCACCGCATGGGAATAAGGTGCTACTGGAGGCAAAGCGTCAGGCAGGGTAATAAATTCAAGCATGGCAAATTTGTCTGTTAGAGAGGACGAAAGCATGTATCCACTGGCTTATTGAACAGGACTTTTGCCTCCAGGCAAACCACAAACACCCCATCGGGCTGTACCAGATAAACCATTTGAACTAGTCTCTAGCCCTCCAGCTCCAGGCTTGCTGAAGCTAAAAATTAGCCTAAAAACTTCGCTAACACACGATCATTTTGACCACATATATGGTACATTTGTATTAATAGAAAATGATATGTCCATTCGTTCCTTGTCCCCTGCTTCACTATGAACGATTTAGATATGGAACTCCAAACCATTCGACAGAAGCTCCAAACGTTGAAAGCATCCCCTCCTGAACCGGTGGCCGCCCCCTGGGGGCAGTCACGTTTAGCAACGCCTGCTCCTGACCTAGCTCAGGTCACAACGGCCATTGAAACCCTGCGTCAGCGTTCTCAGCAGCCAGCAGCGGCTTCTAGTGCAACCGAGGACAATGTGCAGCAGTTTGATGCGGCCCTGGCTACGGTAGAAAATTTAGCGCAGCAGCAGCAAGCAGCCATCAAAAAACTGCAGACCATCGGTAACAGCCTGAGCCAGCAAATACAGCCAGGCATATCTGGAGAGGTCGATGATATCAGCCGCTTCTTAGCCGCACATCCCACGATTCAAGTCCCAACTGTTCAGCGCGATCGCAACGGCTACCTAGATCTGGCCTATTACACCGCTGACATTTACCAGGCTGAGCACGACGCGACCTCCAACGCGGAAACCTTAAGGATGCGATCGTCTCGACTATTTCAACATCCCTTAGATCCCTCTCAGCACCACACTAGCGGCTTTGAGGGCGCACCCTATACAAGCACAAATAAAGTTGATAGCTTTGTTGGCGATCTCAGTCATTTCTTTCGACTGGTCTACCGCTCTCTGCGAAACTATGCTGGTCAATACTTATCCTCAGCGCCAGGGCCCAGCCGCTCACGGTTTACTCTTTTAGATGGTGCAATCTGGTGTATTGGAGCTGCGATCGCTCGAATTATTCTCCATCAGCTGTTCCAAGTCTATCCTCCCCTTTGGACACCTGTCGCACTCGTGGTGATCGGAGGCATTATTCTGAATCTCTATCGTGCCGTGCTCAGCCCTCGCCCCAATCCAATATTGGGATATCGCACACTAGCGCTGATTATAGGGCTCTTATTGGGTGGACGCTTCTTATAACAGCGCCCTGTTGTTGCTGATCAGCAACACAACAATCACTATTGTTTTTTTCTAACTGCGGTCAGCTACAGAATTCACTAGATTTTTTTACTTTTCTCAAGATTCACACGTTTGGTTTTGAAATGTAGTGCTCAAACTGTTTCGAAAGAGGTTTCTTCCATGGTTTATCCGACCCACTCTCCTCAACGGCCATATTCTAAAAATCTCAGCCCCAAACCATTAATCGCAGTCAGCTTGACTGTCATTTTGGGCACCTTACTGGTCGATTTTACCAAGTTCAAAACACTGTTTATATCTGACAATTCGGTTGTTCAATCGGCCAGCTGTAGTACGGTAGTCAGCGAGCAGGCAAAACTCTCGCGTCAGCAGCTCGCCACATTACTTACAGTTCCAGAGCGCGATGCCAAATCTCGGATTCGACAGATCGTTAGTGAGCCCTATTGCCAGCTCCCCACCCTTAAAGTCAGATCAGGCGTTGATGCTGAGAGAGAAGCCTATCCCCTAGCCTTTGATCCTGGAACGACCCTTGTAATTCTCTACGAAAATGATGAGTATGCAGGCTATCGTTTCAGCTTTGAGTAGGTTTCAGCCCAGCCCATGGATCTTGCTAGTAGGCTTTATCCTGAGTAGCTGCCAATCCCATGCAGTTCCGCCACAGCGGGTTATAAATATACAACAACAGTGGGAGCTAGAACCCGGCGACAAAATCGGCGATCAGCTTGTTGTTGGCAGCTTAGGTGATATTTCTATCCACCTCAAGCAACAGCCCCTGCGTGCTCCATTTCAAGGCAAAGTCGAACCTAGCACCATTGACCAGTGTGTTATCTACTCAACGCCAGAAGTACCCGCTTATCTCTTTCGATTTTGCGGTTTGCGTCAACCTAGATTTGGCCCAGTTAAAGCCAAGCAGTCCATTGGCAGAGGCAGTCATATACAGTTCGCTACGCTGCGACGTCAGCCCGATGGCACCTGGATTATCGTTGAGCCCTCTACAGGAGTTTTAGAGCGAGCTATCTCTAGGCATCAAGACGTTGATAACTTAGAAAAACCAAAAACAGACTCCGAGCCTGTTCAGCCCTCATCTCCAACAACAGAAAGCTCTAGTCGCTGATTTACCAGGGCTAATAACGCTCTCTTTTGCTATTTACCCTCAGATTCTCGACTGCCATGCTTAACGTCAAGCTCTATCCTTTAGTCATCTTTTCGCTGTTGTTGGCTCCTGTCTTCCAGCAGCCGGCTCAAGCTTTAGGAATAAGCTTTGAGTTGGCCCCAGCAGTCATCTCTGAGCAACCTGCACCAGCAGCAGACAGACTGCCGGATCCACTAAGCCTTCAATCGTCTAAACCATTGCCAATTCCACCGGAAGCCAGTCAGCCTCCGATCAGGACGAGCCGATCTCAAAGACAGCTACCTGACAATGTTATTGCTTCAGCTCGCATCTTGAGTCCGCCTCCTGTAGAAGCGATACCCACTACGCGGGTTCTGCCACCTGTTCAACCCCCTGCAGAAGTCGCGCATCAGCCCGTCGGTCTGTCTTTCGAGTCTGTTAGCTCTGCACCTCCAGCTGTGATCGCAAAAGAAAAGCCAACGGATATACCCGATTGGATTTACGAGGGAGGCGCTGATTCATTGGTGGCTAGGGTCGTTGGTAGTGCAGAAGGCACCCGTACCGCCAGCGGTCGACCGACTCGCGCTTACTATGGCCACACCGATCCGGGTAACGGTGTCTGGAATATGGGCACATTTTCGTATCAGCATGGAGCCCCTTCTCCCCAGGCAGCAGATAAAAAACAGCTGCTGCGGCTTCAAAAACAGGGCAAAACAATCGCTAAGCAGGCTCATAAGGCAGACCTATCAATGACTTTGGGGGAAGTATTAAACGGTCTTGACCTGGCCAATCAGTCTCCTAAAGCAGCCTTAGAACGCGGTGGCTATATAGACCGGTTAGCTCAGGCCAAAGAGAAAGGAATACCCGATAGCGATGCCATTGTCTGGGCAAGAACCTATGCCTACTTAGACCCAGATACCCAGCGTTGGAACGCTCCCGGCCTAGGCAATACCCTACCCAGTATCCAACGCGATCAGACTCGGCGTCATGACGCGATTACTCGGGCATTCAATACTTACCACGCCCAAAGATACCCGGACACAAACGGGGACACAAACGCTCTCATGGCTCCGGTGGCAGCCTCCGCAACTGCTCACCTAGAGCCAGCAGAAAACTCACAGCTGGCACAGCTGCCCACGCTCAGCGAGCCATTTCAATCAGAAGCACTAGAATTCCGTGTGGCTGACAATCAGCCGACTCAGAGCAACAGCAGCCCACCCGCTAGCCTCAAACCACAGACATCCCCGGAGTTATCTCAAACCATACCGGCAATACCAGAGTCAGACGAAAATTCTCAGGCTGCTGCGGTTTCTAAACTAGAGCAGCTGCAGCTCGAAAGCTAACGGATCTCCAATCAAGGAGGAGAAACCCGTTAAGGTCCAGCCTTTAAAGATACAGACTTGCTATGAAACGCTTGTTTTACCAAGATCTTCTATATAAATCAGATTCTGAATCCAACAATAGACAACAATAAAAAAAGCGAGCTAGAGTGAGTTTGGTGTCGGCTGGTCATATACCTATCATGCAAACTCCATCCTCTCCGATTCTATCGCTGTCAGATGCCATCAAACGCTGTCAGACGCTAGGTATGCGCTTGAGTCGTCAGCGTCGCTATATTTTGGAGCTGCTGTGGGATGTTCAAGAGCATCTGTCCGCTCGTGAAATTTACGATGAGCTTAACCGACAGGATAAGAAAATTGGTCATACGTCCGTTTACCAGAATCTTGAGGCTCTTTACGATCAGGGCATTATCGAATGTGTAGAACGCTCAGATGGACGACTCTATGGCCATCTCAATAGCTCCCATAGCCACGTCAACTGCTTGGATACACAGAAAATTATTGATATTGATATTGAATTGCCCAGCACTGTTATCCAGGAAGTGGAAGAGCGTACTGGGCTTAAAATTACTGACTATCGGATCGATTTTTTTGGAACTACCAATCAATAGAGATATTCGCTTAGAAGCTCTATGCGAGCACAAGTGTCAACGTTAGCAATGAATATATTGAACCTTTAGTCATTCAGCACATCCCGACTAAAGAGAACAAAGACAGTCCCAAACACGATTGCAGCCATAGCTAATTCCATCTTGAATTCCTCACTAAAGTTAGTCACGCTCTTACTAGATTGCCCTGTCAGATAACCCAGTGCGAGTGCTTACATAAACTTTAGCTGAATTTTCACAATGTGCTTAATTACGAATTTGCACAGGCATAACTAAATAGGTCATCTGTAAACCACTAACCGGTGTCAGAATAGCTGGACTGGTTGCAGAATTACACTGTAGTTGAATTTCTGAGCTGGGTAAGGCCCGTAGCCCTTCTAGTAGATAGCGAACATTAAAGGCGATATCGAGGTCGTCGCCAGTGACCTGAGCGGACATTTCTTCACGACCGCTGCCCACTTCTTGAGCTTCTACCGATAGGGCTAGAGTCTGTGCTGTGTTGGCAATGGACAGCTTCACAATATTATTGCGCTGGTCTGCGAGGACGCCAATTCGTTCTAACGCTGCCATTAGCTGCTTGCGATCTATGGTCAGCTGGCGTTCAAACTGTCGGGGTATGAGCTGACGATAGTTAGGGTACTGTCCTTCCAACAAGCGGGTTGTAATGCGCTGATGTCCAAGTTCGAAGACAACCTGCGTTGGATTGAACCTCAAGGTGATCGGATCTGTACCGTGATAAGCCTGGAGCATGCGCTCTAACTCTCGTAAAGCTTTACCCGGAACGGTGACCTTGATCGATAAGTTCATTCCCGAATCGTCAATGCTTTGAACCATTGCGAGCCGGTGCCCATCGGTGGCCGCAAACTCTAGATTTTCAGGTTCTGCAACGACATGCACCCCTGTCAGCACTTGTTTGGTTTCATCGGAACTCGTGGCAAACAAGGCTCCCCGCAGCCCTTCTAGAATCGACTCGGCAGAAACACTAGCAACTTGACCATCTTCGACCAAAGGAAGGTTGGGATAGTCAGTCGCATCCATACCTCTTACCTGATACTCTCCGGCTGAGCAGGTAAGGGTAATGACCGGCTCACTGCCCGCTTGGCTAAAGTCCAAGTCCTCGGGAGGTAGTTTGGCGACGATATCGCCTAGTAGCTTAGCTGGAACAGTCAAAATGCCACCTGTATCAACATGGGCAGAGAAGCTAGTTTGAATCCCCAAGGTTTCATCAAAGCTGGTCAGGGTAATACGCTGATCGACTTCATCGACATTGACCAAAATATTTGCCAGCACGGGCTTATTGGGTCTTGAAGGAACTGCCCGACTAACAATTGAAAGGTGTGTGTTGAGATCTCCTTGGGAGCACACGAACTTCATGGCTGACATATGACTATCCAGAATGCTGGCCAATCGTAACACCCAGGCAGAAGGATGAAAAGCCTGGATTTTGAACAATCTTGATTTGTCTACTCTCTAGATCTATTGATTATTAGATTTAAAGAATAGTAGTAGTAGAGGCTGTGGAAACTGTGGAAAACATAGCTACTGGTCCGTGACAGCCAGCTTTTCGATACTTTTTGTCTTGTGGAAAAAATGTGGAGAGTTAAGAGCCTTTTCCACAAGATGAGGAAGCCTCATTTCTTTTTCCCCATAGGGGTTACTATTCTCCCCAGGCATTCCCCAACTTTTCCACAGATAAATTGATGTTTTCCACAGGTCAAAAATTCCACGATGTTCTACCAAACTTAATATTTGCGCTGTCTTCAGATGAAATTCTCAGTGCGTTTTTAAGTTCTGCAGTACTATTTATCCACAGAAATTAGCTGCTCGTGGTTAGTGCGACGGCGGTCACTAAAGTAGTTTGGGGATAGGAATGTTGGGCTGATGGGAGCTATCGAATCTGAAGCAGCCGTTGTGGCTGCCCTCAAGCGTGCTAGCGTGTGTGCCTGACTGTAGCGGCGATAGATTTAGAGGCTAGTTAGGTCGGTTGCTGAGGCTGATGCGATCGCTAAGCTTTCGAACCGTTTGTGCCATATTGAGATCTTTTTTAATCAGCTGAGCAATCTTGTCGCAGCTATAAAGGACGGTGGTGTGATCCTTTCCGCCAAATACTTCACCAATCTTAGGCAGACTCAGATCGGTATGCTGCCGCATTAAATACATGCCGATCTGTCGAGCCTGACTAATTTCGCGGCGGCGTGAGCTGCCTTTGAGGTCATCTACAGGGACCTCAAAAACTTCTGAGATGATATCAATGACCGATTTGGGTGATGCCTCCACCTTACCTGCTGGAGCATCCAGGACCGGTTTCAAGTTTTCAATGGTCATCGGTAATCCTGAGATAGACGTATAGGCAATAGCTCGAATCAGCGCTCCTTCTAATTCTCGAATATTAGAGGTATAGCCTGAGGCGATGTACTCAGTCACATCACGACTGAGGGTCACGTTTTCGTACTCGGCTTTTTTCTGCAAAATCGCCATACGCGTCTCAAAATCAGGGGATTGAATATCGGCAATCAATCCCATGGAAAATCTGGAGCACAGCCTTTCTTGAAGCCTGGGTATTTTGTTGGGCGGTCGGTCAGAGGCTAGAACAATCTGTTTGCCTGCTTCATGCAATGTGTTGAAGGTATGAAAAAATTCTTCCTGGGTGTACTCTTTTCCTTCAATAAATTGAATGTCATCAACCAGGATGACATCAACCTCACGATACTGCTCACGGAACCGCTGCATGCTGTCACGACGGATTGCCGTAATCAAGTCGTTGGTAAACTGCTCCGTCGATACATAGGCGACTCGAGCGCGGGTATCAATGTCTAGACGATAGTGGCCAATGGACTGCATCAGATGGGTTTTGCCCAAACCCACACCGCCGCATAGAAATAAGGGATTAAACTCACGTCCTGGCGATTCTGCAACAGCAAGGGCGGCAGCATGGGCCATGCGATTATTAGCACCCACCACAAACCGGGAAAAAACGGCTTTTGGATTGAGATCGGGAGTACTAGACTTTGAGCTATTGGTGCGCTCAGTCGGCTGTGTTGGAGGCCAGGCAACAGCGTCTCCGGTCTGGCTGCCGTCACTGCTGCTGGTTTCACTGACGGTGACGACGACGTTAATATCGTGACCCAAAAGTTCCTGAGCGACGTCGGAAATAACTTGAATGTAGTGCTTTTGAACCCAGTTTCGGGCAAACGGATTGGGTGTGGAAATTGTCAGAGTACTATCAGCCAACGTTTGAAGACGCGTCGGTTTAATCCACGTTTCAAACGTGGGTCCGCTGAGCTGATCCTGAAGTTTATCGAGAACCTCAGTCCAAAGATTATCCACTTTGTCCACAACTGACCTCCGGCTAAAGGTGAGTACTCTTGGCGATAGCGTTACGTATAGGCGTCGCGATCCCTAGACAGCGACTCTGAGAGATGGTTGCTCCGAAAACGTCAGCATTATCCAAAAAGATCGTGATGATTCTGGCATAGCGCCATATTGGGTCAGACGGCTGCCTACAGCAGGTCACAGCTAGAGGTCAAAGACGCTAGACACAACATCTCCTCACCCTAAAAGATGATGGTGATTGGTTACTTAGATTTTGTTGCTAATCTCAACCCTGAACCGGTTCGTAGAACAGCATCTTGAAGCTTTTTGAGCAACTATTTTAGACGCTGACCTGTACCCTCGCGAGGGTTGAGTTGTAGTTAGCTTAACTGGATCTGAGGATGCACACTACAGTGAAAGACGGTGACATTAGCGATTTTTTCTGAACGGACTCAATGTATGACAGCTAGCCATACAGGGCGTATGAATGTCTAAAACAGATAGGTATATGTGCTTAAGAATTTGGAAACTATTGAGTTCTAATACACTAACCTGTTGTTGCTCACATATCCAGCAAGCACATTCTATTAATCTATGGCGTAGACATAATTTTCTTTAAAGGATATGGCCTCTCATACGTCTTGAAGAAGTGGCTCTCCGGGCACCCACGGACTGGGTAGGAAGCTATAAGATAGATGCGATCAGGCCCACCATTTAGCGCTCACGGGTTTCTAGCCTTTGAAACCATCGTTTTTGACATTTATAGCTAGTTCGATATCACTCCCATGGCCCAGCCCACGTTCTTTGTATCCTTGCTTCGGTTTGCTAAGTCTCTGTCAATTTATGGTGTGATTGCGGCATCTAGCACAGCGGCTGCTGTGCTGACAACATCGCGATTGATGCCCACAACGGCGCAGGTTCCGGCTTCAGGCTCCGGACGGTTGCTGACTGGCAGCAGCTTTATTGCGTCAGTTGCCGATCAGGTGGGTCCAGCGGTAGTGCGGATCGATTCGGCTCGAACGGTGACTCGCAGACCCGGTCCGTTTGATGAGCCGTTCTTTCGAGAATTTTTTGGAGACATGTGGGAGCAGCCGTCTACGCGGGTAGAGCGCGGTCAGGGGTCTGGTTTTGTAGTAGAGCCCGATGGGATAATTTGGACCAATGCCCATGTGGTTGAGGGCGCTGATATGGTAACAGTCACCCTAAAGGATGGGCGTGAATTTAGTGGAGAAGTGTTGGGAGAAGATCCGCTGACGGATGTGGCGGTGATAAAAGTTGAGGCTCAGGGGCTGCCAACGGTAAATCTAGGCAACTCGGAGCAGCTGCGACCAGGGGAATGGGCGATCGCAATTGGTAACCCTCTAGGTCTAGACAATACGGTAACAGCTGGTATTGTCAGCGCCACGGGTCGAACCAGTGCCCAGATCAGAGTGCCGGATAAGCGGGTGCAGTTTATTCAGACTGATGCAGCCATTAATCCTGGTAACTCCGGCGGTCCACTGCTCAATGAGCGAGGTGAGGTCATTGGCATCAATACGGCTATCATCGGCGGTGCTCAAGGACTGGGATTTGCAATTCCGATTAATTCAGCTCAGCGTCTCGCCAAGGAGCTGATCGAAAAAGGGCGGGTAGATCACGCCTATTTAGGGATTCAGATGCGTACACTAACGGCTGATTTACGTCAGCAGCTTAATCGCGATCCGCGTAACGATGTGCGTTTGTCCGCTGATGGAGGCGTCGTGATATTGGGGCTGATGCGTAATTCACCCGCTGTGCAGGCGGGGCTTAGTGTGGGTGATGTAATTGTCACGATGAATGGTAAGGCGATTAACGACGCTGAGCAGGTCCAGCAAATCGTTCAAGATACGGGTGTGGGTGAATCAATTGCTGTAGAGATTGATCGGGGTGGTCGGCAGGTGGTACTGGATGTGGAAACGCAGGCTGTACCTCAGCAGCGTCGCTAGGGATATGGGACAGGTTCGCTCTGTAATTCAACTGGGAGATAAACGCCTGCGATCGCACGCCCAGCCGATCCAGCATATTGAAGATCCACCGCTGCAGTCGCTCATTGATGATTTATTGGCGACTGCAGCAGAGAAGAATGGTGTGGGTATTGCCGCCCCGCAAATCGCTCAGGGACTGCAGCTATTTATTGTGGCGTCACGTCCTAACCCCCGCTATCCCCAGGCCCCGATGATGGAGCCCACGGCGATGATCAATCCGCAGCTGCTGAGTCATAGCGACGATCAGGTGAAAGGCTGGGAGGGATGTCTGAGCGTGCCTGGACAGCGCGGACTGGTACCGCGCTATCAAACCATTGAAGTGGCCTATCTTGACCGCTGTGGCCAAGCGCATCGTCAGCACCTACAGGGCTTTGTTGCTCGCATTTTTCAGCACGAGTACGACCATCTCCAAGGCATCGTGTTTTTAGATCGGGTGCTAGATAGCAAAGATATTCTGAGCGAAGCAGAGTATCAGCAGAGGTTTGGATAGCGTATGCCGCTACCTGTCTTTTGATTTGGTCTTAGGACGGCGTTTGCCAGCACCCTTACCGGTCGCATCGCCCTCAACTCGAGCTATCCGTAGAGGCTGACCCGAAATAGACACCTGTTTTAACGTGCGCAAGATTTCTTTGGGTATACCTTCTGGCAGGTCGACGGTGCTGTGACTATCGTAGATGTTGATTCGGCCAATGTAGCGGCTTTCAAGACCGCTTTCGTTTGCGATCGCGCCGACAATATGACCTGGCTTCACCCGATGGCGGTGGCCGACTTCAATCCGATAGCGCCCCATCCCCTGCTCAGGCGGTGATGCTTTGCGGTCTCGTCGCTGGGGGCGATCGCGCCGATCGCTGCGCTCAGGTCGCGATCGCTTCCGTTCTACCAGCAATAAAGGCTCATCCCCTTGAACAAGCTTGGCCAGAGCTGCAGCAATTTCAATAGCAGGAACATTATGCTCCTGCTCATACTGCTCCATCAGGTTGCTAAAGAACTCTAGATTTTCCTCTGCCAGCGTGTCAGTAATCTGCTGCTTAAAGCGGGCGACGCGCTTATCGTTGACCATCTCAGTGGTCGGCATCTCCATTTTGGCAATTTTTTGCTTAGTAGCCCGTTCAATGGCATATAGCAAACGTCGTTCACGAGGAGCCACAAACAAAATTGCCTCGCCGTTACGTCCGGCTCGCCCTGTACGCCCTACCCGGTGGACGTAGGTTTCTGTATCGTAGGGCATGTCATAGTTGATCACATGGCTAATGCGCTCCACATCTAACCCACGAGCGGCAACGTCAGTAGCAACAACAATATCGAGCTTGCCCGATTTGAGCTGATCTACCGTACGCTCTCGCTGAATTTGAGACACATCGCCGCTCAGAGGGGCGGTTTCATATCCTCGGGCCTCCAGCTTCTCAGCTAGTTCTACGGTCGCCAGTCGCGTCCGTACAAACACAATCATGCCGTCGAACGTTTCAGTTTCTAAAATGCGAGTGAGCGCATCTAGTTTGTGGTAGCCGCTGACCATCCAATATCGCTGTCGAATCGTATCAGCGGTGGATGTCTTCGATTTAATCAGCACCTCAGCCGGATTATTGAGATGCCGCTGAGCAATCCGACGAATTTCCTTGGGTAGCGTCGCCGAAAAAAGCGCGACCTGGCGGGAGTCGGGAGTTTTCTCCAAAACCCATTCCACATCGTCAATAAAGCCCATGCGTAGCATCTCATCGGCTTCATCCAGGACCAGACACTGCAGTGCGCTGAGATCGAGGGTTCCACGCTTCATGTGGTCCATGACGCGGCCAGGCGTACCCACCACAATATGAACCGATCGTTCTAACTTACGTAGTTGAATGCTGTAGCTCTGCCCCCCATAGAGCGGCAGCACGTGGAATCCTTTAATTTGAGACGCATAACTTTGAAATGCCTCTGCAACCTGGATAGCCAGTTCTCGTGTTGGTGTGAGTACCAGTGTGTGAGGCAGACGCTGGCTGATGTCCACACGGGATAGTAACGGTAAGGCAAAGGCTGCTGTTTTGCCCGTACCCGTCTGTGCCTGGCCAATAATATCTGTGCCGGCCAGGACATGGGGAATTGTTTGCGCTTGAATTGGTGTTGGACTTTCATAGCCCAAGACTTCCAAAGCCTTAAGTACCGGCTCACTCAATGACAGCTCACTAAAGCTTGGAGCCGATTCGGTATCCATTGACATCTATATAAACCTGATATGAGCGCTATTCCAGCGTGACAGATGTTGAGCCAAAAATAAAATCTGACAACAAAATAAGCGATGCTTGTTGCTTGGTTCGAGGTCCGATTGACTCTATCTCTGTCAAGAATGTTCCCACTATAAGACTAATTCAGTTATTTCACGGATTTAATGAATTTTGTCCAATCGCCGGTCCACAATTTCACGTAGTTGGCTCTATACTTTAGGACAAGGAATAATCCTTTGGGTGCGTGACTAGAACATGGGGACGAGATGGTGTAGACATCTCAGGCGATCAAGCTTCATAATTTTGTCTTCCATTTTTGGAAAACTCGTAACATCATTACTATGCAGACTACCTTCAGAGTTTCCGAAGATTGGGGAAACGGGCTGGTGGGATTTGTCACTGTTGAGAATAGTGATAGTCAGGTTCTCGATCAATGGAATCTGACTATTGAAACCACCTTTAATATAGAAACAATTTGGGGCGTAGATGTTCTTAAGCACGAGGGCAATCGCTATACATTGGCCTCTAAGTCCTGGAATTCACGTTTAGAGCCAGGAGAGAGCGCTAAATTTGGTTTTGTTGGCCATGATGCCGCTACCATTCCCCATCAAGTCAGAGTGATTCCGGACTCTGTCGCCCAGTCCGGACCCATCGCGATCGCGAACGGGTCTGAGCCGATAGCCTCGATTGAGGCTGTCGACTTTGCTGTCATCAATCAGTGGGGTAAGACCTTTGTAGGACACCTCAGCTTTACTTACAACGGGACGGTGCCGATTGATGGCTGGGAGCTACAGTTTGAGGCCCCTTTTTCTGTTCTGAAGGTCTGGCATGGCGAGAACGTTAGCCAAAATGGAAATGTTTACACCATTCGCAATACAAACTGGAACGGTACCCTGCTTCCGGGAGATACGATCACCATTGGATTGAAAGCCGCTGGGACCTTTGTGGATCCACCTACGAGCTATCTATTTAATGGTGCTGTAGTAGAAGAGTCTCCAGGTGGACCGGTAACGATTGACGTTCCACCGGCTTTAGAACAACCCGAAGATCCTGCAACAGATGATCCAGATGTTGCACCACCTGCTGCTGATAACCCGATAGAGACCCCTGTCGCTGAGGAGCCTGGGGATGAAAATCCTATTGCAGAGCAACCGATTGAAAAACCTGTAGTGCAGGAACCGGTTGAAGAGCCTGTAGTGGAAGAACCAGTGACTGAGCCGCCTGTTGTCGACGATCCGATAGCAGAACAGCCAGTTTTAGACCCCCCGGCTGATAATCCTCCAGATGAGGCTCCTCCGATCCAGCCGCCAGTCACAGAAGAACCTACAGCCGAAAATCCGTCGCCTAAGCCTCCTGTTGTTGAACCTCCCTCTACTCCAGGTGAGCCGCCATCCCCTCCAGAGAACAGCACTTCTCTCTATGGCGAAGCGCTACAAAAGTCCTTACTATTTTACGAAGCACAGCGTTCTGGAAATTTACCTGCAAACAACCGAATTGCTTGGCGAGGAGATTCTGCACTGGCTGACGGGGCTGATGCAGGCATAGATCTCACCGGAGGCTATTACGACGCAGGCGATCATGTGAAGTTTGGCTTGCCAATGGCTGCGAGTATCACACTCTTGAGCTGGGGGGCTATTGAATACAAGCAAGGCTATGAGAATAGCGGTCAATATGATGAGATTCAAGCGACTATCAAATGGGGAACGGACTACCTTTTAAAGGCGCACATCAGCGATGGTCTGACCACTCAGGCTCTGTACGGCCAAGTAGGAGATCCCACCGTTGATCACAGCTACTGGGGCCCACCTGAGCAGCTTCCAGCCGAGCGCCCCGCCTACAAGATTGATCCAGAAAATCCAGGATCTGACTTAGCGGCTGAGACAGCCGCTGCACTGGCGTCGGCATCCTTAGTTTTTCGCGACAGCGACCCTGCCTATGCTGAGCAGCTGCTGGCTAATGCAAAGCAGCTTTATGCCTTTGCCGATGCCTATCGAGGACGCTATTCCGACAGTATTACCCAGGCTCAGGAATACTATAATTCTTGGAGCGGCTACACTGATGAGCTGGCCTGGGGAGCTGCCTGGCTGTACAAAGCGACTGGTGAGCAGCAGTACTTGGACAAGGCCCAGCAGAATTATGGAAGCTTGGGCATAGACTGGACCCACAACTGGGATGATAAGTCCTATGGCACAGGCGTTTTGTTAGCTCAAATGACCACTCAACAACAGTATTCAAGTGAAGTTGAAAACTGGTTAAATCACTGGTCGTCTGGCGGGATTAGTACTACTGAGGGTGGTTTGGCCTGGCTCGATCAGTGGGGGTCGCTTCGATACAGCGCCAATACTGCGTTTCTTGCCGGTATCTATAGCGATACGGTCAATGCTGCTCAGGGACGCTATGATGCGTTCTCCCGTAGCCAGATTGACTATATTTTGGGTGATAACCCTGCTCAGCAAAGTTACGTTGCAGGCATGGGTGACAATTTTCCTGAGTACATTCATCATCGGGCGGCTTCTGGCACCAATGATATTAATGACACGGCTCCTAACCAGCATGTGCTGTACGGAGCCTTGGTTGGAGGACCGAAATTGCCTAATGACTTCTCCTATGTAGATGAGCGAACTGATTTCTTAGGGAATGAGGTAGCTCTTGATTTTAATGCCGGATTTACAGGAGCCGTTGCTAGACTTTATGAGCAAGAAGGGGGAGAACTGCTGAGTGATGCTGCCTTGACGGCCTTATCGAAAACGGGTCTGCCTGATGTTGTTTAGGAGTAGGTGGTGTGGTCTCTATGCATCGCTCTACAATACTTTTATACTTCTTGATAGGTAGAGTGGGCGATGATATTTGACTATATTTTCAACTTTGGCAATCTATTTGTGCTACCGTTTTGGGCGCTGATGATTTTAGTTCCCAGCTGGGACGTGACTCGAAAAATCATGGCCTCCTATATTCCATTCGTGGTTTTGGCCGTGCTTTATGTCTATTGCTTTGTTGCCAGTCTCGATCCTGAAAAACTAGAAGACTTTGCCAATCCGACCCTGGCAGTTTTGGCCGATCTCTTCTCAGATGAAAAGGTGATGACCGCTGGCTGGGTTCATTTTTTGGTGATGGATCTGTTTGTAGGTCGCTGGATCTATCTACAAGGCCAGGAAAAGAACCTGTTTACCCGTCATTCTCTGGCGCTGTGTCTGTTTGCTGGGCCAATGGGACTGCTTTCTCATGTGGTTACTCTATGGGTTGTTCCTTTATTTGAGAGGTCTCCTGAGGCGGCTTGAAATTAGGAGAACTTGGTCAGTGTGTTGTCGGTTTATTAATCCAGGTGAACTGACATCAGGACATACTTGTCGCGAGAGCGGAAGTTAGCTCGTGTGTAGAGGCTTTTAGCGTTCTCGTTATCACGGGCAACTTCTAAATGAAGGGCACAAACGTTACCGGCTTTGGCTGCTTGCTGAATGAACTTTAGAGTTTGTTGACCCAGCCCCAGCCCTCGGAATTGAGGTTGAATGTAGAATTCATCGATAAAAGCGTCTCTGCCTCCAAATTCGATGCTGTACCCAAACGTTAGGGCGATATAACCAGCAAGCTGATGGTTGGTAAAAATAAGCCAAATAGAGCCCAGGGAAGGACTTGTCAGTAGGGTACGCAGAGCGTTTTCTCTGGCTGTGTCGCCCATAGTAATATTTTCAAACTCATGGTAAGTCTCCACCATGGGTAATAGTCTGGGGAAATCATCGATAACGGCTAGCTGAACTATGAAAGCCACGACATAACTCCGCTAATTTAAGCAATAAGGTAGGTAGTGATAGTACTTGGGTCTATCGTCAAGACGAACGTGAAGCCAGGCAACACCCCCTCCAGCGGTACTTAACCAAACTGGGGTAGGCCCCAGACGCTCTTGCATGGTGTGACCAACGGTCTGCCATAGCGCATGCTGTTGTGACTTAGGAGCGTGCTTGATAAAGGCTCCTAAGTAGCTGTAATCATCAGACGGGGTACGGGGACAGGGAACGACCAGGATTGCGTCCTGACGAAGATTAGGAAATGTCACAACGGACATGTCTGGCTTGAAGTATGGTGCGAACGTTCGCCGATCGGGAGGGCTGGTCAGTGCTGGGCTGGAGATTATGACGCATTCAAAGGGGCGATTGGCTGTCGCTGCTGAAACTGATGGTGTTTCCCAGCGAAAAGCCGTGAAAGGAAGAGTTGCCAACAGCTTGATAAAGAAATCGCGAAATGCTTTATTCTGCTGCCAGCCATTGATTACAGTCGCATACGAGACAGGGACTGAGTCTTTGCTGATTGATATTTGAATTCCCTGACTGTTGGGCAGCGGTGTTTGCTGTGATGTCCACATGGCAGCTTTATCTCGCTTTTGAAAAACAAATCTGGATATTGTTTTGGTGTTGCTGATCTTTGAGATGGTTTTATCTGCAAAATGCTGACACGCGGCATTGCTAACAGATCGGTGTAGCCCTTAAATTAGCAACGGCGTTATTTTTTGGCATTGCTGCTCTTTGGAATGGCTTTAGTGGTGATAAATTGTCCAATGATAAAGACTACAGCTTGGCCCATTTCCTTTGCGATCGCATTTTGTTTGGTATGACCGTTCTCACAAGGGGCCTTTAAAGGATACCGCTGGCACAGCTGTTTATTCTCTAGATCGGCAATGTTAACTTTTAGGGATCTGTACTGAGATACTTATCGCATGGCGTAAAGGTCATCAGTATTCCTCGCGCTGGTGGTTGTACGTTACCCATTGACCGAAAGTTCACGTTTTTGGTGACTGATTTAAGCACATTCACCCGACCAATCTCCACTACGCGCTAGCCATCATGGCAGTAGAGACACCTTATTGCTGAAGTTAGACGCGAGAACAGTTATATGATTGTTAGCAAAAAATTAGAGAGTTCACCAGAAGCTATTTTGCGACAGGTGTGGGACACCCACAGACTAACCCGGAAAGATCATGTCCGACTATCATCTTTCTTGCTTTCGATTGTCGATTTAACGCCCAAACAGCGTGAACAGGTGCATCATATTTTTGATGAGCTGAGTATGGGTAAAATCCAGCTAGTTGATTAGTCTTTAGCAGCCTTGCATGGGCTCCTCAGCCTGGGATGATTCGTTTTCTATGACTGTCCAAAGATATTGAGCTGTGAATCAGGGGCATCTTCAGCAACTTTTAGTGACTTGGATGATTTTCGGGTGCCAGTACTGCCCTTCCGGAGGCCAACGGCGATTTTGCTGTGCTTTTCAATTTGGCCCATAACTTGCTGAGCCCGTGTGATCACACTGGGCGGTAACCCGGCTAAACGGCCCGCTTCAATGCCGTAGGAACGATCGGCACCGCCTTGTTGCACCTGATGTAAAAAGATAATTTGATCGGGCATTTCTTTTACCGTGACCTGAAAATTAGCCACATTGGCTAGCAGTGAAGCCAGCTCATTAAGCTCATGATAGTGAGTGGCAAAGATAGTCCGAGCCCCAATTTCACTAGCTAGATGCTCTGCGACAGCCCAAGCAATAGAAAGACCGTCAAACGTAGCGGTTCCCCGGCCGATTTCATCGAGTAGCACCAGCGATTGGGGCGTGGCGTGGTTGAGAATATTCGCAGTTTCGTTCATCTCCACCATAAAGGTGGACTGACCGGTGGCCAGATCGTCTACAGCGCCAACGCGGGTAAAGATGCGATCGCACACCCCCAACGCGGTCTGCTTTGCTGGCACAAAGCTTCCCACCTGAGCCATCAGCTGAATCAGCCCCACCTGTCGCAGATAGCAGCTTTTACCGCTAGCGTTGGGCCCGGTCAAAATAATCAGGTCGGGATAGCCGCTCGTCTCTTCGTGACCGAGCCCGGTTGAATTGGGAACAAAAAAGCCTGCCGGTAACGACTGTTCCACGACCGGATGACGTCCGGCCTCAATGGCAAGCGTTCGCCCCACCACCATTTCAGGGCAGCAATAGTCTTGATAAATTGCAATCTCCGCCAGACCACAGAGAACATCGGCGGCGGCTACATTGACCGCAACTTTACGAATCAGTTCCGCATGTTTACCCACATCGTTGCGCAGACCTAGAAAAATCTCGTACTCAATTTGATTAATCTCATCCTTAGCGTTGAGGATTCTGGCCTCACGCTCTTTTAGTTCGGGGGTAATGTAGCGTTCTTCGTTGGTGAGAGTTTGTTTACGGATATAGTCGTCGGGGGCCTGACTGCTCTTAGCTCGCGAGATACTAATGTAGTAGCCAAACGCTTTATTAAAGCCCACTTTTAGATTGGAAATACCGGTGCGTTCCCGCTCGGTCACCTCCAGACTGGCGATCCAGCGCTGGTCGCTGCTGACTTGATCTCTAAGACTATCGAGATGAGCGTTCACACCTTCGCGGATGAGTCCGCCATCAGTCAGGTACAGCGGCGGGCTATCGACTAAGTGAGATCGCAGCTGCCGACCCATTTGCTCTAGCTCAGGGGGAACTGTCTGCAGCTTAACCAAATATAGCGACCGGGCATGGGTCATCAGTGCGGCCAGGTCAGGCAGCTTTTCAAAGGACTCGGCCATAGCTACAAGATCGCGACCGTTGGCCGTTCCTGAGCCGGCTCGACCAGCTAGCCGCTCTAAATCGTAGATTTGTTTGAGAATCAGCTGTAGCTGCTGACGGAGGGTACCATTGTCCACTAGCTCGCGGATAGTTTCCTGACGCTCCTGAATTTTTTCAAGACTGAGCAAGGGCTGCAGTAGCCAGCGTCGCAGAGCACGACTGCCCATGGCGGTTGTGGTTTTATCCAAGGCCCACAGAAGTGAGCCATGGAAGACACCGTCACGTACGGTTTGAGTAATTTCTAAGTTACGCCGGGTTTGGTTGTCAATGACTAAAAATTCAGTTGTTGTGTAAGTAGACAGCGGCTGTAGCGGCGCCAAACTCTCTTTTTGAGTGTCTTCGAGATAATTCAGCAGACCTCCTGCCGCCCGGATGGCTAGGGGCAGATGGTTGCAGCCAAACCCTTCTAAGGAGCGTACCCGATAACTTTGTAACAACCGTTGTTTTGCTTCAGCGTGGGTAAATGCGGTTTGCGACCGGAAGGTATAACAAAACTGAGTGGGTAATCCTTCTGGGAGGTTGTCGGAGGTTTCTCCTGGACGCAGCAGTGCGCCTAGGTCAGGGGCATTAGTGGGGACTAATACCTCGGCAGGCTGCAGCCGCATAAGTTCTTGAGCCAGCTGGTCAATAGCGCTACCTTGGGTTGTAAAAAACTCTCCTGTAGACACATCGGCGTGGGCTAGACCCCAATGCTGATCAACGATAACCAAAGCCGCTAAAAAGTTGTTGCGTTTGGCCGTGAGCATGCCCTCTTCGAGGATAGTGCCGGGAGTGATGACCCGAGTAACTTCTCGTTTAACCAGTCCCTGGGCCTGGGCGGGGTCTTCTACCTGGTCGCAGATGGCGATCGCAAATCCTTTTTCTACTAGCAGCGCGCAGTAGCGGTCAAGGGCGTGGTGGGGAATCCCGGCTAAGGGTACTTTGCCGATGGCTTTACCGGCGTCTTTGCTGGTGAGGACCAGTTCAAGTTCGCGGGCAATTGCGATCGCATCTTGAAAAAACGTTTCAAAAAAGTCCCCCACCCGATACATCAGCAGGGCATACGGATAGGCATCCTTTACCTCAGCATAGTGCCGCATCATCGGTGTCAGGTCTGAGCGCTCCACCTCGCTGTAGTTGGTGTAGCGTACCGTGTGCTTCAGCAGCCGTTCGGGAATGCCAATATCGCGGGGGCTTGGTTTGTCAGTGGCCGTAGCCTTAGATGCAGTCATAGAGGGCTTGAACCGTGGAACCCTAACGCCGCTGAGTACGCCTGAGGGCTGAATCCAACGTAGCGATAGCTTCTCAATTTTAGGATGCTAGCCCCAGACCAATGGCTAAGATATCTAGGAAAATCCACAAATGGGTTGCCTACCGTCTAGAATCGTCGGACCTATGCTTGCTTGCCGATGCTGACGGATATCCAGACGCGTAAATTGACAAAGCTCTTTCACCTGTACGATGCCAACAACGATGGCGTGCTGATACAGCAGGATCTGAGCATCTTGGCTACCCGTTTGGCCAAGCTGTGCAAGGGAGATGAATCGGCCTCGCATCACACGCAGATTTTGACCCATTTGCAGCAAGACTGGGCGTGTCTGTGTCAGGCCGCCGACAGCGATGGCGATATACGCATCACGTTAGATGAATGGCTTACTTATTACGACCAGGTACTCAATGACATTAAGCAATATACCAATCGCGTGATTGCCCTAGTGACACTGCTATTTACTGCCTTTGACCGAGACGGTGATGGCCAAATCAGCGAGCAAGAATGGATCGGTTTGCTCTCGGTATTTAACGTACTGCCGATCTACGCCTCTTCCATATTTCTAAATTTGGACGTCAATCAAGATGGGGTGCTAAATCAAGATGAGGTGCTAACGCTGATCCACGATTTTTTCTATATCAACGAGCCTTCTGCACCTGTTAACGTTATGTTTGGGCCATACTGAGCGATCATTAGAGCTGTGTATCTCCAAACCAATTTTTCCGTTATATGGGTTCTCTGACGCCATCGGCCTTGCCATCTACCGATTTGCCCCAGCTATCACCTGTACCGTTGGGATGGTCCACAGACGACCGCATTTTTGCTAGAGCGCATCTTGTGGGGGAGCGACTAGTGCTCAAAACCCTAGAAACGACCGAGGCTCTGTCTACCAATCCGTTGATTGTCAGAGCCGGAGCTGCTGGATGTGCCGTGCTGCTCAGGTACGGTGTGGTGGTCGTATTTAATCTGGATGCGACCGAAGAGTCTGAGTACTTAAGCTCACTCACACCCTTTATCAAAGAACCTTCTGCAGAGCCGGTCTTTGAAGAACTGATCTTAGCGTTTCGACCCGATGCTAAAGAACGCTTAGAACAGGCGAATCTTTGGCTGAAGGACTGTAGCGCTGAGCGTTTGCAGATTGTGGCAGAAGCTCTGGCAAAGAGCGTAGTACTAGATTACTACGAGCAAGAAGTCTCTAACCTGTTTGCTCAAATTAAGCCTTTTACGACCGCTATTCAAGACCCTAATCAGCGACCGCCTAAAGAAAAGGAGCTGTTGCGCTACATCGGAGGAACGCTGCTGATTCAGCAAAAGATGCTAGGAATTGTGGAAGTCGGTGACAAACCGGACCCGATTTGGGATTTTCCAGACCTCAATCGTCTTTATCTGCGGTTAGAAGATGAGTATGAGCTGCGGGAGCGACTGCTGATTTTAGAGCAAAAGCTATCTCTGATTTCTCGCAGTGTAGAGACCGCTTTGGGCATACTGCAGCAGGACAGCAGCCATCGCGTGGAATGGTACATCGTGATTTTAATTGTTGTGGAGATTCTGCTAGCTGTGTACGAGCTTTGGCTACAGTAGACCCTCGTGGAGTGGCCGCCTAAGCGCAAAAACCGGAAACCATCAAGTTAGTTTTGTAGCTTATATGGATGGTGGTCCCGGTCGCTATCTGCATCTACGTCCTGTTCTTTCAGGGGAAAACACTATGGAACCAAAGGCTTTGCCCGTAATCCTGCGAAAGTTTATCTTTCGAGATGAGGTGTCTCCTGACGATCGATCCTATCTGGATCATGATATTGATCAAGGGCAGGACGAGGCTGCCGTGCGGCTGAGTAAAATCGGTGCTCCTGGAGCGAATCACAGCCCGATTCCTGGCTACTTTGTCATGAGTAGTGCACCGCCCAACATTGAAGAAGCCAAGGAGATGCAGCCGTCAGAGGTTCAGGATGCGGCCCAAGGGGTGAGCGAAATTGCTAGCTATCTCTACGAGATTTATACCCGCCACGGAGAAAGCGATGCCGATCCGGAACTGACGATTGCCGTGCATGGATACAACAGCGGTCGTAGTACGGTGCGAGATTGGTACAAAAATATTTTTCAGTATATTAACCGGCACGATGCGGCTATTCCAAAACAGCGTAATCAGGTTTTTATTGGCTATCGCTGGCCGTCGGAAAATATTGAATGGGGCAGGCTAGGAGAAGCCTGTCGAGCGCTACCGCCGCTACCTCGAGATCTCATGTTTGCGGGATTCTTTGGGGCATTGCTTTTATTGGTGTTAGAGCTGACGTCGCTGGATAAGACCTGGGTGGGATTTGCGATCTCGCTAACCCTGGCTATCCTGCTAGGTATCTCTATGCTGGTACTAACCCTAGTTGTGCTGCGAATGATAGTTTACTTTCGCGATCGCTACCGGGCACAGAACTTTGGTGTGCTAGATCTAGTCGAACTGCTTCGACAAATTGACCGGTCTTTGGTCAATATGAAAGCTGCTGAGATTAAACGACAGGAGCCCGACGAGCCGGATCCGGCTGGTAAGGCTGCTAGGTTTTGGCAACAGACGCACCGGAAGGTAAAGCTCTCCTTTTTAGGCCACAGTATGGGAGGCTTTGTGGTTACGAATGTGGTTCGGATACTGTCTGATGTGTTTGATTCTCGCTCCATTGGCAATCAGCCTCCGGCCGATGTTGGCTCTGTATTTCGTCTAGAACGCCTCATTTTGACGTCGCCGGATATTCCTGTTTTGACCGTTGTTTCTAGTCGGGTAAATTTTCTCTCCTCGTCCTTACGTCGGTTTGCTGAATCGTACTTATTTAGCAGCGAGGGCGATTTGGCTCTGCGGGTAGCTTCTGCGACCGCTAACTACTTTACATTTCCTAGCAGTAGTGAGGCGATGGGATACCGTCTGGGCAACGTTTCTCTAAAGACGTCCTACAACGATCCTAGAGACTATGGGATTGTTAATTTGGCAGATTTAGATCAAAACTTCTTTCCAGGCATATCGTTGGAAGAGTCTGTTGCCCGCAGCTCATATCAGGTGATGGAGCATCTCTTCTTGACCTATAGCTGGTGGTTTGGCAAGAAAGAATTTAATACGCTAGCGAAAATGGCCCGTGATCGCGTTGAAAAAGGCCCAGCCCAGCAGCCAATATCAAAAAAGCAGCCCAAAATTACCATTGCAGACTTCTTTACTTACTTTGACTGTACAGATTACAAAGACGTTACCTTTTCAGTTCAAAAGACCCAGAACGATGCTAAACCTAAAGGACTACTGACCCGTGCCAATCGCAAGAAGGGGTTGGGCTGGTGGGATTATTTTATGCTGACCCTAGACGGCTTTTTAGGCAAACGCGATGTCCATGGCGGTTATTTTCAAGGACAGTTCACTCAAGAAATCATCTATCGTGTAGCTTTTTTAGGATTTACCGGATACCTAAAATCCATCGATCCTGACCCGAAGCTGGCGTTTGATCCCCACGTTGCCTTGAGTAAATTACACATGCGCTGCCGGGATCTAGGTATTCAAAGCTTTCTCTCACCGTTTCGCTATCGGGTGAATATTAAAGAGGAGAATATTCACCACAAGAAACAGGAACTGATTCAGGCAATTGACCAAGAGTCAGCCGATATTCTTAACCCAGACAAGACAGCTCAATTCTTACGCAGTCAGGGTTTTGACGTCGTGATGAAACAGTAGAGTGCACAGCAGTTCTGTTGTGGGACTCGTACTCTCTGGAGACCAAAAAGAAAAAAGGGGCAAGACCCATCGAGAGTCTTGCCCCTTTTTTAGCGAAATGTTCTAAAAATGGAGATCTAGCCGCCAACGCGGAGTAGTTCTACATCAAAAACAAGGGTGGCGTTGGGAGGAATGACGCCGCCTGCGCCCCGCGTGCCGTAGCCCAGATCAGGGGGAATGACAAGCTTCCGACGACCGCCAACGCGCATGGTAGAAACGCCCTCGTCCCAGCCTTTAATAACTTGACCGACGCCAATAGTAAAGGAGAAGGGCCGATTGCGATCGCGGCTGCTGTCAAACTTATCACCGTTTTCTAGGGTGCCAGTGTAGTGCACCGTGACGGCCTGACCGGCGGTAGGCAATGCTCCTGTGCCGACTTCCAGGTCTTCATACATCAGACCAGAGTCTGTTGTTGTCATACTATCGGTCATATCAGGGGTGGTTTCCTCGGTGGTTTCTTCGGGGTCTAAATCAGATGCTGCTTGAGCCACTAGAGTGGATTGCGCAGTTTCAGCTGTAGTCGTGGTTAAATTACCCGCGACAGCTTCACTACCCCTAAGCTGTGTGGCCAATGCCACAACACAGCAAATGGCGAAAACTCCAAGACTAATAAAAATTTCTTTCACAGTTCGTTCTCCCAGTGCGATCGCGCAAGCGCTGATGCATTAGCTTGCAACCTGCATCCAAATTGTACGTGACGAATCGTAAAAAGCAGAGCAAATAGGGCTGGACTTTCGTCTACTCCAAGCTGCATAGCCTCTGGGAAAAGGATAGCATTCACTGTTTCAACTGCCTTCAGAAGAGCGGTGCGACTACTGCCAGCGTTTATTTTCGAGATCTCGCAGCTGTCGCTCTAGGCGATCAAGCCGACCTCGCAGCTCGTCCATTTCTGACTGTCTAGGTACACCCAGGTCCTGCATAATATTTCGAATCTGACGCTGAAGCTGTGCGTCGATGGCCGCTTGGTCAATGTTGAACTGGGACATAAAGTCATCCACAAAGCCTTTAGCCTGCTCGGGATTGAGTTTGCCATCCTTCACCCAATCTTCGCTCACCTGTCTTAGCTGTTCCGCCACCAGTGATGTGGTGCCAATACCCAACATTAAAAGCTGACGGAATAAATTGGATGAGTCCATAGCTTACCTAGATTAAGAGCAGCAGTGCTTATATAAACTTATTCTGTCAAACTATTGGCGTATTCGACAGGTGGTTAACCGTATGGTGCAAAGACTTTTGTGGTGTCTGGCCGCTGTCTGGCTAGGCGCAATTTTAATGATGAATCCTGTGAATGCCGAAGCAACCCTTAACTCCCAGCCTTCTATGGTGATTGAATGGCTAAAATTTAAAGTGCCGGCGGTTCAGCGCGATCTCTATTTGGCAATCGATGATGAGATCTGGACTTCGGCGCTAGCGACGTACCCCGGTTTTTTAGATAAAACGACGTGGCTAGACCCTAACCGAGATGATGAGGTGATCTTCGTCATCTCCTGGGCTACGCGTCAGCAGTGGAAAGCAATTCCTGTAGAGGATCTCACTGAAATCAACCAGCGATTTGACGCCGCCCTAGGATTTGACTATGAAATGCTTGAATCCAAAGAGTTCGTTGTGCCGACCCCTGAGAGCATAGAGGCTCAATAGTTTAGTTGCGATCGCAAACAACCATGCCCAGCTGCCCCCGCTGTCATCAGTCCATTGTGGCCAATGCCGTCACCTGCTCCAACTGTGGGTTAGAACTCAAAGCCCATGGTCATCCAGGTATTGATCTGCACCGTGCCCAGACAGGCACCTACCTATGTGATAGCTGCACCTACCATCAGGACGACAGCTGTACCTTTCCCCAGCGTCCCCAGGCGACAACCTGTACGCTGTATCAGGATGTCGTCGTCGCTCAGGAACCTCGACTGACTGCGGCTGAGATTTACACGATTCCCTGGTGGCGCAAGTATTCTGGTTTGATAGCCCTAGGCGCTATCGTTTTCATTAGTATTGCCTTAGTGGTTTTATAAACGCCCCTACACGTTGGCATGAAAAACGGGCCTGACGGGATTCGTAGGTATGCCGTCGCGAACGCGACTACGCGCAACGTCAGCAAAGCTGACAGAAGTTGCGGGTTCGTTCAATTTTCGAAATAAAAACGGGCCTGACGGGATTCGAACCCGCAACTTCCGCCGTGACAGGGCGGTGCTCTAACCAATTGAACTACAGGCCCTTGTGGGCGATCTCTATTCTGCTTACGAATGGATACTTTGTCAAACGCTTAGCCGAATTTCTTTAAAGCAAGATTATCCTGCTTCGGCGTTCTCCTTCCAGAGAGGAGCGGCAAAGTTAGCCAGCCAGCGTTTTACCCAGAACGTAGCGCGACAGTCGTCTTCGTTATATTTCAAGATATCGTTGAAATACTGCTCGTCTTTGCTGGCCAGCCAGTTATCGTACCAGCAAATTGACTGAGCCCCGTTGGCGCTGCTGTCGCGCCATTCAAAACCGATCCAGCGGGCAATGTGCTTAAGGGCGTAGCTTTCTATGGGTAGGGTAACCGCGTCAACAATTCGCTTGTGGATGTCAACAAAGCGGCTTAGCAGCTCGTCGATGTCGATAATGCTGCCGTAGCGTTCGCTCAAACGTCTGACAGTTTGGGCCTCGTAGGGACAGAAGTGATAAATTGGTGAATTGGGATAATGGGCGACGACATGTTGAAACTGATGCCAGGCGCTGGCTTCGTCCTGAGGCTCCCTAGCAACTAAGGGAATAAAGGTTTCAGTGTGGGCCTGGGTGTCTACGACCAAAATGCCATGAAGGTAAACCAGATCTTTATCAGGAGCGGCTTCAATATCGAAATAAAGTTCAATGGGCGCACTGGGTAGCTCGTCAGGAGATAGGGTGAAGTCTATGTTGACGTAGATACGTGCGATCGCGGCTCCAGACAGCTTAGCCTGGGCCTGATGCACCATTTTTTCTGCTACCTTCAGCTCAAAGCCTGACACCTGCGCCAGAGTAGCAGGCTGATAGCGGGCCAATGCTTCAACGCTGGTCAGACCCAGCTTTTCTAAATGACGATAGCGGTTGAGCGTTACCCCAGGTAGCAGCGACAGATGATTCTGACTTTGGGCGACGTCATAGCAGTGATTGAGCCAGACGCACATATCGCAGCGGCTGCGGCTAATAAACACATCGGGGGTTTGCTCCGACGTCAGAACGGTTTCACACTGGTCAAGCAGCTCTAATAAGGTGGGCCACTGCTTTTCAAGATCGATCGTGTAGTGTCGTTCTCGCAAACGGAGATACGCATCTAAAGGAATCACCCCCTGCCATGCAGATAGCACATAGGCATGGAATGCCGCTGTTAGCTGATATTCCTGTTTAGGCTTCTTTCCAAGTTTGATGTCTAGCGGCGCATAGTACCAGTCGCCCAGCCATGAGTTTCCTTCTTGTTTAATCCAAAGGTCTGGCTGGCTAATGTAGCCAATACTGCCGTCGGCGTTGACCGCTGCTACTTTACCGCGACAAATATGTTCCACACCCTGCTGCATCAAGGCATAGGTAGCCTGAGCTGTGGTGGCAATATCATCAACTTGACGATGAGGACGCCGAATAGGTTGAAACTCAGCTAGGATCTCTTTTCGATGGACCGCACCATCGCCCTTGAGCTTAACTAAGTAATCGCTAGGTGCGGCCTGTAGCTTAGTATCGCCGTAATTGTCTAAATAGGCGCGACGCTGACAGCGTAAAAATGTGAAAAGCGTACTGTCTTCAATCACTTGTCCAGAAACTGTCTGATCGGCTTGCCAGGGTTGCGGTGGAGACATCCATTCAAGAGCAGACACCGGTTCATCTGGACCAGTATCCTGGGAAGGTATCGTAGGAAACCTAGCAATCACAGCTCGACCGACCCTGTCGGCAAGACATAAAAAAAAGTATGGAGAGCATCAAAGCAGTTAAAGCGTACCCTTAGCAAACGCCTATCGCTTGCGACTAATGTAACGCATATACGTGCCTATGTGGTAACACGGGCTCGATGAAAGCGCAATTATGGTCTATGGAGAGAATTTGTAGGCCTACTTATGCCGACAGCAGCCCAGCGCTCAGTCGTCTCAGTCCCCGTGTGACCACATCTGAGTAACGTAATTTACCCAAAAACACGTCTCCCATAATCTGGGTTCCGCGTGGATGCTTGACTCCTACTCGATAGCCAACTTTGGGAGCCAAATAAAACGCTTTAGCCAAGCGAGCGGCCCAGCGCATTTCGTTACCCCATTCTTGAATCATGGTTTGGGTGTAATCAGCCAAGGCATCTGTCTGACCAGCCAGTGCGGCATGGACAGCCTCAGATGCTTTGAGTCCGCTCAAAATTGAGGGCCGAATGCCTTCAGCGGTGAAAGGATCAACAACACAGGCGGCTTCTCCAGCTAAAACGGCTTGGGTAGTGTGCAGGGTTTGATCACCATCCCACAGAAATATAGGATGGCCGTGCTTAGCTTCGTCATCAATATCGACGCCGAACTGTTTGGAGTAGTCAGCCAGGGGCTGTACGAGGTCTCGTGACTTACGCTTGGCTGAGATAAAGGCTCCACTGCCTAAGGAATAGCCATCGGCTTTGGGAAAATTCCAGATGTAGCCGTTTTTTAGCAGTCCAAATTCAAAATGGACGATGTGGCCATCGTGTACCGGCAGCCGCGGTTCGGTTTCAATGGCACCGGCCATGACGGTTTTGCGCTGCTTAAAGCCAAGCCACTTAGCCATCGGGCCTTTAGCACCATCGGCGGCAATCAGATAGCGACCGATAACGGGGGCTGTCGAGGTGCTGATGTGCCAGCAGCCGTCCTTAAACTCGATGCCTGTGGCCTTGGTTTCTGCTTGTAAAACAGCTCCTTGGTTTTCGGCCTGCTGCACCATGTAGTGGTCAAACTCGTCGCGACGCACCATCCAGATCGGTTCTGACAGTTCAGAAATCACTTCATCTTCCAGGTTGTAGGTGTAGCGCACCTGGGTAACTTTTTGGGAAATTACAGGTTCAAAGTCGTAGTCAAACCACTCGGCTACTTTGGGACACACTCCGCCGCCGCAGGGCTTGTAGCGGGGTAATTTATTTTTTTCTAATATCAGTACAGAATGGCCCTGTTTGGCTAGATGATAAGCGGCTGTAGCTCCAGCAGGACCGCCACCGACCACAACGCAATCATAGATAGATGTCATAAATAAAAAATATTAGGTGAGTACGGACCCCATAGTACGTGGTGAAGTTTTCCCAGACTAGGGCTCAGAGACAACTATCAGTGATAGTTGTTTAAGGTGCAGGGGTTTTCCGATCTAGCTGGGTGGCGGCTGCGATCGCATTTTTTTCCTTAGCTCTCTGGTCGTAGGGTCGCAGTTCAGTCACATCAGACCCGGCTAAAATACTTAAATTCTCCAGGCTTATGCCTCGCATTAGCATTTCTACACACCAGGTTTGGCGGGCTTGAATCAGACGGGGAATATCAACTACCTCCAGACTGTCCCACCATATATCCCAGCGCTCCTGCAGATCGCTGAGCGTCATAGGATTGCCCTCTTCGGTAATAAACATGGCGCTGTCGTCGTCTTTACGACTTTTGAGCCACTTGGTCAGAGGATTACTAGTATATGAGCCGTAGCGCTTGCCTAGAATCCACTGGTTGACAGGCACCTGACGTGGGCTGCCGGCAGGACTCCTGACCTGTAAAATATGCTGAGATTTATCGCAAATTTGATGGGAGCGTTCTAGCTGGATGACTTCGGTTGGGAGCAGCCCGGCTCCAAAGAGGATAAGTGCGATCGCATGATCCTGCAAACTCATACTGCGAGTTTGCTTCATCAGCTGCTGCACCCAGCTGGCTGGTATATCAATAATGATGGGAGCCGCTAGAGTCGGCATGGTGACGTCCATACTAGCTACATCACTCGGGGGATTGAGCAACGCCACTAGAGCGTCTAAAAATCGGTCTCGATTTTCCCACAGAGAATAGCCACTGGTGGTTTCAATCACTGTGTATCCCACCAATACGGCTCCCACTAAGCTAGCCAATTCTTCCAAGGGAAGTGGAGCCGTACAGAGCATTTGCCCTAAATGATTTGCTAGAGCCTGCTGAATCTCCTCTAATCGCTTTTGCAGCGCCTGACGATGCTCCAGAGGATACTGATCGGCTTCACCAATCAAAGAGCGTACAAAGTTGGGGAACTGCTCCAGCAGCTGCAGATGCTGGTCTAAATATTGTCGTAACGTATTTGCTGAATATTCACCATGGAGCGGGGCGTGTGCCGTAAATGCAGGTGCCTCTTGCAACATTGTCAGCAGCAGCCCATATTTATTGCCAAAATTTCGAAACAGTGTGGCCTCATTCACATCAGCCATATTTGCGATCTGGCGGGTGGTGGTATGACTAATCCCTTGTGACAGAAAGAGTTCAAGTGCGGCCTGGGTCAGCCGGTATCGGGTGGAAGAAGGAGACATGGACAATGTGCAAGTGCCACTTGCAACTTACAAAAAAGATTGCTAACCTAAGTTTAATGCAAGCAGCACTTGCAATGTGTTTCGAGTTTGCCAGGGCGGCGTCTGCTAGCCATGGTCGCTCGCAAGATTAACTGACCTTAACGACTTCCATGAGGACTGTATGACTGCACAATTAACCCGGCCTAGCCCACGGCCTAACAACCTAAAAGCTGAAGTAAAACGACCTCCTACCGATTGGGTCACGCTTGGGTTCTTTGCTGTTTTTCATGGCGTTGCCCTATTAGCACCCTGGTTTTTCTCCTGGTCTGCATTAGGCGTAGCGATTTTACTGCACTGGTTGTGCGGTGGTGTTGGCATTTGCCTTGGGTTCCATCGATTGCTGAGTCATCGGAGTTTTCAGGTGCCCCGCTGGTTGGAATACCCCATCGCGATCTTAGGGACGCTGGCAATGCAGGGTGGACCTATCTTTTGGGTAAGTGGTCACCGCAAGCACCATGCCTTTACTGAAGATGTGCATGACGATCCCTATTCTGCCAAGCGCGGTTTTTGGTGGAGTCATATGCTCTGGCTGGTGTTTCCCAATCGTGACAACTTTGATAAAAAGCGCTATGGCAAGTACGCCCCTGACCTGATGCGTCAGCCTTTCTATCGCTTTTTGAATAATTATTTTCTACTGTTTCAAGTGCTGCTTGCACTCGGGCTATATGCTCTCGGCGGTTGGTCCTTTGTCATCTACGGTATTTTTGTTCGCTCAGTGTTCCTATGGCACGCGACCTGGCTTGTGAACTCTGCCACACATACCTGGGGCTACCGAACCTTTGATGCCAAAGATAACGCTCGCAACCTTTGGTGGGTGTCTCTAGTGACCTATGGTGAAGGCTGGCACAATAACCATCACACCTATCCCCGTGCTGCTCAAACCGGTTGGAAGTGGTGGGAAATCGATGTCACCTGGTACACGATTCTGCTATTTGAGCGACTAGGCTGGGCCAAAAAAGTAAAGAGGATTCCAGCAAAGCGTCACTAATCAAATAGCTGATTAGATAGAACGAATCAACAGCCCTGGGTAAAAAACCTGGGGCTGTTGGTTTATATGCTTATCTACCCACGACGCCCGCCTCCACCGAAGAAAAACGCAATAAATAGTAAGGGGGTCGAGAATTATCACTGCCCTGGCTTAGTGCTGGTGAATTTTGCAGCTGATTGACCGTCACGTAGATGTAGCTATCTGGGCCAAATCCAAATCCGTCGGCCCAGCTAATGGATTCGTCCTGGTAAAGAATTCGATAGGCACCTTCTGGATCAACCACGCCAATAGCGTTCTGGGTAATGTCAGTAACGTAGATATTGTTGCCAGCGTCGATGGTAATACCGTCGCTAATAGGTTTGTCACCAAATCGTTCTACTTTTCCAGATAGCTGATCGGGTGTAAGTGTTCTATTCAGCAAGTCTGACGTGCGAATGCGATAAAGCGAACGCCCAGACATAGGACCGTAATAAACCCACTCATTATCAGGATCGATGGTGATTGGATTCACACCAATACGCGCTTCGGCATCACCCAGCATCATGGTGCGGCCATCAACCACAATGGGAATATCCTCAGGTTGCATGGATGAATGTCCTTCCAATACACGGCGGGCATAGCCTGTAGATAAATCAACCACGATCAGCGCTGAGTTGCTACCGCCAGCGGTATCAGCGATGTAAACAGCATTGTTGTATGAGTCAATGGCAAAGTCGTTGAGAAACGTATTGTCTGGAATCACCGGCTGGGTCAAATAGACTACCTGGTGCAGACTATCGCTGCGAGTATCCCAACCCACCAAACGACCACTGTCCCCATCGCCGGGATTGTCTAGCATCCAGACGACTCCTTTGCCATCGGCACGGATGCCCAGTACGTTGTTCAGACCGATGCCATTAGCATCGGGGGGAGATGCCCAAGCTTCGTTAGGAAAAGGCTCCAGGGTGCCATCGAGCAAAACTTTGACGACTTTAATGTCGGTGCCGTAGAACTGATGCTGACTCATGATCAGCTGACCGTCTGGAGTGACGGCGATATTGCCGGGGGGATTTGCTCGCGGCAGTTCTGCGACAACTTCAATGCCTGATGGAAAAGTCTGAGCGCTTATGGGTTTAGCGATACCCACAAGGGCTGCTGCCATTAATACGAAGGGGAAAAGCCGATTCTTCATGACACCGTCTCAAGCAATGATGTTGAGTATTCTAGGGTCTGGCGTATATGGTTTACAAATTGGGGAAGTGCGATCGCACAAGCGCTGTCTTGTCAGCTGCGACTATGCCTATACACAAGAGCCCAGCAGACGAGATACTGGATTACGTTCTTACACCAAGAACCCAGCACTCAAACCCCTTTAGTTTCGTGGCCTATTACATCTCACCCCGTTTTCTAAATGCCCTGGCGGTCCACATTACCAAGAACTTTTTGGACCTGCCCCAGGTAAAAATGCCGCTGATTCTAGGAGTTCACGGGCGCAAAGGAGAAGGCAAAACCTTTCAGTGTGAGCTGGTATACGAGCGTATGGGTGTCAACGTCGTTCATGTTTCTGGTGGTGAGCTAGAAAGCCCCGATGCAGGCGATCCGGCCCGGCTGATCCGTTTACGCTACCGAGAAGCGGCAGAGCTAGTCAAAATTCGCGGTGAGATGGCGGTGCTGATGATCAACGACCTGGATGCAGGAGCCGGTCGCTTTGACGGCATGACCCAATACACGGTCAATACTCAGCTGGTGCACAACACCCTGATGAACTTTGCCGATAATCCCTCTAATGTACAGCTGCCCTGTAGTTACGACGAAACGCCGCTGCCTCGTATTCCCATCGTGGTCACAGGTAATGACTTCGCCACTTTGTATGCGCCGCTGGTGCGCGATGGACGGATGCAAAAGTTTTACTGGGAGCCGGACCACGATGACCGTCTGGGCATTGTTGCTGGTATTTTCTCTCCCGATGGTCTCAGTCGCAACGATATTGCCACGCTAGTGGATACGTTTCCCACTCAGGCGATTGATTTCTACGGAGCGCTGCGAGCCCAAATCTATGACGAACAGATTATTGATTTTATTCACCGGGTTGGGGTGGAGAATGTCTCTCGCAACGTGGTGAATACCAAAACGCCCCCCAGCTTCAAAAAGCCTGATTTTCGTATTCATCACCTGATCGAGGTAGGACAGCGGCTAGTGAGAGAACAGCGTCGCCTTCAAGAAATGGGCTTAGTCCAGGAGTATAACCAGGCGTTGAATAGGTCGGGCAGCCCTCGTAGCAATGGCAATTACTATCGCGCCTATCAGCATGCGCCGTCGGTCCCACTACAGCCAGTGCCATCGAATAATACGGCGACGGTCTCGTCCGATAGTGCTCGCGAACCTGAAGCTCAGCCTCCGATGTCATCGCCATCTCTTGCTGATGAGCTGCAGCAAGAAGTTCGTAACCTGATGGCTCAAGGCTATCGAGTGGGGATGGAATATGCTGATAAGCGCCGGTTTCGGACTAATGCGTGGCAGAGCTGTCCGGTCATCAACGGAGGGAGTGACATTCAGGCACTCCAGACAATTGAACAATGCCTAACAGACCATGGACAGCACTACGTACGCTTAATCGGGATTGATCCTAGCAGCAAGCGCCGCGTGCTAGAGCAAATCATTCATCGCCCTAAGGGATAAGGATTTTATAAGGTCCAAAAAATGAATGTTGGAGAGACGTTCCATGGAACGTCTGTACGTCTAATATTAGAGCCTAATTAATTTTGTTTCCTTAGCAGCGTTGTTTATGAAGCTGCAAAGTCAATCAGCCACTGAACCAATCGGGTCATTGTAGGTTCTCCGGTTACTGTTTCATGCCAGTCATATCCCCCAATATTGCCCGCGTTAATCTCACTGAGCACCCATTCCCCGTCGTTGCCCATCAGAAAGTCATAGCCTAGGGTATAAACCCCTCGGCTGCTGTAGTGCTCATAGGTGTTGGCAATTATTTCTTGTTCTCGCTCAGTTACTGTGGAAGCATTGTAAGCAGCTCCTGCGGTGACATTATGGACCCAGGTCCCGGTTTGAGATTTTCTGAGCAAGGCCCCATAGATTGCCCCATCGACCACAAAAATACGTTTGTCCCCTTGGTCAATATTTTTGAGGAATTGAACAAATTCATATTCACTATCTGGATCAAGCTCAGCCAGATGCTGAACAACATCCTTTAGAGAAGAATATGTCAGCAGACCTTCTTTAACGTTGTCAGTGCAGATAGTCTGGCCATCTTGCCAAATCTTGAAAACACCAGCCCCTCCATAGCTGACATTCATTTTGGCAACAATGGGATTAAACTGTTGAAAGAAGTCCTCTATCTCTCCATAAGAGGATGAAAAAATGTGTTCTGGCATATACTCTCGCCCGCATTCTTCTAAAAAATCTTTTCTTCTGGTGTAATCAATCTGAGACGGTCGATTGACAAAGCGAACGGCGGTCTCTAGCTGGCTTAGGTTGTTGAAAAAGCCTGTTGGGATAGGTTCATCGGCTCGACAAAATACTAGGTTCAGCTCAGCTGGATTAATTGTTATTAATGGTTGCTTGTCTAAGCTCATAAAATCATCAGTACTTAGATCGCCTGAGAGATTCACTCCTCTAAACTGACCTGAGTTGTCGATACTAGCTACTGACGCATGAAAAAAATCGATCTCTGGGTGAGCAGAAAATGCTTTGTAGAGACTAATTGTTGTGTCAAAATCAGGATGGGTTTTGGGATCTGTGATGCACAATAATTTCATTGCAGTAAATTAATAGCAATACAAAAGGGCACTTGGCTAAAGTCCGAATATGGTAAGGTAAATCCCCCAATCCGTAAGTGCTAGCGATCATCATGAAGGAAAGCTTCTCTCTTATTATCCATGGTGGCGCAGGCTCATTAGAGCATCTTAAACGAGAGGGAAAAGGACCCGAAATTATGGATAGCGTCCGCCGTATTTTGGCAGGTGGACGGCATATTCTAGAAAACGGAGGCACTGCGCTAGATGCGGTTGAATACTGTGCGGCTGAGCTTGAAGACGACCCGCTTTACAATGCCGGACGGGGCTCTGTCCTGAACGAATATGGCGAGGTAGAAATGGACGCCGCTATTATGAATGGCGCTACTTTGGATGCGGGTGCGATCGCAGGGATAACAACCATCAAAAACCCCATTAAGCTAGCCCGCCAGGTACTAGAACGTAGTGAACACGTCATGCTGATTGGTAAAGGTGCCCAAGAGTTTGCAAAAGTATGCGGACTGCGCACCATGCCAGACGACTACTTTTTTGTTGATCATCGGGTTCAGCAGTGGCGTGAAGCTCAAAAACTTGGGGGCATGATGTTAGACCACGAAGACGCTGCTCCACCCAAAAAACTTGGCACCATTGGTGCCGTTGCGAAGGATATCAAAGGTAATCTAGCCGCGGCCACATCCACCGGTGGTATCGTCAACAAGCGCTGGGGACGCGTCGGTGATAGCCCCATTATTGGTGCCGGCGTGTTTGCGGATAACGAGACCTGCGCGGTTTCGGCGACAGGCTACGGTGAGCAATTTCAAAAGACCGTTCTCTGTAAGATGATTTCAAATTTTGTCTACTTTCAAGATAAAAATGCGGTCGCTGCTGCTAGTGCTGGCATTAACTACCTGATTAGAAAGGTAAACGGTCTGGGAGGAGTCATCGTCGTTGACAGACATGGTGGCTGCGCTGTCGATCACTCTACTTCTGGGATTATCTACGGTTCGATTGAGAAAGCTGGACCCAGTATTTGCAAGTTTACAAAATCATGACGGCCGGAGTGCCAAAAAATCAGCTCTTCGTGGCAGATATTGAGCGTTCCTCTTGACTGAGGCAATGATCGTTATCATCCACCCAGCGCAAAACATTTTTTGCAAGCTGACTCTTACTTTTAATCGCTCGAATAGCGCCAGCTAGATCCAACTGTTGTGCGGTTTCGAGATGCTCTAAATCAAACAAACCGGTGTTGACTAGATCAATCCGATTAAATTCGTCTTCTAGGTTAGTAAAAATTGCTAAAAAATGCAGAGCCGTTTCTAGCTCTGGTGGATCAAGAATTGGACAGTCTGGACCAGCTAAAAAGGTATTCACAGGATATCTAAAAACTGCATAGACAATGGGCCTCTCTGCTAAGGGGGCTATGCAGATCGTTCTTAAACAAGATACCCAGAAAAGGATTGAGCCTTATCCTTTGAAAAAGAGTATCACGGCTTGCCTATTCTGACGTCCGGGTACGCCTCGTTGCATTGAGTACCCGTGTAGGATCCCTTAGTATTCAACAATGACAGGGGTATGATCGCTGGGCTTTTCCAGCTTGCGGGGTTCAATATCAATCCAGCAGCGCGTCGCTTGCTGATAGAGTTCGGGAGATAGGTAATGATGGTCAATACGCCATCCCATATTGCGACGGAATGAAGCCGCCCGATAGTCCCACCAGCTAAAATGGCCACCTTCATCAGTAAACTTGCGAAAGGCGTCAGCCAGCCCTACGGTTAACACGTCGCTTAGACTATCTCGCTCCATGGGGCTACGACCAACGGCTAATACATCCTTGAGCGTCTCTCGTTCCTTAGGAGATGACATGATGTGCTTATCGCGCTTTTCGTCGGTGTAAATATCTTTGTTTTCTAGAGCAATATTAAAGTCACCACAGACGTTGAGCTTAGTGGTTTCTTCTAAGGTTTTAATCAGATACTGCTTGAGTAAAGCCAGCCAGCGCAGCTTGTACTCATATTTCTCGCTGCCAATGGATGAACCGTTAGGAACATATAGATTAAGAATGCGCACCCCGTTGAGCACACCGCTAATCACACGTTTTTGATCATCGAGATCGCCGACTACCTCTGGATCAAGGACAGCCCCAAATCCCATACGGATGTTGTCTAAGGGAGCTTTACTAATCAGAGCAACGCCGTTATAAGCTTTTTGCCCATATATAGACGTGTGGTAACCCAGCTCCTCAAAGGGGGCTTTAGGAAAGTCTGCATCGACTACTTTAGTCTCTTGCAGACACAGCACATCCACAGCCGGATTGTCCTGAAGCCATTGAGTGACCTGGTTAAGACGAGTGCGAACAGAGTTAACGTTCCAAGAAGCGACTTGCATTGGGTTCGGTTTCAGCAGGGACAACGCTGTCTAGATCGGTGGTACCGGTCTGAATTAGCTCTCGTATTTTAGTATTGGGCAGCGTTGATAGGGCAACCGATGGAGCCGATACGATCTGTAGAGTCGTTTCGGCAATATCAAATTCGTTCTGAAGTGACCTTTTTAGTCGGTTCAGCAGCCAGTCACGACGAGCAAGATTGCTTGTGGTCGTCAGGTTTGCGGTTAGATATACCTGCCCAGGTGCAATGGTCCAAATGCGTAGCTGCTCAATTTGGGCAACGTCTTCAAAGGTAAGGAGGTGCTGTCTAATAGCATCAGGGTTGATATGCTCTGGCGTCTGCTCTAATAGAATGCTTAGACTTTGGCGAATTAGAGGAATCGCCCCGGCAAAAATAAGCAGCGCGATCGCAACGCTGACACCCCCATCCATCCACTGCCAGCCCAGCCAGTGAACAGCAGCGGCGACCAACAGTACGCCCAAACAGCTGAGGGCATCCGCCATCGTATGTAAAAAAGCACCCCGCAGATTCAAATCATCATCAGTATGGCGGTGGAGTAAAAATGCGTTGATCCCATGGACTCCCAATCCACCTAGGGCGGTGAGCGCCATTGGGTGGGTCAAAATTTCATGGGAGGGCAGCTGCAGCTGAGCTATGGATTCTTGCATAATCCAGCCCGCAATCAGCAGCAGGCCAATGCCATTGACCAGCGCTGCTAAAATTTCTACACGCCGATAGCCAAAGGGAGCCCTAGCTGAGGTCGGCCAGCGGGTAATCCAGGCAGCTAGTAGGGACATTGCGATCGCAAACACATCAGCAACCATATGCCCGGCATCGGCCACCAGCGATAGACTGTGGCTGTGATGGCTCATCCTCAGCTCTACAGCTGAAAATCCAGCCACCATAACCAATGCTATGGCCAATACTCTAAGTTTCTCAGGCGACGTTTCTGTTGGGCAGTCGCAGCTCCCAAGACCGTGATTGTGCATACTTAGAGAGTGCCATGCTTAGCTAAAACCGACAATTTACTATGTGACACTGTGTGCCTTGTACCCAAAACTCGATGACTGACCAGCCACTTCAGGGAGACGCCCTGATCAAAGAAACCTGTCGCCGAATTCGTCTTGCTAAAAAGCTATGGGATGCCCATAACAACGCGGCCTGTCGTCGTGAGCGAGAACGGGCTTTAAAGTTGTATAACCAACTTTCAAAGCCACAGAAGGAAAAAATTCCGCAGCAGCTGCGAGTTTGGCTACGCTACCGTAGCGAAAAATATTTTGGTGCTCATCGTACACCACCGGGTAGCAAACATCGCTCGTCGCGGCGGCGGCGATAGCCCTACGCTTTTCTTTTTGCTTTTTCTACTGGATCTAGCCAGCGTTCTAACCAAGTAAATCCTTGGGAAAATAGTAGGTTGAGTGCCAGATACATCAAACCCACGGCGGTATAAATCTCAAACGCTCGAAAGTTGGTGGCTACTGTTAGCTGTCCTCGCCGAAACAGTTCTTCCATACCGATCACAGCGACCAAACTGGTATCCTTGAGCAGGGTTGTAAACTCATTGCCCAGGGGCGGAATCATTCGCTGTAATGCCTGGGGTAGCACGATGTAGCGCATAGCTTGAATAGAGTTGAGACCCATCGACGAAGCGGCTTCCCACTGTCCTCGGTCAATTGACTGAATACCTCCCCGAACAATTTCGGCAATGTAGGCCGCCGAGTTAAGGCTTAGCGCCAGCACGCCAGCAGACCAGCGATCAAAGGTAAAGTCAAGTCCTATGCTTTTAAACAGAGCTGGAAAGCCAAAATAGATCCAAAAGATTTGTACCAGCAGCGGCGTCCCACGAAAAAAATCAATATAGGCACGAGTGGCTAAGCGCACGGGCAAAAACTTTGATAGTCGTGCCGTCCCTAGTAAAGTACCGCCAATAAACCCAAAGAAAATGGCGAGGGCTGTCAGCTGAATGGTCGTAACCGCACCCTGGAGCAGGGCAGGTAGAGCGTTGATGATATATTCCACGGGGCGTTCTGTGCCTTAAGGGACTGTTGGCTAGACAATACTGCTTTTGAGGGTATGAGGGATGAATGTTGCGAAAGCGTCATCCATCCCAATTCTGTGGTCTTAAAGTAAATCAACTAAGACTACAGGGCTGACTCAGGCAGGGTTCCAGTAGGTGCCGTACCAAACCATTTTTCGTAAATTTCGTCGTAAGTGCCGTTATCGATTAATTCAGCTAAGGCGGTATTTAAGGTGTCTACATTGGGAGAGTCTTGAGGCATAGCAATTCCGTAGAACTCTTCGGTGACCAGTTCGCCTACAACTTTCACGCCGTCAATGTTGCCAGATGCGATCGCATCTAACGTTACCGGGCCATCGTTGATGACTGCATCGGCATTGCCATTAGACAGCTCCTGAAGTGCTAAAGGCGCTGAGTCAAACGTACTAATTTTGGCTCCCTCGACTTCAGCTGCTTTATCCGCGCCGGTAGTACCAATTTGGACCGCAATGGTTTTTCCTTCCAGACTCTCAAGGGAGGTGGTTTCATTGTCGTCTTCAGCGACTGCGATCGCGAGACCTGCGCGAAAATAGGGGCGCGAAAAATCTACTGTGGCGGCGCGTTCTTCTGTAATAGTCATACCGCTAATGGCGGCTTCGATTGTGCCAGCCTGAAGTGCCGGGATTAATCCATCAAAGGGCAAACTTTCAAATTCAATATCTACTCCAGCCTGCTCTCCAATAGCCTCCATCAGGTCAATGTCAAAGCCCACCAGCTCACCACTGTCATCTTGAGATTCGAAGGGAGGAAAAGCAGGCTCTGTCCCCACTACCCAAGTGCCTGTAGCTGCGGCATCGCCGCCATCGCTAGGGGCTGATGCTGTATCACCACCACCGCCGCAGGCCGCGATGAGAGTCGCTGCACCTAAGCTCAAAAATGTATTTTTTAAGAATTGAGACCGTTTCATCTGTGTATCGTGTCCTTCGTTTGTTATTGACCAATAGACTCATCGGGGGATAGACCTCGTAGGTACGATCACCCCATATCGATGACCTAGAAGTGTAGTTTAATTTACCAGGAATTAAAAAACGGTGTTATTTGTAGCTTCACCGCAGGGACAACGCTAATATGCTTGTCTAGAAGTCATTTATGGTGTCCTCGTGACAGAAGCAGCAATTTACTTCGCAAATCTACAGAAAAGCTATGGCGATCTATCGGTGCTCAAAGGCATCAACGGTCAGATCGAACGTGGCGAAGTAGTTGCCATTATTGGTTCTTCTGGATGTGGCAAAAGCACGCTGCTGCGATGTTTTAATCGCTTAGAGGACATCAGCGGCGGTCAGCTAGTGGTCAACAATATTGATTTATCCGTCGCTAATCTGAGTGCTAAATCACTACAGCAGCTGCGAGCTAAGGTTGGCATGGTGTTTCAGCAGTTCAACCTCTATCCCCACATGAGTGTTTTAGAGAATCTGACGCTGTCACCCCGAAAAGTTTTGGGGTTAGAGGCATCTGAGGCCAAAGAAAGAGGGCGTTTCTATTTGGCCAAAGTGGGGCTAGCGGAAAAAGAATCGGCCTATCCCGACCAGCTATCCGGGGGCCAAAAACAGCGAGTTGCGATCGCGAGATCGCTCTGTATGCAGCCTGATATTCTACTGTTTGATGAACCCACCAGTGCCTTGGACCCCGAGCTAGTTGGTGAAGTGCTCGAAGTCATGCGTACTCTGGCTGAAGACGGAATGACGATGGCTGTAGTTACCCATGAGATGCAGTTTGCTAGAGAAGTCGCCAGCCGAGTCATGTTTCTCAATCAGGGCTTGGTCGAAGAAACAGGCGCTCCCCAAGATATCCTGCGCAACCCTCAAAGCGAACGGCTGCAGACCTTCCTCAGCCGAATGAATGGCTTGGTGGTGTAGTTAAATAAAGCTCTCCTGTGAGACTTAAAACCCTTGCTGTATGGTGGCTAACCCGCGATTGTAGATTTCGCCAGCGTAGTCAGTCCATTGACCCTGCCCCCAATAGCGAAAGCAGCTGGTTTGCAATACTAGGTTGTATAACAGTGCCTGTTTATAGTTAGCGTTTAATGTCAGTTGAGCCTGCTGACTAGCTGGGGCAGCATTAATGGCTTGGTGAAATCGAGCACTGAGCCGTTCCATAGGACCAATAACATTCTCATAGCCCTCTACCCAGCTACGATCGTTTGTCCAAGAACCACCGGTAAATGAGATGTGGTTTTGACTCAGCTCAGCGATTGCACCGCTTACTGTTTCAGACGTAATTTCACGGTCTTCTAAACGCTGCCATAGGTGATGTTGTCCAACTGCCTGACAGATGGGGAAGTCGTCTTCATTAATCCCTGCGGCTGCCAACAGTTCTAAATATTCTGTTCCATTGATGCCCGTTATGTTGTGCTCATGGCGAGACTCGTGCCAGGCACGCTTAAATGCACCTGGAAATTCATTCATCATGACACCGCCATTCTCACCATCAGAAATCTGACTGACCAGGGGCGGAATAGACTGACTACCCAAAGGTGTCTGACCTAAAGTCTTAGCTTCGTAATAGGGCTGCATCTGACCAATTAGCTTAGTATCAGAACCCTGGGTTTTAATCAAAGCCGTTATTGAGATTTCTTCACCCTGGCTGTTGCGGGCTACCAGTCGATGGGGCAGATGAGGCTGCTGAATGCTCTCGCCTGTCAGCAGCTCAACGGTATGTTCCTGCACCATGACCCACCGATAGTTGCCTTCTTTGAGTGCCTGGATCAGGGTATACAGCGCATCTGGGTGGTTGGGCAGCTGCATTTCAGGTAATGAAAACCCACGCACCCGTTTAAGCGCCTCTAGTCCAAAAATGCTGACAAACTGATGCTGCCATGCCTGAATATGAAGCCGGATATCGGGAAGTGGCGTAGCCGCAGCCACAGCATGTCCCCAAAATGTACCCAGCCACTCTACGTTAGGCTGATATCTCGGGTCGCAGGTAATGCCTTTGAGCTTATCGATAATGTCGTTGCGTCCCATCTGCTGTAGACCCCACAGCAAATTGCCTGAGTAGTCCAGCATAATTCGTGGATTACAGCCCTGGTCTACTAGCTCCGGGATGAAATCTCCCATACGGGCATAGCAATAGGCAAAGGGACCGGCATTATGATTGTCACCGTCATAAGGGTGCTCAAACATATATTGCAGGTGACCAATGAGCTGCCCCTCAGGACCGGCTGGAATGGTGGGTTGGTGCATGTGTAATGCGATCGCAAACCCGGCTGAAAGATCGCTCAAATTTAAATTACTGCGCTCTAGAAATACTGGCCGATCAGAGCGGCCAATTTCCTGGATCGAAGACTCCCATCCGCAGAGCGTTGGCAGCGTCTGGTTGCAAATAGCTGGAGGAGATACAACAGCGGACATAGTCTAAAAGATTTTTAAAGGTGGATTATGCTTTGTAATCTATTTTCCCAGCAGCAGGCATAAAATAAACCATCCTTATACAAAAGATAACGCTGGATTAACTCTCTTCTAGATCGTCATTACGCTACTCAAATGAAATAGCCAGCTCATCTGTTAGCCAGTTCAGAATTTGGAGGCGTTCTCCCTCGGTTAGGTACAGCCGACCTGTATGACGTAATCGATCGTTCACGTCCTCTATATCTGAAGGCGTCATCAATCCGACCATGACCCCGATGTTATACAGCGCATCATCGCGATCATCCTGGGTTTGACAGCCGTAGCGATATCTCGAAATCTGGCGACCAATATAGCGAAATGCTTGAGGGTCCGTTGACTCTAATCGTTGCTTTCGTTCATCAGCAATGGGTTCACCAGCAACCATAGCGGCGTAGTCCGTATCCAACAGATCTAATTTGATGATTTTGGCTGATTGGTTCGATATATTGCTCACGGTGGTCTCCCCACATGTTCTCCGCTGTGCTTAGATTGTGCACTCCATAACTAGGAAGCGCGCGAAGCTTTGGTATTTCGCAATTGTCAAGTTGCAAACGTTTGCGAAATCGATACAGTTTGCTAAAGAGTAATTCGATATCTAAAATTTTATACGCATGCTGAGGTCTAGCCAGGGAGAACGAGTAATAGGCGCACTGCTAGAAATATAGTCAACGCCTGTAAGTGCGATCTCACGAATCGTTTCCAATGTGACATTACCCGAGCCCTCAATCTTGACTCGAGAACTATACTGCCGAATGAGTTGAACTGCCTCCTTCATCAAGGCCGGAGCCATATTGTCCAACATAATAATGTCGGCTCCCTGCTCTAAAGCTTCCTGCACCTGAGTCAAGTTTTCAGTTTCCACCTCAACGGTCAGTGGGTAGGGCACTCGTAATCGTACAGCACTGATTGCCTCAGCGATCCCACCCGCTGCAGCAATATGATTGTCCTTAATCATCACACCATCATCAAGCCCCATCCGATGGTTGCGAGCACCTCCCATACGAACGGCATATTTCTCTAAGGCCCGCAGTCCTGGTGTAGTTTTTCTCGTGTCAACCAGCTGAGCTGGAAGATCTTCAATTTCATTCACATATTGCCGAGTGGCTGTCGCAATACCACTCAAATGCATGGCTAAGTTCAGAGCAACTCGCTCCCCAGTGAGTAGTGCAGATACGGTGCCCTGTATTTGCGCAATCGTTGTCCCAGCTTCTATCCACGTACCTTCAGCAACACAAGGCTCAAATTTGACAGCAGCATTGGCACCATCAGCCTCAGACAAAATGCTAAATACTCGCTGGGCGATCGACATCCCGCAAATAACTCCAGGTGCTTTGGCCAGCCAGTAGCCCTGACCCAAAGATTGATCTGCTTTAGCCAGTCCTAACGTTGTCTGATCGCCGCGCCCAATGTCTTCCTGTAACCATTGCTTCAGATTCTCATTGAGACTGACCCAGTTGATATTCACGCTGCCAACTTTCCATAACTTCACTGTCTATATATAGACATAAAGGCTAGGCGTGTAATCCAAAAAAGATGTCGATGAGCGCTCCTGTCAAAACGGTAGTCACGGCAATGAACTATTGAGCACCTTCACTAAAAAGCTCAGTTCACAACGACCCGGAAAATCGAAAAAATCCAAATAAAAACTTTGCCTAAACCATTGTAGCGGCGTAATTTCTCAGTTATTGGAGGAGCTGATATTTATGTGTGG
>ERZ1740072.80-NODE-80-length-51566-cov-7.645979_pt1 | contig 51566 bp, 22 predicted proteins | sample MGYA00581733_ERZ1740072 | MGnify/ENA primary metagenome ERZ1740072 (study PRJEB43018, sample SAMN04849741) | marine metagenome | isolation source: floating plastic debris | place: Pacific Ocean | collected 2008-08-30 | study: EMG produced TPA metagenomics assembly...
TGGGCGGAAAGATTACTCGTGGAAAGCACGGAAAGCTTGGTCTAAAACGACACAACAATCGGGCAAAACGAGTAGATGACGTGAAAAACCTTGAAATCGTTGAGAGGTGGGAATTAGGGGAAAATTGCCAAAATTTTGGCGTCCTGTGTGGCCTCCCCGTGAAGCCCCGGATCGGGGCGTAACTTTTTCTGATTACAGACTATCTGCTTATGACTGCAGCATTTCTGAATTGACACGATTTGTCACGCAATAGCGAATTTATTTCTGAATTTAGAAATTAAGTTTCACGAATAGTCACGTTATAGCCTCTGATTCTTGCCACAATGGGCGAGTTGATTTAGGAAATTGCGTATGGTGACGTCTCTATGGCCTCCCAAACTGCTTCTGGCCTGCGACCTGGGTAAGTCAGGCGGTAAGTTTTTCTATAAGGTGCGTCAGGGGCAAACCCAGGCACTGTGGATGGATGCGGAAGTGGCGCAACGGCCTGCTTCGGGCATTGGTCGGATTAATCATGGCGGTCGTCCTCAAGACAATGCCTGGTATCGTCTGGGGGATGAACTCACATTTGTAGGGAAATCGGCCCGTGCGTTTCTGGAGTACAACAGCTTCAAGGAAGATAAGTTTCTGAAGGCTCCAGAGCGAATTGCGGCGGCGCTGGGTGCGATCGCAACCGCCGACAACCTCCCTTCCAAATTCGATGCCGTCGTCTGGATTCTTTTACCCATCAATGAACTGGGCACCCGCCAGCAAATAGCAGACCGACTGATGCAACTTTGCCAGGGCTTCCGGTTCCATAATGAGCAGGATTACAAAGTACGCTTACAGCTTAAGTTTCGGCCTGAAGGCTATGGCATCTATGTTCAGCGCAAACAGCAGCTTCAGCAGCAAGGCGTTGCCATTACACAACGGACTACCTGGGTGGAAATGCTTGGCCATCGCAATGGCACTCAGCTCGCCTTTGAAACTGGCACTTTGAATGGGGCTAAGTCCACCTCGAAGTTTCCTGGCTTTTGGGAGACCTTTGAGAAAGCAGCCACAGCAGCCAGTGTTTCTGATGCCGACTTTGAGGTGTTACTAACGGCATTAGACTCAGAAAATCCAAATCAGTATTCGGTGGCGAAGGGGCAGATGGTGAACTTTAGTGATGCGATGGCTCAGGTGGAAACGGCTTATCTAGCAGCGCTGGACCCTCACTTTAATGACCATTTGATTCCGAGCTTGGCGACGGGTAAAGGTGATGTGGTCTTAGCCGGTGGTGCGTCTTATTTGATGGAGCCAGGACTGCGGCAGTATTTTGAGTCGCGGGGGCTGGCGAATCGGCTATCCTTTGCCTGGGACAATCAGGACAGCCTGAGTCGATTGGTGCGGGAGCAATTACCGGAAACCCATGAGATGGGCTCCATCCCGATGCGAATGACGGATTGTTTTGGTCTGTTCCAGGCCCTGTTGGGGGAGATTACACAACTGCAAGGAGCAGCTTAATGGCGGAGGATAGCAAGTCTGACCGGGTGAAGTTTGTCTACAATGCTCAGTTTCCGTCGTCCACGGCGGTGGTGTTGGACTATCTAATCAATAACGATGTCTTTACCAGTCGCCAGGGTCGGCAGCGGGCGATGGATGCGATCTCGGCATTTTATCGTCCGCTGGCGGAAGAGGAACGGGGGGAGATGAGTGAGGAGCAGGTACAGGCAGTGGCCAGTGTCTGTGTGGAACAGTTGGTGAAGCAGATTGATAATTTGTGCGATCGCTACCAGCTGCCCAATCCCATCACCGGTCGTCCAGGTTCAGCGGCTATGTCGGGTGACCGGCTAGAGAGCATTCTGGAATCCGGCTTTCAGACCATTGCTGAGGCCATTCGGGGCAGTGGATTATCGGTGGATAGTCCGCTGCCGTCTCCGCCAAATTTAGAAAAAGGCGTCGTTATGGATGGTACTGAGCTAGGGGAGTTTGAAGATTTAGATCTCAGGTCTCCCGACGCTCTTTAATAGATTCCATCGCGTTATTGATGGACAAGGTCATATGTTTACCTGTCTCGTCAATCCTTCATAATCAAACTGTTTTTCTAACTATCCCGTGAGTGATCTTCCCAAGCCTCCCGATACCCTCACCGAAGCAGCCAAAGTGGCCCGAGAAAGCTACCTCGACCTGGCTCGACAGGTGATTGGCGAGCCGACGATTGACTACCCCCAGCTCTACCAGCGGTTTATTCAAAATGAATGGTCTGCGGTTAAGCTGGATGATGAGGTGGCTTTGACGGCCCTGCAGTCCGGGAAGTCTCCGAAGGATGCGTGTTTAACGTTGCTGCAAAGCCCTTATGTGCAGCATCAGGTCTATGTCAAAGAGGTGCTCAGAGCTACGATGACTCGCTACGTAAAGGCAACCGTGCGGGAGGCTCTGAAGCAGTTCAAGGGGCGACGGCAGCTACGAATACAGAAATCGCCAGAGTCAGATTTAGAACGTTAAGTCACGTTTAATGTAACTTCGGGCGGTGGCGCTGAATGAGTTGATGGATACGTGGGAGATGGCAGCATAGATGGAGCTGATACCAAAGGAACCGGCATATGAGCGTGGGGTGCTGGCGCGGCAGACGTATTTGAAGCTGGCACGGCGGGTGATTAGGGATCCACAACTTGAATATGATGTGTTGTATCAGCGGTTTGTTGAGAATGATTGGGCGGCAATTCAGCTAGATGAGGCGGTGGCGCTGCAGGGATTGATTGTGGGGTATTCGCCCAAGGTGGTGTCAGGGATATTACATCAGAGTCCCTACTTGCAACATCAGATTCATTGGGATAAGTGCCGCTTGCGCCGATGAATCAATATGTGAGTGCTAAGTTGATGAAGGCTTTCTGTAGATGGAGCAGGCAAGGGATAAAAGGGCATTGGTGGTAATTTATTGATACTAAGTAGGCGAAGAAGAAAGCTCAGATACTATCGGGTACAGATATTGTGGGTACAGAAGTGTAGTCAGGCAAATGTGTAGTTCCTATGGCGTATCGGCTAACAACTGAAGCGGCTGAAGCGATTAGGAAAACTTTGGAAGCGCTGGGCCAACTTGATCCAGACCTAACTTCTAAGGGCGTTAAAAAGCTTATTTTCAAAACGACCAAAGCACTCAATTACTCAGGCGTTCAATATTGGTTAGTTGAGCATGGGATGGGGCGTGGTTTTGATAGCGATACTTTGAGTAAGCTCCTTAATTCTGATAGACGCAGCGATAATTATGGTGTTGAGGATGAAGATTACTTACCTGACTTAGTAGGTGCTGTTAATGCTCTATTAGAACAATGTAGTAATAAGGATGGCGGTAAGCTTGGGCAAAAGCTAGAAGCGGCAGGTGTGAAGTGCCTCTCTTTCAATGAGAAAGAGTTATACGAAATCATTGATTCGGGAGGAAGCGCCATCTCTGTTGGTCCTTCCTCCAAAAGATCTAAGTCCAAGGCTCCATTATTATTTCAGTTACCGCCGTCACCAACTAACTTTTTGCAACGTCCTGGCCTCTTTGAGATAGCGTATCGGCTAACAACTGAAGCGGCTGAAGCGATTAGGAAAACGTTGGAAACGTTGGGCCAACTTGATCCAGACCTAACTTCTAAGGGCGTTAAAAAGCTTATTTTCAAAACGACCAAAGCACTCAATTACTCAGGCGTTCAATATTGGTTAGTTGAGCATGGGATGGGGCGTGGTTTTGATAGCGATACTTTGAGTAAGTTACTTAATCCTGATAGACGCAACGATAATTATGGTGTTAAGGATGCAGATTACTTACCTGATTTAGTAAATGCTGTTAACGCTCTATTGGATCAATGTAGTAAGAAAGATGGAGGTAAGCTCGGGCAAAAGCTAGAGGCGGCAGGTGTGAAGCGTCTCTCTTTCAGTAATGAAGAACTATACGAAGTTATTGATTCTGATGGAAACTCCATCATTGTGCCTTCTTTTTCAAAAAAATCTAAGCCCAAGGCTTCATTATTTCAGGTGCCACCTTTACCGACTCATTTTGTGGAGCGGCCTGAGCCTTTTGAGAAGGTTAAGACATTAATGCTGCCGGATCGTCAGTCTGGCACCTTGGTGGTCAGTGCTATTAAGGGGATGGGTGGCATAGGTAAGTCAGTCCTGGCAGCTGCTTTGGCCCGAGACGAGGATGTACGGGAACGCTTTAAGGATGGGGTGCTGTGGGTGACGCTTGGGCAGAACCCAGAACCCCGGACCTTACTAGAAAACTGGATTCGCACTGGACTAGAAGATTACAACTATAAGCCATCCTCAACTGAAGTCGCTAGCAGACATCTGAGCACATTGCTGCGGAATAAGCGCATGCTACTAGTCATTGATGATGTGTGGAAAGAGTCAGATGCAGAGCCTTTTCTAGTAGGAGGAGAACATTGCTGTGTACTAGTTACCACTCGTAAGGCTGAGCTGAGAGGGGTTGTCTCCTATCGTTTAGACGTGATGTCTGAGACAGAAGCTAGGGAAATGCTGGGTCGTACCTTTAGTGAAGACACATCGGCAATGGACCGAGAGGCTGCCATAGAATTTGCTAAAGTTGCTGGCTATTTGCCTTTAGCTCTAACGTTGGCAGTTTCCCTGGCAAAAAAAAATAGGATGTCATGGCAACAAGTTCTCAAAGACTTTAAAGAAGAGAGTAAGTCACTTGATCGTAATGACTCTGACGAACCAAATAATTTTCAAGATCGAGAACCAATCTCAGTACCTAAAAAACATAGCTCAGTTGAACAGGTTCTAAAAGAATTAACTAGCCGTGTAGATATCCAATCTGAACCTATTTTTGATAGCCAGTCAATAGAAACGGAAGAAAATGCATATGAATCTTCTGGTTTCGGAGACCTCATAAGTGACACCAGTGAATTTATTGTTAAAGCAGTTATACGTCCTCCTGAGAAGAAAATTACAATTGGAGAGGAAATTGCAATTTTTGTATCTCTAAGCTTAGAGAATACTAATTTAGCTGATGATAATTCATCTGATATTGATTCTCGTGAAATTTTCATTTTAGAAGTTGACACTAATACTCAGCTTTTAGAAATAAATATTTTCCTTGATGCCCCAGGATTTGAGTTTATTGGTGAAGATACCTCTAGCTTAGTATTTGATGCAAGCAGCTTGTATCACTTGCAGGAAAGCCCATTGAGCCAGGAAACATCCTTCAAGCTCATGGCATTAGTAAGTGGCACTTCGACAATTCACAGCGATATATATCTAGGAACACTCTTTAAAGGAACTCTAGAACGTGAAATAGAAGTTGAGCCTTTAATTAATGCTGAGTTTAGAAGGCCGTTTAGAAATTTTCTCGCTCGCTCTATTCCTCATTCTGACCTGGCAATTCAAATCAATACGCATTTTGAAATTTCTGAGAATAAATCAGCAAGTTTCGTATTTCATTATCAGATAGATGGCTTTCATCCAAGTTTATTATTCATTGAAAAAGACAAGTATGACTCTCAGCCAATAGCAGCTAATTTTCTAGAACGCGCTTTAGGCTTGATAAAAGAAAAGTTGAGGAATGGAACAGCATCTCCTTACTTTAAGCCTTCTCTAATTTCCATTGGTAATTACTTATATAAACATCTCATACCAACAGATCTTCAGGAGGTGCTCAATAGCATATATAGGCTCAAGACCAATTTCAATATTTTAGTGCTCACGAATCAATATGATTATTTCCCATGGGAGATACTGCATAATGGTCAACATTTTTTAGGAGAACGTTTTACTATTGGTCGTTGGTTGTTAGAGTCAAACAGAACCCGCCCATATGAATTTCCACTAGGCCTTATAAATCTCGGCCATTATGCTCGTGTAAAGAAACCTGTAAAATGGTTAGAAGTACTTGAAGTCTCTGAAGCTCCATTCCCTTCATTGTTATCGCATGGAACAATAGCTGAACTCACTTCAATAGAGCCTATGCGCGGATTACATTTACTTCGTATGGGTGAGTCTGAAATTTGTATAGAAGAACATGATGATACTCCAGTGCTTTTAGATAGCAATGAAAGCAATCAAGATTTAGAAGAAGAAGTAAGAGATATCAAATTAAGCCTGAAGCGTAATCGTCCACTTATATCGTTGGGATACTTAAATGCTGGGCAAGCAGAATGGACGAATTTAACTTCAACCTGGGCGTCTACGTTTATTCGGGCGGGATGTAGTGCGTTTATAGGGCCTTTGTGGGCGGTGCAGCCGCAGGTGGAGGCGGCGTTTGTGAGTACTTTTTATAGCAGGCTTTGGGCGGGTAAGCCTCTGGGGGAGTCGTTTTGGGCGGCGCGGCAGATGGCGCGGGTGGCGGTGCCGGATTCGATGGATTGGTTGGCCTATGTGCTGTTTGGGGATCCGATGGCGCGGCCTTATCGGCCTGTTGAGGGTCAGGGGTATGCAATTGTGGAGCCGGTGGGACAGGATATTGACCAGCCGGTGATGCCGGGGGCGCAGGTACGGTTTCGGGCGAGTTTGAGGCGGAAGCCGCCGATTTGGTATGAAAATCGGTTGATGGATGTGGCGGAAACGCTGGAGTTTGATCAGCTTAAGATCTATGTGGTGACGTCCGAATTGCAGGTGGAACCAGGTGAATGTATTGATATGACGAAAACGCCTGGTGGTGATTATTTGGGATGGTTTACGTTGACGGTGCCGGTTGAGTTGGCGGGGCGGTCTGCCCTGGTGCAGGTGCATTTTGAGGATGGCATGGAGCCGATCCATAGTCTCCGGTTTGCTGTGCAGGTGGCTGACGCGGACGGAGGTGCTGCATGAGGGGGGTGGGTAGCCCGGTCATGGGCAGGCAACGGGTCATTCCTCGGGTGGAAATCGTTGTGGAGAAGGAGCAGTATTTTATTGGTCGTCATCGGTTTGCTAAGCCCAGTGATGAAGAGCTGGAGGTGTTTACGGATGAAATTCTGGATATCTTTGGCACCCTCAGGCGAGCGGTGAATAGGACTGGCAGCATTAAGCTAGATGAGCAGTTTTGCCAGGAGCAGTTGATAAGGCTGGCAGAATGGGGACGGGTGGCGTATCAGGCGTATTTTGGGGAGGATGGGCCAAGTAAGGCGTTGGCCAGTCGGTTGGATGAGTCGGTATCGCCGACGTTTGTATCGGAGTTGACGGTCTTTCCTTGGGAGGTCTTTTTTGAGGGGACTGAGGCGGACTATGAGAAGGGCAATCCGGACTGCTTTTGGGGTTTGCGCTATACGCCAGCGCGAATTTTAGAGCCGACTAAGGACATTATGGATTATCCGGCGGAGCAGGTGTCGCCATCGGATATGCTGTTTTGCTTGCACCATAAGTTATTACAGGCTCATCGGGATGAGCAGCCTGCCATTGAGCGGATTGTTAGGAATACGAGGCAGGATCGGTTTACGTTGCTGGGTCCCCGGTGCAAGCTGGCGGTGACGGAGGAATGTGAGCTAAAGGGGGATGACTTTCTGAAGTATCTCTATAAGGCTCGTCATAATATGCTGCATTTTGCTTGCCACTGTAAGGAAAGTCGGCGAGGCAATACATTGCTGGTTTCGTTTATTCAGGATGGGGACCAGGAGGATGCGGTCAGGGTGATTGAGCTGGAGACGTATAAGTTTTTGCTGCGCAAGGGGCAGTTTTTGCAGCAGCCGTTAGTGTTTTTGAATGCTTGCCAGTCGTCGGGTGGAGCGGATGAGCTACGACGGACGTTTAACTTGCCCAAGGTGTTTATTGAGCATGGGGCGGCGGCGGTGATTGCAACGGCCTGTCCAGTGCCGGATCGGTTTGCAGCTGCATTTGCAAGGAAGTTTTATGAATCCTTTCTGCGGGGGAGGCTCATAATGGACGATGAGACTGGAGAGAAAGCAGTTGAGTTTATGACTATTGGGGAGGCTTTACAGGAAACGCGACGATACTTTTTAGAAGAGTTAAACAATCCTCTGGGACTATCGTATGGGCTATATAGTCCAGCTCATTATAGTTTAAGACAGCCTTAGAAAGACGTTGCCCCATAAGGCATGCTTCTTCTATTAGTTGTTTATTCTAGGCTTAGCCTAGAAATCAAGGATTTTTGAGGTAATCCAAGAGTCAACAACTTTTCGTTTTTTCAATAACACGCTCATCTATGAGAAAAACTAATTCCTGATGCTACCTCTTCAAGCTGAGAAAAAAATGAAATCCTGGATTCGGAGCCGTAACCTAATCCGTTCCGGGAACTTTTTCATCTTTGAAACTGTAGACTATTCAACCATTGAAAAATTTGATGAATGTCTCAAAACCTTGGGTGGAACGCTTATTTCAGTGGAGCCTGTTAAGAAAATTTGGATAGGTAATCGTAAACGTGTACTTTATCGAGCTAAAGTCAGTCTGCATTCCCAAAGCCACAAACTTCAACAGTATTGGATTAAATATGGCTCTTTTCATACTGTTTTTGATGAAAGACTTAAACAGGAAGCAGATTTAGATACCAAAAATATTAACGTCTATCAAGATGATGATACTGATTCACTAAACGAAGCCCTGAAGGATTTCGTCGCAATGATGCTAAAAGAAGTTGTTGCTCCGGAGGCATCTGTATCTGTAGAAAGTGTAGCTACTCGAATAACTAATGAAGCCTACCGAACTTGCAAAGCTAGTGCGCGTATTCAAGAATCTGGTGAAATTAATGCTTGGCAGCACTCACTTGCAGAGGATAGGGCCCAGAAATGCCTATTGTACTACGCTGCAGGTTCAAGACAAGGTAGGGTAAATTTACTTTCTCACCTCAATGTACTTGTTTCTTATCATTTAGGCACTGAAATAGAATTAGAGAACAATTCCAAGGCGCAAACAAGTCTTTTAGAAGATTTTTTGCAGAGTTTCTATGTGGAAACCATAAAAACTTTTCGTCATGAGAACCATCTAACTCCTGACTATACTCCGAGAACTCGATTAGAACTCGCAGAATATATGGCGTTCACTGAGCAATATGCAAAACGGCGCTTAACATTATCTAATGACAACAGTCAACAACTCATTGTATTACGTGCTCAAGAATTTACGCGGAGTGACAGCCTATCCTCTAGCAATAGTTCAGAAACATCTTTAGCTAAAGATTCTGAAAGAAAAGGGGCTAACACTTTCTTTGAGAAACAGAAGTCATTGTCATGCATAGAAATCATCAAAGGAGACTTATTAGAAATTGAAGCGGATGTAATTGTTAGGCCCACAAGCACGCGCTGCGATTTCGCAGGAAACCTAAGTAAACAGGTCGTAGAAAGAGTCGACATTGAGATAATTCGACCTTTGCAAGATAGATCAGAAATGGAATTAGGTGAGGTAATTGTAACTAAGGCTAATCCTCTACCAGCCCGCTACATATTCCATGCTGCTATGCACGATGAAGGGTTAGGAGATCTTTCAAGAATTATAGATGGAGTCAATAGCTCACTAAAACAAGCAGAAAGTTTAGATGATGTTAAGTCAATTGCTTTTCCATCTGTAGGAACAGGTGCAGCACAACTTAATCCATCTAAGTTAGCCCCAAGAATTTTAAATAGTGTATTAGATTATCTTGAGCAACATAAGAAGTTAGAGAAGGTTTTATTTGTTTGTTCTGGAGAACTTGCATATCAAAGTTATATATTTGCTTATCAGACTCTTGTTGACAATCTTGAAGCCACTTCCAATGAGACAGAGGAATATTTAGGAGTCATATTTGAGGTATCTGAACAGCCAATTTCAATTGGAGAAAAGCTAGATGTCTCAGTTGCTGTCATGCCAGTTTCTGACTTAAATGGCGGTGATAACTACGTGTGCCTGATTTCAGAAAATGAAGCTGTTGGCGAGGACCTTAATGTCATAATCGCCACTCAAGACTTTTTGACTGATAATCCTAATGTATTTAGTTTGCCAATCTTTTCCCATCTTGGAGAAGTAGGTAAAGGTCAAGAGAATAGTACCCATCTCAGTCTTACAGCACTTCGCCCTGGTTTATCTGCAATCACTGCAGAGATCTATGTCGGAGAAATCTTTAAAGTAGAGTATGCCTTTAATGTAGAGATTATAGATTTGAATCGTGAGAGCATTATTCCGCAGATTAAGAAACTCGCTCCACGACCAGTTCCACGTCCTAACGTCATTTTACAGGTTCAGAAAGTTTCTCATGCTACTGCTTTAAGCTACAGTCTCTGTTTCCAGCTAAAAAGCTCTTTATGGGATGAGGAGATTAATTGTTCCTCGCAAGAATTTTCTAATAATTGGATCGAAAAAAATCAAGAGTTACTGGCCAATACTTTGGAAAGGCTTACCGATGCATGTCCCCAAGATGCACATGCCCATCTAACATCATTGGGCTATTACCTCTTTAATCAAGTACTACCTACTGAGATACAAGATGAATTTAATAACCTATTGCGTCTCAATCGGAATATTGCTGTCCTTATTTTATCTGATTTCCAATCATGGATCCCTTGGGAGATTCTTCACAATGGTCATTGCTTTTTAAGTGAAAAGCTGAGTCTTGGACATGGACTTTGGGAAAGTCATAATAGCTGTCCGTATGAGTTTCCTGTAGGGGCTATTAATCTTAATTATTCTGCCAATGCGTCGTATCCAGAAAACTGGCGAGATTTACTGGAACCTCCTAATGCACCAAATTCCAATTTCTTGCCAGATGATGTGTTAAGAGATTTATCTACTTATGGTGCTTTGCGTGGTCTACATTTACTTCGATACGAACAATCTGATACTGCTAACCGGCAAGATGCGCCAGTTGCTTTGTGTGATGAAAATTCTGAGCAAAATCTAAACCAACAAATTCGTCCTGCCAAACTTAATCTCCGCCGGAATCGCCCACTGGTGAGCCTGAGCCATGTGCGTGATAATTTACCTAAATTAACAAACTTAGATCAAGCATGGGCTTCTATTTTCCTTCGTTCAGGGGCCAGTGCATTTATTGGCCCCCACTGGTCAGTTGCCGTACCTGCAGACGTCTCGTTTGTCAGTGCCTTGTACAATCGTTTGTGGTTAGGCAATTCTCTTGGCGAGGCATTTCAAACAGCTAGAAAAATCTCTCGGATAGCTCATTCCGATTCTATTGACTGGTTATCTTATTGTCTCTTTGGCGATCCAATGGCTCGCCCTTATAAACCTGTAAAGGGCAATGGCTATGCTGTTGTAGAACCCATTGGACAAGATATTAAAGATCCACTATTTGCAAACAATCCCCTCCGTTTTCGTCTGAGCCTACGACGTACTCCACCCATCTGGCATGAAGAGAGAGTTATCGAAGTTGCCGAAGACCTAACATTTGAAGATTTACAGGTTCACGTAGCTACCTTTGGCTTGGAGGTCACCCCACCCACAGTGACAATGAGTCGTACCCCCAACGGCAACCATCTAGGCTGGTTTACCCTGACTGCCCCCGACACCATGGCAGGCGAATCCTCCCTGGTGCAGGTCTACTTCTCAGATGGAATGGAACCTATCCATAGCGTCACCTTCTCTCTACAAATCGCCCCATCGGAGGTGACCGTCTGATGGGAGGAATCAGCAGCGCTATCCAACCACAAACATTTAACTCTTTTCTGCCCATTGTGATGGCGCAGGAAGAATATCGTATTCGCTGGTTTCCTTTCTCCAGAAGCGCTGCTGATCCAGAACTGCACCAGATTACAGACCGTTTGCTGAATATCTTCTGGAAACTAGAACGTAGTATCAAAGATTCTCAAAGCCTAGATATTGACCCCGAGCTCTGCCAGAGTCAACTGGTCGAGCTAGCTAAATGTGGTCGAGCAGCCTACCACCGTTTCTTTGAAAATGAACAGGCCCGTAACCTGTTAGCTAGCAGTTTCCAAATGATGGGAACTGAAATACCCGCACCCACATTTGTAGCCGACACCGTTCCCTTTCCCTGGGAACTCCTCTACGAAGGCGCAGACTATCGCAATTGCGATCCCGATAGGTTCTGGGGATATCGCTACACCCCTGCTCGCATTCTCACCCCTGAGGTAGACATTTCTCAGCATGTAATGGAGCAGGCCGGACCTGCCGATATGCTGTTCTGCCTCCATCATCGACTGCGCCAGGCCCACCAACAAGAATGGCCAGCTACCCAAAAGCTGATCCTGGTCAAGGGCCGTGGGAAATGTGCCCTGCTCACACCTAAGGGCCACTTGACCCAGGTGGCCGACGGTGAGAGTCTACTGGAGTATTTAGACCAGGCTAGCCATAATATAGTTCACTTTGCCTGCCATTGCGAACCTAGTGATACGGATGTCGATACCCTGCTGCTATCCCTACTTAAAGACGAAACCTGTGACGAAGAAGCCCAGGTAATTGAGCTGGGGACATTTACCTTTTTGATGATGGCAGGTCAGCAGTTTCAACGTCGGCCCCTGGTCTTTCTCAATGCCTGCCAGTCCGCTGGCGGCACTGATTCTCTGCGTAAAACCCTGAACCTACCCCAAATGTTTATGAAACGGGGAGCCGGTGCCCTGATTGCCACAGTTTGTCCGGTACCCGATTTATTTGCTGCCGCCTTTGCCCGCCAGTTCTATACTTATTTTCTATCGGGGGGCATGACCATTGGCCAGGCACTAAGAGAAACCCGCTTGTATTTTCTCGAAAAGCACCACAATCCATTAGGACTGGCCTACGGTTTGTATAGCCCAGCTCAATATCGTCTGGCCCAGCCCCCTATGCTAGGAGGTGTTGCATGATGGCCACCATTACCCAGGTAGAGATCGATTCCATTCTGGAGAAAATTCAAAACCAGCGACAACAGATTACCACCGTAAGAGAATCCCTGACTCCATTAGAAACCAATCTCACCGAGACCTATGAGGACTTTCAAGCTGCTGTGGGCGATGTTCGCAGACAGTCCATGCGACTACAGTCAGAAATCGCTAACCTGCGGGCTCAGATTGATAGCTTCAACCAGGACCAAATTGAAGATGACGAGATAGACCAGGGCAGTTTTATGGATGACTTTGATGTTGACTTAGAGGATACAGCTGTTGATCCAGAAGCGGTGGAAAAAGATGTGCTGTTAGCTCATCTGTGTATGGTGCTGGACCATATGACCAATGATGACGATGCAGAACTCTTTGGCAACTTACAAGGCCTTTGCCAGGATCCAGATATCCGACTGATTGATGTTTTAGATGAAATCCCCTGGGGACCCATTTGGACTAAACGAAACCGGCAGGAAGCATTAGCAGATCAACATCAACGACTTACCAGCTGGGAAAAGGCCCTTAAACAACAATTAGACTCTCTTAGTCGAGCGGCAGAACGATTAAAAAAAGATTCTCGCTATGGTCTGTGGCAACAACGTCAGAAAGGATCAGACGCCTGGCAATCATTCTTAGCCCGATATGCAGAACAACTTTCTGACCAAAATGCAGAGCTAGAAACAGAGCTAGCCAGTCTGCGTCAGGAATGGGACATACTGACCGAAAGCAAAGGGGTGTAACAGAATGATAGCCAAGCAGGACCAACAAAACGATTTACCCATTGCGCTAGTTGGCGAAGACCTGCCAATTCCTGCTGCTGATACCCAACCCCGCCATCAGCAAACCGATACCACCGCTTATCCAGGTTGGAAAAACTATGCCAGCCAACGCTACATACGAGAACTGGCAACCACCGCCAAAGGCGATATCTGGCTAGCCACAGGTGGCGGCATTCTCCACTGGTGGCCAGACTTAGAACGCTACACCCGCTACGGCAGCGAACATGGCCTCCCCGGTAACTCCGTTATCGCCATTGCCATTGACGGCATCGGTCAAGTCTGGGCTGGGTGCGATCGCAACGGCATCTACACCCTCCATCAAGACACCTGGCAACAATACGCCCCCCTGGGCAATATCAAGGTCTGCTGCCTGAGCATAGATGCCGATGGTCAACTGTGGGTTGCCACCACCGACGGCGTTTTCGGCATTGACAGCCCAGACAGCCCCCCATCCGTCGAGCTACCCACCCCCGGTGATCCACCCAGGGCGCTCTCCGTCACCAATCCCCAGGGCCTGTGGCTCTGCAATGCCCAGGGCATTCACCACTGCGACGGCGAAACCTGGGTTCGGCAAAGCAAGTACGTGCGCCCTGAAGTGCTTACCCTGTTGCGTCAGGGCCAGTACCTGTGGCTGGGGACATTCTACGGGTTAGAACGGGTAGACCTGACCACTAATGAGGTTCATCAGTGCGATCGTTGGCCCAAAGGAGAAGTCGTTGCACTGGCACCTGCCCACAACGGCGTTTGGATTGCTGCCAAAGGACGAGTAGGTCTGGCCACTGCCGAAAACTGGCGACCGCTCAAAAAGCTACCCCTCACCACCACCATTCGCTCCCTCAGGGCCGGAGACGAAGACGAAGTTTGGATTGGTACCCACGATGGCCTGTGGCGAGCCGACCTTGCAGATCTGGAGCTGCAATCCACCCGTATTCCACCGGATGATGTCCGTCTTCCTGAGGGTAATAAGCCTCTTGTCACTTTTAGCAACATGGTGCAGTCCCTGGTTATCCAGCAGACCGATAGCCATACCGAAATCTGGATGGGCACCGCCCAGGGCCTCTATCGCTGGAATCTGCTCACCGATACCTGGCGACGTCAGGGTCAGCTAGGCCAGGACATTCGTCACCTGATGGCCACCGACCATCACATCTGGGTGGGCAGCTGGGCCAAAGGACTGCAATGCTTAGATACCCAGGGAGCCGTGCAGGAGTTGCCCGGTCTGCCCAATGCCGACCTGGTGCTGGCCCTGGCCATGGCCATGGACAATAGCTGCTGGGCCGTCGGCATGAATGGTCTCTATCACCACAAAGACCAAACCTGGAATCTTGTTTTACCCAGCCATAAGCTATCCACCGGCTGGGTGCAGACACTGGCCCAAACCGTGGCCGATTCCCTCTGGTTGGGCACCTCCGCTGGACTATTCCGCTACCGGCTCAAAACCAAAAAGCTGATGCCAGAGCAGGGGGATATCAGCAGTGCCAATGTGCGTTGCCTGCTGGGGGTGTCAAAAGACTTGCTATGGGTGGGGGCAGAACGGGGCCTCTACTGGGGTAAATCCGGCACATGGGAATTAGTAGAAGACCTAGCCCGCCGCTCCATTACTGCCCTGGCCTGGGATAACGCCGGACAGCAGTTATGGGTAGGCACAGACCGGGGCCTATTCCAGCTCACACCCTCAGGAGAACAGTGGACCATCAGCCAGGAATTTACAGTCCAAACCAGTGGCCTGGCGGTCAATCGCATTCTCACCCTGGCATTACAGCCCCTCGCCTCAGGCCAAACCAAACTTTGGATCGGCACCCCCTGCGGCCTGAGCATCTATGAGTCCTAAAGGGGCCTGAAGATTAAGACCAATTTATGTTTGATGGCATTAGACTGCGAATAAGAAAGATGGAGCATATGGTGGACGGGATAGACATTCTGGGCATTGATTTAGGCACCACCAACTCAGCCGTCGCCATTTGGGAAGCGGACGCCGAGCAGGTACGGGTCCTTCCCAATCAGGCAGGGGAGCACATCATCCCATCCGTAGTATTTTTTGACCCAGATACCCAGAGTCCCATCGTCGGTAAAGCCGCCCTCGAAAAGTTTATCCATGCACCAGAGCAGGTGATCTATTCCGTTAAGCGCTTTATAGGTCGCACCTTCAAAGATGCCTGTGTTGCCCAGGACCAAGAACAGCTCGCCTATGCCCTGGAGCAGGCCCACCAAAGCAAGGTGGCTGTAAAAGTACAGGAGCAGCTGTTTAGCCCCTCCCAAATCTCGTCCCACATTCTTAAACAGCTCAAGGCCAACGCCGAGGATTTGCTTAGCAAACCCTTTACCCGTGCGGTGATTACGGTCCCCGCCTACTTTACAGAATCCCAACGGCAGGCCACCAAGGAAGCAGCTGAGCTGGCGGGTCTCCATGTCCCCCGCATCATCAATGAACCCACCGCAGCGGCCCTGGCCTTTGGCCTCAAGAAAGACCCCCAAACCATTGCCGTCTACGACCTGGGTGGGGGCACCTTTGATATCTCTATCCTGGAAATCAAGCCCGGTGGTCTGTTTCGGGTGAAAGCGTCCGATGGGGATACCCATCTGGGTGGGGACGACTTTGATAAGGCCATCATTGATTGGTTATGTAGCACGTTCAAAGCACAGCATCAGGCAGAGCTGGATTTACGGCGCGATCGCATCCTGCGGGCTCGCTTAAAAAAGGCTGTCAAGGCAATTAAAATGGGCCTCACCACCGAGACGGACTATGCGGTAAATCTGCCGGATTTGTGTGAGGTGGATGGCCAGCCGGTGGGTCTAGAAACGGTGTTGACCCGTGACCACTTTGAGCAGTTGATTCAGCCATTGGTGGAGCAGACATTGGGGATTTGCGATCGCGTTCTCCAATCAGCCAGAATGAAGCCATCCGATATTCAGCAAGTTCTGATGATTGGTGGCCAAACCCGCACCCCAGCAGTCAAGCAAGCCCTACGGGATAAGTACAACTGGACGGTTAACGACTCCATTAACCCCGATGAAGCCGTCGCCAGAGGTGCTGCTGTTTTAGCAGCACGGCTCCAGGGCTACCTTATGGAAGAAGTCACCCTCTGGGATGTGACGCCCCTATCCCTGGGTGTAGAGCTGGAAAACGGCAAAATGGAAGTCATCATCCAGGGAAATCAGCCCATCCCAACTACCAAATGGCGCAAGGGCTCCCAGGCGTTTAGTACCAGCCGAGATGGCCAGGAGAGAATCCTGTTTAAGGTCTATCAAGGAGAACGCCCCATTGCCGCTGACAATGCATTAATCGGCGAGCTGGTTCTTAATCTGGCTACCAGCCGTCCTGCCCGTGAGCCCCGCATTCATTGCATGTTCAAGGTGGATCAGGATGGCATTCTCCATATTCGCGCTGAGGATGCCAGTACAGATGGTGAACCGGTAGAAGCAACATTTGACCATGTTTATCGCCTGACCCAGGAAGAGGTAGAAGCTCGACGCCAGGAAGCCCAAACCTATAAGGAACAGGATGAACGCACCAATCGCTTATTTCAGGTAGATGAAGAATGGAATCGCATTAAGCCCCAAACTGGGAACATCAAAGCTGAGCTAATAGAGGAGATGGAAACTGCCATTAATGAACAAAATGTTGAGCAAGCAGAAAAGTTATTAGCGGATATAAAACAACAGTTGTTTGGTACTCCAGGTAGTTGAGTTTGTCAGATTCATTGTAGTAAGGAGCTAATTCCCATGACTGATGCTGGAAACACCATTGATATTATTACCCGCGAAGATGACAATCTAAGCCGTTCTGGTCGAGCAGAACTGATTAGCAAAGCTGTTCCCGTTAGTCAGCTAAAAGATAAGTTCAAAGAATTTATGGCAAATCTCCAGTCCATCATTGATGAAGATACATCCACTAACGGGCCTTTTCATCTAAGCGAAGTTCAGTTCACTGCCGAAATCACAACAGATGGCGAGTTTAAACTTATGGGTACAGGAATTGGCGTTGAAGCAAAAAGTGCAGTAACTTTTACGTTAAGTCGTAAAAGCACTTAAGTAATGAATCTTGGGAATCTATTAATTTTAAGGAAATTACATTAAAGATTATTGAACTACATCAAGTGAACTAACAGTGGTTTCTAGCCTCTCCTTATAGTATGCCGTCCCCTTCCCTTCCCTTTAATTCCCTCCCTGAGGGCAGCACTTTGCCAGGTGGCACTCCCGTGTTTGCCCTCAAAGAGTTAGTGGCCCGGCTACAGCGGGAGCAATATAAGATTCAAGACTTGTTGAGTTCTTTGGGGTTTACTCTAAGAAGTCTCAATAACATTAGTCAGTTCTTAGAGCTGATTCCGATGATCGCCAGTCGGGTAACCGATGCGACGGGTGGTGCTTTAGTGTTATTTCGTCCTAACGGACAGCTGCGATTAGAGCGTCTTTATTGCCCGGCAAACGAAATTTGTCAAACCGTGCGATATGCCTTGGAGTCGGCCACCCGCCAGATTACCTCATCTCTGTCCGTTTCTCTGAGCGATAAAGGAGCAGATGGTGAACCAATGGCCCTGAACCATCAGGCTGCCCGCAGTGCAATGGTGACGCTTGACCAGCAACTAAATCATTTTCTAGCGCCTGACCTACAGGTATTTGGCACCTCTATCATTGTTCAAAATGTTGAACGTGGACGTCTGTATGTATTTAGTGACGATGCGGACTATACCTGGACGGAAACTCGTCAGAAGTTGGTGCGACTGGTGGCTGATCAAACCGCTGTTGCGATTGAAAATGACGAACTTACGCTGGCGCTGCGTAAAAAAGAACGATTAGACCGTGAGCTAGAGCTTGGTGCAGAAATTCAGGAAAAGTTATTACCTCGTCAGTGCCCAGTAATTGAGGGTTTGGATTTGGCTGCCCAATCTCAAACTGCTCAAAAAGTGGGTGGAGACTATTATGACTTTATTCCTACCACCCATGATCAGTTACATAGTCCGACTACTCAGCTATCATCGGCACAACCCTGGAGGATTGCCATTGGCGATGTGATGGGTAAAGGTGTCCCTGCTGGTTTGATTATGACGATGCTACGGGGAATGCTGCGAGCTGAGGTGTTAAATGATCATTCCCCTGGGCAAATTTTGCAGAATATCAATAGCGTCATGCACAACGATTTGGAGAGTTCCAATCGATTTGTTACGCTGTTTTACGCAGAATATGATCCTAAAACCCAGGTATTTTCCTATGGGAACGCGGCCCATAATCCACCGCTCTTATGGGAAGCTTCTACCGATACCATTAGTCGACTGGATGCCGATGGCATGTTACTAGGTTTAGATACTACTACCCGTTACCACGAGGGACAAGTACAGCTCTCTTGTGGAGATGTAGTAGTTTTCTATACGGATGGCTTTACCGATGCTGCGAATATTCGCGGTGAGCGATTCGACGAAGAAAATTTAATTAAAGCCGTATGTTGGGCCTGTCGTAACCTGGGCACTTCCCAAGAGATTTTGGATTATTTGTTTAACTTACTGCGTCACTTTATTGGACCAGATCGTTCCAAAGACGATGACACAACGTTAGTGGTAATGAAGGTAACTCAACCAGCTGAGTTTCTTCAATTGTCAGCGATTGAGGAATCTGGATTTGTCCCTGCATCATCACCTGTAAGGCAACTCTCACCCCAAGAGACATCATCCAGTGATTTATCTACATCATCACCTGCAAGGCAACTCTCACCTCAAAAGACATCATCTAATTTATCTACACCATTACCTGTAAGGCAACTCTCACCTCAAAAGACATCATCTAATTTATCTACACCATTACCTGTAAGGCAACTCTCACCTCAAAAGACACGATCTAACTTACCTGCGCCGTTAAGGCATCTGTTTAATCTACTACGTTATTTATTTACTCGCCTACGTCGCTATTTTGTTCCCAATCCTCCCAAGAATGATGACACATTTTTGGAGACATCAGAGTTATCAGCTTCGAGAGAAGGACTTCGTACATCCCAAGAGATATCATCTAATCTCTCATTACCACTAGAGCCTTTAGATAGAAGTCTTGATATAAATCTTAGCAATCGCACTTTAGAAAATCAGCAATCAGAGTTTCTATATTATTGTGAGTTAGCATTGCCGAAAGTCTGTACCCTTAGTAAACAGTTTCAGTTATACGTAAATCTTTCTAGGGATGAAGCTATTGAGTCTTGTCAAACATCGGACTTAGAAAACTTACAGCGTGATAACTATATTTCCCCCTCAAATCTTCAGGTTGTACTTCGTGTACATGCATTTGAAATTGATGGAGAGAATAACAGAACTGTCAAACTTGAAAATAATGGTGCTTCAACAATAGCCTTTGATATAACTCCTTGCAAACTTGGCGAACAAAATATCAGAATTGATTTTTATCAATTTGATCGTCGAGTAGCTACGTTTAGACGAAATATAAACGTGATAGATCTATGAAAGAAGTTATAGTCGATAGATTTATCGAATCTGATAACTGCGTAGTTGGCTCTATGCAGCTGAAGGTCTTACCTATTTCTCCTCCACCGGATCTTGAACTGTGTGTTGAACTAGATCGTTACAACCACAAAATTATTTACTTTTCCGTTCATTCCAGAGCCATCGGTTACAGCTTTGCAAATTTTGGCCAAGTAACACTACAAGCATCACCATTAGAAAAAATACAAGCAGTCTATGAGCAACTGAATGTAAAGACTGCTTGTACTCCTCCTACTGATTTAACACAGAAGACCTTTGCAGAAAAACGTTTAGCAGTTTTAGGCAACGAATTATGGAAAGAACTAATACCTGAACAGTTGAAACAAGAATATTGGAAATTCAAAGATCGTGTTAAAACTCTCCTTATTACATCTGATGAACCTTGGATTCCCTGGGAATTAATTAAGCCATACCGCTATAAAGATAATGGCAATCGTGAAGAATCATTATTTTGGTGTCAACAATTTGATATGTCACGTTGGCTTGCAGGCCCTTCTGCTTGCGATGAACTATACGTTGGCCCTTCAAGAGCTGTAGCTCCTCACAATACAAGCCTAGCTGCTGTCAAAGAAGAACTTAACTTTGTCAATAACTTACATTCTCTAAATTCAGGAATCGAAAGTCTTCAACCTCTTCACAATCGAACAGATGTAATTGATTGGCTAAGGGAGGAGAATTTTTCTATTTTGCATTTTGCTTGTCATGGAGCATTTGATAACACATTGCCAAATGAATCAACTATTAAACTGTCGGATGGAGTTCTTTGTCCTTCTGACATTGGAATCCGATTTGCTGGACAACGTCTCAGGCCTCTTATTTTTATAAATGCTTGTCATGGTGGGCGTAACGATTTTAATTTTACAAAGCTTGGTGGTTGGGCTGCTCAGCTTCTAGAAGCTAGAGTTGGCGTATTTATCGGCGCTCTGTGGGAAATATCTGATGAGTTGGCACTTCATTTTACTCGTGAGTTCTATAGAGAGTTTTTGGAAAAAGGTAGGATTGTTTCCCATGCTTTCCGAAAAGCACGAGAGACAATTCGTAATCTTGCTCCCTATGATCCCACATGGCTTTCGTACGTACTTTATGCTGATCCAAACTGTAGAATTCAAGATCTAGATGACCAAGAAAAAGCATCCATATATGATTTACTTCTTCAACTAAAAGCAATTGTTGAAACTGAACCAGGCTTAGATATTGATGATAGAGAAGAGGCTATAGAACAGCTTCAAATTTTAGCAACCATCAGACAGAAGATTGACGATGTCCCTACTAAAAAAATTGCTAAAAAAGCTATAAAAATCCTCAAAGGAACTCCTGTATCCAACTACTCTCCATTAGCAGAAGCCTGTAGTGCTATTTTGCCAGAAATTGCCAAATATCTGGGAATCTAGTCAAACCTCATCAGTCAATAACTTTATCTATGTGATTGCACATCAACTTTGTAGTGACACACAACTATTAGGTCTTCCAGTTCTTTCACTGAGTCACCTGTAAGGATAATTTCTAACTCTTGATCGTTTATAGATTGATCGGTGCTCTTTCCTTCGACATACGATAAAGGATGATTTGGAAAACTTGGATCATTCTTATCGAGAGTTTTGACCTCATCACTTGCGTTACTGGCAATATCTATCCAAGGTGCCAATTGAATGCTATCTAGCTGCTGTGGTGCTTTCCCACCCTTAGTCTGGAAAAATATATCTACCTTTTCGATTGTAATCGTGCGACTCTGGAAGAGGAAAGGGAACCGGGATTTATCCATCTTGACGATCATCGTATGAGGAGCGCCTTCCTTAGCAGGATTCTGGAAACGGTGCCATTGGCTGGCAAGTTCGTGTTTTGCACTAAATAGACGTAATAGCTTTTGAGGATTACCATCTCTATCCGTAACCATCTGGTTGACGGTTGTCTTCAGTGACTCAGCTGCAGCTTGTTTCAGCTTATCTCCACCGTCTTTAGCGGTATAGCGAATGTGGAAGATGACATCTGAGATGGTGTCGTAGTCAAATTGCCTGAAGTCATCAGGTAGTTCGAGTGTCCAGCGACTGTCAACACCTGCGCCTTCAAAGGGGAGATAGCGCTCATCGCGGAAGTTTAGCTCAAACAGGCCGCTGTCGTTTTGGCCGCTACTGGTGGCGATAGACTTAGTAATAGAGGTCCAATTATCTCTAAAGCGTGAATCTGGGTTATTATTTTCGTCTTTTCGGAAGTAGCTTTGTGCATCGCTGGAGGATGAGTCTATGCGAACGCTGCTCTTTTCTAGGGTAAGGGTGCAGTTGACGGTAGTGTAGGGACCCGTGACGCAAGGGATGGTTAGGCTAACGGATTTGATGCGGCGCATATAGTGGCCAGGATAGTCGAGGTCGAAGAGGACTTCGGGTAGGCTCACTTCGCATTTGCCTATTTGCTTGAAGGCTAGTAAGGCGACAGGATTAAGGGTGGCAAGGGAGATATGTTTGGTGAGTTCAAAGAGACGTTTGTTTTCGTTGAGGTAGGCGACCTCCATCTGTTTGAGGTCATGGTGTAGGCGTTCTCCAGCAAGGAGGCCTTTTTTGAGGTTATCCCAGTAGCCGTATTGGATGAAGTCAGTTTCGGAATCTTGTTTTCCGAGTTCAAAGCGATAGGCTTGCTCCGCTTGTTTGGCGACGTCAAAGGCGAGCTGGTAGCTTTGGAAATAGACGCTAGAGATTTGGCTGATCATCCAGTTGTAGAGTTCATGATTGGTGAACTTACTTTCCATAAAGGTTTTAACTTCTTCAGCGTTTTTGATTTGAGTTTTATGGTTTATAAGTTCTTGTTTCGCAATTTCTAATCGAATTTCTGCAGCAATAATTTGTTGATCAATTTGAGCTAATTCTTTCACCGCGAGAGCTATTTGTAGCTTCCAATCCTGTTCGCGTCTCGCGTGACTCGCATTTATTGAATAGATAGATGAAACTGTGCTCAATGTATTTGCAGTGGCTGCTAAAGAGCTTGCAATGCTTGTAGATTTCCTCCACCCATCTAAGTTGATTAAGCCAAAAATACTGGCTACTATTTCTGCGACTGATTGCAGACCATGAGTAATTGCTGCTGCTGACAAAAAGCCTAGTTGAGCTTCTTCAGAAGGAATGACTTTTTGACTTAAAAGTTTTTGGTAGTGAGCTTGTCTCACAGATATGATAACTTTTTGCTTTTTTAGGCTAATAACCGTACTTGCTGCGTCGTTAATTTGTTGCTCTCGAATTTGTTGAACTAAGCTCAATATTTCAACTTCATGTGTAGACCGTAATAGCGCTAGCTTCTCAGAATCCTGCTTTTCTAAAGATGTTAATAAAGCTGAACCTAAATTTCTTACTTCAGAACATAATTCACTTACCTTGTTGGTAATTATGTTGAAACGATAGGTCGGGAGGTTAAATCGGACATCCAATACATCCTGTAAAGATAGTCCTGCAGCTTTAGCTCGAACCAAGAGACCGGGATCAATCGGGACTTCAAATAATGCAGGTTGACGCAAATTCCCCTCTAGATCTTGACAATTGCGAACTTTGAAGAGCCTATCTTCTACAGTGTCCCAGTATTTAATAAGTTTATTATTAGCGGGGATACAGAAATAGGGAAGTGAAGTCCATGTAATAGCAGGCACTTGAAAGCGACTACCATTAAATGATGGAACTGTTGCTGTATAGGTTTCTATTCGTTCCCTTGGCTGCTCCTCAACAGATAGTGTGAGATTTTCAAACTCTGCCAGGACAGCTGTGTTGCCAAACTGGTCTAGCTCACCTCGTGGAGTCAATACCTCTGCAGACTTCAGTAATGATGCGTAACTCTGCACGCTAGGCTTTAGAGTCGGTGAAATGATTTTTGGTCGAGCTCCTAAAATGCCAGCAGCTAACAGGTATAGCTGAGTTGCCTCATTAATAGATTCTATTGAAAAGCGTCTGAATAGTTGATCACCCCAGGCTATCAAATTATCAAGATAAGCCATCACTATAGCCTTTTGATAGGCCGTTGTACGTAATCTAGCAATGTGGTGTGGACTAAATGGATTTTCCTTCCAAATTTTTATCTGATTCCTTAAATTAGCAGCTACTTCTTGATTCAGCTCATCTGTTTCTAGTTGTTTGAGCAATAACTGAATACTAGATTCGCCATAATTATCGTCTATCTTCTGTTGAAGAGGTTTAGTTATCCAAGCAGCAGATAAGTTGTTGTCTTCTTCAGAGAGGATTGGTCTAAAGATATAGCTTAACCAACGTTGTGCCTCTTCAAATTTTTGATTAGATGTTAATCTTTTCGCAATAAGGAAAGGAGCATGAAAGAATATTTCCCAACTGTAGTTAGCATGCTTTAGCTCTTTAAAGTCAATCTCCTGTTGTACTGATTTTCTATAAAGATTATCAATTTCTTCTGAAGCTGTTTTTCTAAGTAGAAGATTAGAAAATGGATATAGGAAGGGACTCTGGACTATAAAGAACCCATTCTTATAGAGAGACTTATTCTCAATTTTTGAGTTTGAAATATCTACATTTTCATCAATATCAATAAAAAAGCCACTGCTGTTACTCTTAACAACAAAGCTCTTTCTTTCTGAAATATGTTCTACTCTTCCAAGGCAATTTTTGAATTCTAGCTCATTGTTGATTTTATCTAATGCAGAACTAAAATATTGAGCTGCCTCACTTTTAATATTTCCTGATTTTAATTCTTTTATAATGCTTGGAAATTCGAAGATGCGGACAGTCATGAAGGGAATATAATTAAGATAAAGCTCCAAAATCGCTTTTTTTAATTCATGAGAAGGTTCTGATATTAATACAGTTGGATATAAGTATTTTCTCAAGTAGCCTATAGTTAGTTCATCTGTTTTATTACTGCTATAAAAAGTAAACTTGTCAAATGGGGCTAGTCGTTCTTTTGAATTTAGACGAATAGCATCCCGAAGTCTCTCATTTTTTTCATTCTCTGCCACTAGTTGGTATGGAGAAGAAAGAGATTTCTTGGATTTCTGAACAGAAGACCAAGTGCTGTTATGGTAATAACTCCAAGATAGCTCTATCCCCCAACCCTTGGAAGGCATGCCTAGCTCATTAAAATGTTCTTTTGAAATCCTTTGGTGACTGCGTAATACGTCTCTAAAATCATCCTTAATACCAAAATCTTTTAAGAATCCTCGGAAATTATTATTATTGGGAATGGGAGTCTTGTACGAGATTTCAGTTATTGTCTTCTTGTTGGGGTTTTCTATGTCGACATACTCTAACTGTTGTTCTGAAAGTGTAACCCAGAAGATATGAAATTTACCATTTATAACAGTGGGTAGAATATAATCTCCATCTATATCAATACTAATTTTCTCCCAAGGTGCCCAACCATTAGTCTCTGAAAAAGTTCGATAATAGTAAGTGTGCGGAGTTGTGTAAGTTCTGGCAACAACATGTAAGACTTTAATACCTGATTCATTCTGGAAATACTGCCCTACTATTTCAAGTTTAGATATTTCAGCTAATTTTTTGAGATAGTTCAGAGTGACCAGCTTTGCTGATTCATTGGAAGGTTCACTTTGAAGTAATTCATTTTCGAGCTCCTGAAAAAAGGGAGATTTATCATCACGCAGTTCTGGTTCTAGCCAGTTTTCTGGGTAGAGGAAAATCTTCCGATTGGCTTCCCATACGCGATACTGCTTCATCCATTCCCACTGTTTCCATTTGTCGTCGGCCTCGACATCAACAGTGATGCCCTGTTCCAGACCCAGCTGACAGCGCTGAATAAAGAGCTGCACACTGCTGATAGCCTGTTTGATGCGAGAGGTTTCGCGGCAGGCGCTCATTTCTGGGTCAACCAGGTAGTGGCCGTACAGGTCGCTGGTGTCTTTGAGATAGCTTAAATTTGGTTGGGTATTACCAAGCAGAAACGCAACTAGGGCATCTCGTTGTTTTTCTCGTAGTGGGTCTCTTAGTGTTTGGGCTACTGATAGCCATTTTTCATCGCTATATTTGGCTTTTACTGCTCTCAGCGCATTAATGGCAGCAGCTGGACCAATGTCCAATTTGCTCCAGCTTAGGCAGTCTTTTGCAGATACACCAAGTCTGTGGAGCAGGGTAAATGCTTTGTGCAAGCGGTGTAGGTTGTAAGCACTGCCATAATCGTCAGGGACTGTGAGGTTAAATCCCTTGTCGCTAACTAACATTCGCAAGTCAGATAACGGCCAGCCGGTCTGCTCGCTAAGGTTTGCAAGAAACTCTTGGTCTGTCTGCTCTTGCTTAAAGATGCTATCCAGCAGCTCTGCCCCTTTTGGCAGCATGTCTTGCAGTTGTACCAGGGTTAACAGGTGCAGCCATTTTTCTAGCGTGGCTGTTGGGACACTAGCGTCAGGCTTGTCCGCTGGGATTGTGTTTAGGTCCAGCCATTCCCTATCTTTTTCGAATAGCCAGGGCAGCAACGTTTCCTGAACCTGGAGCTTGTTGATAATTAGGCTGATTTTATGCAGACGGGTATAGGCTTCTATCTGGATAGATTGAGGGTCAGCAGTAGTGGATGTTGGCGCTTGGTCATCAGCTTGCTGAGGCTCATCAGCCTGCTCGGGCTGTGGATTTGCCTCAGTGATGAGAAAGTCATCTGCAATGGGTTTACTGTCGTCCTGGCTAGAGCGAACCCATTGGCTTAGCAGTCGGTACGTGATCTGGTTATTAAGGTTTAGCAGATTACTCAACCGTTGGGAGATAGCTAATATTTGAGCATTTCTGAACTGCTTATCTTTCTCTGCTTTTTGGGCAGCAGCATCGCCATCAATATCGGGGATACGCTCTACCTTTTTCAGTTCTTCTTGAATCTCTTCTAACGCTGTGGAGATCGTATTGGTTTCGAGGTGGATACCTTGACTAGGTCTATAGTTGTGGCGTAGCAGATAGTCTAGCTCTGCTACGCTAAAGCCTAATGATTGGATTGTCTCAAGCCGTTCTATAAAGGTAAGGGTGTTAGCTGTATAAAAATTAGCTGTAAAAAACAACACAGCAGGGTTGTTTTTTACCCACTCCATAGCAAATGGATCTGCATCTCTTGACATTGTCCTGAAGGTGACAATGTCGCGCACGGAAATGTTTAGACTCTTTGCTAGCAGAGTTATCCGATAAAGATAACTAAGGTTAGCAACTGTCAGAGGTTCGCTATTCTGATTAGGGCCAGATGTGTTCTTAGAAAATTCGCTTTTTATTAAATAGTCAAAATCTTCGTCGCTGATACCCAGAGCGGCTAATATTGTGGGCTTTTGGCCAGACAGCTTTTCTGTCGACTTAGGTCCAGCTGTTGTAATGTCTAGTACAGGGGGAAGCGGTACTTGCTGGAGTGTAGGGTTTGCAGGAGTTTGTTTCAGCTTAAATGCAGGGTTAACGGGAGTCGTTACTGCCGGGTTCTGAAAGAGCTGATGATATAGGGAGTGTTCTCCGTAGGTGTTAATAGAGGTCCAAAATGTTAGAATTTGCTCCACACTCAGGTTGAGCTTCTCTTTTAGCGTCTGAATGGTTGCTAGATGAATAAAGTATGTGTGCTCAGGGGGGGAGACGGTTATAGTGCCACTACCTGGCCCACCAGGAATAGAAGTATCTCCTCCTAAGCTTCCTCCTGGATTACCCAGAAACGTGCCATCGGCTCCAGTCAATATGCTTCTAGGTAGCTGGGAAGAGGCCGTTTGAGCTGTGTCAGGTCCTAACTGGATGCCCAGTTGACTTAGAGCTAAATCCACCTCCTGGATTGTCCAGCCTAGTTTTTTCTGTAGGCGCACAAAGTATTGAATGTGCTCTAATGCTTTTGCATTTAAATTGTCGAGTTCCAGCTCATTGAGATTACAGGTATCTGGTTTGGCTGTTGTCTGAGGTTGTATCTTGATAATTTGTTTGTTGCGAATGTATCGGGTTTTGAGCAAGTCCTGGAGCTCTTCGTATTCCAGGCCAGAACGATCTAAAAACAGACGTACAGTTTTCAGGTTTTCAACCCAGTTTTGTTCTGTTGGAAATCCCCAGGCCAACCATGGAGATAAAGGCGTACCATCGTAGTTCTCGCCTTTCAAGAGATGACGATCGGCAGCGGTAAATCCAAGTTGTACAGTTGCTATATCTGTCAGTAACTGTACTTGAGAGTAATCATTCCAGTTAATGGGAGTCTTCAGTTTGGATAGGGTCGCCATTAACTTATGGCGTTGCACATTTAGCTGGCCCAGGTATGTGCGAGTTTCTTCCTGCCATAGATCGAAGGGGAGGGACCAGGGATAGGCAGCTGTTGTTAGCACGTCGTAGGCGCTAGTGTTCAGGTACTGTGGGTTAGCCTTACGCTCGGCGGTGGTGCCTGTGGTTTGCCGACTTATGGCTTTGACTACAGGGCCGTTGTCATCATCATTAATCACAGTGAGGGTATGGGTGGCACCATGGATATTCCACCATTTGCCTTCCTGTAATACTTCAACGACATCAGATGGCTGAATAGAGTTTAGAGCGAGGGCTTGCGATGGCAAGATGCCCATGTCTAGCTGTGTGGCATCACCGACTAGTGTGGTCGGTGTGGTGGGTGGCTCGATGACAATGCCCCGACTTTTAGCCACTTCTTCTTCTAGAATTTCGTTGACCAGGTCTATGTAGGGCACCACCGTGTTGGTATTGGCACAGGAGAGCTGAATGTTTTGAATATCAGGACGGCGTTCAAACAGTACCTCTTGGAATGTCCGGTTATCTTCGGTCTTGCGATCCTTGAGAAATTCGAGCAGGTCTACCAGGTAAGCGGCTGGGCTATAAACTGACTGGCAGTGTTCGCAGGCGCAGAGGTTCATTTCGCCAAACAGGGTTTCTAGATTGGCGATGGCTCTAGAGGTGGGTCTGGCTGCTGGAGTGGCAGAACGCTGGGCCAGTAGTGCTGTATCTTCGGTTGGGCTGTCGGGTTGGCTAATGGCAGCAGGGAGGATGCCTTTGACCTCTTCGCGGTAGCGCATAAAGAGGTTAAGGGCCATGGCAGAAACTTGCTGAGCATTTTCGTAGATGGCAGCAGCGGCTTGCTCACCACCGAGGGCGTCCCCTTGCTCCCGTAGAAAGACATTGTGACCCAGGCGAGTGATCTGCTGTGAGGAGTGGAAGTTAGCTGCTTCTAGGGCTCGTACTTGAGTGTAGCGAGGGGTAAGCTTATAGAGGCGCTGTAGACGTTTGATGTGGCCTCTGAGATCGTCTGAGACAAATTCTTCTAACTCTGGTATTTCTTCCAGATAGGTATCTAGAAATGTGGTACGAATATCGAAATTCGTTTTTTGTTGGCCAGTGCTTTCTAATTCGTTAATCTGATCTAGAAAGACAACCAGTTTATTCTGATAAGTAAGTTCTAATTGTTCTGCAACGCGATACCGGAAAAAACGGGTGGGAAAATTATCCTCTATCTGAGCTTCTACGGTTTGGACATAAGTTTCTACTTCTGCTGTGTCAACAACAGTTGAGGCTCGATTGATCCATTCCTCGTGGCTAAACTGAGCGATTTCTTGCAGAGGGCTGGTTTGAAACTGATCAGAGAGTTCTCTAACCAGCTTTAACTTATTTTGAGTGATTTCGGCTAGCTTTAGGACAGTCTTTATCTTCTGGTTTGACTGATCTAAAGAAGGTTCCTGGAGAAATGCTTCGAAGCCTTGAGGATTGTCGAGATTTTCCACATAGGCTCTAGCAATCCTCTCCCGAACTCTTTCAGGATATACAGCTTGACTTTCAGAAAGTTCTTCACCATTTAGTTGTGGTGATAGACTTTGGAGGGGCAGAGCAATGTTTATCAAATGCCCGATGGAAACGTTTCCATCATCGGATTGATCTGTTTCCAGAATTTTAGTAACTTCCTGGTCTACTAAATGTTTTAGAAAAGTTGTAATTTGCTCATCAATGCCTTCCTCAGAATCGGAAATCTGAATGATGTTCTCGTCATGGGATTTCCGTAGAGTGCTTCTGAGCGTTTCTTTCGGTAATGCTAGTAGTTCAGGGATGCTGGCTGGTAGATCCTGACGTAGCAATCCATAGAAGTACCGGGGTTCTTGGGTCGGTGTTGAAAGATTCAGCTTCTCAGCCTCAATCATCAGGCGAATCAACTCTGGCTCAATTCCAGTTTCCCCAGAGATAAAGGTAATATCCTGAAACTCTTCATCCTCACGTAAGTCAAAGAAGCTGACACCTTCTTTTCTGATCAGCGGCAAAATAGCATCAAGAAATCGCTCATATTCTGTTGATTCAGGACTATCTGGAGCGATTAGGTCTATTGTCTCTTCTCTGCCTGCGTTAAATAGGATTTGGGACTCAACCAATTCATTTGTAGAGCCTACGCTTACCTCCGTCCGTACAATCAGATCGGCAGTATCAATTTCACCTTCGGAAAATTCATCACTACTGTAGGTGATTTCATAGCTTCCATCAGCATCTGTAGTAACAGGGTGCCCAAGGATCTGCTCACTTCGTAGGTCTTTATCGTAGGCACGAACGGTAACACCTTCAACAGGTGTGCCATCGGCTCGCAGCACACGACCTCGAACAATAAATTCATCTGTAGTCGGCGTCACTGTTGGTGGAGACGATGTCGTTTGAATCGTGACAGTTGCGCCCCGAGCTTCTAATTCAGTTTTAATTTGCTCTGCGACTTCATTATCCAGGTCACCAATGCAAAATCCATTTTCTAGAACTCGTTGGATCAGAGGATTATTAGTATTCTCGAAAAGGTTATTACGAAGAAAATCTATAACAGCTTGAATATCATTATTTGGGTAAGTTACCCGCAGAGAATTTTCTCTGATTCGTGTAGCAGAAAATCCTTGCTCAGCAAAGATTCTGAACAGCTCATTAATATCTGATGGCTCAAGGTTTTTGAAAAAGAAACCATTGCGCTGAAGTTGTTCTCTTAGTTGAGATAACTCTTCAGATAGAGTGTCAAATTCTTGCAGAACAATCTGAGTCTGTGCAAAATTTTCTGGCAAAACGCTAATGCAGATCATACTTTTACTTCAATAGTGAACAATGAATAATTTCTGAAAAAGCTGGAGGCTTTAATATGTGAACTCCTCTCAAATCAAGAAATCGGCGCACCTCACTGGGTATGAAAACGCTATAGTCAAATTTTTCTCAAGAACTTCATTTCCCAAATATTGCTATACGTTCTCTTTTTAAGTTTCTTTTTAACTGTTTGACTACATCGGGACGTCTAGCTTTTTTCATTATTCCGATCTCAATATTGTAAGCGGATTGTTCCAACCGCCATCTAAGATTAGGCTCTAACATCTTGCTCATTCCTGGGAAATTTAATGCTCTATCATCTAGAAAATGTTGATATTCATGTTTCAATGCACTGTACGAGGCATTTGGATCAATTACTATTTGGCCTGGTTTTCCTGGACTGGGACTTGGTCCATATGCCATAACACCTTCTCTTTCAATAACCTCTACTCCACTTTTCCTAAGAGAGTCAATGATTTTCTTGTGTTGAGTAGGATGACTCTTAGATGCTGCTCCAAAAATAGCTCGTGCTGGATCTGCATCTGTTAACAAGGCTATTGATCGAAGATTTTTCTTATTTCCGTGAGCAAGAATTCTTCTACGAAGTGCTAAAGATGGACTTCTTACATATGTGGCAGTCTTTATTCTTCTGAGCGAATTGACTCTCGAAGGTGCACCCAAGCCTGGATGCATTAGCAAAAGATCATAAAACCCAAATCCAACTCGTTCAACACCTTCTTCTATCCACTTGTTATAAGCTTCAGTAGCATATTTAGGTATATCAACACGATCACCATGTAGATTTCTCCCCAAAAAGTGAATGGATAACCAACTCATTCCTGAAATAAAGCCACCTATATTATTTTCTAAACGAGTGGCCAACCTAGCCTGCATTTCCATTAATTGAATTTTGGATATGGGCGATGTTGCCTTTTTTCTAGAAAAAGTAGATCTTAAGTTTTGTTCTCTCCGAGCAGCTCTTTTGAATGCAGAAATTTCTTTTTGCAATACTGCCCATTCTTTCCTCCTTTTTGCTAAGCGACTGTCTGATTTCTGCTTCGCATGGCCAGATGGATCTATGAATATAACGGGATTATTTGCAACATAGATATAGAGATTAATACCATCTTCTATGCCTGAAGCATCTGCACTTGTCCATCTTCCCAACCAGCACGCATAATACCTCGCCCCATGATAATAAAACCCACTCTCCTCATCCTTCTCCTTCCCCGTATACCGATACTGCTTTAACCCAACCTCAGCCCCACTTCTCCCCGCCTGATACGACGTACTTCCATAGGGATAATACTCCTCATAACTAATCTCCGCCCCATCCCTATCCAACTCCCAACAAGCCGACCCCAAATGGTTCCCTAACTGATACCGAAACACCGATATCGGATTACTAATCTCCTGCCCAACCCCATTCTTCTCCTCAATCGTCTTCGTCTCCACCAACGCAATCCGCTGCTCATCATCCATCACATGCAGCGTCTCTCGCTCCAGCGTCTTCCTTATCCCATTCCCATCATATTCCCGATAAATCTCAACTCCACCCAAATAAATCCGCTCTCGCAACCGAGTCGGCGTCCCATTCGCACTAAACCGCTCCGTCACCTTACGAACCCGCTGACCACCCGCGTCATACACATAGTAAGTCTTCTCTGGTGTTACCGTTTCATTTATAGTTCTCTGCCGCTGCGTTGCCTGCAACTGATCCTCAAAATCCCACTCCATCACCTCCAGGTGAGGCATCTTCTCCATATTGCCGTGGTCATCATACACATACTCTCCCCATCGTGCTGTAGCCCCCCCAGGCAAGGAGCTTCCAGGTAACGTTGTTCTCAATAACCGATTACTATCCGTTGCATACTTATAGTCTCGCCGCCAGCCATTGCCCACCGCCTGGTGAATCATCGCCTCAATATTACCCACCTCGTCATACTCATAGCGACGGCTATAGTTCCGCATCTCCTTCAAATCATTAGGATGGATGCCATTCCGCCGAGTACTGTCATTAAAATCATAATGGGGCTTTGCACCTGGCAAATGCTCCGATTTGTTATTACTATCCTTACCCCGATGCTCTCTCCCCTGGGCACTAATCAATCGATATAGCGCATCATAGGTGTACCGATTGAATGGCTCTATTTTCTCACCCCGATTAAAAAGCTCTGGCTGTGCCGCATCATGAATCGTAGTGATATTCCCTGCCGGATCATAGGTATAGGCAAAATCCTGTAGCGTTTTAGGATTTTTTGCACGGGTTGTCACCAACCGAATTAACCGATACGTTTCTTTCTCATATTTATAGGTCGTTGTCACTCCATTACCATAGACAATCTTTTCCCGTTGTCCCTTGGCATCATAGTCAATATTGTCTACAAACTTTTCAAAATCCCCCTTACCCCGAACCTGCACCCACATTTGATTTAACAAATTCGCCTCGTTATAGACCGGGCGCGTCACGCTCTTATCCGACATCACAATTGCCGTAGGCCGATTTAACGCATCAAACTGACTGCTCGTTGTGAAAGGCTTTCCTTTTTCCAGTAAAGTCTCTGCCGCTGTTTCAATTCTAGTAATCTCATCAGCCGTCAGCTTCCCTTCCTGCTGACTCAAGTCCGTTGGCACCCCTATGGCTGACCAATCCATTCGCCTTTTATACTCCTTTGTCAGTCGTCGAGAGCCTTGCCTCAAATTCCCCTTAAAGTCAAACTCTTCACTGGTGATCACCCCAGCCCCATCATACTGCTGATACATCTGCCCCCGCAGGTTCAGACGGTCTACTTCCCGGTGCCCTTCTCCATACACCAACCGCTCCGCCAGAATCTCTTTGCCCTCTGCATCTTTTACCATTAGATGCGTAGGCCGCTGCAACACATCATAGGCTTGCCGCACCTCAAACCCACGACTATCCCATTCCCGAATCGGATTCCCCGCCACGTTATACAGTGTCCACCGTTCCCCGGCATCCATACTCTTCAAATAGAGCCGGTAAGCCTCCTCTTCGCCTTCGTCCTCGTCATCTTCTCCAGCCCGAATCTCATAGGCATACTCCATCACACGATTATCACGCGCATCGGTAATCACCAATGGATTTCCTTCAATATCCAGCTCCATCCAGGTCTCATAGAGCTGATCTACCCCGTTCTTTTGACCATTATTCGCAATCGTCAAAAATGGTCTACCCAAGGTATCTAAATGGGCGACACTGGGCGTCTCTGCATGGGCTATCGCCTTCTTGGCCGCATCCTTTTCTGTAGTTGTGCCGGCACTGTTGCGGCTGTACCAGGTTGGCAAATACTCCGATTTCTCCAGTTTCTGAAAATAGTGCCCTACATCCGGATCCCGAGTCGGATCATCTCGCGTCTCCGGTGTCAACGTATCATTCACATCCCAGGACGTTTGCTGCCACGAGTCAAACACCACCTTCTCATAGGTATGATTCGGATGCAGCGTCGCCACTACCCGACCCAACGGGTCATAGAACAAAATTGGCGTCACTCCATATTCCACTAACGCCGATTCATCCTCGTAGCCATGGGTGATGCTAAAGAACGGCTCATATTGCTTAATCGGCTTCCCCTTGTTGTTATAAATCGTCCGTCCGGTCCCCACCCAGCGAGGGTTAGCCTCTTCTTGAACGACCTTTTTCGCTTGTGGGTCCCATCGCCTGGCCTGGCCTGGTTCTGCCTGTACCTTCGTTTGCACCTCTCGGCCAAACCCATCAGAATATTCAAAACTCACCTGAACCTGGTTAGGCCGAAGAAGAGATTGTCCCCGCAAATCACTGCCATGGACCTCCCGTGCCAGAGTCGCTGCATAGACTGGCTGCCACTGAGATGAATCATCAGGGTAATCTTTTTGACTTCGCCAGAACCGATCTAAATCATAGATTATCCGAGTGGTTGCCTTTCCCAGGTGTTCAACGGCTGTTGCCCCAGGAACAGCCAGGAAGTTATCAATCTCTGTTTGGGTTAGGTTGGCCTTAAATTCCTGTAAAGAATCTCCTTCAGGCTTAGGCGTATTCTCTTTGCCCATGACAGCAGTGCCAACCACCATCCCCAACGTATCAAAGGCCACAGCCTGCCGATTACCATTGGGGTCCGTAATCAACTTGGGCTGCAATGCCCAATAATCATGCTCCGCCCGGACTTCATTGCCAATCGGATCTTGAGAATGGATCACCGCTAGCTGATACTGGTCATAGGTGGTTTTAGCTATCTGCCCAAACGGATCGCGCGACTGGATAGGCAAATAAAAGTGTTTCGCATCCAATGCCTGTCGGCCAGAGGGCATCCACCACAAACCATCCGCCTTCACATAGCGCCCTTCCTTCGTTAGCAGACTATCTAGATCCGCCGCTTGCAAAAGCCCAGGCAAAGGACCAGCACTAGCATCTCGGCCCTGGCCACCATAGACCTGTTGCAACAGTCCAGGCGTAAACGCCAGTTCATAACTCTCATAGGGCAGCGCTAACGACTCAATCTTTCCCCAATCTAATGCCGCAGGGTTTAACTCTCCCGCTGTTGCATTACTGCGATACCGCATCCGCATCTGCTCGATCAGCCGCTTTTCTAATCCATTGTTCGGCTTATCCTCATAGTTCAAAGTTGTTGCCTGGGCTAGCTGGTTGCTCAGGGTTTCAGTCCCATCTATCAAGGTTTCTAACAACTCTGGCGTCAGCCCCGTTACCTCATAGGTGCGACTCTCCCATGGCAGCCCCAGCCGATACCAGCTATCCTTACCCGGCTCATGAATCACTATCGTCTCCGATAGCGTCGCCATGATTTTTCTCTGCTGCGGATACTTTGGCTGCCGTCTTGGATAGGCCACCGCCAATGCCTTCAGTACAGTGCCAAACTCATCCACCTCCAATGCTATCTGGTGGGCAATCCGTGGGTCCGCCGGATTCCGCTCATAGTGATAGGCCAAGCTCTCTCTCGCATGGGTAAAAAACACCCCATGTCGTTCGTCTCGCATTGGCTGTACTACCCGAATCGTATAGTTCGCCTCCGTCACCGTGTAGGGATGCTTCGCCTGATCAGTTCCGTCCTGGGCATACACTTCCTGCCGCAGCATTTGTCCCCGCAGTGCCCGACAGGCTTCTCGCTCCTCCTGTAGCGTTAGCCCCTCCGGCAACACCGTATCGTCTAGTAATCGAGCTTCCGCATCTCCCAGGTAATACTCAGTTTCAAAGAAATTAGAAATCTTTTTTCGATCTATATACACCCCCGTATGAAACCAGGTACGGGTATACACCGGGGGCATATGGGACTCTTCTCCTTGATCATTGGTTGCCTTAACCTTAAAGGTCTTTTTTCCCTCCGCCTTAAACGTCTCGTACTCATCCGTATCCCACTGTTCCACATAGCCAAAGCCCCGAAACTCTCGCTCCACCCCATCAAAATAACCATGGTGGTAGGCATAGCTACTGGCAAACCGATTTCCCGAAATATGATCAAACGTCTCCGTTTTCTCCAGCACATGCACCGGAAACGGAATCTTCGTAATCCAGGGGTTACCCGCCTGCTTATCCGCCAGGTAAAACTGTGTCGAAGGCGCATAGTGCAGTCTTGTCTCCGCCCCCAGATTATTCTTAGTCCCCGTCAGCAAATGGGGCTTTCGTCCCCCCATCAAATCCACATACTGCATCCGCTGGCTGATCGCCCCCAGCAACGGCGACGACCACACCAAACAGGCCGTCCCCTGTCCCAACAAATCCACTACTTGCACCGATGCCAGATTATCCACCTGAGGAAACTGTTCCAGAGTCTTGCCATCACTCCAGCTATTCCCCGCCTGGTTAAACCACAGCGTCACCCCATCCTGACCCAGGTAAACAATATCCGTCGTCCCCGACCCATCAATATCCGCCAGCCGGATTCGCCTCTGCTCGAACAACTCCGGATGGTCAAAATAGGGCGGCGCATCCATCGTCACCTTTGCCCCAAAGCGACCATAGCCCAGATTCGGCCAGTAGCACACCGCCCCATTGCGAATCCGCACAATGTCGTTTAGCCCATCCCCCGACATATCCGACAAATACACCGACTGACTGGCATCCGCAAACACTAGGGCAGGTCCCGTCTCTTCATCCCAGCTTTTCTCCACCCGAGTCGAAGGCCCAAACCCGTCCTCCGCCATCGACGGATGCCACACAAATACCTGCTCCTCCGACAGCAGAATATCCGCATGGCCATCCCCATTCAGGTCAACCAGCCGTAGGTTCGGATCATTCCAGTCCACATTGGGCAACTGACGAAACGCCTGAAAATTCTGCCAGTCTTCATCCAGACTGCGCTCATAAAATCCCGGCGACTCCCGATTTAGCAATACCAGGTCCAGCTGACCATCCCCTGCCAAATCTAGAAACCGCTGCTGCCCTGCACTGACAGGCTGCTTCGCCACCGGCTGCAACGGCGCAAACTCTCCATTTCCCCGATTCGCCTTATAAAACCAGCCCCCACCCTGCTGAGTGAGAATCCCAGAAATCCCTTCCCCATCCAGGTCCAGAAATTGATAGGCCCCATTATCCAGACCCACCGGTAGGTTCACCAAACTTGCTGGATCAACCGTCTTGATCTCGTGATGAATTGCAGGCTGATCGTATTCAAACTCCACAGGCGGATACGACTTAGACTCATATGCCTTGTTCTCAATATTCCAGCGATGCCCCGTCTGAATCACCCCAGTCAGGTATGTCGCCACCGGATTCTCGGCATACTGAAAATTTGTCGAGCGCACCAAGTACCAGGACTTAGACTCGTTTCCAGAGCTATCAAGTCTAGGATTATTAATCCCTCCCTTAGCATCAAACCGGTGAAACATCAGCACCCGCCGACATAGCCGCTGGGTACGAATCTCAAACCCAGACCGATAGCTAGAAAAACTATCCTGGCGTTCTTTCCATGGATTTACGTCATCTGGAGTCGGTGGCTTAATCTCTTCGTTTTTGTCGTTCCATTGACCATGCTCCCCATAGTCAAACACCACCTGAAATAGCCAACCAGAATTCCAGGTTTCTGGCTTTCTAGAACGCTGATAAGGTGAGCGATTACCATAAAGTATCCGCTTCAGATATCGATTGGTATAGGTTGGGGAGTCATCATTTTGATACCGATTTTTCTCCTGGGGGTCAGAGCGGTCTACCTTTGCCGAATCCTCAGCTTTGTAGCGATAAATAATGACATTCCCTTTATCGTCATAGCTCTCACATAGCAGCCACTCAAACACTCGTGAATCCTTAGCAGGATCAACAATTCGGCTGTTTTCATCTTTGCCATACACACTGGTAACATTATCCGGCGTTGTTACCCGCCAGTGAATATCCCCCGTAGCCTCGTGCTGCCAGCGCTCAATACGGGCAAACAATCCTTCCATCCTGGGTCGATATCGCTGGACAGTGTATGGCTCGTCTGAAAATGGAAAGCTACTTAAAAATGCATCCTTCTGCTCATCTGTGGCTAAGACAGTTGTATCCAGACGACTGCTCGGAAGAACACCTGACCTCTTATAACGATCCCATGTCCCGCTATTCTCTGGCTCTTCCTCAAGTAGCGGCACCAGATCCTCTGCCCCAGATAGCAAAAACTCATCCGAATCTTCTATATCCAAATACCGTGGCAATCCCTTCTGAGTCTTTCGACGAATGGACGGTACCCCCATGGCCCCCCCCAAACCAAAACGACCATTCCCCGCCCCCGAGTCAATACTCACCGCCAGCTCCGGCGCAAAGCCCCGCCCTGGAGACACCGCAATGGGTACACTCAAAGACCCCGTGCCCGTCACCGGATTCACCGAAAATTTTTCACCAATACCCTGGATGGCACCACCACCCTTAGGTAAAGAAACAGCAGGGGCCGATGCCGTATAGTCAGTGCGAGAGGAACTTGCTGAAGAACTGCTGAGCATAGCAGGGGGCTTAGAACATGGACCAGACTCAACTCAGGTCGTCACATCAACCCTTATTGAAACCATGTTCATAAACGTAGACCTGCTACCCGGTACAAGAAGTCCTGAAAAAGTCCTGAAAAAGTCAGGTTTCTATTGCCCCTAGCATTTGCAGTGTGGCTTTCTGAGTATCCGCCAGCCCCGTCGCTCCCTCGATTTTCATGCCTTCATAGGGTCGGGGCGATCGCAACACCTGTAAACACTCACCCGTCCCCACATCCCACACCCGCACCGTCTCATCATGGCTGGCACTGGCCAGGGTTTTACCATCTGCACTAAATGCTGCACTGACCACCAAATTGGTATGGCCCGTCAACGTTTTCAAGCACTCCCAGGTCACCGCATCCCATAGCTTAATAGTGCAATCATGGCTACCGGTCACCACCGTCTGACCATCCGGCGAAAAATAGATAGCGCTAATGTGCCCCCCATGGGCTTGCACCGTGCGTAACGGCATGTCTCCATTCACAGACCACAGCATTAAAACCCCTGAAACACTGCCACTGACGATATGTTGACCATCCGGACTAACCTCCAATTCCGTAATCCATTCAGTGCCCGTTTCTATGGTTTTAAAGCACTCACCCGTTTCCACATCCCACAGCCGGATGGACTTATCCATGCTGCCCGTCGCCAGCCACCGACCATCGGGACTAAACCGTAGACAATAGGTCCAACTGCTATGGCCCTGCAACACGTTCAAGCAGCTTCCCGATCGCCAGTCCCACACCCTGGCCGTATGGTCAAAACTGCAGGTCGCCAACAGAGCACCATCGGGACTAAACGCTACCTGCCAGATTTGTGCCCCGTGACCTTCCAGAGTAGAGATGATGCCCCAGGTCGCTAAATTCCACACATAGGTCGTATTCGCCGAAATGCTGGCCAATACCGGTTCTACCGGATGGTGACTGATGGCATACACATAGCTAGGGTGTTTCTGGGACGTTTGAATACAGGTGCCCGCTTGCCAATCCCATATTCGCACCAGCTGGTCCTGTCCACTACTGGCCAATTGAGACGAATTCGGCATAAAGATAACCGACCAGTTTAGCTGGGGACACCCCTTAAAGGTTTTTAGGCACTGGCCTGTCGTGACCGACCACAGTTTGACAGCTTCGTCGTTGCCGGATGCCAGTAGGGGCGATCGCAAATTAAACGCCACTGACCATACCCTGGACTTAAACCCCTGGAGAGTCCTGAGACATTGCCCCGTATAACTATCCCAAATGCGCACCGTATGATCATCACTGCCACTGGCCACCAGAGAGCCATCTTGATTGGTGGCCACAGACCAAATGATCTCCTGGTGACCTTGCAACACCCTGCGACATTTACCTGTCACCCAGTCCCAGATCCGCACAGTGGTATCAGAGCTACCACTGATTAGAGACTGACCATCGGGACTAAAGACCACACTCCAGATACCGTTCGTGTGACCGACCAGAGTTTGGAGACATTCCCCCCGATTAACGTCCAAAATGTGAATAGCACTATCTGTCGAACTGCCACAGGCTAAGACCTGGCCATCAGGGCTAAAGGCCACCGGTTCAATACTCTTTTGGTTCGTTTCCAATGTTTGAACACATTCATGTGTTCTCAAGTCCCAAATTAGAACCGTGCCATTCTCTCCACCGCTGGCAATTTGTTGGCCATTAGGGTGCCATACCACAGACCAGATGCGATTTCGATTTAGCTGAAAATTGTGCACTAACTGTTGTTGTTCTTTAACAGACCAGACTTTGACTGTGCCATCTTCACTAGAGCTTGCTAGCTTCTCTCTGTCTGAGTTAAACGCTACCGACCAAATCCACCCATCATGGGCCTTCCAAGCAAAGATCTTTTGCCCATCAGCCACTTGCCAAATATGAATCTCTCCATTGGTATCTCCCGCCACCAGCCATTCTCCATCTGGACTGAAGGCAATTGAGATGATACTGGCTAGGGAGTCACTAAATACGGATTTACTCAGATCTGCATGGGCCAGATTCACATTCTGGAGATCTTTACCCAACAGATAGACCTGCCAGAGGGGTAAATAAGAAAAATCCTGTCCCTGCAAATCCACATCCAGCTGACACAACAGGTTAAGCAGATTTCCTCCGGCATAGCCTACCGTCTCTTTGGGCTGATGTTTGAATGCCTGCAATAACTGTTGCAGCTGCAGCTCAATGGTTGAGCCCAGTGCGTTCAACAGTTTCTCTAACAGGGGCTGAGACAGCTGTCGTATTTGCGCCTCCCGCACAAACTCCTTCGCATTCGCCTTGAGTAACGCATACTGACTAAACAGCTGATAGTCCTGCTCGCTGATTTCCTGATAAAACTGCTCCACCAGTCGTTCCGTCATATATTCCATCACCACTGGCTGTTGCGTAATCCCAGCCCGACTGGTTTCCACCAGACAGCGTGCCTTAAGCGACTCCACCGCCTCCAGCAATGCCCGATGGGAGACCGCTGGCACAATATCCGCCCGCAGTTCTTTCAGCGATGTCCATTCCCGATTAATCGCCAGCCAGCGCATCACCGTCTGCTCCAAAGCCGACAGGCGATTAAACTGCTGGTCCAGCAGGTCCCACAGGTCCCCAAAGACCACAGTGCCATAGTCTAAAAACTCAGCCACATCCCCCGCAAACACAGACCGAATCGTCGCCGCTACGATTTTCAGCGCTAGGGGGTTGCCGCTATAGCGATTGATCAGCTGCTGCTGGCCACTGCCCTGAATGCCCAAGGTATTGAGGATTTCCTCGCTGGCGGTGGGGGTGAGTCCGGTAAGGAGGTGCGATCTCACCTTTCCCCCATCCATTTCCCGATAGGCCAATCCCATTGGCTTTTCCCGACTCGTAATCACCAGACAGCTTTGGTGTGCCCCATCGGCTATGCGTTCTAGCAGCAGGCCATAGTCCTCGTAGCCATGGCGATATTTCCCGGTGCGATCGCCCGTTTTCAAAATAGACTCAAAATTATCCAACACCAGCAGACATTTTTTTTCACGCAAGTAGCTCAATAGCTGCTCAATTTGCTTCGCTGCTGTATCCGGTACCTGTGTATCCTGCTGATCTGAGAAAAAAAGAATTAGCTCCGATAGCACTTCCAATAAAGGCGGAGCCTGTCGCAACGTGCGCCATGCTACATAGTTAAACTGTGACTGTACCTGCTTAGCTAATTTGACCGAAAGGGCCGTTTTCCCAACACCACCAATCCCGAGAATGCTGACCAGCCGACAGCGCTCCTGAACCAACCAGGCTTCTAATCTAGACTGCTCCTCCCCACGTCCATAAAACCGACTGATATCCGCCGCTTCTCCCCAACTTTGATTAGGGTCCGCCGTCGATGTTTGATTTGTTACTACCTGATGGGAGAGACTACATAAAATATTGCGGACATTGCTCTTTGTGACCTTCTTCCCCAGAACCTTAGAAAGCAATCGCCAGAGCTGGGCTCCCGTATCTTTAACATATCCATGTTCATAGCCAAGAGATGTGGCAATTGCCACATAGGACTCTCCGTCCCATACTTTACGAAAGATATCTATTTGAGTTTTGCTTAAGTATTCCGTATCTAGAGTGCGTTCCAGAAGAGCTAATGCTTCGTCAGCAGTCATTACAGAGCGTCAGGTAGATATAGAAGCTGATGTCGAATTTTGCACCCTATTATGTTCATACTAGAAACACTCCACTGCCACAACCTCTAATATAAAATTGTTTTGATATTCTCAAAAGAAATAGCTGATAGCTAGAGTCCAAACGAATGCAAGGTCTAGCTACCAGCTATCACAAAAATTTAAGTTAGAAGAAATGCTCTGATGTCAAAGCCTACAGGCTACAAACCATAGACTGATAAGTTCATTGCCTTAATCTACTCTGACCCGCTTCGTCAGAATCGCCATCACCTCATTAGGCCGACCAGTGGCCAACGGACGACTCCAATCATTCGGCTCCGCATAGTTGAGCTTAAACAAAAGGGCAATGGTATTCTGTACCGATGTCAGACTACCCAGCAGCATTAGCCTGACATCTTCATACTGATATTCCGGCAATGCTCCACTGGCAGGCGGATCTGTGGGCACCCCCGTGCCCTGACTATTATCAAGAAACATGGACTCTGATCTCCAAATAAACGACGAGAAGGAAACCAGAGCCATAAATTAGCCACCCCATGCGTAGATGCAATCTAGGGTGGCATCAGGTACATTAAACCTGCGCTCCCAGGCTGCTAGTCCCAGCTTGAGGGTGTATGTCATCGGCATGGTGTTCCCGCACCTGCCGATGGCGCTAAATTATGGGCTCTGTAGTAAGGCCGTGAACAGCCTATGGCTTAGAGTAGCTACAACATCTGACTGAGTCAAGAGGCAATTTAGTATATGAGTTTAGATTTCTATAGAGGCTGAAATTCAATAAAAACAGCCACTTCGAGAGCTATGCTGATCAGTCAATCAGACATAAGTGGCTAGCTTCCTTTTGTAGTTCCTTTATGCTGACAATTTAGACAGGTGACTTCAAAAGACAGGTCATTAGGTAGCTTGAGTTCAGACATATAGGTCAAAAAAGTTGATGATTCGCCTATATGAAATATTCATCCATAAATTAAATTAAGGAATATTTCTTCGTCCGCATGTGTTCAGCATTGAGCGTAGGATAGGAACTATCAGGACTGCTGAGGGTTGGCTGTCATAGCAGCAAGAACCTTCTCAAAAACATCTGCCGATTTTGGAGTTGACCAATAACGGTTAGGAGTAGCGTCATGCTTCTCTTTGCAAGTAAACGCCAAGCAACAGAATGTTTGAATATGAGTGCTTCGACACTCAAGCGCTATCGCCGCAGTGGTGAATGGATTGAAGGTCTCCACTGGGTGCGGATCAACAGTCGGTGTATTCGTTATAACCTTGAACTTCTAAAGGATTGGTTGCATAACCGAGAAGATCCTGTTGCTCATGGGCGAGCTATTGCAATTTATCAAAAATCTCTTCTGAGTAATCAGAAAAGAGTGAAAAAGAAATAGATTTCTTGGCTCTGTCAAAGTTAATCTTTTATTACGCCTCCAAGGACAGCGCAAACTTCGTCTTCATCTCCTACTGCCACTGCTTCCTCAGAGCATCAGGAGTAAGGATCAGCACTCGCCGAACAGGCCACCTGAGCAATAGCTCCAATAAGATCAGCCCCGCCTCAACATTTTTTTACCCAGACCCAGATCATCTGCCAGCATCAGTGATATATGTGGCATCTGTAGTGCCTTGAACAATGGCACCAACTGAAAATCTTCAACCTGTACTGCCCCAAAAACGGAGCTGCAATAGTAGGGCTAGTATTCGGTTGGCTGCGGTCACAACCCAAGTAGGGCGATAGAGTAGTCCATCGAGTCGCTCTCTCTAGCACATCGAACTCTTTACAGTTCATCGGCTCTGACTTTTCAACGGGCGGTAAGGTAGTCGAGTCGGTTCGAGCAGCTTTTTATCGATTTCCCGCTCCCAAATCAGGCTATCCTCCGGCGGTCCATCAGAATCGATATACTCTATCCGCACCAATGAATTTGACCCTCTGGCCCCGCACTGAAAGGTTCAACCTCTAAAATTAAAGCTCGTCGATTACGGACAGTGGCCAACATCCCCACCCTGGGGGTTAGACCCGGTTTCGTTCCTGGAAGCGTAGAAGTCATGCAGAGCAGAAACTAGAGGAGCCACCACTCCAAAAAAGGACAGCAATGTCATCAAGTGGCATATCTGACAATAGCTATCTGCGGCCAAAAATCAACCGATCTTGATAACCATTGCTATGTTTTAACGAAAATCTGCATACTGGCTGACACGCGAAAAACGTATCTGCAGATGTGTATATTTAGGTAGCTAATTCTTGGGCATATGCTTCTTTAGATATTTGGAAAATCTTGTAGCTTGTTTTGCAGCTAATATGGGCTCAATAGCTTAGTTGGCATAGGCATGGAATTTGTCATTGATAAAGTCATTGATGCTGTTTTAGAAGCCTCTGGTATTAAAGAAAAAGTAGGCCGCAATCAGCATGTGCTTCGTTTGCTTCAGCGTTTCGGTCTTGATAGCCTTACGGCTTTAACATCCTTTGAGGATGTCTATGCCTATGCACTGGTGGAATATGCCTTTGATAAAACAGGCGTATGTAAGCCTAAAGAACTGATACAGTTTTTCAAATCGAAAGAAGTACGCGATGTATTTCAAGCAGCCTATCGTCAGAACGATCCAGGAGGCTGGTTACGTAAAGGTGAAGAAATTGCTCAATTCAAATTGGGTGGTGAACTACCACAATTAGATCCGAAAAGAGAATTGGGAATATTCGCAGCTGTTTTTATAGAGATCGTTAAACAAACTCAATCACCTAAAGAGATTCGACAAGAGCAAAGATTAGATAGTTTACAACGGCAATTAAAAACACTTCAAACTCAGCTTCAAACCTTACCTACCCTTGAGGCTATTAATCAACAAATAAATCAACTAACAGGAGCTGATACCCCAACCTTACCAACTTCTGCACAAAGCAGTCAGGCTATTGCTCTCGCGAATCAACTGGAAGAATGGTTCGAAGTATTGGAATATGATAGAGAGCCAAACCATGAAGTATGGGAAACTAACTACTTTGAATGGATCATTAACTTTCCTATAACTCGTCGTAAGTTTTCTCGAATTCTTGTCCGGGGCGTTACTGGTGAGGTCAGTATGGCTGATCTGCAAGAGTTCCAGCAAGCGATCAAAAATACAAGTACTGATGAGGGATGGCTGGTTAGCTATCGACGTGTCAGTAAAGCCGCCCGTACAGCCGCGCAACAGGAGGCTACTTATGCTGATATTACTTGCTATACCTTTGATGAACTTTTAGATGAGGACGCTGATTTCGGTCGATATTTGGAGTGGTTAGAAGAAGAGATTAAAGCTAAAGGAATAGATACGAGATATCTTCCTTTGAGTTGCCGAAAAGATGAATTATCTCCCAATAGTCAACAAAAAATTGGTGTTAGTATTTATGGCGAGGAAGATGGCTGGATTGATGGTTATGTAGATCAGTGGTTGGCTGATCCAGCTAAAGAACACCTATCAGTTTTAGGAGAGTTCGGGACAGGCAAAACTTGGTTTGCCTTACACTATGCATGGATAGCACTTCAGCGATATCAAGATGCAAAGAAACGAGGAATTGAGAGACCTCGTGTTCCTATTGTGGTGCCTCTGCGGGACTACGCTAAGGCGGTAACTGTTGAATCTTTGCTGTCTGAATTTTTCTTCCGCAAACATGAGATTCTGAAAAACTATTCTGTCTTTGAGCAGCTGAACCGTATGGGTAAGCTGCTGTTGATTTTTGATGGTTTTGATGAAATGGCAGCACGAGTGAATCAACAAGCTATGATTGACAACTTTTGGGAGTTGTCTAAAGTTGTAGTGTCAGGAGCAAAGGCGATTTTAACCTGTCGTACAGAGCATTTTCCAGATGCGATCGCAGGTCGTCAATTACTCAATGCTGAACTTCAAGCATCAACGAAAAACTTGACTGGAGAACCTCCTCAGTTTGAAGTTTTAGAGTTAGAAAAGTTTTCTGATGAGCAAATTTCTAAATTACTGAAACGAAAGGCTCAAGGGAATACCGTATCAGAAATAATGAGTAATCCACAGCTGCTAGATTTAGCACGACGCCCAGTAATGGTGGATCTAATTTTAGAAGCTTTACCTGAGATTGAGGCAGGTAAGCCTGTTGATATGGCAAGGATATATCTCTATGCCGTGACTGCCAAAATGGAGCGAGATATTAAAAGTGAGCGGACATTTACTTCTTTGGCAGATAAGCTCTATTTCTTATGTGAGCTTTCCTGGGCAATGTTGTCAACAGATCGAATGAGCCTCAATTATCAAGCATTTCCAGAACAGCTTGAACAGCTATTCTCAGATAGAATTCAAGAAAAGAAAGAGCTTGATCATTGGCGCTATGACATGATGGGACAGACTATGCTTATTCGCAACTCTGAAGGCGATTACAGTCCGGCTCATAGATCCTTGTTAGAGTTTTTTGTAGCATACAAAATCGTGGCATCATTGGGAGCGATGGCAGAAGATTTTACTGCTATCGCACGACAACAATCCTATTTGGCGCAAGCATCCTTACCTGAAGACTATACCTGGAGCAGTTACTTTAGAAGAAAGTGTAACAGCGAGGGAGAGCCTAATGTTATTGCACCATTAAAACGATTTGGTAGTAGTACCTTTAAAGAGCTGCTGTCTCTGTTAAGTCAGTCAAAACTAGCAAAAGCAATTCTAGAGCTAGCACATTTGATGCTGGATGAGAGTACGATGCAGGAGCGGCTTTTAGCTTTGGTTTTGCAGACTCAGACAAAGTCATTTAATGAAGTTGGATATTTAGCAGGTAACCTTACTCAGTTGCTGCTAGCGCAAAAGTCTGATGGTCTTATAGGTTGTGATTTACGAAAGACTAAATTGAAAGGAGTTGACTTTGCGAACACCTATCTAAGACGAGTGAACTTACAAGGAGCCCATCTTGCGGAATCTACATTTTCTAAAGTCACTAGTAGCGTCAGATCAATTGCATTTAGCTCAGATGGCAACTACCTTGCTATTGGTGACTTCAAAAATACTGTACAGATTTGGGATGTCTGCACAGGGCAAGTAAGCCTATTTTGCTTGGGGCATTCGGACTGGGTTGGTTCTGTTATGTTTAGCTCAGATGGCAAGATTTTGGCTTCGGGCAGTGATGATCAGACAGTAAAGTTATGGTCAACCGTCTCAGGTGAGTGTATTCGAACCTTTGAAGGGCATTCAGATTGGGTCTTATCTGTCGCATTTAGTCCCGATAACAAAATTTTGGCCTCAGGCAGTGAAGATAAAACAATAAAATTATGGTTAACTGAATCAGGGAACTGCATTCACACCCTTAGAGATCACGCAAATTCAGTGTGGGCAGTGGCATTTAGTCCAGATGGAAAAATCTTAGCTTCAGGCAGTGAAGATGGAACAATAAAACTGTGGTCAACTAGCTCAGGTAAATGTATTCATACACTCAAAGGCCACTCCAATTGGGTTTTATCTATAGCATTCAGTCCGGATGGAAGAACCATAGCTTCCAGTAGTATTGATCAGACAATCAAACTATGGTCAACCGTTTCAGGGCAGTGCCTCAACACTCTTGAAGGCCATATAAATACGGTTTGGTCTGTCGTATTTGCTCCAGATGGAAAAATCTTGGCTTCAGCTAGTGAAGATCAAACAGTCAAGTTATGGTCGATGGATTCCAACACCTGCCTGTCTACACTCAAAGGCCATTCCAATTGGGTTTTGTCTGTTGCCTTCAGTCCAGATGGCAAAATCCTAGCCTCAGGTAGTGATGATCAAACGGTTAAGCTGTGGTCGATAGATTCTGGTAACTGTATTCGTACTCTTGGAAGTCATTCACATGCTTTTAGCTCTGTAGCTTTTAGCCCAGATGGCAAGATTCTAGCCTCGGGTAGTGATGATCGATCGATTAAACTATGGTCGACAGACTCCGGCGACTGCATTCGTACTTTAGAAGAGCACTCAAGTTCGGTGAGAGCTGTAGCTTTTAGCCCGAATGGAAAGATTCTAGCGTCAAGTAGTAATGACAAAACAATCAAACTATGGAGCACCGATTCTGACAAATGTATTTGTACTATTGAGGGCCACCTGAGTGCAGTTAGAGCATTGGTATTTGGCCCAAATGGAAGGCTTTTAGCTTCAAGCAGTAATGACCGAACGGCAAAGGTGTGGTTAACTGATTCCGGTCAATGCATACATACCTTGAAAGACCATTCGGGTTTAGTGTTAGCTGTAGCTTTCAGCCCAAATGGCAAGATCCTGGCTTCAAGTAGTAACGACGATACGATAAAGCTATGGTCGGTAGATTCCGGCAAATGTATTGCAACTCTCCAAGGCCACACAAATGCAGTTAGAGCCTTAGCGTTTTGCCCAGATGGTAAAACACTTGCTTCTGGTAGTAGTGACAAGACAATCAAATTATGGTCGATAAATTCAGGTGATTGTATTGATAGTCTTCAAGGACATTCGAATCGAATTTGGTCTGTAGCGTTTGCTTCTGATGGAAAGACCCTCGCCTCGGGTAGTGATGATCAAACAGCAAAAATTTGGTCAATCAATTCAGGTGATTGCATACATACATTCGAAAACTACTCAGACCGAGTTAGAACTGTGGCCTTTAGTCCTGATGGGGAAAAACTAGCTTTAGGCAGTGAGGACGAAACCATTCGACTTTGGGATGTGAAAACAGGTACAGTCTTACACACTATCGATGAAAGAGTCTGTGCAGGAATGAATATTACAGATGTAGTGGGACTCACTGTTGGACAGCAAACAGCCTTGAAACTAATGGGAGCAATTGACCAAAATGATGAAGCTTTATCTATTACACAAAATACTACCTCAAAGAGTCAAACTGAACTTTAAAACTCGGGTACTTCTAACTTACGTTTTTTTCCAGCATAGTGTCGGTAGATTATCTCTGGAGAATTTCCTACTAACCGAGCCACATCTTTCGCATCCATCCCAGCCTCTAGAGCATGGGTAATAAACGTATGACGAGTTTGGTAAAGCTTTCGATACTCAATCCCGAGGCCATCCAATACCCTTTTCCATACTCGATTCCTAAAATTGTTCGTATCAATCATTTTGCCAGCTGGTGATGGAAACACTAAAGCCCTCGATAAACTCTCCTGAGATTTAAGCACCTTCAACAGTTTTTTCAAAGATCGATTACATGGAAATGACCGTTGTTCCTGAGTTTTTAGCCCCAATCGAATCTCTTTGCCACTATCTGTATTAATCAGTGCCTGGGCAAACGTAACCTGCTTACAGTCTGCTGCCACATTTTGCCAGGTAAGGGCCGCCGCTTCTGATGGACGGCACCCAGTCGCAAACAGAAATTTAATAAACGGTCCGTAGTAACTATGCTTACGACTTGATGCCGCTGGACAAAACTGATCTTTCTCAATTGCCTTAATAATGGCGTCTCGTTCCGACAGTGAGAAAGGATTGATATCATTCAGCCCTTTCTTTGCAGTAGCCTTAGGCATTTTTATTTTAGATGCCATTCCCTGGAAAGGATTGTCATCAATCTGCTTTGAGTCAACCGCCCACTCACAACAGGCCGCCAGACGAGTGATCAATCGCTTCCCCGCATCCAGCGGCAGATTTAACAAAATATAATCGCGAATCTCATTAGCTCTTGCCAACTCATGGGTAGGAAACCGTTTCACATGGTTGGTATAGGGGCCATAGGTTTGCCGCATAGTGTTCGGCGAGCACTGGGGCCGCTTAAACTCCACAAACTGTGTCCATAGAGTGTGTAAGTCTACCCCTGCTTCTTCAAGCACTTCTTCCACTTCTGGCTCAGATCGGTACTTGGCCAGAGTAGGGTCAAACTTCTCAAAAGCAATATCCGCTTCAATTAGCTTTGCCTTTGCTTCCGCAGCTCGTCGGTTGAGCTTAGTATCAGGCAAACCCAGACTCAAATAATGTCGTTTACTCCCATGGCTAAAGACCAACTGCAAACGATCATTAGAGGTTTTGATACGTACAGTTCCTTTGGGAGACCTTTGCTTCATTCGGGATGTAGCCATGGCAAAACCCTCAAAGATGGGGTAAATTCTTACCCCAATTTACCCCAAACTTACCCCATAAATGGGTCTAAATTGGCCTAAAATGACCCAACGCATGTCCTGAAGTATGTATCTTGAAGCGATAAAAACCGAAGACTCAAAAGCTGAAAGGACCTGGAATCAATTGATTCCAGGTCCTTTCGCAAAAAAGCGGATGATGGGACTCGAACCCACGACATTCAGCTTGGGAAGCTGACGTTCTACCACTGAACTACATCCGCAGATACCTCAAGCTCAATAAAGTCAAAGCTTTAAGGTAGTTTCTTGGCCACTTACAGGCGTTTTAGTGAGCCCCATATTACGTTGATATTATACTGACACATATCGATATTAATCACACTTTTAATGTCATCTGATATAGAGTTGGCCAAGGTATTTGCGGCTGCAAACCAGTATCTGAAAGGCGTCAACGCTAAAATAGCTTTAGTCAGACGCGGGGAGATGCTGTATTGGCAAGGAACGCTACCACCCAAGCCCCATAGTAAGCGCGATCGCCCCTATCAGCAAAAGTTTTCTAGTGGGTTACCTTACACCAAGGCTGGCATTGGTCGAGCGAAAAAACGAGCTGTCATCATTGGGAATCAAGTTGCCCTAGGTGAATTCGACTGGACTGAATACCCTATGTACAGGACAAAAATCTAGCAACCTCCTGAAAGTCTTTCTGCTGCTGGGGTTGAGTCAAATTCAGTAGGATGTGCCTGAGATGGTCAAAGCCATAACGAAAAATGCTCTTGGCTAATCGACCGTGAGCTTTGATAGTTAACGGTTTGCATTCATTCAGCCAGTGTCCAACTTTGACCGCCCAGCATAAGGCGATGGTGAGTAAGGCAAAGAGCTTCTTCAGCCGTTCTAAATCTCTCATTCCAGTCTCTTCAAGACAAAACCCACGACTCTTAAAAATTCCAAACAGGGTTTCAATCGACCATCTCAAGGCGTAATCAGCAATGGCAGTTTCAGGGGCTTGGTCGGTGGCCACAACGAGTAAGGAATTATCCTCCAATCGAGTCGCTGCAATGTGAACCCAACGCCCCCATAACCGTCGTC